>Ga0207901_1000077_pt1 | contig 54883 bp, 47 predicted proteins | sample LinPmetageLP46_FD_184057 | JGI IMG/M metagenome (GOLD analysis project Ga0207901, IMG submission 184057) | Marine viral communities from the Pacific Ocean - LP-46 (SPAdes) | ecosystem: Environmental > Aquatic > Marine > Oceanic | place: Pacific Ocean | collected 2011-06-12
CGATCTGGTCGACAATAGCCAATTTAAAGGCTAGGGAGTAATCACACTGGGTACGCTTTTTCTCAGGATTCATAACACTCTCCAATTGTCTTTATTGAAAAGTGTCAACCTTATTTAGGACGGGTCAGAGGTATGAATAAAGGGATGTTCCCGGGTCATATTTTTGACTTAAACGTCAATGAAATGTGTGTGGATCTGTTCCAGACTTTCATAAATGTGATCAATAAATGCCTGAGCCACGCGTGAAGGGTATTTACCCATAGGGTGTACCAGACACCAGGAGCGGCGAATTGGAAAGTCCGGTATCGCCACGGTTTTGAGTATGCCGGTTTGTAATTCCGCCATCACACTCAGTCTTGGCAAAATCGCGACACCAAGACCGGCAATGACCGCGTGTTTAATGAGCTCATTTGAGCCCATTTCCATTAGTGGATTGAGTTGCAGGCGATGTTGCTGGCAGTGATGCTCCACAGCAAATCTTGTCCCTGAACCGTTTTCGCGTATCAACATTGGTTCCGCAAAAAACTGTTTGGCGGATATGCTCATGTTTTCTGACAACGCATGCTGTGCGGGTATAACAGCAATCAACTCGTTATTCAGAAACGGCAGTGTCGATAATGACCGACCTTCTGGCACCATTGCCATAATGACCAGATCATCAATATTCAGTTTTAATCGCTCCAAAGCCTGACTGCGATTAACGACTTCAATATGCACATTGACCGTTGGAAACTCTTCGAGGAAGCTGCTGAGCAAATGCGGCACAACAGTTTGCGATGAGCTGACAATACTCAGTCTTAAATCGCCCGAAAGGGCTTCACGTAATAAATTCAATTCACTTTGCAACTCACTCATTTGACCAAACAGCTGGTCAATAAACGCGGCAACACGCTCACCCGCTTCGGTGCAATATAGCTGACGGCCAATATATTCAAACAACGGTTGTTCCAGTGCGTTTTCAAGATGGCGCATTTGCGAGCTGACAGCAGGCTGTGTCAGGCCAAGATGTTCCGCTGCTTTGCGATATCCCTTATGTTGATAGACCGCCTGAAATACCTGCATTTGTCTGAATGACAGGCGAGATAATAATTGTTGTAGGCTGAGTGCCATGGTTTTGCACCTGTAAATAGATTGATAAGTTATTACTTATCGATGAATTATATTTTATTGATTTTTGTTTATCATTAATTTGCTCTACGCTTAGCAAACAAATTTGGCCGAGGCTGAGCTATGTTGAAAAAAATTCTGATCGCCAACCGTGGCGAAATTGCTGTCCGAATCATTCGGGCCTGTTCCGAAATGGGTATTCGTTCTGTAGCCATTTATACCGAACCGGATCGTTATGCCCTTCATGTCAAACGTGCAGACGAGTCTTATTCGTTGGGCGAAAACCCGCTGGAAGGCTATCTGGATCCGGTCCGACTGGTTAATCTGGCGGTAGAGACGGGCTGTGATGCCATCCATCCCGGTTATGGCTTTCTTTCTGAAAACGCCAGGTTTGCCCGATTATGTGAACAAAACGGCATCATCTTTATAGGTCCTAAAGCGTCGGTTATCGAAAAAATGGGCGATAAAACAGCCGCTCGTGACAGCATGCGTGAAGCTGGCGTGCCAATCACTCCCGGTTCTGACGGTAACCTTGAAGATATTAGTGAAGCATTAACGGTTGCCGAGGAAATTGGTTATCCCATCATGATCAAAGCCACTTCCGGTGGTGGTGGTCGAGGCATTCGTCGTTGCGATACGCCTGCAGAACTCAAACAGCAGTTTCCTCGGGTCATTTCTGAAGCGACCAAAGCCTTTGGCTCAGCTGAAGTGTTTATGGAAAAGTGTATTGTGAATCCGCGGCATATCGAAGTGCAGGTGTTGGCTGATAGCCATGGCAACGTTGTACATCTATATGAGCGTGACTGTTCTATTCAACGGCGTAATCAGAAACTGATTGAAATTGCTCCCAGCCCGCAACTGACTCCGGAGCAACGCAATTATATTGGTGGGCTGGCCGTCAAAGCTACTGAGGCGGTCGGCTATGAAAATGCCGGAACGGTTGAGTTTCTGCTGACCGGTAATCAGGTGTATTTCATGGAAATGAATACCCGTATTCAGGTCGAACATACCATCACTGAACAGATCACCGGGATTGATATTGTCCGTGAACAATTACGCATAGCCGCCGGTGAAACGCTGCGTTACCGGCAGGAAGATATTCACTATCGTGGTTTTGCTTTGCAGTTCCGTATCAATGCCGAAGATCCGAAAAATGATTTCTTGCCCAGCTTTGGTCGTATAACCCATTACTATGCGCCCGGCGGACCGGGAGTTCGGGTGGATACGGCAATCTATACAGGTTATGAAATCCCACCGTATTTTGATTCGATGTGTTTGAAATTAGTGGTCTGGGCATTGGATTGGGAAGATGCGGTGGATCGTGGCCGTCGTGCGCTTGACGATATGCGTTTGCATGGCATTAAAACCACTGCCAGCTATTATCAGCAAATCCTCAAGCATCCTGATTTCAGAGCCGGAAAGTTCGATACCAGCTTTGTGGCTGCCCATCCCGAATTACTGACCTATTCAGATAAACGTCATCCCACCGCATTAGCATTAGTCCTGGCTACGGCCATTGCTGCCCATGCAGGCTGGTAAAACAAGTTAGATCCGGAGAATTGTAATGAAACAAATCCAAGTTACCGATGTGACACTGCGTGATGCACATCAATCATTGATTGCTACCCGTATGCGTACCGATGACATGTTACCGATCTGTGAAAAGCTGGACCGCGTCGGCTACTGGTCATTGGAAGTCTGGGGCGGGGCGACTTTTGATGCCTGCGTGCGTTATCTGAAAGAAGATCCCTGGCAGCGTTTACGTTTATTAAAAGGCGTTTTACCAAATACGCGTCTGCAAATGTTATTGCGTGGTCAAAACCTGTTGGGTTACCGGCATTATGCCGATGATGTGGTCAGAGCTTTTGTCGCCAAAGCCGCAGAAAATGGCATCGATGTATTCCGAGTTTTTGATGCATTAAACGATATGCGTAATCTGGAAACTGCTTTAAAAGCCGTGAAAGATGCCGGTAAACATGCCCAGGGCACCATCAGCTATACCACCAGTCCGGTACACACACCTGAATTATTTGTTGAGCAGGCCAAAACCCTCCGGGATATGGGGGCGGATTCCATTGCGATAAAAGATATGGCTGGTCTGCTGGCCCCGTATCCAACCTATGAGCTGGTTAAAGCGATTAAATCCGCTGTGGATTTGCCGTTGGTGATTCATAGTCACTCCACATCTGGTCTGGCACCGCTTTGTCAGTTAAAAGCCATTGAAGCAGGCGTTGACCGGATTGATACAGCCATATCCGCGTTTGCTGGCGGCACCAGTCATCCTGCTACTGAAAGTCAGGTGGCGGCGCTAAAAGGAACTGAATGGGATACCGGATTGGATTTGAATTTACTGTCGGAAATTGCTGATTATTTCCGTGAAGTGCGTAAAAAATATCATCAGTTTGAAAGCGAGTTCACCCGCGAAGATGTGTCCGTGCAAATCAATCAGGTGCCGGGGGGGATGATGTCCAATCTGGCGAATCAGCTGAAAGAGCAGAATGCTTTGGATCGTATTCGTGATGTTTTTGCTGAAATTCCGCGAGTGCGTGAAGATCTGGGCTTTCCACCCTTGGTCACGCCAACCTCACAAATCGTTGGCACGCAGGCGGTGTATAACGTATTAAGTGGTGAGCGCTATAAAACCATAACCAATGAGGTTAAGCGTTATTTGCTGGGTGGCTACGGTCAACCACCGGCACCGATTAATGCCGAACTGCAGCGTAAGGCGATTGGGAATGAAACGGTGATGGAGTCACGCCCAGCGGATTCCATTGCACCGGAAATGGAAAAGCTCCGGGCGAAAATTGGCGATCTGGCCACCTGCGAAGAGGATGTGTTGACCTTTGCCATGTTCCCGGATATCGGTCGTGAATTCCTGCAACAACGTCTGGATGGCACGTTGCAACCTGAACCGTTGATTCCAGCGAGTAAGGATAAGGCTTCAGGCACCGTTTCCACTGAGTTCAAAGTCGATGTTCATGGTGAAACCTATGATGTCGCCATTACTGGTGTCGGTGATGTGGGTGGTGGGAAACGCAAAATGTATATATCAGTCGATGGTATGCCTGAAGAGGTCGTATTTGAAACCATCGGTGAATTTGTCTCGGATGGCGCGCAACAAGGCCGTAAAAAAGCCAGCGATCCGGGTCATGTCAGCACGCCGTTACCGGGCAATGTGGTTGAAGTATTAGTGAATGTTGGTGATAAGGTGGCTTCCGGTCAATCAACCATGATTATTGAAGCGATGAAAATGGAATCCGAATTACTGGCCAATATTGATGGAGAAATCAAAGCAATCCATGTCAGCAAAGGTGATCGGGTCACACCCGGTGAGGTGTTGATTGAAATTGCTTAATGAACCTCATGCTAGGGCTTGTTGATCTTTCAGAGCCACCACTGCTGGAGGCTATTTTTCCGTCCAACAAGGCGGAAATGATGCGATGTAGTTGTTCTACATAATTCATTTCCAACGCCGTGGGGCGGAAAAATAGTCCCAGCCCTGCGGGTTGTGGCTGAAAATGCACCACTTATGTCCACGGATGGACTGTATGCCGGCGCGCCAGGGAGGCGCGCGCCGGCCTGTGTTGCTTGTCGTTTATTTAGAACGACTAAATCACACTCTTCGCGCCTTGATTGGTGCATTTTCAGTCACAACAGAGGCGGCTCTGAAAGATCAACAAGCCCTAATGTTTATCGCCGGATCAGCTAATTACTTTCTAAGTAGTACTTAGTCCTGTGTATTAACTTCTTTTGGCAGACAGGGATAGACTCAATGATATTTAAACAAGTATCCAGGAGTCCTGTTATGAAGGCGTCAGCAAATCTTAGAAAAACGTCCATATATGATCGCCTGGGAGGGGCTGAAGGCGTTGAAAAGTTAGTGAATACGTTTTGTGATGTATTGGAGACAACAGAAGTGGGTCGGCCGATACATCTGCTGCATTTGCGTGGTCATGGTATGGCGCATGCGCGCATGGAACAGTTCAATTTTTTCTCAGGTATGTTTGGCGGGCCGAAACTTTATGCCGAGAAGTGGGGACATTCCAATGTGCGACAAATTCATGACCATGTTGATATAACAGAAGCGCATAAAGATGCCTGGCTGGCATCCATGCAATTAGCCATTGAAAGGCTGGATTATGAACCGGCGCTGAAACAGAATCTAATGCAGCACTTTGAGGGTATGGCCAGCTTATTGGTCAATCATTAGCACCGTAGTCTTACGCCATAGCGGTGATAAAAGAGACACAGACCGAAAGGTTCATTAATCCTGCTCGTGTTCCATCGCATCCAGGCTATCGTAATAAATAATCGCCAGGTAGCGGATAGGCATTTTTAATTTAGCTTCCGGACGATGCGGCTGTTCGGCATTGAATGTCAGAGAGTCGCCCGGATTCAGAATATAACGTTCGTCACCGACCGTGTATTCAAGCCTGCCTTCCAGCATAAAGATAAATTCGATACCCGAATGTTCAAACGGGGCAAATACCTCGCTTTCTTCTTCCAGCGAGATCAGAAATGGTTCGAATAATTTTTTGGGGCCCTGATCATAAGCCAGCAAATGATAAGTGTGTCCGGATTTTGTGCCACGACGGACCACTTCCATTCCTTCGCCATTCTTCACATATTGAGCCCCGCCTCTGGGGGTATCGTAATCATGAAACAATTTTGACAGGGTAACACCTAATGCGTTGGCCAAATGCTCCAGTTTTTCCAGACTCGGTGAGGTCAGGCCATTTTCAATTTTACTGAGCATACCGCGACTCAGATTGGCCCGTGAGGCAACTTCGGCAATCGTCAATCCATTATCGAGTCGAAGATGGCGCAGCGTGTTGCCAAGGTGTTTGTCCAGTGATTTTGTATTGTTTTCGATTCCATTCATCTCTTGTTTATCGCTCACGCCGTTTAAATCTCCTAACCTGCTACATTAATAGAACCTTGATCATACACGATTTTTTTTGCTCATAATGCAAACAAGATTCATAAGATGAAAAAAAGTTTCTAAGAGGTGTTGACATCCGATTTCCGACATGAGTAAATGAACTCAAGGTTTCATCAAGTGAAACAAAGTTTACCTAGAAGGTGGTAGTTCCATATACCCCATAGGTAGTAGATGGGATGGCAAACATTTTATTGAGGGGCAAAAATGCCATTAAGACTTTTGAAATATGCACTGAGCCGAGAACATCCGGCACCCCGTTTTTTCAGGGACTGTACTGAACCTAAAAAAACCTATGATGCGGTCATTATCGGCGGTGGCGGACATGGACTTGCTGCAGCCTACTACCTGGCAAAAGATCATGGCATCACCAATGTCGCGGTGTTGGAAAAAGGCTATATCGGCGGTGGCAACACCGGGCGCAACACCACCATTGTGCGTTCAAACTATCTGACTCCGGAAGGCGTCAACTTCTACAATGCCAGTGTTAAGTTGTTTGAAGATCTTTCTGAAGAGCTCGACATTAACCTGTTTTATTCCAACCGTGGCCATTTCACTTTGGCACATACCGATTCCGCTATGCGCACTATGCGCTGGCGTGCTGAAGTCAACAAACATGTTGGCGTGGAAAGCTATGTGGTTGGTCCTGATGAGATTTCTAAAGCCTGCCCGCAACTGGATATCTCATGCAGTGGTCAGGCACCGATCCTGGGTGCGTTGTATCACGCGCCGGGTTCAGTCGCACGTCACGATGCTGTTGCCTGGGGTTATGCCAAAGAGGCTGATCGAATGGGCGTAGAGATTTTCCAGAGTACGGAAGTGACGGGGATTGACGTGAAAAGCGGCAAGGTAGTCGGCGTGCAGACCAGTAAGGGGTATATCAGCACCAACCGCGTGTTATCAGCCGTTGCCGGTTTTACACCACGCATTTGCGAAATGGTCGATGTGGAAACGCCGATTGTCATTCATCCGTTGCAAGCATGTGTGACCGAGCCAATGAAACCCTGGCTCGATACGATTCTGGTATCAGGCAGCTTACATGTTTATGTCAGTCAGTCTTCTCGCGGTGAATTGGTTATGGGGTCTTCACTGGATCCATACGAAATCCATTCAACCCGCTCATCTCTGGACTTTGTGGAAGGCCTCACCTCGCATATCACCGATATGTTCCCATTCCTCGGTAATGTGAAGGTGGTTCGGCAATGGGCTGGGATGGCGGATCTGACACCGGACTTTGCCCCAATCATGGGCAAAACTGAAGTGGAAGGTTTCTATATCGATGCTGGGTGGGGCACTTGGGGCTTTAAAGCCACCCCAATAAGCGGCAAGACCATGGCTGAAACCATCGCCAGAGATATGGCTCCGGATATGATCAGATCATTCCGTTTATCACGATTTGAAGACTATGAGCTGACCGGTGAAAAAGGCGCAGCCTCGGTCGGCCACTGATTTAGGGATAGCAAGATGAAATTACTTCAATGCCCAGTTAACGGCATCCGCCCGGTGAGTGAATTTACCTATGGCGGGGAATACAGAGAGATGCCAGACGCAGATACCTGCAGTGATAAAGAGTGGGCCACTTATGTGCATCATCGCCATGGTGCGCCGGGATTGAAAAAAGAGTGGTGGTACCACGGCCCAAGTGGCACCTGGTTTATTGCAGAGAGAAACACTCTGACTGACAAAGTCAGCAGGACCTATCTTTACGGTCAGGAGAATAAGGCATGACATTGCGTATCGCTGAACAAGAGAATGAATGGATCAACCGTGATATGCCCTTGACCTTCGAATATGAAGGCCAACAAATCGAAGCATATGAAGGCGATACCATCAGCAGTGCACTTTGGGCTGCAGACATTAAAGTGTTGGGTCGCAGTTTTAAATATCACCGTGCCCGTGGTTTATTGAGTTTTGCCAATCATGATGTCAATGCATTGATGACCGATGGTCAGGACACCAATATACGTGCAGATGTGATCCCGGTTACCCACGGTATGCAGCTGACGGCAGTCAATACCGATGGTGGTGTATTAAAAGATAAAGGTCGGTATATCGACAAGATATCGGCGTTTCTGCCGGTGGGCTTTTATTACAAAACGTTCCATAAACCTAAATGGATGTTTCCATTCTGGGAAGACAAGATCCGTAAAGCGGCTGGTCTGGGGAAAGTCAATTTTAACTATCCGCGAATCACTCGCGCCAAACGCTATGCACATTGCGATGTGCTGGTCGTTGGAGCGGGGGCATCAGGACTATCTGCAGCTCTCGAAGCAGCTGATGCTGGCAGTCAGGTTATTCTGGTCGATGAAAATCGCAAAATTGGCGGTAGTTTGACCTATGACATGGCCGCTGACGTTAATACCGGTTCTTTGTTAAAACAGCTCACAGAAAATGTGCTCAATCATCCCAATATCCGGGTGATTGCGGATGCTTATGCGGGTGGTTACTACACTGACCATCTGGTTCCCATTGTTGAAAAACGCGGTATAACGAAAGTTCGTGCCGGATCGATCATTGTGGCCAGTGGCGTTTTTGAACAACCACCTGTATTTCGCTATAACGATCTACCCGGTGTGATGCTCAGCTCAGCGGCACAACGTCTTGTTAATCGTTATTCCGTTAAACCCTTTACAAAAGGCATAGTCGTTACCGCTAATGATTATGGTTATCGGGCGGCACTGGATCTGGCTGCTGCCAATGTGGAAATAGTTGCTGTTATTGATATGCGCCAGACGGGTGCTGATGGTGATTTGACAGCAAAAGTCAAACAGGCGGGTATCGCCGTGCATCTGGGCAGTTGTATTTACGAAGTGGTGCCGACATCTGACAAAATGGGTGTCAGTGCGGTTGTCGTCTGTGCTTATGATGAAGCCACCGCTGAAGGGGATCTTCATCAGCAAGTCGTATTGCATTGTGATGGTGTTGCGATGAGTGCTGGCTGGGCACCTGCGGCGGCTTTGCTTTATCAGGCCGGTACTCAGATGCGTTATGACGAGGCTGTTCAGCAGTTTGTACCAAATCAATTACCTGATGGTGTATTTGCTGCCGGTAAAGTGAACGGCATATTCGAACTTGAGCAACGGATGCTGGATGGCAAACGGGCAGGGGCTGAAGCATCACGCTATCTTGGTAAAACGACTGTTTCGCCAGTTGAGGTTACTGCTCATCGCGGTAATTCCCCCAGCCATCCATATCCGATTGTGAATCACCCCAAAGCTAAAAACTTTGTTGATTTTGATGAAGATATCCAGGTCAAGGATTTTATCAATGCGGCGAAGGAAGGTTTTGACAATATTGAGTTGATGAAACGGTTTACCACAGTGGGTATGGGGCCAAGTCAAGGCAAACATTCCAATATGAATGCCATTCGTATTCTGGCGCGTATCCGGGATTTACCCGTTGAAAAAATTGGTTCAACGACGGCAAGACCATTTTTCCATCCAACACCGATTGGTCACCTCGGGGGCCGTGGTTTTCACCCACATCGTCTGACTGCCATGCATGAGTGGCATGTGAAAGAAGGCGCAGTGATGATGGAAGCCGGTGTATGGATGCGTCCAGCTTACTATCTGCCTGCAGGCGTAAAAATATCCAACCAGCAGGCTGTGCAACAGGAAGCTCTGGCGGTTCGCAAATCCGCTGGCATGATTGATGGCAGTACTTTGGGCAAAATCGAAGTTTTCGGCAAAGATGCTGCTGCGTTTCTGGAGCGTTTTTATACCGGCAAATTTGCCAGTCAGAAAGTCGGTAACAGCCGTATTGCTATGTTGCTGGATGAAGCCGGGGTCATTGTTGATGATGGTGTAGCGGTACGACTGGATCAAGACAAGTTTTATGTGTCTACCAACTCATCCAATGCCGCCACGGTTTACCGTGAAATGCAACGTAACCTGCAGCTTTGGGGCATGCAGGTCACGCTGGTCAACCTGACAGGCGTGATGTCTGCTATGACGCTGGCCGGTCCTTCATCCCGTTCCATTCTCAGTGAAGTGACTGAGCTGGATTTGCTGGATGAGGCGTTTCCACAGGGCGCATATCGGGAAGCATTAGTGGCCGGGGTTAAAGCCAGAGTGATGCGAGTCGCGTTTGTCTCGGATCTGGCGTTTGAAATTCATGTCCCGTCCAGTGCCGGTTTACATGTCTGGCAGAAAATTATGGATGCGGGAAAAACCTATGGTATCCGGCCATTTGGTACCGATGCTCAGCGTCTGCTGCGTCTGGAAATGGGTCATCATTTAATTAGTCATGACACTGATGGCCTGACTAATCCGTTTGAAGCACATGCAGATTCATTGGTCGCAATGGATAAACCCTTCTTTATTGGCCAGCGCAGCCTGAAAATCCTGCAGAAAAAACCATTAAAGAAAAAACTGGTGAGGTTTGTCCTGGATACGAATTTCAGTGAAATGCCCAAGGAATGCAATCTGGTGATTGAAAATGGCGAGATTGCCGGCCGGGTAACCAGTATTTCTTTCAGTGAATATGTAAACCGGGTGATTGGCTTCGCCTTTGTGCTGCCTGAGCAGGCCAAGGCAGGGAATCAGTTTGCCATCCGCACTGATAGTGGACGGATGGAAATGGCTGAAGTAGTAGAAGACGCTTTTCTAAGTTTGAGTCAGGGTTAAGGAGTCGGCATATGCAAAATGTTGTATTACAAAGTTCAGTTGCGTTTGCCCAGACGTCTCTGAAACCTGAATTGGGTTTTATCAACGGTATGGCGATTGCGAATCGCTATGCGGATCCGGATGTGGAAAGTCGTCATGCGGCAAAACTGACGATCTGTGATGTCAGCTGCTTGTCACGTTTTGCTATCAAGGGGCCCGCCGCTGCTGATACCTTAAAGGCAAAAGGTGTCGAATTGCCTGCTTCAGCAAACAGCTGGAGTCGTCATGACGAGACACTGGTCATGCGCCTGGGTAGCAGTGAATTCCTGCTGGAAGATCCGATTGGTGTTCAGCAATGCAAAGGTTTGAGTGAACAGTTGCAAAGTGGCGATGGCGTTCATGTTGTACTGCGTAATGATGCGTCTTTTATTTTGAGTGGTGAGTTGCTTGATGAGCTACTGGCCCAGGTATGTGCAATTGATCTGAGCGGGCCAATGCTGGCTGACAATCGACTGGCGATGACCTCAATAGCAGGTGTCTCTGTGATTGTTCTCAGACAGGAAGTTGCAGGGCAGTCCCTGATGCGTCTCTGGTGCGATGGTACTTTTGGCGTTTATTTGTGGGAAACCCTGTTGGACATTATCAAAGAGTTAGGCGGCGGACCGGTTGGATTCAACCAGTTTTTCAATAGTAATTAAGTCACCCGTTGCTGAATAAATCAATCCAGAAGGCAGCTATGAAATATGAACCTGAAACCAAACCTAGCCAGCCTATCACCGATAACCAGGAGCAAAAAGAGATGAAAACATTAGAACAGGCCGAACAATTTATTAAAGACAACAACGTCAAATATGTCCTAGCACAGTTTGTCGATATTCATGGCGTGGCCAAGGTTAAATCGGTCCCTTCTGCACATCTTAAAGACATCATTAAAACCGGTGCGGGTTTTGCCGGTGGTGCTATCTGTGGCATGGGTATCCAGCCAAACGGTCCTGATTACATGGCGATGGGTGATTTATCGACCTTGTCACTTATTCCATGGCAGCCTGGTTATGCAAGAGTTATCTGTAACGGACACGTCAATGGCGAACCCTATAACTTCGATTCTCGTGTTGTATTAAAAAATCAGATAAAGCGACTTGAAGCCCGTGGTTGGACGATGTTTACCGGTCTTGAACCTGAATTTTCGCTGCTCAAAAAAGATGAGTATGGTCACATTCATCCGTTTGAAGACAGCGACACGTTGCAGAAGCCCTGCTATGACTATAAAGGCATCACACGTCAGAGTGTCTTCCTGGAAAAACTGACTGAATCATTGATTGAAGTCGGTCTGGATGTTTATCAAATTGATCACGAAGATGCTAACGGTCAGTTCGAAATTAACTATACCTATGCAGACTGCCTGAAAAGTGCAGATGATTTCATTATGTTCAAGATGGCAGCCAGTGAGATTGCCAATGAATTGGGCATGATTTGTACCTACATGCCAAAACCCTTCAGTAACCGTCCCGGTAATGGTATGCATCTGCATATTTCGATTGGTGATGGTGAAAAATGTCTGTTCCATGATGACAGTGATCCGGCCGGACATGGCCTGAGCAAGATGGCTTACCATTTTATGGCTGGTCTGCTGGCACATGCCCCGGCATTGTGTGCCTTAGCAGCCCCCACCGTTAACTCATACAAACGTCTGGTGGTAGGTCGTTCTTTATCGGGTGCAACCTGGGCCCCGGCTTACATCACTTATGGCGATAACAATCGCTCTACCATGGTGCGTATTCCTTACGGCCGCATTGAAATGCGACTACCGGATGGCTCATGCAATCCTTACCTGACCACGGCGGCGATTATTGCTGCAGGTCTCGATGGTGTTGAAAGAGAGCTCGATCCGGGCGAGGGTCACAACACCAACCTTTATGACCTCAGCCCGATGGAGTTGAGAGAAAAAGGTATCAATATCTTACCTCAGAATTTGCATGAAGCATTGCTGGCACTTGAAAAAGACAGTGTCGTTAAGGGGGCTTTGGGCGAAGGACTGGCAAATGAGTTTTTGGAATTGAAACACATGGAATGGGTGGAATATATGCGGCATGTCTCTGACTGGGAAATTGATCGTTACGCTGAATTTTATTAAGCAGCTGACTAGTTAGAATTTTTAGGAGAAATCTAATGTGTGGAATTGTTGGTCTTTACTTAAAAAATGATAAATATCAAAGTCGATTGGGTGAGTTGTTTGCCCCAATGATGATTGCGATGACAGAACGTGGTCCTGATAGTGCCGGTTTTGCCATTTATGGTGATGCCGTCGAGTCAGGTATCAAATTCACCCTGCGTCATGAAGATGAAAATTATGACTGGGAAGCTTTGGCCAAAGCGATTGAAGAAGCCTTGGTTACTAAAGTTGATTGGTTTCAGAACAATAAAGTTGCTGTTTTCAAAGTGGAAGCTGACGCTGATTTGGTCGAGAACTATCTGCGTGAAAACCATCCGGATGTGTTGATTATGAGTGCCGGTAGTTCGATTGAAATCCTCAAGGAAGTCGGCCTGCCAGAACGTATTGTGAATATGTTCAATCTGGACAAGATGCAAGGTTCACACATTATTGGCCATACCCGTATGGCGACTGAATCAGCGGTGACCATGGCGGGAAGCCATCCGTTTTCAACTGGGATGGATCTGTGTCTGGTGCATAACGGTTCTTTGTCTAACCACAACCGTATGCGTCAGGAACTGAAACGCAATGGTATTCATTTTGATACCGAGAATGACACTGAAGTGGCAGCGGGTTATCTGACCTATCGTTTGCAACAGGGTGATTCTTTGCATCAAGCCCTGGAAAACGCTTTAAAAGAGTTAGATGGTTTCTACACATTTACCATCGGTACTAAAGACGGATTTGCAGTGGTGCGTGATCCTGTTGCCTGCAAACCGGCGGTCATTGCAGAAACCGATGACTATGTGGCGATGGCGTCGGAATATCAGGCATTAACGACCTTACCTGGCATTGAAAACGCCAAAGTTTGGGAACCGGAACCGTCAACTATCTACGTTTGGGAACGTGGTAGTAACTGATCAGAAGTGCTTAAGGGGAACACAATGAAAACAATTGATTTAGCAAAAGAGACGGTACGTGATTTGAATCAGGCCTTACATGATCAGGCCTCAGCATGCACCGAAACAGAATGGGAAGTACTTAACCCTAAAGGACAGCACAATCTGGCTGTTGGCGTTGACCAGAAACTGAAAATCGATATCAAGGGGCATGCCGGTTATTACTGTGGTGGCATGAATAAAGAAGCCGATATCGTGATTCATGGTAGTGCCGGTCAAGGCGTGGCTGAAAATATGATGTCAGGCAGTGTACGCGTGAAAGGCAATGCCTCTTCATCTGCTGGCGCGACCTCAATCGGTGGGCTGTTGGTGATAGAAGGCGATGCCGGTTCACGATGCGGTATTTCCATGAAAGGTTCGGATATTGTCGTGACCGGTAGTGTCGGCCACATGAGCTGTTTTATGGGGCAGGCAGGTACGCTGGTGGTTTGCGGAGATGCTGGTGATGCGTTGGGTGATTCATTGTATGAAGTTCACATTTACGTTAAAGGCCAAGTGAAGTCATTGGGTGCGGACTGCGTCGAGAAAGAGATGAGACCTCAGCATATTGAAGAGCTTATTGAGCTGTTTGAACGCGCTGGTATCAAGGAAGATCCCCACGCTTTCAAACGTTATGGTTCTGCGCGCCAACTATACAACTTCAAAGTCGATAACGCTTCGGCGTATTAATGCTGATTTTACGAGGAATCTATTATGAGCGAGAAAACAAAATATACTACTGAACTCCGTGAGTCAGCGACTTTTGATCGGGCGACTATGTCCGAAATCCGTCGGGCAGCGGACACCGGCATCTACGATATCCGTGGTTGGGGTGCGAAACGCAAATTACCGCATTTTGATGATTTGTTATTCCTGGGCGCGAGTATGTCGCGTTATCCACTGGAAGGCTATCGTGAAAAATGTAATACCCAGGTCACATTGGGCACCCGTTTTGCCAAAAAACCGATCGTTATCGAAACGCCGGTCACCATTGCCGGTATGAGTTTCGGTGCCTTGTCTGCCAATGCGAAAGAAGCGTTGGGTCGTGGTGCTTCTGCAGTGGGCACATCAACAACGACCGGTGACGGTGGTATGACGCCGGAAGAACGTGGTCAGTCCAGTAAACTGGTCTATCAGTACCTGCCATCACGTTATGGTATGAACCCCGATGACCTGCGTAAAGCGGATGCTATCGAAGTGGTCTTGGGACAAGGTGCCAAACCAGGTGGTGGTGGCATGTTATTAGGGCAGAAAATTACCGAACGTGTTGCCAAAATGCGTACCTTGCCGATGGGTGTTGACCAACGCAGTGCCTGTCGTCATCCAGACTGGACCGGCCCGGATGATTTAGCGATCAAGATCCTTGAATTACGCGAAATCACTGACTGGCAGGTGCCTATCTATATCAAAGTTGGTGCGACTCGTACTTACTATGATGTGAAGCTGGCAGTGAAAGCCGGTGCTGATGTCATTGTTGTTGATGGTATGCAGGGTGGTACAGCGGCAACCCAGGAAGTCTTTATCGAACATGTCGGTATTCCGACTATGGCGGCAATTCCTCAAGCGGTTCAGGCGCTGCAGGAAATGGGTATGCACCGTAAAGTACAGCTGATCGTTTCCGGTGGTATCCGTAACGGTGCCGATGTAGCCAAGTGTATGGCTTTGGGTGCAGATGCAGTGGCTATTGGTACAGCCGCCTTGATCGCCCTGGGATGTAACGATCCTAAATATGATGAAGAGTTTAAAGCCATTGGCTCAGCGGCAGGTTTTTATGATGATTATCATGAAGGTCGCGATCCAGCCGGTATTTCCACTCAGGATCCGGAATTGAGTAAGCGTTTGGACCCTGTCGAAGGTGGACGCCGTATCGCTAACTATTTGCGTGTACTGACGTTAGAAGCACAAACGCTGGCACGCGCCTGTGGCAAAAATGATATGCGTAATCTGGAACCTGAAGATCTGGTGGCCTTAACAGTAGAATCCGCTGCAATGGCGAGGGTTCCACTGGCAGGTACAAACTGGATTCCAGGGAATAATATGGGTTAATAATTAATCGGTATTTTGTAGTTCATCAGAACAGGACCAGTGCTATGGTGTTTAATTAATTTGGATAAACTTACCCCGTTATCTTAATTATTATGACGCTATAGTATTGGTCCTTTTTTTATGTGTATATGAGTAATTTATTGGTTAGAAATCACTAAATATTTAAATTAAGTGATTTTTCTTTGTTTTTTATAGGTTTGTATTTATTTTTAAAGCAGGTTTTTCTGAGGCGATTATTCGTTGTTTTTATATATGTTTAGTTATGTGCTTTTTTTGTAATTATTTAGCTTAATCTTTCCAGTCTGATATTATCTCTCTCTCCAATTTTCACCTCATAGTATGTTATTTGATATTGTTATTTAACATATTGTTTTGTATACACATTGTGATAATTTTTATAGTTGTCAGATAAAACTTCATCTCATTTTCTTCCCTCAATTTATATGCAGGAAAATTCAGTTTATTTTGCGCAAAAGTAACATAAATATAAATATTTTCATTGAGTATAAGAACTAATATATTTAATTTTTACGGTTTGTTTTGTTGTGGAATTTAAGCTTGTACCCAGTGTTTTTGTAAAGAAATAAACGCCTACCACCTTAGGGGTACGCCATTTAGAGTATTCCTTTTTTAAAAACTAATACGTTAGTGTCGATCATGGCATTAAATTTTGTTTATAACTTTTAATGTCTATGTGATTCTCTACTTAATATAAGAGTAGGGATATGTTTAATAAAAAGGCGTAAGCCACAACTCGTTTTACTGAAGTGTTCTGTCGGTGAGGATGATTACCGCTCAAAGAAAACATAAAGTAAAACAGACATTTGGAGGAGAGAGCCGATGGGTACTGAGTTAGGCGGTTTAATAACGATATTTACTGAGTTTTACTACTGGGTAACGGTAGTAATGATGTTTTTGATACATGTAGGATTATGTGCATACGAGGTAGGAGCCACCCGACGTAAGAACATTAACCAGACAATCATACGGCACGTTATGGTGCTGGCACTGGTGACGATTACCTGGTTTTTGTTTTCGTGGTGGATGTATTGGGCCTTCAATGCGGGTCCGGGAATATTCGGCCCATTAATCAGTAATGACTTTACTGCGGCTGCATTACCGTGGTCTGAGTCTATGGGACCTAATCTTTCAGACAATATAAGTGGTGTGTTCTGGGCAGCCTTCCTGTTGTTCTCATGGACAGCCGCTGCGATTGTTTCCGGGGTGGCAATTGAACGGGTAAGAACCGGTGCGTTTCTGGTTATTGCTGTACTGGTCGGTTCAGTGACCTGGGTAATCGATGCTTCTTGGGGCTGGCATGCAGAAGGCTGGATGGTGCAGTTGATGGGCTATCATGATGCCTATGCCTCCGGTGTTATTCATGGTGTGGCTGGTGGTGCCTGTCTGGCATTGGCCATTGTTTTGGGACCCCGTATTGGTAAGTTCGGACCAAATGGTGAAATCCGTGACATTAAAGGTCACAACCCATGGTTATCCTGTTTCGGTCTGCTGCTTATCTATGCCGGGTTCTGGGGCTTTTATGCTGCCTGCAATATTCCCATCATTGATATTGGTACAGAAGGTGCTTTGCGGATGGGAACGACCAATATCTATCTGATGCCAACGACGCTTTCAGCCATTACATTCAATTTCATCATGTCACTGACTGGTGGTTTGATGGCGGGTTATATGGTGAGTCGTGGTGATCCGTACTGGACGCTTTCACTGGGTCTGGCCGGTATTATTGCGGCGTCTGCAGGTAATGATCTGTATCACCCGATACAAGCCATGTTTATTGGTGCCGTCGCAGCCGTTATTGCCTACAAACTGCATTTCTGGGTGGAACGTCGTTTCAAACTTGACGATCCAGTCGGTGCCGTAGCGGTGCACGGTTATGCCGGTACTTTCGGGGTAATTGTTGCTGGCTTTATGTTATGGGGCTATCCAGCTGCCGCGCCGATTGATCTGAGTGGCTGGTGGGTAGAGAGTGTTGGCTGGTTTGGTGTAACTGAAGACGGTTACCCGGCTGTTAATCCACTGGGCAACCTGATCGGTGCATTTATTATGTTCGGTCTGTTGGGTTTCTTGCCCACATACCTGCTGGCCAAGCTGTTCCAGAAAATGGGTATTCTGCGTGAGCCACGTGAGGTTGAATTGGCTGGTGCTGATACCTATCGGGGGCTGGATATGTACCCATATTTTGCCAAGACCGAATCTGAGTTCGAAACTGTTGAAAGACAGTACATCAATAAATAACTGAATAGGAGAGACTATTATGTCTACAGGAATCAGTTCATGGGCCAATCCTGACACGATTGGGGCTATTTATCCCTTTGTTGGCAGCGAAATGTTGCTGACCATTGCCGGGGTGGTTTTCTGGATCTGGTGGCACATTAAACAGATCCGTGACGAGAATCGCGAACTGGCTGAAGCCGCTGCGGCACATCGCAGTGCCGGTCTGGACAAGGTTATGGAGCAGCATCGGGGAATATCACCGGTTGCTTCTGACTGACAGGCGGTATCACGTTCGGGGGTGACAGTGTCACCCCATTTTGACCCGGCCTCGTGCCGGGTTATTTTTTTTCTTTACTTTCAGATAATTACCTTACTGATGGTTATATTCGGTTCACTGAATTTACTACCAAAGGAGTACTTACAGTGAGCAGTTTTCCGAGTGGTATGCCTCAGTTAAGCTTTCTGACAGAGTCGTGGTTTTGCAGTAACAGTTGATGGTGACCGGGTTTAAAGTGGCCAAGGTTTGTTGAGCTTGCATATCAACAGGCCCTAATGATTAAGGAGTAATACTTCTTTGGAATTGTTCGGCCCCTTGCACAACGAGATAATTTAATCGTAGCTGAATGAGAGGGTGTTATTCAGTTTCAACGGTTCTCCTCGACCCGTTCTCTTTGTTGAGACGTTTGGGTGGATCATGCCAGACAGCAAAATCAGCAGTTTTTTGTTTTCAAAGGCAGATCCACCTTTTTTTTTGAGGAAGACAACAGGTGATTGACCAGCAATCCAAACACAGAAGGATAGATCGATGAACCTACCCCTGCATATTCAACTGGAAGATGTTCAGAATACGCCAGATAAACGCTGCTTAATCATCGATAGAGTCGGCATAAAATCTTTGCGTTACCCCATATTTTTTCAAAGTGATGCGGATGAAGCACCAGTGCGTGTGGTGGCCGATTTCAATATGTATGTAAAGTTGCCTCATGATGTCAAAGGCACACATATGTCACGTTTCATCGAGCTGCTGGAAACGCCTGACCTGGTTATGTCCACTGAGAGTATTGCAGACTTCATGAACACCATGCTGACTCAGCTTGAGGCTGACAGCGGTCATCTGGAAATGCAGTTTCCGTTTTTTATTCGAAAGCAGGCACCGGTTTCCGGCGTCAGCAGTATGATGGATTACGATGTCACGCTGATTGCCAATATGCAGGAAACACTAAGCCTCAAACTTAAAGTCGCGATTCCGGTCACCAGTCTGTGTCCCTGCTCGAAAAAAATCTCCGAATATGGTGCGCATAATCAACGGTCAATGATTACCGTGACGGCCGAGTTGAATCAGATCATTAGCCTCAAATCGCTGATTGAGCAAATTGAAAAACAGGCTTCCAGTGAGCTGTACGGTTTACTCAAACGGCCGGATGAAAAGTTTGTCACGGAATATGCCTACGACAATCCCAAATTTGTTGAAGATCTGGTGCGTGATGTGGCTGCTTCGCTGAATAGCTGCGACGCCATTGTCGATTACATTATTGAATGTGAAAACTTTGAATCCATTCATAACCATTCGGCTTATGCCATGTTGCAGAAAAACAGGTGATCGCTATGAACTATCCTTTAGAACCTTTACGTTTCCCCGGTTCACAACAGCCTGTGATTTCGCCGGTTGAGGAAATAATTGACGAAATACGTCAGGGCAGAATGGTGATCCTGATCGATGACGAAGATCGGGAAAATGAAGGCGACATTGTGATTGCTGCCGATGCCGTTACAGCGGAACATATCAACTTTATGGCACGTTATGCCCGGGGTCTGATTTGTCTGACATTGACCGAAACACGCTGTCGCCAGCTGGATTTGCCTTTAATGGTCAAACATAACCGGGCGCAGTTAAGTACCAATTTCACCGTATCCATCGAAGCAGCGGAAGGTGTGACCACCGGGATTTCTGCTGCAGACCGTGCCCGAACCGTTCAAGCGGCTGTGGCGGCAAATGCTACCCCAACGGATATTGTCCGGCCCGGGCATATTTTTCCCCTGATGGCACAACCCGGTGGCGTATTGGCTCGTGCTGGTCATACGGAAGCGGGTTGTGACGTTGCCGCGATGGCTGACAGAACGCCTGCCTCAGTGATCTGTGAGATTATGAATGAAGACGGCAGTATGGCGAGGTTGCCGGACTTGCAAAACTTTGCCCGTGAGCATGGTCTGAAAATTGGCACGATAGCGGACTTGATTGCCTACCGGCATCAGACAGAAACCTTGATTGAACGTAAAAGCCGTCGTCTGATCAACACGGTGTTTGGTGAGTTTGAGTTAATCGGTTATCGGGATATTACCACTGATAAAACCCATCTGGTCATGGTGTATGGGGATCCGACAAAATCTGCCAGCACGTTAGTCAGGGTTCATGAACCGTTATCAGTCATTGAATTACTCGATGCTAATCAACACTCCCATAGCTGGAGTATTCATGCTGCGATGCAAAAAATCGCCAGTGAGGGGGCCGGTGTGATTGTGTTGTTACGACGTGATGAGTCTGAACAGGACATTCTCAGGCAAATCAGCAATCCTGATTCTTTGCCTGTCGCCAGTATCGAGTTGAAAGATTATGGCATCGGTGCACAGATCCTGCTTGATTTGGGAATCAGCCGGATGCGGCTGATGACACGCCCACGCAAGATTCACAATATGACGGGTTTTGGTCTGGAAGTGGAAGGTTATGTATTACCTGAGCCGTCAGACAAGTCATCCCAAGTGATGGACTGTAATCTGGCTGAGTTGATGCAGGCCCTATAAGGAAGAGGAATGTCTTCAATATCGCTGGATAAAGCACTGCATAATCATTTTCAACGCAGCCAGCGTTGGGGATTTACCTGGGCTTTATGGACCGCTGTTCTCTGGGGGGCATGGTATGTCCCGGGTACAGCGATGTGGTACGAAGAGCCCTTCGTCAGTATCAATAACGGTGACCACGGCATGCGTCTGGCCGCCACGGCCGTGATGACCTGGATTCATGCGGTAGTGGTGTTGCTGTTTCTGGTGATCTGGAACGGTATGCTGGGTAAGCTGAAGGATTATGGCCGCACCATCATGCGTTTCAGGCGCATTTCAAAATGGTATGCATTGGCTTCCTTGTGTGGTGGTCCGATGGCCATTTTCGGTTCCTATATGGCCATGGGCTATGTCGGTCCGGTGTTCGCCGCGATTACTTCATTGTTTTACCCCGTGGTAGGGGCGCTGATTGCACGACTCTGGTATCACGAAAAAATCTCCGGCCGCGCAGCACTGGGCATGGCGATTATCATTATGGGTGGCGTGGTGATATACGGTCCCGGGCTGTTCGGTGAAATTGATATCAGTGAAAACTATGCCTGGCTGGGTTATGTCGGGGGCATCATGTCAGCCATTGGCTGGGGGGCCGAAGGTGCCGTAGCGTCACGGGCGATGGATGTCACTGATCCTGATGTCGGTATACAGTGCCGTTTCAGTTTTGAAATTCTGTTCTGGGGTGTTCTGGTATTGCCGATGATCTTTCTGCTGACCGATTTGCCGATTGTGACGTTGCTGGTGGACATGCTGACCAGTCAAATGGTGATGATCTGGATGGTTTTGGCATCGATTTGTCATGCTTATTGCTACACCGCTTTTTATAAGAGTTTTTCACTGATTGGCGTTGGTCGGGGTGAGGCCATAGGTAACTTATATGGGGTATTTGCGGTGATTTTTGTCATGGTATTTACGCTGGATTTACCTGAATGGTATTTTGTTGTGGGTTTGATTCTGACGGTGACTGGCAGCTTTGTTATGTTCCGTGAGCCGGCAGAGAATATTTCAACCCTGCGTGAGGTGGAAACATGAAACTGCCACAAAAAGGGTTTCTGCTGGTGACACTTAGTCAGCACCAAAGTCTGTGGGATTATGAACTGATCAATCAGGCAATAGCGGAGTATGGGCTGAAGGGTAACTACTGGATAAACCATTTCAGCATTGCTTTAGATGAGCTGGCCTCAGCAGGACTTATTACCCGTATCGGCCATCGGCTTGACGATGGCAGTTTTATCGCCAGGGACCGTTTACAGTTTGAATTCGCTCTCTCAGATTTTGGACGAGAACGTATGTTTGATACCGGCCTTTTAGATTCGAATGCTTCATCGGGAGAGTTTATCAATGACTGAATTCTGGGGTTATCCGTATGCAGATATACTGGCTTTTGTGTTCATATTTGCAATAAGTCTGGCTGCTCTGTTGTGTGCAAGGATCTTTGTCAAAACCTATTGATGCGTTTAAATGCAGCAAGCTATTTAACTACCACCTTGGGTGTACACCAAAAGGTGTGTTGCCATCCCATGTCTTAAGCAATCATATTGTTGCGAGTTACTACTAATCATACGGCTTTAGAACCGTAGTCGTCACAAAAACAAGGGTAAACAGGTGAAGGAGCCTTCAGGTACTGCCAATGTGACAGCAGTTGATTTTCTGGTTGAGAATGGAACCGATTCATCCACCTTGCACAGACGAATCACCTGGACCGGGGCCTTCTGGGTGGCCAGTGGTGTGCCGGCGCTTGTGCTGTTTTCTATGGGGGCTGTGGCAGCGACGGTTGGCAAGCCAGCCTGGCTGATATGGATTATTTCTATCAGTTTCGGCTTTCTGCAAGCTTTCACTTATGCCGAAATCGCCGGGCTGTTTCCGCATAAAACCGGTGGCGCATCGGTTTACGGTGCCGTGGCCTGGATCAGGTATATCAAGTTTATCGCGCCGATATCGGTATGGTGCAACTGGATAGCCTGGGGACCCGTACTGGCGATTGGTTCAGGTTTGGCCGCCGGTTATATTCTTTCTGCCCTGTTTGCACCCGATGCCGTTATCAATAGCTGGCAAATCACGCTGGTCGATTTGTCCTATCTCAAAAATGGTCTGAGTTTACGGATCAATGCCACCTTTATTATCGGCAGTACATTGATGCTGCTGGTTTTTGCCATCCAGAACGGTGGCATACTTCGCTCGGCTCGAGCGACCATGATTTTTGGTTTGACGGGTTTGTTGCCGTTGTTAATGGTTGGTCTGGTACCCCTTATTACCGGGGACTTACCGTTATCCAATATCACACCCTTAACGCCACTGGCCTACGACTCGATTGGCAATGTTATCGAAGGTGAATGGAATCTTGATGGTTGGGAGCTGATGGCCGGTGGTTTGTTTCTCGCCGCATGGTCAACCTATGGATTTGAAACAGCGGTCTGCTATACGCGGGAATTCAAAAATCCCAAAAGCGATACCTTCAAGGCCATCTTTTTTTCGGGTTTATTGTGTATTGCGGTATTTACACTCGTACCACTGGCCTTTCAGGGGCACCTGGGACTGGGACAACTGGTAGAGCGGGAAACACTCAATAGCGCGGGTCAGGTTGTGGCACCGGCAGTTTATGATGGCATGTTATCGGCAGAAATCTACAGTGGCATGGGGGTCGCAAACGTACTGGCGGGTATTCTGGGAGGGGACAGTATGTTTGCCAATATGTTTGTGGTCATGCTGGTGCTCGCATTATTGCTGTCAGTGATGACGACCATGGCGGGCTCCTCACGCACCCTGTATCAGGGATCTATTGACGGACTGCTGCCGCGATATCTGTCAAAGGTCAATGAGCAGGGCGCCCCGACGGCTGCGATGTGGACCAATCTGATTGTCAATCTGTTGTTACTGAGCATGTCGGATTATGTATTTTTGCTGGCTGCTTCGAATGTGGGCTATATCATTTTCAATTTCCTCAATCTCAATGCCGGCTGGATACATCGTCTGGATAGGCCAAATTGGGAAAGGCCTTATCGTGCTCCAACGATATTGATAGTGATTGGCACCATTTTGTCTTACGTCAATCTGGTGCTGATGGGCATGGGGGCAAATGTATGGGGAAAGGGAACGTTGATGAGTGGGATTTTGCTGGCATTGTTAGTGGTTCCGGTTTTCATCTGGCGTCATTATCTGGTGGATAAAGGCATATTCCCGAAAGCGATGCGGGAAGATATGTCCCTCGACGAAAATGGTAAAAATATAATTTGTCGGGCAGGTATCCTGCCTTATCTGGTATTGCTGTTCGGTATTCTTATTGTGTATTTCAGCAGTGTGCTGGTGGCTGATTAACAGTGAAAAGGCTCAGCAGGCTTTTCCAGCATAATAATTAAATAATGTGAATTAAACGCATGGCATTGCAGTGTTGGTCTTCATCAAGGCCATAGCTGACAGCCCATCTGCTGTCTTGGGCAGAGTAACTACTTCGCTTAAAGTTCTCATACTTCCTAGGTGGTAACACATCAGGAGAATTGTTGTGGCCTCTGGCAAGGCTGAAAATAAGCTTGCCCGAACTCACAATAATGGAGAACATGATATGGCACGCGATCCCAAGCACGATATCTTATTTGAACCGATTCAGATCGGTCCTAAAACACTTCGAAACCGTTTTTATCAAGTACCACACTGTATCGGTGCTGGTTCAGATAAACCCGGCTTCCAGGCCGCCCATCGTTCATTGAAAGCTGAAGGTGGCTGGGCGGCGATGAATACAGAATATTGCTCTATCCATCCTGAATCTGACGACACCATGCGTTTGTCAGCCCGTATCTGGGATGAAGGCGATGTACGCAATCTGAAAGCCATGACGGATGAAGTCCATAAACATGGCGCTCTGGCTGGTGTCGAACTCTGGTACGGTGGTGCGCATGCCCCTTGTCTGGAAAGCCGGGCAACCCCAATGGGCCCGAGCCAGATAGCATCAGAATTTGAAACCCTGAGCTATTGTAAAGAAATGGATCTGAGCGACATTCAACGGGTCCAGCAATACTATGTAGATGCAGCTTATCGCTCACGCGATGCCGGTTTTGACATTATTTATGTCTATGGTGCGCACTCTTACTTACCACTGCAATTTTTAAATCCTTATTACAATAAAAGAACTGACCAATATGGTGGTTCATTAGAAAACCGGGCACGTTTTTGGCTTGAAACATTAGAAAAAGTACGTAATGCCGTTGGCAGTGATTGTGCCATTGCGACTCGTTTTGCCGTGGATACCCTGTATGGGCCGGGACAAATCGAAGTTGAAGAAGATGGTATGAAGTTCATTCAGATGGCTGATCCGCTGGTGGACTTATGGGATGTGGATGTTGGTGATATCGCTGAATGGGGCGAAGATGCCGGTCCATCACGGTTCTATCAGCAAGGCCACCAGGTTCCCTGGACCAAATTCGTTAAAGAAGTTTCCAAAAAACCAGTACTGGGTGTAGGCCGCTTTACCGATCCGGAAAAAATGACTGAGATCGTCACCAAAGGCTATGCCGATATTATTGGTGCGGCACGTCCGTCTATCTCTGATCCGTTCCTGCCGAAGAAAATTGAAGAAGGCCGTTACGACGATATCCGTGTTTGTATCGGCTGTAATGTGTGTATTTCCCGTTGGGAAATCGGTGGTCCGCCAATGATCTGTACGCAGAATGCCACAGCAGGTGAAGAGTATCGTCGCGGCTGGCATCCGGAAAAATTCAAGAAAGCCACTTCCTCTGATTCAGTATTGGTTGTTGGCGCGGGTCCTTCAGGTGCTGAAGCGGCACGCGTACTGATGGAACAAGGCTATGTAGTTCACGTATACGATACGGCTGAAAAAGTCGGTGGTCATCTGAATCAGATTGCGTCGTTACCGGGGCTGGGCGAGTGGGGATATCACCGTGATTATCGTGAAACCCAGCTGCAGAAACTGGTCAAGAAAAACAAAAACAGTGTGTTGGCGTTGGGGCAAAAAGCACTGACGGCTGATGATGTACTGGAATATGGTGCAGAAAAAGTGATTATTGCCACCGGTGCCAAATGGCATACCAATGGTGATAACTGCCTGACCCATGAAGCCATACCGGGTGCAGATGCCTCTTTACCGGATCAGTTAACCCCTGAACAGGTCATGTCGGGTGAAAAGAAAATCGGCAAGCGCGTCGTTATTCTGAATGCGGATAGTTATTTCATGGCACCAAGTCTGGCTGAAAAACTGGTCAATGACGGTCATGAGGTCACCATCGTGTCCGGTGTGCATCTGGCGAAATATATGGAATTCACTCTGGAATATCCAAATATGATGCGTCGTCTGCATGAACTGCATATCGAAGAAATCGGTAATCATTTCTGCAGCCGCATTGAACCGGGCCGTCTGGAAATTTACAACATGTGGGGTGATGGTTCCCGTCGCAGCTACCGTGGACCGGGTAAATTGCCACGTGATGAGAACAAAACACATCGCTGGCTTGAGTTTGATTCTCTGGTACTGGTCACGGGTCGTAAATCTGATAACAAGCTTTATCAGGAACTCAAAGCGCGTGAAAGTGAATGGGCGGAGAACGATATCAAAGGCGTGTATCTGATTGGTGATGCTGAAGCACCACGATATATCGCAGATGCCACCTTTACCGGTCATCGTGTTGCTCGTGAGATTGAGTCTGAAAATCCTCAATTCCCATTGCCATACAAGCGCGAAACAATTGCCTGGGGCACACCGCATATGCCGGGTGGTAACCATGAAATTGAGTACAAGATCTAAATAGCAGGAACCGGTTGTGTGCTGTCCATGGTGGCAGCACACATTCCGCTTGCTCAACCACTATGTATTTCCCAGGAAAGTAGGTGTGTCATGAATGAAGCACATGAAATTACACGTATTCTGTTTGAAGACTTTTCAAACTGGTCAATTTATCTTTTCTACGTAATTGGCTATACCGCTATCGGTATATTCCTTTACGGTGTTTATGTGCAGATTCGCAAGTATCGCCGCGGTAAGCCTGATGCTTCCTGGGGTGAGTTTTTTGCACGCTTTGTAGACATGTTCAAGACCATGGCAACGCATCGCACCCTGAAACGGCGTGATAAGTCAGCGGGTCGGGCACATGCACTGATATTTTTCGGCTTTGTGCTGCTGTTTATCGGCACAGCCACGATTACCCTCGAATACGACATTCTGGAACCCCTGTTTGGGATCACGTTCTGGTATGGCGACTTCTATCTGTGGTTTTCATTGATTCTGGATCTGGCTGGTGTTGGCCTGATTGCCGGCCTGATTTATATGATGTATCGCAGAAAATGGTTAAAGCTGCCCAAGCTTGACTATGCCCGTCCGGATCGTGAACCCGGCGATCCGGATTATGATCGTAGCGGCTACCGCCGTGAAGACTGGGCCTTTTTATGGGCGCTTATCCTCATTGGTTTTACCGGCTTTTTACTGGAAGCGGCACGACTGGTCTGGTTAAGTGAGACCGCGACAGTCTGGGATTATCGCTGGTGGTCACCCATCGGTGCGCTGATGGCGCATATGATGATGGGGCTGGGCATGGGCGCAGAAGCTGCAGGCAATTTCCGCCTGGGATTGTGGTGGTTTCACGGTGTATTGGCTTTGGCCTTTATCGCGCTGATTCCTTATACCAAGGTCAAACATATCTTTACCGCTTCAGGCTCGCTGATGTTCCGTGATCCGATGGCCGGTAAGCGTTTGCCGAGTGTTCCCGAAGATCAGGAAGATATTGGTATCAAAACCATTACAGATCTTACCTGGAAACAGTTACTTAATCTGGATGCCTGTACCAAATGTGGCCGTTGTCACGAAGCCTGTCCGGCCAATGCGGTTGGTGCACCGTTATCACCACGGGATGTGATTCTGTCTCTGCGTGAGTTTGCCAATAAATCATTGCAATCCAAGGAACTGCCTGAAAAAGCAGAGCTGGATGTGCATGGCAAGGATGTGGGACAGGTGTTTATGGAAACGCTGTGGTCCTGCAGAACCTGTCTTGCCTGTGTGGAAATCTGTCCGGTTGCGGTTGAGCATGTGCCAATTATTGTGCAAATGCGTCGTAAGCTGGTGGATGAGGGAAATATGGAACCCATACTGCAAAAAACCATGCAGTCAATCCACAAAAACGGCAACTCGATGAATGAATCGAAACGTAAACGTCCACGCTGGACCAAGGAATTGCCGTTCACTATTAAAGATGCCCGTAAAGAACCGGTTGATGTGATGTGGTTTGTCGGTGACTACGCGTCTTTTGATCCGCGTAACCAGGTGGTGACCCGTTCTTTTGCCAGGTTAATGAAGCAGGCGGGAGTTGATTTTGGCTTGCTATATGAGGCTGAAATGAATGCTGGTAATGATGTGCGCCGGGTCGGTGAAGAAGGACTCTATGAGTTCCTGGCCAATGCCAATATCAGTACTCTGGAAAAATGCGATTTCAACTCGATTGTTACGACAGATCCCCACTCATTCAACACGATTCGTAATGAGTATCCTGATTTTGGTGGTGAATTTGAGATTCAGCATTACACCACATTGCTCAAACAGTTATTTGAACAGGGCAAACTCAAACTCAGTAAAAAACTGGATTACCGCGTCACCTTCCATGACCCATGTCATCTTGGCCGTTACAACAAAGGCTATGACGCACCACGTGAACTGATCAAACTGCTTGGCTGTGAGTTGATCGAGATGGACCGTAATCGTGACAACTCCTTCTGCTGTGGTGCGGGTGGTGGTCGTATCTGGATTCCGGATCCGGTCGGCATTGAAAAGCCGTCAGAGAACCGCATGCGTGAAGCCGCAGAAATTGAAGAGCTTGATGTGTTTATCGTGTCATGTCCGAAAGATCTGACCATGTTTGAAGATGCACTGAAAACAGCAGGATATGAAGGCAAGTTTGTGGTGAAAGAACTGATTGAACTGGTCAACGAATGCGTCGAGTTTGATGAAGCAGAGGTCATCGATGCCGATGTTGTTTCCGCCTGATATCAGCCTGCCGAATAGTGCCGATGCACTGATTGACTGTGTGATAAACAGTGGTGATCTGCATAGCGCGGCGGCCGTGTATGAACTGGCTCAGGGCGAGCAGAAAAAACAGTTACGCGATTTACTCTGTGAGGAACGGCGTAATACATTGCTGCTGGCCCGTTGGGAGCATACACCCGCGGCAGTCCTGCAAATGCTGGCAGAGATTGATGATGAAACCGTCAGATTAAGACTGGATAAGAATCCTGCCAGTCGCGCCGGTACGCTGAACACGATTTACAAAAACAGTGGTCACGACCGGCAGTTGCTCTGTCTGTTGACGCAGCATGCACATAGCTCATCGACATTATTGAAACGTCTGGCAATGAGCGAGGATGATATACCGATCCTCAAATCCATTGCTGCACATCCAAATACCGATGCCAATACACTGATGTGCCTGGAAAAGCATTATCCCGGCATGTTTGATAATGAACTGGCGGTTCATGCAGAAACGCCGACGGAGTTGCTTGAAACGCTGTACCAGCGTGGCAACTGCTTTATCCGATCTGCCGTGGTCTCACATATACGCTGTCCTGAGCATTTGTTGGATTCAGCATTTAATGAGACGGATACAACCATTTTACGTCACCTGGCAGCGAACCCAAGGTTAGACTCGGAAAAACTGGCTGTTCTGGCTCAACATGATGATGTCAGTGTGCTTCGTACTCTGGCTGGCAACCCATCATTAGGTGCTGAACTGGCCAATCAGATGATCCAAAACAGCTCCAATAGTGTGCGTCGTACTCTGGCCAGTCGAACGGACCTGACGGCTGAAAATCTGCAACGACTGGTTGATGATGATGACCACTGGGTCAGACAGTGGGTAGCCCGTCATCCGAAGTTGCCTGATTTGCTGCTCAATCAATTGGCTTCGGACCAGAATGATGAAGTTCGCCGTGCCGTGACAAGAAATCCGCAGACACCTGTCGACATTCTAAGACAACTGGCTGAAGACAGCAGTGTCTGGGTCAGGGCAGGCGTAGCTTATCAGAAGAATACGCCAGCAGATGTACTCAGCACGCTATCTGAAGAAAGTGATGTGGATGTGTTGAGCGGTGTGGCAAGTAACCCGAACACCCCGCAAGCCATTTTAATCAGATTGTCCGGCTCCCAACAAACCGATATTCGGCGTGGCGTGATTATCAATCCACAGGCTGAACGCGACACTCTTCTGCCGTTGCTTGAAGACCCATATTACTTACATCGCCTGCTGCTGGTCTCCAACCCCGCGTTGAATGATAACGACCGCTGGAGCCTGCATGACGATCCTGATCTATCTGTTCGATTCATGGTTTTTAAATGGTTTGCACAGAAATATTTGCAGCTTTAGCTGCTTTAGAAATGCTGTTTTATACAGTCAACTAGGAGAGAAATCTGATGAAAATACTGGTTGCAGTTAAAGAAGTCGCTGCATTAGATGAAGACTTCGAAATTCGTGATGATGAGCTTGATGTCGATGAGGACTTTCTGCTTTACGACCTCAACGAGTGGGATGATTTTTCACTTGAAGAAGCGATGGTTATCAAAGAATCATCTGACACCGAAGTCGAAGTGGTTGTGGTATCCGTTGGCCCGGAAAGGGTCGATGACATTCTGAGAAAATGCCTGGCTAAAGGAGCCGATCGTGCCATCCGGGTTTGGGATGATGCCATGGAAGGTTCTGATTCAGTCACGATTGGTCGCATCCTGTCAGCGGTCGTCGAGAAAGAAAAGCCGGATATGGTATTTGCCGGTGTGCAGTCATCCGATGATGCAGCCGGTTCAACCGGTATTTCCCTGGCTGCCAGCCTGAACTGGCCACATGCCGCCGTTGTGGCAGGACTTGAATATCAGCCTGGCAGCAACAAAGCCAAAATCACCCGTGAACTTGAGGGTGGGCTGTCACAGATAGTGGAAATTGATTGCCCATCCGTGCTGACCATTCAACTGGGTATTAATACACCACGTTATGCCTCATTGCGCGGTATCAAGCAGGCGGCAGCCAAACCGGTTGATGAAATCAGTCTGGCTGACCTGGGGTTAAGTGACAGCGATGTCGGTGTGGATGCTGCTTTGTCACGTGTTCGTCGTATGTATATTCCTGAAAAAGGTATGGCCTCGATGATCGAAGGCACACCTGCCGAACAGGCCGCCAAACTGGCTGAAATTATTCGTGAGTTCAAAGGGGAATAACCATGAAAACATTCTTATTAATTGCTGAACACCGTCGTGGCGAACTGCGACCTATCTCACTGGAAGTTATTGCGGCTGCGCAGGAACTGCGTCAGGCCGATGACAAGGTCGTTGTGGCAGTGATTGGTGAACAGGCTGAAAACTATGTCGCGGATCTGTCGGTGGCCGGGGTTGATGAAATCATCAGCGTCAAGACGGGCAGCGTCGAGTTTGATCCGGATATCTTTGAATCTGTTGTGACTTCGCTGATGGAAAAACTGGATCCGGAGGTTGTTCTTTTGCCTCATAGTGTGGATTCACTCGGCTACGCGGCTACTCTGGCTCGCAAGGGTAATTATGGATTTGCTACCGATGTATACGGCCTGCAATACGATGGCGATGAACTGGTGGCCACACGCTCCGGATATGACCAGAAGGTCAATGTGGAACTTGATTTCCCCGGAAAGCAGTGTGTGTTGTTAACCATTCGTCCAAGCGTATTCAAAGCGACGGAGGAAAGTGCTTCGCCAACGGTTTCTGTAGAGGATATGACCAGTATCGGGTCACGCAGTACCAACCTGGAGTTTGTTGAAGCCGGTGGCGCTGATGATATTGATATCACAACGGTTGATTTCATTATGTCGATAGGCCGGGGTATTGCTGAAGAAGCCAATGTGGAACAGTTCCGCGAGCTGGCTGAAATGGCAGATGCCACCTTGTGCTGTTCTCGCCCCATAGCGGATTCCGGCTGGTTGCCAAAATCCCGTCAGGTCGGTCAGTCAGGCAAGGTCGTCGGATCCTGCAAATTGTATGTTGCGATGGGCATTTCCGGGTCGATTCAGCATATGGCAGGTATGAAACATGTGCCGACTATTGTTGCGGTGAACAGTGATCCGGGTGCTTCTATTTTCACTATCGCAAAATACGGCATCGTCGGTGATATTTTTGAAATCGAAGAAGAGTTGCGCAGCCATTTTGAATAGGCTGGGCTAATTCACAATTAGACTTAGTTAAATCGCGGGCTGGCGGGGATAACTGGCAGTGTCTGCCTTGGCAGACATCCCCGTTGGTTTCGCGACCTACATGAAGGAAAAGCGGCATGACAGATGATCTAAAAGTGTCAGCAACGAAAGCGGGTCTGAATGGCAAAGGTCTGCGGATCGGTATTGTACAGTCACGCTTTAACCCATCGATAGGCAGTGCGTTGGTCAGTGGTTGTATTGATGAATTGAATCGTGCGGCGGTAGCCAGCAATGACATTGTGTTATTTACCGTGCCGGGAGCACTGGAAATCTCATTGATATTATCTGAGCTGTCTGAAAGTGGTGGTTTTGACGGTTTAATCGCATTGGGCTGCGTTATTCGGGGCGAAACCTATCATTTTGAAGTGGTTTGCAACGAGTCAGCTCGTGCCATTACCGAGATCCAACAGCATTTTCGTATCCCCATCGCCAATGCTATTTTGACGACTGAAAACGAAGAACAAGCGGTCAGCCGTGCCCGTATTAAAGGCAAAGAGGCTGCCCAGGTTGTACTGGAAATGATTCAAATTCAGCAACGAATTCACCAGCTTCCAAAATCCATGTCTGCCTGATCCAAATTTCCCAAACCTTTTTTAGACCTTTGCTGAATACGTTCAGCTGAAGGGTATTTACTCCATAGGGAGTACGCCATCTTGGGAATTTTAGAGTATTGCCTGCTGGGCTATGGTTTGGTTTAGCCATAAATTTTAATGACTGCGGAGATCATAATGCTTAGAAATTCAATCCTAAATGTGCGTCATAAGGAACTTGGTTCCTTACTGGATGGGGATACCTGGAACAATATGCCGATTCCCTGGAGCTATAAATCCAATCCGGACGAAGAAGTGATTGCGGTACGTACACGCGCAGGCCTGTATGACGTATCGGCTTTGAATATTCTGAATGTCAGTGGTCCTGATGCAACTGTGGTATTGGATCAACTGGTGACGATTGATGTCACCACCATGCAACCGGGGTTTTCCAGATTGGCCGCGGAAGTGGATGAGACCGGTGCGTTATGTGATGACATTATGGTGATTTGTGATGCGCCAAACAAATACCGTCTGTCTCATGGCAGTGGTGCCACACCGCAGCAACTGGAAAAGATCGCTCAGGGTAAAAATGTCCAGATAGCTCCCGATCTGGATGTGCATATTCTGTCGCTTCAGGGTCCTAAATCACTGGAAATACTGAATCCCCATCTGGATTTTGATTTAGAAACGCTGCCATATTTCCGACATGTTGATGCAAAACTGTTTGGCTGTGATATCAAAATTGCGCGTGGTGGTTACTCAGGTGAGCGTGGCTATGAAGTTTATTGCAGTGCGGATGATGCCATTCATCTCTGGGACATGATTCTTGATAAAGGCAAGCCATTTGGCGCGATTGCCGCCTCCTGGGATTCGCTTGACCTGACCCGTGTTGAAGCCGGTCTGCTGTTTTTCCCTTATGAAATGCCTGAAGGCGATACCACTCCCTGGGAAGTCAATATGGGCTGGGGTGTCGATCTGGACAAGCCTGGCGATTATATCGGCAAAGCGGCTGTCCTGGCCTCCAAAGGCAAAGAACGTTTCAAACAGGCCGGCATTATCTGTCGGAGCGCTGAAGCCGTTGAACCGGGCTCTCGTATTACCCACAACGGTAAGGATGTTGGTGTGGTGACCAGCGCCAGTTTCAGCAATTACCTGATGCAATCTCTGGCACTGGTGCATCTGCATCCGGATTATCTGGCACTCGGTACGCAACTCGTGGTGGAAGACAACCAGCCGGTCAAAGCGTATGTGGCCAAAATGCCTTTCTATGATCCGATGCGCCTGCGTACTCATCCGGAACAACTAAGTAAATAGTCTGCACGGCGGTGGCCAGGGATCCGGCCTCGCTCTGTCAGAATTAATGAGGAAATCTTTATGCAAAGAGGTTACTGGATTAGAAGCAAACCACTTTACGATTCGCTGGTGTGGCAAACCCCGGCGGTGGCACATCTGGTGATTGCCGGGGGTGAGGGTGGTATTGCCGTGCTTAAACTGTTTCAGCAGATGTACCCCAAAGATCCCATTCAGGTGCTGTACACAGATTTAGCCACGGCAAATAAAAACTATTCAGACATTCTTCAGCAAATAGTGCCTGAAGAACTTGAATTATGTGATTCAGAAGAGAGCTTGCTGAATAATCTGGAACAGCGGCTGAAAGACTGCACGATGGGAACCCACTTTTATGTGGCCGGTAGTGAGGCCTTTATGTGGCATGTATTGCAGAAAACCCGTGCGGCAGGTGTTCAGGATGTTGATGTGCAGAAAGAGTTGTGCGGCACGCTGGCAAGACCGGTGTATTGCGTTCACTGCAAAACGATTACCCGTGATGTTCATCACAACGTCTTCCCATGTAGCAATTGTGGTCGACATCTGTTTGTCCGTGACCATTTTTCCCGGCGACTTGGTGCCTATATGGGGGTGATGGTCGATGCGGAAGAACCGGGCAACATTCCACAGATTGAAGAGGTTTATCCATGAGTATCCTGAACGTAAGAGTGGCCGAAATCGAACAGGTCACCGATGTGGTGAAGCATTTCACGTTAGTCGAAGAAAATGGCCGGCCATTACCACGGTTTTCCGGTGGCAGTCATGTGGTGGTGTCGATGAATATTAATGGCCGTATTCATCGGAATCCCTATTCGTTGATGGGATCACCGGAAAATACCGACAGTTACCATATTTCGGTCCGTCGACAGGAGAAGTCACGTGGTGGTTCGGTGTTTATGCATGACGGTGTCAAGGTCGGTTCCGAGTTACAGATAACTTATCCAGTCAATCTGTTCAGCTTGTCCAAATTGGGCAAAAAACACATCCTGGTTGCCGGGGGGATTGGCATTACACCATTCATGTCACAAATCGCTGATTTGAATCGACTGGGTGATGACTACGAAATGCATTACGCCTTCCGCTCAGCAGAACATGGTGCTTTTGTCGAACAATTAAAGCAGATGTGTGGCGATCGTCTGCATCTGCACATTGAGAGTGAAGGCCAGCGGATTAATTTTCAGAACCTTCTTTCCAACCAGCCTCTGGGTACCCATATCTATGTGTGTGGGCCGGAGCCGATGGTCAATGCGTTATTACTGACGGCCAAAGATTTGGGCTGGCCAAAAACGCATGTGCACAGTGAGCAGTTCCTGGCACCACCTATCGGTGAATCATTCATGGTACAGCTGGCCAAGTCCAATATGGAAATTGAAGTGCCGGGTGATATGAGCATGCTCGAGGCCATGGAAGAGGCAGGCCTGGAACCCGATTTTCTCTGCCGTGGCGGTGCGTGTGGTCGCTGTGAAGTAGAAGTTCTGGAGTGCGATGGCGCACTGATGCACAACGATCATTATCTGTCTGATGCTGAAAAAGCGTCTGGCAACAAAATCATGCCCTGCGTATCCAGGGCCCGCTGTCAGAAATTATTACTCAATATCTGAGGACGTCTTATGAATACTCCAGCCTTTAAAAAAGAAACTTTTCGGGATGATTACACTTTCCGTAATTCACCTGAGGCAATACGGCGTTTTCCGTTTCCGTTTGCCGAGGATGAATACATGTACAGCGTCAATATTGAGCAGCATGTTTCAACCAATCCCGGATCGGTTTTTGAACATGCCATCGATATTGATGAGCATTACATTGCCGAATGTGAGGATCGACGCCTGACTCTTGAACGCGACCCGACGCGTTATATTGCCTTGCCGCACATGATGGATGCTCAGTGGGACATGGTCGAACTGATTATGGAATCACTGTCAGCGGATTACCCGCAATGGTTTGAGCTGACCAAGAACGGTGATCAGTGGCACTGGGTGAACAAGCCACTGGAAATTGATCAGACATTTACCTTTGGTGATACCAGTACCTTACCGATGGAGCCGTTTGAATATATCTCACGCCAGGTTCAGGGTGACTGGATCATCATGGATCATCGTGATGACGATTTATTTGCTGATATGGGGATGGTCACCAGTCAGGCTGACTGGTCAATTGCCTTTGATGCCGGTATGTCGTTCAAAGAATGGCATGGTCCGGTTCCGCAGGCAAATGAAATCGGCATTTTTGACCGGGCACTGAAATATTTGCTGCATCTGCAATATGGCAGTCCGGTACGTCGGCTCAACTGGACCATGACGGTCAATCCGCGTCTGGATACTTCTCCCGAAGAATTTCCTTTATGGGGACCTGATAATGCTTCAGTGACGCCGGAAAACGTCGGCGAAAAAGTACATCTTCGGGTTGAGCTGCAGGCGCTATTCCGTCTGCCACGCAGTAATGCCATTGCTTTCAGTGTACGTGGTTATCTGATTAGCCTGGATGAGTTGGTCACCTATCCAAAATGGGCAAAACGGCTACGTCGGGTGCTCACCAATCTGCATCCGGATCTTTCTGAATACAAAGGCCTGGATCTTTATCGACAAACGGTCATCGACTGGCTTGAACCATTAGAAGACGGTGCCGAGCTGTCATTGGGTACGCAGCCTGAATAAAACCTTTACATCAGAATATGGGCTTATGTCCATAGCACTCTCCGCTGGCTAATGCCGGCCAGCGGTTCGCATTACTTTAAAAAACCCAGAAGGAAGCAAAAATGAAGATGAGAAATATAGTGGTATCAGGGTTGGCTGGGATGGGCTTAATGACGAGCGTATCCGTATTTGCTGAAGAAACCTCGCCACACAGTATCAGTGCCAATGTCGGTCTGTTTAGTCAGTACGTTTTCCGTGGTATTACCTACTCCAATGAGGATGTTGCTCTGCAGGGTGGTTTTGATTACGCACATGAAAGTGGCTGGTATGCTGGCATCTGGGGCACCAATCTGGAAGAAGGCGATAACGTTGGTAATAGCGTTGAGGTTGATCTTTATGGTGGTTATTACCATCAGTTCAACGATGATTTTGCAATGGATATCGGTTTACTTCAATTCTACTATCCTGACCGTGAAAAATATAACGGTGAAGACTTTGACACGACTGAAGCCTATGTCGCTGCGACCTGGAAATGGTTCACGGCTAAATATAGCCGCACACTCACTGACTGGGGTGGTATCAACAACAAGTCTGCCGGAATCGATGGTTATGCCAATGGCAGCTCACGAGGTACTCAGTACTATGAGCTGAATTTTGATTATGGCTTGCCGATGGATATTAATCTGCATCTGCATATTGGCCGACTGGATGCCAGAAACTATGACGAGTTCAACTACACCGATTATATGGTTGGTCTGAGTAAAGACTTTTCAATTGCCAATACTGATGGCTGGACTGTCGGTGTGAACTATACCGATACCAATGCAGATAAAGACTGGTGGACAGGCGTAGATGGTGATAACCGTGGAGATAGTCAATTTATTGCTTATCTGATGCGTAGCTTCTGATTCTGTTGTTTATGCTTGTGTAGACAAAGCACCCCTGACGGGGTGCTTTTTTATACGGTCCTGTTTTCCAGCATGTCTCGTAAGCCAAACTCCAGTTGCGATAGGTTATCGTTGCTTAGATCGATAACGACACCTTCGAGTGCAAGCAACTCACCACTGGCGGAAAAGATACCTTCGCCTTGTTCCATAACCCAGCGGGACTTATTGGTGCGGGTACAGATACGGTAAATCATCTGGAATTTGCGCTGTTTGGCTATTTGTTCCTGTACATGTTCCCAGCAACGTGACTGATCCTCAGGGTGAATCAATTGCATATAGGTCACATTATTCGAATTTATCAGCTCATAAGGCTGATATTCAGTGACTTCAAGACAACTGTCACTGACAAATTCAAACGTCCAGTCACGATCATTCTTACAGCGGTAAATCATGCTTGGAATATTGGTCATAATCATATCAACCGGTGAATGACGATTATGTTTCTGGGAGGCTTCAAGTTGTTTGAGCTGGGTGATGTCGGTCAGTGTGCCAATCACACTGGAACGTTCACCCTTGAAGTTTGAACTGCGTGAAGCACGGATTTCAATCCACCGAAATGAACCGTTTTTGGTGATGACGCGACATTCGATTTGAAAATATTGACGTTTACCCTGAATAAGTGAATTCATTCTTGATTCAACCAGCAAAATATCTTCAGGGTGAATAAAACTTAAAAAGGGTTTGTTTATTGATTCTGAAATACTAAAGTCAGTAAGAATTTCCCATGCGGTATTCGCATATATAATTTCCTGATCAACATTGTTTATAAAAATGATTTGTCTGATATTATTTAAAAGACTCGGGAAATTAAATTTTTCTGATTTTAATTCTGACTCATTTTGTGATTGTGTAATGGATGAAAACTGTAGCAAATTGAGGTTCGAATCACCTTGTGAGTTGAGTGGTGACAATGAAATGTGAACAGGTATGGTGGTGCCATCAACATAAAGCATACGGAGCGTCAGTGTCTGATGCGGTTCATCGCTTTTTTTCATATGTCTCATGAAATTTGTCAGTGCCGCATGATTGCTCGGATGCACGATATTTGTGAGCGGCATATTTGTGATCAATTCACGCATGCCATTCATTCCCAACTCACGCAGGAAAGCATTATTGGCAAAAATGATATTAAAACCATCAATGACGGCAGAGGGTGTTGACAGACGCTTTGCCACATCATTGGCCCAACCGATATTCCTGTCGGCTGTCTGATTGCCAGCCAGCATCAATTTCCGTTGACTACGTGGGTAAAAGGCAATGGTGATGACAACGGAAAATAATGCTGCAAATATTGCCGCTGCCACGGCAAAATGTATTTTGAATGGGGCTGTACTGTCCCACCAGGTACCAAATACGATGGCTGTGATCATGCTTAACATGATCATGGTAAATATGATGAGACCCATTGTTCCGACCCTTGAGAACAGCTTTTTCGGGAAGCCCGATTTTGAAGAAATTTGACCTGAAATATATTTTTAAAAGCATACGCCAAAGAGCTGTTTTTTCCAAGCTGATTACGTTGCTTTTATGTATTGCGATGACAACACTTTTAATTCAGGCGGGAACACTTTTTTTATTGGATTATATGCTGTCCAGTCAACGTGCAATTGAGAAAGTAAATGAACATAAGATTTATTGGGATAAACATTTATTTTATTTGAACAATCTGCGTCCTGCTGATGCGCAGAAAACATTGGTTCAAATGAAAAAAAATTACCTGGATGTCGAGCATGAATCCGTTGCATGGATGCTGAATCAGAAAAATGATGCGTTAAAAGCCGCACTGGACGAGGTCAAACAGGCTCAGAAAAACTTTGATGGTGTGGCGAAAATTAACATCCGCATGGCGACTCAGCTAAGACTGGCTGAGAATGTATTACTTTCCTATAAAAATCTGGCTGCTGCGTTACATCGGGACAGTGAAATCAAAATTTCGGTGATCGCTTTGCTAAATGTGATCAGCCTTTTGTTTCTCTACAGTTGCATCATTGCCATTATGCTGGGGGCTAAAAGTTTCCTGGTTGAGCGCATGGACAGGTTGCAGACCTTCCTGATGCTGAAGTTCCCGGCACAAAAGCATGAACCGAATTCAGATGAGTTTACTCGCCTTGAGCAGCGTATTTTTGAAATGACAGCCAAGATAGAAGGTTATGCATCACAGGTTGCCTGGGCTGAACGAACCAATGAAAAATTGCTTATTCTATTACGCTCGCATGAGTTCATTCTTAATTTCATCGAGATTACCAGCCATGAGATTCTGAGTGAAAAAACGTTGCTTAAAGTGCTTTATTCACTTGAGCGGGCGATGAACTTCAGCAATGTTGCGATTATTTACACCGATGATGCGGCGGTGATTACCAGCGAACAGATCATTTTTTCGCATCATCCACCGCCGAAACTGGACAACCAAAGATTCGATGAACTTCACCGTAACGGCATGTCCAGTTACATGGCACAGAACCAGGAAGGAGAGGAAATTCGCTGTGTTGGCGTGACATTCAGTGGCCCCGCTTCAGCATTAGGCATCTTGTTGATCGAAACTGAAAAAGACCGGTTTCTTGAAAATACCGAAATTCAGGTGCTGGAAATTACCGCCAAACTACTGACAATGGCGACCAAATTTCATAGTCATGACGAAGAAGGGCGTCGACTTGCGGTGCTGGAAGAACGTGCAGCGATTGCCCGTGAGCTGCATGACTCTCTGGCACAGTCTTTATCCTTTATGAAAATCCAACTGGCCCGATTGCAGTCTGCTGGCGATGATAAGGTAAAAAGCGCAGAAATGCTGGGTGAGCTCCGGCAGGGACTTGATTCGGCCTATCGTGAATTACGTGAACTGCTCACCACTTTCCGCGTGCATATGGATTTACGTGGTCTGGGCTACGCTATACAAACCACAATTGATGAATTTTCGCAGCGTTCCAATATCAACATCAATCTTGACTATCGGCTCGTCAATTGCCGCCTGACGGTCAATGAAGAATTTCATATGCTGCACGTGCTTCGCGAAGCGCTATCCAATATTGTGCGGCACTCGAAAGCCAAGAATGTGTCGATATTTCTGGAATTGCGTCAGAATGGGAATGTTGTATTAACCATTGAGGATGACGGTATAGGTTTTACTGCGAAGACAAACACTTATGATCATCATGGTCAGATCATCATGAAGGAACGTGCCAACAGCCTGGGAGGCAATATAGAAGTCATGGCCAAGCGCCATGGAGGCACCCGTGTTCGGCTGGTGTTTACACCAAAATCAGTACAATAATTATTAAAGAGAGAAAAAAATGACTGAGAAAATAAGAGTACTGCTGATTGATGACCACCCTTTATTTCGCAAGGGGGTAGGGCAGATTATTTCGGATGATCCGAGTTTTGAAATTGTCGGTGAAGCGGCTTCCGGACAGGAAGGGCTGGATCTGGCGCTGGACGTTAAACCGGATCTGGTTTTGCTGGACCTCAATATGAAAGGCATGAATGGTCTGGAGACATTACGACGTTTCAAAGCGACAGATTTGGATGCCCATTATGTGGTACTGACGGTATCGGATGCAGAAGAGCATTTGCTTGAGGCATTACGTATCGGGGCTGATGGCTATTTGCTAAAGGATATGGAGCCGGAAGATTTGCGCAGCAATCTGCTTAAAGCGGCTGTCGGTGTCACTGTGCTGCAGGACAGCATGACCGAAATTTTAAAGAATGCGCTCATCGAACCGCATCATAAAGTGAATGCTGACGATGTGAATCTGACGGTACGTGAAAACGAAATTCTGGAATGTCTGGCAGAGGGAATGAACAATAAGACGATTGCCCGCAAGCTGGATATTCGAGATACCACCGTAAAAGTGCATATCAAAAACATCCTGCGTAAGCTTAATCTGACTTCAAGATTGGAGGCGGTCGTCTGGAAGCATCAACAGGACGGCAAGCTATAACGCATAAATTGCTGCCGACAAACCTTCATCAGGTTTGCCGGCAGCAATCACTGGACATGACCCGGAGAGTTTTCCGGGAAACTGAGTCCGTTAATCCTTCATATCGACCATTGCTGGATGTTCTGAAAGATCAACAGACCCTGTTAAATTACAACGCTTTACGCTGACCTACAAAGAAACCGACACCACGAGTTGGTGTTTCAAAGGTAATGGTTTCACCGTTGCCAAAAAACAGCACGTCACCGACGGTAGCATGTACTTTCTGACCGGATTCATCTGTAATGAAAAATTCGCCTTCAGCGACATACTTCATTTCTTCGTAATCGTAGGTGTAAACAAGAGGTTTATCCGTTTTGTTCAGGTGAAAAAAGCCTGCACAAAGTGTTTTGTCCTTGCTGTCCGAAACGATGCTGTCACCCAATGTGGCATTGATACCATCAATACCCATCGTTGGTTGTGGATCTTTTACAGCCTGTTTTTGAAATTTCATAAAATGTCTCCTTCGTTAGTGACGCACCGATTAAATAACGTCACTGGATTAGGAACAATCCTTCTGAAGTAGTACTCAGTTTGTGTAGTCTTTTATAAACAATAACTTGGCTGGTGTTGTAACGGTGGTTCTTGCTTTAATCAAGCATTATCAGATCCGCAGAATATCAAAATCATCTACGCAGATTTTGTTTGCGAAGAAAATACGCGTTTTTTATAAAAAAATTAAGCCATCCAGATCCCCCAGATAATCGCTAATTCCTAAAAAATAAGCCATATCAAGGGCTGTTACCCCCTAAGTGGTAATTAAAATGAGCAATAGACACACCTTTGGCCGGGGCATAGATTCGGTTCCCTGCGGTTGAATTCCCATCCGCAGCTAAAAATATAATAAGGGATACTTTTTATGGAAACAGAAGTCGCAAATTTGTTTGCTGAGCAGGTCAGTTTGGGAATGCTTGTGCAAAACCTGGTTTATGCTTCGGGTACAGTCGGGGCTATTTTTGTTGTGATTGGCTTAATGCTGATTGATGTGGGAGGAGTTCGAAGACGTAATATCTTTAACGCCACGATAGAAAAGATGGTCGGTTTTTTTATCGGTTTTACTGCCTACTTTCTGATTGGTTTCGCTTTTTGGGCATCGCAATATTACATCATGGAAGGTTACACACTGGTTGATACCATGAAAGATTGGTGGGCTGGTGGGGCTCTATCAAACGCAATGGCGCAAAATGTGGATCCGGCAGTTTTTCCGGGTTTGAATAACTTCCAGATCTTTATTTTCTTCCTCGCTTGTTTTGCCGGTATTGTTAATGTGTTGCTACATTTTGCAGTATCAGAACGGATGAAAGCATCGGCTTATTACATTACTGCTTTTGTTGCTACCATTGTTTCATCCATCCTGAGCTGGTTGACTTGGGGATCAGTTGGTCCACTGACCAATATGGGCTTCCATGATTTCTTTGGGGTGGGCTTTGTTTATCTGTTCCCGGCCGGCATGGCAATGGTGTTTGTGCGTAAGCTGAGACCTCGTCCGGGCATGTTCACGGCGCATCCAAACGTCTCTGAATATCGTCCACCAAACCTCGGTCTGCTGACAGTCGGTGTGATGACCATTTTTGCCGGTCTGCCGATGGTTATTTTGTCCTGTCTGTTTTTCTTTGATCCTGAAGCATTGGCAGTCAGTGTGACAATGGCCGATACCAGCGTGGGTATTGCCTTTAACAACTATGGAGCAGCGTGGGCAGGTGGTGCTCTGATGGGAGCTATTCTGGCCTATTCAACCCGTAAATTCAGTTATCTGCTGCTTGGCCCATTGGCCGGTTACGTTGCTGGCGCATCAGGCTTTGACGTTTATGTGCCCTGGCAGATGTTTTTGGTAGCACTGGGTGCGCCGGTTGTAGCGTATTTGATTTATGAGTTCATGCAAAAACGTAATATTGATGAACATAAGTTACTGCCGTTGTTTGCCGGTGTAGGCTCTTATGGTCTAATCATGACGGGGCTGCTGCACATAGGCGTACCGCGCGGTGGTTACCTCGGTATTGAAGAGGGCATCTATGCTTTCCAGCATGGTGAAATTGGCGTATTGATGCAGGTGGTTGGCATTGTGGTGAGTCTTGGTTTTGGTATTGTCACAGCCTTGGTGATGTCGTTTATTCTGAAACATACTATTGGCATGGATGTATCAGATGATGCACAGGCTGAAGGTCTGGACAAAGTCTACTGGGACATCGAGCCGGATGTCGATCCTGTGACTGACAACAAACCTTGATTCAGGTACGTTGAACATGAAATAGCGTGAAGTTGCCTTGCTCACAGTCCCGAAAGTGAATGTAACAAATTTGCATCGGGACTGTGACTAGGGCCTGTTTATCTTTCATCGCCGCCTCTGTTGTGACTGAAAATGCACCAATCAAGGCGCGAGGAATGCAGTTTAGTTGTTCTAAATAAATGACGAGCAACGTGGAGTGGTGCATTTTCAGCCACAACCCGAAGGGCTGGGACTATTTTTCCGTCCCACGGCGTTGGAAATGAATTATGTAGAATAACTACACCGCATCATTTCCGCCTTGTTGGACGAAAAAATTGTCTCCAGCAGTGGTGGCGATGAAAGATAAACAGGCCCTAGGGTGACCATATTCACAGAGCGTTAAAAAAAACCGGCTTAGGCCGGTTTTTTTGTTTTGTTTTTTAATATGTTGATGGTGGATGATAGCCATCATACTTTCAGGATACCGAGCTTATGAAATCAAAGCTGACGATGACGCATTGCATACATAGTGATACCAACCATAATAACCAGGGATCGCCTCAACCGCCTTTATATGACACCAGTCTGTTTGCATTTGAGAGTACGCAGGCCATGCGGGATGTTATTGAGGGAAAAACACCGGGTGCCTTCTACACTCGCTATGGCATGAATCCCACTATCATTGCATTGGAAGATAAACTTGCTCAGCTGGATCAGGCTGAAGCCAGTCTGGCATTTTCTTCAGGTATGGCCGCAATTTCTGCATTGTTTATGCATTTTGCCAGGCAGGGTATCCTCTGCCTGGGAGATGTGTATGGTGGAACCCGGCAGCTTTTAGATAAGCAATTGCCGGCGTTGGGTCTCAAAACAGCCTTATTGCAGCAAACCGATTTGAATGCAATAGAAACAGCATTGAAAACACATCAACCTGCACTGGTATTTATTGAAACACCAAGCAACCCCACCTTGATTCTGCAAAATATCAGTAAATTAGCTAAGTTGGCTCATGCAAATGGTGCGTTGCTGGCGGTCGACAATACCTTTGCGACACCTGTTAATCAGTCTCCGATCAGGCTAGGTGCTGACTTTACTGTGCAAAGTGCCACTAAATATCTTGGTGGTCACAGTGACTTAACGGCTGGTGTACTGTCAGGGCGTCGTTTGGAGCTGGAGGCTATCAATGAATGGCGTAAAAATCTGGGGCAGACCATTGCGACCGAAGTGGCCCATAAACTGTCTCGCAGTTTGCTCACATTGGCATTGAGAGTAGAGCGTCACAATCTTAATGCTCAGTTAATTGCCGACTATCTGGATACACATCCAAAAGTCCGTAAAACCTGTTATCCCGGATTGGCCTCACATCCGCAACATAGTTTTGTCAGCCAGCAAATGTCTGGCTTTGGTGGCATGGTCAGTTTTTACATTGATGGTGATGCCGCAATGGCGGAGCGTTTTATCGATCTGCTTAAAGTATTTGCCATTGCCCCCAGTCTTGGCGGGGTAGAAAGCCTGGCAACGCAGCCGATTTACACTTCGCATCATGGGTTGTCAGCAGAAACACTTAAACAGGCTAATGTTGACGGCAGTCTGGTTCGGTTATCTGTCGGTTTGGAAGATGTGAAGGATTTAATCGACGATTTGGATCAGGCGTTCAGCCTTTGTTAGTGAACGAATCAGCGCACATTCAAAAAGTAAGAAAGCCTATTTTGCGTTAATGCGCACGTTGCCAGTGCGTTTTTAACGCTTTTCTGCATCAAATTGGGGCATAAAAACGCTCACTACCCAAGTTACAAACCTAACTGTATGACTTTAAAGTGAAAAAATACGTGGCATGGATTTTTCATTGTTTCGCCGGGGTAAATTAAATTTAATTTTAATTAACAGGAGCGAGAAATGAAGATGATAACGGCGATTATTCGCCCGCATGCTCTCGAGTTGGTGAGGGGGGCCATTCAAGATATTGGTATATCAGGTCTTACCGTAACCGAAGTCAAAGGCTATGGGCGACAAAAAGGTCATAGCGAGATGTATCGGGGAGCTGAATACACGGTCAATTTTCAACCAAAAATCAAACTTGAATTAGTGGTAGGGGATGAGGATGTGGCTAAAGCCATTGAGGCCATCTCTGCCAGTGCCAAATCCGGAAAAGTCGGGGATGGCAAAATTTTCGTTTCATCGCTGGAGTCAGCCGTTCGAATCAGAACGGGTGAAACCGGCGAAGCCGCTATTTAGGAGAACAGAATGGATACTCTTGCAATTGAAGTGAGTTATGCGCTGGACACATTCTATTTCCTGATGTGTACAGCGATCGTTATGTTAATGGCAGCCGGTTTTGCCATGTTGGAATCTGGGTTGGTTCGTAGTAAAAATACGGTTGAAATCCTTAATAAAAACGTACTTTTATATAGTATCGCCTGTCTGGTGTATTTCATTGTTGGTTACAACATTATGTATCCAGCGGATCCGGTCAATTCATGGATTCCGGGCATTGATTTCTTCCTGGGTGAAGATAATTCAACAGAATCGGTATTAGCGGGTGGTGAAGGTGCGCCTTATTACTCAGCAATGGCGGATTTTATCTTCCAGGCGGTTTTTGCTGCAGCAACCATGTCGATTGTTTCGGGTGCGGTCGCTGAACGTATGCGTTTATGGCCGTTCCTGGTTTTTGCTGTATTTATGGTTGGCTTCATTTATCCGGTAGAAGGTTACTGGAAATGGGGTGGCGGCTTCCTCGATCAACTGGGCTTCCAGGATTTTGCTGGTTCAGTTGTTGTACATATGGCCGGTGCCGCCGCCGCGTTGGCAGCCGTGATTATCATTGGGCCGCGTAAAGGCAAATATGGCAAAAACGGTGAAGTTCATGCCATTCCTGGTGCCAACTTACCCATGGCGACATTGGGTATGTTTATCCTCTGGTTTGGCTGGTTCGGTTTCAATGGCGGTTCAGAGTTAAAAATCGCCAACATCGAAGAAGCCAATGCTGTCGCTAAAATCTTTGTGAACACAAATATGGCTGCAGCAGCAGGTATGGTTGCCGCTTCGTTACTGGCACGGTTCCTGTTTGGTAAAACCGACTTAACGATGACCATCAGTGGTGCATTGGCCGGGTTAGTGTCAATCACTGCCGAACCATTAATGCCAAGCCCTGGTCTGGCACTGATTGTCGGTGCAGTCGGCGGTATCGTGCTGGTATTCTCCGTTGTATTAATGGATAAAATGCAGCTTGATGATCCCGTCGGGGCTATCTCAGTCCATGGTACTGCGGGCATCTGGGGGATCTTTGCGGTCATGCTCAGCAACCCGGACGCCACATTTGCCGGTCAGTTGATCGGTACCGTGGTGACCTTTGCCTGGATGTTTATCGCTTCCTTTATCGTCTTGTCGATTATTAATAAATTCGCCAAGCTACGTGTTGATGAAGAGGAAGAAATGGAAGGTATGGATATCAGCGAATGTGGTATGTCGGCCTATCCGGAATTTACTTCTGATAAATAAACAAAGTAGTTTCATTCTTCAATCAAAACGCCGGCTTCATAATGCCGGCGTTTTTTTGTTTCTAAAGTGCTTGATTGGTATGTCGCGGTAAGCAAACTTGGTCGTTACTTGTCGTAGTGCCATAAGCTGGAGTAAAGTCCATCAAGGCCACATGGACACGAAGCCATGCAACATACAATCGGCTATCACCAAGCACTTTCGTTCGTTGAAGTAGTGGGGGCTCGCTTCATAAAATTAATTCCGCGATCCAGCTGATGATTTCAAAAGGCAAATTCTCTGAAATCTGTCCCGGCCTCATTAAACATGCTGTTTGACGTATAAGGAATCACCATTGAAGATCGCAATTTTAGGATGGGGTTCATTGCTCTGGGACAAGCGCCCAGAATTTAATGAGCAACATGGGGATTGGCAGTTTGATGGCCCGAGCTTAAAGATCGAGTTTTCCCGTGTGTCCCATACAAGAGGTGGCGCTTTGACCCTTGTTCTCGATTCCAAGGATGGAGCGTCGTGTCAAGTCGCATACGCATTTAGCAAACGCAATAATCCAGATGACGCCATCTGTGATGTTCGAAGCCGGGAAGGAACCACACTGAAAAATGTCGGTTTCTGCTTCGCCGACAATTCTCGACAACAGTCACGGGATGAAGATGTGCTAAAAACGATCCAAGAATGGGCGTCAAAAAAAGAGATCGACGTTGTTATCTGGACAGATCTTGAAAGCAACTTTCAGACGAAGAGTAAATGCAAAAAACCATTCTCAGTCGAGGTCGCACTTTGTCACATTCAATCCCTCGACAGTGAAGGAAAGGCAAAGGCGGCGGAGTATGTTTGGCGGACGCCTACATTCGTTGAAACTTCGCTACGCAAGGCGTTAGAATCGCAGCCATGGTTTCAGAAACACTGCTAACAACACAATCCATCGTACTGGTTTTACGCGGCGCCGCTTCGCTCTGCCGCACCAAACTAGTCGGTGATTGTAAGCGTTATTGAAATCGACGCTATTGATTAAAAAAAGCCCGACACTATTCAATAGTGCCGGGCTAAATTATGAAGCTGCTGTTAATTAAGTTACAAACTAAACACGCTTAACACACCGCCCAATGACGTCCAGTTGGACAGTGATTTATAAGCCCCAACTGCACCCAGACCATCTGTATCATTCTCCAGATTATTGGTCATACCGATGCCGGCCCAGCCACCAATGCCTGACAAGATGGAGATGTATTGTTTGCCATCATGTTTATAGGAATTGACGTTACCGATAATGCCCGATGGGGTTTTGAAGCGCCAAAGTTCACGACCGGTTTTGGCATCCAGTGCTTTGAGGTAACCTTCCAGCGTGCCGTAGAAAACAACATCGCCAGCAGTAACCATTGCGCCTGACCAGACTGAGAACCTTTCTGGATTAGACCAGACGATTTTGCCTTCGCGAGCATCCCATGCAATGAAGTTACCCATATTGTTTTCGGTCGCGGCGTACATATTTACTTCAGCACCCACATACGGCTGACCGGCCAGATATTCAACTTCAAACGGTTCCAGATCCATACAGATATGGTTGGTGGGTACGTAGAACAATCCGGTTTTCGGGGAAAAAGCAGCAGGTTGCTGATCTTTTGCACCATGCGCTGCCGGGCAGATACCGGTGGTTTGCGTATCTTCACCATTGGCTGCAGGTGAGTATTTCGCTACCCGATCTGGTAAGCCGGTTTTCAGATTAACGCTATCGGCCCAGTTCACACTCGGGTCGAATTTTTCTGCGACCAGCAATTCACCTGTTGCACGGTCCATGGTGTATCCAAAACCATTACGGTCAAAATGCACCAGCATTTTTCGCATTTTGCCTTTGATTTTCTGGTCGACCAGGATGTTTTCATTCACACCGTCATAGTCCCATTCATCATGCGGTGTCATTTGGTATATCCATTTGGCTACGCCGGTATCCAAATCTCGGGCAAACAGTGACATGGTCCATTTGTTGTCGCCCGGACGTTGCAAGGGGTTCCAGGTAGATGGATTACCGGTACCGTAGTAATAAAGATTCATATCCGGATCATAGGAGAACCAGCCCCAGGTAGTGCCGCCACCGATTTTCCATTGCTCACCTTGCCAGGAGTTCAATGAAGAGTCTTTGCCGATAGGTTGCAGCATGGCAGTGGTGTTTTGCGGATCAACCATCATTTCGTCATCGGGGCCGGTACTGTAGGCTTTATAGAGTGATTTGCCACTCATATTGTAGGCTTGAACATAACCACGCACACCGAATTCACCGCCTGAAATACCGACAATGATTTTGTCTTTAAACACATTGGCGTTACCGGTGTTAGTTGCGCCTGTTCTTGGGTCATCACGTTTGTCCGACCACAGCATTTCACCGGTATTAATATCTAAAGCGACCAGCGTGGTGTCAGCCTGATTCAGGAAAATCTTGCCGTCACCATAAGACAGGCCACGATTGACTACGTCACAGCACATAACTGGAACCGTCTCATCGTAGTTTTGCTTAGGTTCATATTTCCATTTCATCGCCCCGTCATTGTTTAAATCTAATGCGAAGACGATATTGGGAAATGGCGTGTGCACATACATCACATCATCAATAATCAGCGAATTACCTTCATGGCCCCGTAAAACGCCGGTAGAAAATGACCAAGCCATTTTCAGTGCCTGCACATTGTCGAGGTTAATTTCAGACAATTGGCTATAACGGGTGTTGGCATAATCACCTGCTGACATCACCCAGGTGTCAGGGTTTTTCTGCATTTCGCCTAACTCATCTGCAACGCTGTAACCAGGAATGCTCAGCGACAGCATCAGTAAAGATAATTTTGTTTTAGTCATGTTGTTTCCTCTATGTTAGCCGCCAAAAAAAGCCATTAAACATTTGTCATGCGTTGTTGGCTTTTCAACGGTGTGGGGGATAGTAGCAACGAGGTAACAGGATTAATGGCCCGTGTGTCCGAAATTTTTTGAACGCCATGGAACCACAGTCAAGTAAGCCAAAGGCAGGCTTTGGAAGATAGGGTGAGATATTTATATTATTAATTGTGCAGAGAATATATATATTAAGTTTGGGTGAAGCAGCCGAGATGAAGAGAGTTTACAGTTTGAAGTCGCCAATAATGAAAGCGTATATGGAAGACGTAATGGTGAAATCTCAGACATAAAAAAACCTCAGAAAAATTACTTGCTGAGGTTCTTTAAATCATTGGCTCCCCGAGCTGGACTCGAACCAGCGACCCAATGATTAACAGTCATATACAGGTTATATTGCTAATCCAAATAAAATTCCCAAAATATTAACAAGGACAGTCGCTTATGTGATACTTGAAGAAAGTGTATTTCATTTTAGATCCCGATCTTTACCGAGATATCACTTTCAAAAGTTACATAGCAGTTACATTGGAGATTGGGGTGGCGACGAACCAAATTATTTTTACACAAGCAAGAATCAAAAATCTTGCAGTTCCTGAATCTGGATATATGGAATATACAGATATTGAACAATCCAAGCTCATATGCCGAATTAGTTCGTCAGGTAATCGATCATATATAGTCAGAAAGCGAGTTCAGGGAAGACTTCGTAACATCACAATTGGGAAATGTTCCGATTGGAATGTTAAAGATGCCCGTGTGCAAGCTCAGCATTTATTACTGGCATTGGCCAGGAATGAAGATCCAATTTTGAATAAGCGAAAGAAAGAGAAGCTCAGAACCACATTGGCTGATTTGCTTGTTCTGTATTTGGATAATAGAAGCCTTCAGCCTAAAACAATCGAAGATTATCAATATAAAACTGAGAAGTACTTGAGTGATTGGCTGAGCAAGCCTGTCTCAGCGATATCATCACATGATGTTCAGACAAAGTTTAAGGAGCTGAGTGAAATTGGTAAAACAACGGCTAATGGAACTATGCGAATTTTTCGCTTATTAATGCTTTATGCAGTAGCACTTGAGTTAATTGAAGAATCACCAACGAAGGTACTGAAAAATGGCAGGCTTTGGCATAAAAATAATCGTTCAAAGCGAGTTATTCCTAGTAATAAATTAAAAAACTGGCTTGATGCAGTAGAGCAATTGACGAATCAGAAAGCTAAAACATATTTATTGATGTTGCTTCGCATGGGGGTTAGAAGCAGCAGTGCGCTATCTTTAAAATGGTGCAATGTAGATCTTGACGGCAAAACGGCAAAATTTGATACCAAGACAGGCACAGATGTGATGCTGCCCATTCCAGATCGATTAATACCTACATTGGAAGAATTACACAAAGAGACAGGAACTAACATTTGGGTGTTTCCAAATTTAGATGGAGATAATCCTATGTGGGTGCCTAAAAAACAGATCAATCGCATTATTAATCATATAAATCTTAAGTTTAGTAGCCATGATCTTAGACGTACCTTTGCTACTCTTGCTGAAGCTTGCGGGCTACCTACGACTCTCATCAAAAGAATGTTGGATCATGTCACAGATAGTGATGTTACTGGTGGATATATCATTACTGAGCAAGATACTTTGAGAAAAGCTTTTAATCAGGTGTCACAACTTATAGATGAAACAGTGAAAGCTTAACGAAACGATAAAAAACTTTGTAAATTGTTTTGATTGACCGAGAGCTATTTAAACGCAAGAAAAAACAAGAAGCTATTCTTAAAAAGCGTACCAAAAGTAACAGCCCTCGAAAATCGCTGGCCGAATTCAGCCTAATGTTAACAAAATCAGTTATCAAGAATTGATCAACGTCAAAATTGATGAGCCTCTAATCTACGAAAAAACACTTTATTCTGTTCAGAAAAAGTTTCAAACGCAGGCAAGTATGAGCATAACAAACTGAAGATTGCATACTTAAACTAAGCGGTTACTGTGATTTAATGAAATCCCCTTCACATCAAATTTTCCTTATCTCAATTATCTCCAATCACCATTTTTATTGTCTTTTTCGCTTGTATGGCAATTATCAAACGATAATTAAATGTACAGTAAGATGCTATACCTAGTAAACATTATAAATATCAATGTGTTAGGTGTTATCAAGGTGGTTTATCTTCCGTATACTGTTCATATGTAAACAACAACCAGAGGTAAATATGGACAGCAATATTTTTGAACTAATGACAGCTGCGGATGTTGCACAGCTATTAAAGGTTTCCACTCAAACATTGGCGAATTGGCGTAGTTCGGGTCAAGGTCCCAATTTTCATAAAGTGGGCGGATCTGTAAGGTACGAGCTTGCAGATATTAAAGAATTTGTGGCTAAGGGAAGGGCTGCATGAGCTGATCAATAAATCATTAACCTATAGTCGGTTATAGGTTAGTAGATCAATCAACCTTTTTGAGCTCAGCATTACTATATTAAGCAAGGAAATTTATTATGACACTCAGCCAGTTTATGCACGTAAAGACATATCCAAGAAAGATATCCAGTTTGTCATCCAAGAAGTATGGCAACACCGTGGATAAAATCGTGAAAGAGGCTATCAGATTTAAAGGGAGTTGCAATCACGTCAAGGTCCCTCAATCAGTGAGATTAATTTCAGGTAAACCTCTTGAGGATTTGCCAAAAAGACTTGAAAAACTACTGAAAGACACTGGTCAAAATATAATGGATACCAAGCATGGGGGGCTAAAAAAACGAGCTGTTCGGTTTGATGCGCACGTTTTGCTTGCTGCTGTATACAGTTATCCCGTCAAAATCGGAAAGGTAAAACACGATGCAATGGATGACTTTTTCAAAGATTGTATAGAGTTCCATCAAAATCAATTTGGTGAAATTGATTCTGCCGTACTCCACATAGACGAAAGTTATTTTCACATCCATGTTTATACAATAGATGCTAACGCTAAACGTCTCCACCCTGGATTTGCTGCCAAAGAATACAAAAAGATAGACACAACCTATACAGGTACATACCGTTCAGAGATGTCTAAGTTACAAGATTTATTTTTTGAACAGGTATCGAGTCACCATGATATAGCACGTATTGGTCCAGCTCGAAAACGCTACACAAGGGATGTTTACTTGAGCATCAAAAAAAATGCTGAAGAGCAGTCAGCTGATTATCTTGAGCATTTAGAGAAAACAATTAAGGATAAGCAAGCCGAGGCTGATAAAAAGTTTAAAGCAACAGAGCTTGAGAATCAGGCACAGATACAGAAATTACAACAGATGATTATGGCTCTCAATCAGAAATATGAGCACATGCAAAACAATCTTTCACATTGGGAAGCAATCCAAGTAGAAAATGCAGCTTTGAAAAAAGAATTAGCTAAAAGTCAGGCCTTAGTTGAGCAATATCAACAAGTAGAAGGTGACGATAACTATAGTCCTAGGTGAATTAAACCATAACAGAAAGGGGTAATTTTTACCCTATTACGTATTGAGGTAATGAATAATGGCAGCAAACGCCAAGTTTATTGACATAAAAGATGCTGAACTATTTAAGCTGCAGCTGAGTGACATGCTCGCTCTAGAACGTAAAAATGGGTGGATTGATACAGTGGAATTTTGCTACCAGAATATTCCTTTTTTAGGAAAGCACGGTACGCCCTCAAATCAAGAAATTCAATGCAGTTTGGTAGGACAGCAAGGTTTTAAATCATGGAAAGCATTCGTTGAACATTTAGGCTGGAGTTATGATAGATGGAAAAATTGGCGTAATGCATATTCGATAGTTATCAAATACCCTTATCTTCGAGAATTACAGGTCAGTAAGAGTGCCATTACTAATACTCACAGAACGTTAAAAAATGACTTTCCATGCAATGCCATAGAGTGGCATGAAATGATTAAGAATAACCACAAACATAAAGTTAGTTCCAAACAGCGAAAAGAAGCAGCGAAAAGTCCTTCTGTAAATAAAACATTTATACCTCAATATTTAAATTTTAATAGTTTTAAAGAATCTTTAGTTCGGCAAGCCAGTGCATTAGATGCGCTAGAGCAAAGAAAAGTCGATGAAGTAGAGAAAATCAATGAGATTTCAGACATAAAGGCGATAAATAACAGCCTTCTAAAACAGCTTAAAGAGCAAAAAATTCAGACTGAAAATCATAAAGTTTCATCTAACCAGATCATGACTGAGAAGATTGAAATATCTCTTAAATGTAAGAGTTTGAAGCAACAATTAAAGGTGAACCATAAGAAAAATTGCCACTACAAAGCATATTCGATACTTATAACTTTAATGTTCCTTTTATCAACAATATTTAATGAGCCAGTAAGTTTGCCAAGCAATTTATCTTCTAGCATGACGTATATCTTTCAAGAATAATCCCATAACATAAAATCTTACAGATTGAGCAATCTATCATAACTTGCGCTGACATCATGATGCCGCAAACTTTATGTCTCCATGGCTGATACGAACGTTGAATGCATAGCTTCGTACTCCAGTTTGACTGTTGTAGCTATGCATACACAGCAGAAGAGGGGGTTGAAGCCTTTAGCAATACTCAACTTTTATCCCAAATTATTACTAAGTCAATGCACACTACCTAATATAAACAGGGTATACGGATTTAATGGTTGATGGGGCACCTTCACCCCATCAATCTGATACCACCCTCAGATGGTTGATAGATCGACTCCGTAGTTGAGTCCCTCTGCGAAGTCCGGCAGTCCGTAACCGATGGTTTTCTTGTAGAAAGGAGAGACCTTCGCAGTCGGTGCCTTCTTCTTGTGCTTCGTGGTGTAGAGCATTCGTGCCCGCATCACCTCGAAGGAGTA
>Ga0207901_1000085_pt1 | contig 49049 bp, 56 predicted proteins | sample LinPmetageLP46_FD_184057 | JGI IMG/M metagenome (GOLD analysis project Ga0207901, IMG submission 184057) | Marine viral communities from the Pacific Ocean - LP-46 (SPAdes) | ecosystem: Environmental > Aquatic > Marine > Oceanic | place: Pacific Ocean | collected 2011-06-12
GGGTTCGGGTTGTTTCCAAATATTGGACTGCGTGGTAGCCCAGTCGAACGATCGAGCAACATCACACTCATGGAAGATGGCGTATTGATCGCGCCGGCCCCCTATGCCGCGCCGGCTGCATATTATTTCCCTGCCATCGGACGTATGCAGGCGGTCGAGGTAACGAAGGGCGCAGCCGCGATCCGCTCTGGACCTCGTACTATCGGCGGAGCGGTCAATCTTCGGTCTACCCAAATCCCGACGGATGGATTCTCCGGCTTTGCTTCAGGCCAATATGGTTCGCGCAATTACTTCCAAGGCCAGGGCTGGGTTGGAGCTGACACAGATTATGTTGGTGCGCTGATTGAAACCTACCAGCAGGGCAGCGACGGCTTCAAATCAATCGACGGGCGTCCAGATGCTGACACCGGTTTTGAACGACAGGATTATCGTGGGCGATTGGCTGTTCACACCGCGCCGGACGCACCCGTAGAGGCTCGCTTGGAATTTATTTATGGCCGGTCTGACCTTAAAGCCAATGAGACCTACCTCGGACTTGCCGATGCCGATTTCGCGGCAGAACCCTATCTTCGCTATGCGACCAGCCAGCGCGACGCATTTTCCGGGAAGCACGACCAATATCGTATTATCGGCGCCTTGGCGTTTGCCGATGAGACGAGGATCACGGCCACGCTGTATCGCAACGACTTCAGCCGCAGCTGGTCGAAACTTCAGGATATCGATTTCGATGGCGACGGTCGATTCGATTCGATTCAGACTGTTTTCGATAGCCCCGATGACAATCGCGAAGCTCTTAATATCTTACGCGGGGCGGACAGTGCGAATGGCGCGGTGCGGATCCGCAACAACAATCGCGTCTATCGTAGTGAAGGAGCCCAGTTTTCTTTGGAACGCCCGTTCGCCATCGGCGCGACGCGCCACAATCTCGCGGTCTCCGTCCGCTATCACGAGGATGAAGAAGACAGACTGCAAAACGAGGAATTCTACTCCCAAATTGGCGGAGACCTCGTCTTTGAGCGCCAGACCGATATCGGCCAGCAGGCCAACCGGGAGGCGAAAGCGAAGGCCATCGCATTTTACATCGAGGACCGGATCGAGATCGGTGCCGTGACGCTGACGCCCGGGTTGAGGTACGAAGGGATTGATTTGACCCGGTTGGACTATGCAGGATCGGACCCGGATCGATCGACCGGGCCAACCCGGGTTCGCCGCACCAATATCGACCAGTGGCTGCCTGCTCTGGGTGTTACTTACGAGTTTGGCGACGCCATTGTGCTTGCAGGAGTATCACGCGGCTTCTCTCCTCCCGGCCCCGGCAGTCCGGACGCCCGCGCCGAAAAAAGCTGGAACTACGAAGCCGGCGTCCGCTTCAGGACTGACGAGGTCCAGGTCTCTGCGATTGGATTCTACAACGACTATTCCAACTTGCTCGGCAATTGCACCCAATCTGTCGGCTGCAGCGTCGGCGACATTGGCGATCAGTTCAATGGCGGCGCAGTTACCGTCAAGGGCTTGGAGCTGTCGGCAGCGGTCGAGCCACGCGCCACCGACACAATCTCGTTTCCCCTGTCCCTCGCGTATACGTTCACGGATGCACAATTCGACAGTAGCTTCGACAGCGACTTTTTCGGTGATGTGACTGAAGGCGATGCCCTGCCCTATATTGCGCGGCATCAACTGTATATAGAAGCGGGTGTGAACGCGGGCCGCATTGCGATCAATCTTGGGGTAAGCTACCTTTCCGATTTGCGCAATGAACCCGGGAGCGGGGCTATTGCCGTAAATCAAGGGATCGACGAGCGCATCATCTTTGATCTTGCGGGAAATTTCGCGCTGACCGACAGTCTCTCCCTGTTTGCACGCGTTGATAACATATTCGATGACCAATACGCCGTCAGCAGACGTCCCTTCGGCTTGCGTCCTGGAATCCCCCGGCGGTTCGTGGGAGGCGCTCGGGTCAGCTTCTGAACCCCATGTATGTCCCGAAGCTATGCTCTTTGCACCAACCATCAACGCTGCGTGTTCGCGGGTCCATTCCGTGGAAAGATGAACCTGACTTTAAAGTGAAATACAGGGCGGGAGTGCCGACAATACTGCGATTTACCCTTGAACAGAGTTCAGTTCAGTGCTCATTAATGCGGATAATCCCGTTGCCGAAGCTTTTTGCAAGTTAAGGTTTGATCGAGCCGGCTATCTCTTTGCTGCTTCAGGGGCTGTCATTGACACGCGGTCCATCATTGAAAGATCGTTACCGTCAATTTTGATGTAATTATCCAGAAATGATCAGTTATCGGCGATTTTCCAAATATTATTCTCAATATTTTTATCCGCCCAGCAAGGCAAAACCCCTGCTTCCGAGAACGTTCAGGTGGATCTAGGGGACCAATAATAACGGATGCGGACAATTTAGAAGCAAAATTCGAGTAACACCGCCGAATATATACTCATGGGTTCGGCTCTGCCCAAATACCCCGGCGACCAGCAAACCGGCTGGCAAATTTTGTGCCATAGATATGAGGATATCGGAAGGATGGCAACTTCGCGATGACAGCAATTGCAATTGCGAATCCACACCATTTGCAAGCCGCATCCAGCGGAAATTCGCTTAACCTTTTGCACCGATTTAGTGCCGGTTCGAGACAGACGAATTTTAACCAAATTATGTGGTGGACTAAATTCTTAACAAATTGTTAACTCGTCTGCATGGAACGAAAAAGAAAACATCGACTCGTATTACGTGATGAGGGTGCAAAGCACCCATTCCGATTAGCATTGCCGAGGGCAGTTTTACAAGTTGCCAAAGAGCAGGCAATCGTCGATGTGCGCGAGCCCGGCAACAGTATTTGGCAAAACGAATTTTCACTTTCGGGCATATTGATTTTTATAGCCTTCTTCTCAGTCTTCTATTTGTTTATTTTCTGAGGGCAATGCCGTCCCATTGGTCATCACAAGAAAGATTCAGGTGATGCCCAAGCCACCCAGCGATCAGGCACATCGCGGCAACCATCATCAGCCTCTCGAAGGTTGGAACATCCAAAACACTCAATCCCAATGCGGCCAGTGCACCGAGCACCATGCCCAGAATTGGCTACATTATTGGTGGCAACACCGACAAAACAGGCTTGCAACGCTTGGCATGGTTGTTTAAATATTCTCCACCAAAGGCGGGAATTGAATGATAAGAACGGAACCGATCGGACCAGAAACGAGCCGCCACATCCTCGGCTACAATATTAAGCAGATTTTCTAGATATTGGGGATAGTACCGCTGATACAGGCCATCAGGGCTTGACCTGATGATAAATTCTCTGCGCTGTGCGTAACCTCAAACAAATCTAAAACCTCAAAATTGCCGGCATTGCGGCCCACTAGAAAGCCGCGTTTCTGCAAGGCCTCGTTATTGCTTTCGATGTTATTCATTCAAACAGCGTATTGATGACCGGACAATCTGGCACTGTTCCGCCTTGCCGTTTGCGTCAGGGCATGACGCTGTTCGCTCTTGTTAAGGCCGGCCCGGCAGCGGCGTCGCAATTCGGGGTTTTCGAGCCAGTCGAGCATGAACAGCGTGCGCTCGATCTTGCCAATTTCCTGCAAAGCCACGTCCAGCTGGTTTTGCCGTTCATAATACGCATCATTACCGACGGCGCGACGTGGCCGGTCTTGATGGATGCTAACAGACACATAATGTCATCCCAATGCTCCCGGATTTTCTCGGTTTTTACGCGCTGGCCAAGGAGCGGCGAAATTTTTGGATAACGCGATGGCATTTCCATCGGTATCAGTCTGCGGTCCTAAAAATCACGCAAGCGCGGGCAGAAACTGAATGACTAACCGGCTGATGCCGGTAGGTTCATGGCTTGGGGCTGAAGCCAGCTTTGTTTGGCTTGGTATGCTTGTCGAGATAATTCAGGATCACGTCGTCGGTGATATTTCCGCTGGTAGTTGAGAAATAGCCTCGTTGCCAGAACCGCTGTCCCCAATAGCGTTTGCGGATATGTTCAAACTCTTGCTGTATTTTGCGAGAGGAGCGCCCCTTTGCCTGGCGCACGAAGTCGCTGACCGCAATATTGGGCGGTATCTCGACAAACATGTGCACATGATCGCGCGACAGAGCGCCGTGGATGATGGTCACACCCAATTCGCTGCAAACCTGCCGGATGATCTCTCGCACCCGCATGCGAACCTCGCCGTGCAGCACCTTGAAGCGGTATTTTGGCGCCCAGACGATGTGATAACGATGATGAAAAGCCGTGTGGCTCCCGCGTGAATATGGCATAAGCACTATCCTCCAGAAAATGACTTCGCCTGCGAGCCGGTCATTTTCTGGAGGATAGTGCTGAGCAAACAAAAATGGCTGAAGCCTCTTACCAGCTAGAAGCTGGTGGGTTTACTCCAAAGGTGAGACACTAAAGCCCAGCAGCGAGCAAAGCGCAAATATATGATCGGTCGCGAGCCATCTCGACATAGATGTGGCAATCGCGGCGGGGGGCGATCACCGCTGCCTGCCCGTCGGCACCGACGAGATAGGAAAGGTGCGATAATCCGGGTGTCTTGATCTTTTCGATAAGCATCTAGGTTCTCCTTCTAATAGGGTGATTGGATCATATCGCGAGCGATATCGTCTGGCAGAGGCGGGGGCCCGTTGTCCTGTGACAATTCGCGAAACGCGTGGTTCTGCGACAGGAACACACGCCCGCGGAATTCCTCGAGAAAGTCGGCTCGTTTGAGGCGTCCATCACAGGTCCCTTCACCTCGGAAAGATTGAGATCAATCTCGGTATAGGCAAGTCTGTGATTGATCGCCTCGATTGCGCTGAGGACTGAAATGGCCCGCGTGATTGTGCCGTCTCCATACAGGAGCGAGGCTCCGAAAACACCCATCGCGACTAGGGCGGCGTGGATGACCCCCGCGCGCCGCCTGCACGGACCGAGCCGTGCGACCAGCGCAATGATACCGCCTTCGCCTTTGTTGTCGGCGCGTAGAACGACCGACAGGTATTTGATTGAGATCACGACTATGAGCGACCACACCATCATCGATAAAACGCCGTAAATATGCTGCGGCGTCACCCGCAGATGGCTTTGTTGCATAACAAGGTGATGGATTCCCTTGGGGAATCGATATGTATAGATGGGCCTGATGCCCAGGCCCATCTCCCCGACGTACCGCACGACCAATTGGCCCGCTTATAATGCATCGCTGAAGCAGCGAGGTTCATTGGATGTGTGGTTTGACCAGAGATAAACTGGCTCTCGGTACCAGTTGGTCGGCCCGGTTGGCCGATGCGGTTTTCTGACAGCGCAATTGAGCTGTGCATGACGCTGAAGATCCTGTTCAACCTTCAGCTACGACAGGTGACGGGTCTGGTTGCGAGCCTGCTCAAGATGGCGAAACTGGACTGGCCAGTGCCGGATTATACGACGCTTTGCCGCCGTCAAAAAGCATTGTCGGTGAACCTCGGTGGGCGGCCCAGTTCGGGCGGGCTACATCTGCTGGTCGATAACACCGGGATCAAGATGATGGGTGAAGGGGAGTGGAAAACGCGTAAACATGGCGCTTCATACTGCCACCAATGGCGCATATGACACGAGAGGCTATCATGCCGTCATCGCTGAGCACGGTGCCAATCCGATCATCCCGGTACGCCGCAACGGGCGGCTGTGGACCAAAGATGGCCCTGGCGTTGACGCCCGCAATGAAGCACTGCGCACAACCAAACGGCTTGGCCGGACGATCTGGAAAAAGTGGAGCGGCTATCACCGCCGCAGCCTTGTCGAAACCAAGATGCATTGCTTCAAGCTGCTCGGCCAGCGCGTCGCCGCGCGCACCTTCGACCATCAGATTACCGAACTAAAAGCCCGCGCTGCAGGCCTCAATCGGTTCTCAGCAATAGGAAACCCGAAGACCATCCGGGTCGCATAATAACTCCAAGTAAAACCTGACTCGCGACCGTCACGAGTTATGCAACAAAGCCCGTAGAAGAGAACCTGTCGAGAAGGGCCGTTGCAGCCCTGCCAGCCACCGTCTTCACTCTTGGTTTGGGTTTTGTTGAGCTTCGACCTCAGCGCGAACCTGAGCGTAGAGGGGTTCAGGACCAAATTCAGCCAAGGGTTTACCATTTACAAAAAAGCTTGGCGTTCCCTTGACGCCAAGCGTGTTCGCGTCCTCCAAATCGGACTTCATCATCGCATTTATACCGGCGCTCGGCATTGCCTTGGCCTTTACAAGATCGAGCCCGGCCGCCTTTGCGGCCGACCATGCTCCTGTCATGTCACCATTGTGCCATTTGGGCTGCGCGTCCAATAGTGCCTCCATTACCGGTTGCAGGACGCCCTGCGCACGTGCAGCCTCCAGAATACCAATAGCTTCAGCGGAACCTTCGTGCAGCGGCAGGTAACGCATGACAAGCCGAACATCCTTTGGATACGCGGCGAGTATTTGCTTGACGCTTGGGTAAAAAGCACGGCAGGCCTCGCAAGACGGGTCGAAAAATTCTACAATTGTCACCGGTGCACTCTTGGGTCCGATTATCGGTGAATGAGGACGCACAAATATGTCCTTTGGCACAGCCGCCGCTTTGGCTGCGGGTTCTCCAGCAACCGAACTGCTGTATAGAGTTACCCCGGCAGCGAAAGCGCCAACTGAGAGCAAACTCGTCAAAACTACTCCAAAACGCCTGTTCATGATCGTGATCTCCGATAAAGGTTGAGAAAAAATAAGATGGCCGAAAAGGCTACCAGCGAGAGAAGCGGAATCGGCACGGCACCAAAAAGCGTCATTTCGCCGTTTGAGCAGGACGGTCCTGAACCGCATTGTTGGTTCTCGTCTGGTACAACTCCAAGATAGAGCAACAAATGATAAAGCGCGATCACCCACCCCGCCAACGCAAGGGCAAACGCATAGGGGAGCACATCTCGATCCGATCGGTAGGCCGCGATGCCGAGCATGATGGCCAGCGGAAACATAAAGGCGCGCTGGAACCAACATAACTCGCACGGCGTCTGGCCCATCACCTCACCAATAAAGATTGCGCCAAGGCTGGACGATAGCGCAACGAACCAGGCAGCAAACAACGCTGTCCAACCGCTACCGGCATAATGCCCCCTTGATCTGATTTCGTTCATCGCAGCCGATCGCATCGGGCAAAAATACCGATGAAAATGCGTTGTTGGGTCATATCTAGCTCCTCTTGATCATTAGCAGTATAAACTATCGGGGGCTATAGTAGTAAGCATCGGATTATACATCGGCCGATGATCTGATGGCCCTGCCGCTACCCCGACCCAGGGCGCTGCTGGCGGACAAGGGCTATGACGGCGACAGGTTCCGAGAAAATCTGCTCATGCGCGGCATCCTCCCAATCATCCCGCCGCGATCGAACCGCAAGGTGCCTGAGCATCCCGACTATCGCCGCTACAAGGCTCCTGTACATTATTGGGACACAGATTCACGGTAGGCGTGTAAAATAGCAGCCGGTCGGCTAACGCGCCAAAGCCCACCATTCGCAGCCCCTCTTGCTACACCACGACCACCTTCGCGCCTAGCATGTGCTAGCATAACTAAGCCGTGCACGGTGTTCGAAGAGTCACCGACCATGATTTTCCTGCCACGGTTTCGTCGCGGCGATGCGAGATAATTTGAATAGACGTGCCTTGGCATACCAAATTGGGCGGATGGCATCCCACACTCGTGTAGGGGTGGCAGAGAATAAATTTTCATGGTTTTAGGAACGATCAAGAAAAGGCTCCTGAGTGCCTAAATTTCATAGGTCACTCAGGAAAAATAATTTTCCGCTGCGCTCGGGGCATTGTGCACGCTGCGGGACGCGACCGTCAGGAATTTACTTTCCTATGGTCTAATAACCGCAACTATTTCCGAATGCAATTATTTGATGTTGCGACCATCAAACGCCACCCCCGACACGGCAGCTTTCAGCCCAGTTGCCAGAGCTTCGATCAGATGGCTTTGGCTTTCACAATTTGTGATTGCGTGGGTCGTGCGAAAATATTCGCGGCAATCAGATGACCATGCGCCCTCGACAGCTCGCAATGGCAATTCGTCGCTTTTCCACCTAATAGACAGACCGCCGTTTCCTATTGTCCAAATTTCAACTGTAGCAGATAAACCCGCTCCCGTTATCATAAGTGTATAATCATCTTTGTTTTCAACAACCAACACATCAGCGCCTGCTTCTTCGCAGGATGCGACTATTAACGCCACCAGACCTTGGCGACCTTCGGTTTGATTTAGCAAAAATTGTGGACTGTCGATCATTTAACTTGGTTTCACTTCGCTTCATTTATCTTATGCACAAGCAATGCTTAATAAAATACCAATACCCGCCCTGAAAATGGGAGTTCGTGGCAACAAATGCTTCTCTCTCAATGATAGTTGGATCCTTAACGTCGCCTGCTTACGTCACAGTCTGCAATAAAACCTGCCATTCAGCAATCCACCCGATTGTTCTCTAATACGTCAAGGGCAACTGCTGTTTTCCTGAACTGGTGCGATTGCCTGTGGGTGTCTGCGTTCTCTGTGTGTTCGTCGGCACTTTATGGAGTCAGCTGGTTGCGGTGTGGCGAGGTTGAAATCGCAGTCAAGCGACTGGGGCCGCATGCTACACAATAGGCGCCATCATCCGCTCCCTCCCTCGGGCGTTTGCTCCCGCTCGGGAGCTCGTTTCGATCTCCTTTCTTACCGGTCAGGCCGGCTGGAACGCGGTCCCATCTCGGAGCATGGCATGCATGATGATGGCAAGGCGCCGCGCGAGCGCGATGCGCGCCTTCCGCATGGTCGAGCGCTGCGCAATTGCCAACGCCCAATTCTTAAGCTTCAGTTCGCCCCTGTAGCGGGTCAGCATGACGTGGGAAACCTCATAGAGAAGCGTGCGCACCCTCCGGTCTCCACACTTTGATATGCTGCCGACATCGCTCGATTTTCCGGTTTATGTCGTATCGGGTGATGAGATACGCTCCGGCTTGCCTGTTTATTAGGCTGGCATCGGGATTAGTTTGGCGAGTTTGCGCATCTAGAACGAATATTAAAGCTGGACCGGCTACGTCTCCGGCATCGCCGTTCGTTCTCCCATAATCGCAGTATCACCCGCTTCCACAGAAATACTGAATCACATCTCTATATTGCTTGCAAGGCTGAATTTTTTTATACACGTCACCTCACAACATCGAGCCAACATCAGAGCCAACCGACGGATAGGCACTGACCATTTTTTCCAGTTCGCTCGTGGTCAAATCAAGACGCATCGCCAGACCGAAAAAATTGATGATTTCGGCATACTCCGGCCCCAACAAATGCGCGCCCAATATTTTGCCGGTTTCATCATCGATGATCACCTTGGTGGCGGCGCAGGTCTCTCCCACTCGCAGATTGGAATACCAGCCGCTCGTGTCGTTCGTCGCAATGCGCAGCTTGTAACCGGCAGCTTTTGCTTCCTCTTCCAACATGCCCACACGCGCCAATTCGGGTATCGTAAACACGACCGTCGGTACGCCTTCATAGTCTGGTTTGACATGGTTGCCTTTCAGCATATTTGACGCAACCACCTTGCCTTCAAACACCGCCACCGGCGTGAGTGGCGCACCTTTGGTGTCTGCTGCATCCCCCGCCGCATAAATTGATGGATTGGAGACACTTTGCAGAAACTCGTTCACCTTGACGCCGTGGGCACCGGACTCGACGCCTGCCTTGTCCAGATCGAGACCATCGATCGCAGGAACGCGCCCGGCGCCGTGCACGATCAAATCAACCGAATGGTTTTGGGCTTGACCGTCGACATCAAGAGTCACCGAATAACCGCTACCCTCTTGGGCGATGGATATGAGATTGGTTTTCTTGACGACCTCAATTCCTGCCTCTTTGCTTCGCTCCAGCAATTTGTCGACAAGGTCGGGATCAAAGCCCTTGAGGGGACGTTCGCCGCGATCAATAATGTGCACGTCGCTGCCCGCGCGCGCCGCGATATGAGCGAACTCGAATGAGATGAAACCGCCACCGACAAACAGGATCTTTTTCGGGAGGCTCTCCAGTTCCAGAAACTCTGTGCTATCGATGAGATACTGCGCCCCAGGCACGTCAATTTTCCGGGGCTTTGCACCGGTTGCGATCAATATCTTCTTTGCCTGCAGCCGTGTTTTGCCGTCAACGTCGATTATGTTCTCAGCGACAAATTTTGCGCTGCCGTGCAGCGTTGTGACACCATTCTTGTCTAGGCCCGATTCAATTTTTGGCGGCATTTTTTCGGTGAATGTCCGCTTAAACGCCATCAGGTCTGACCAGTTGATAGCCAGGCTGCCGGGCTCGATGCCCTTGCCGTTCATCAAGGAAGCAGCGTCGATTATTTCCGCACCGCGTCGCAGCATCTTCTTGGGGTCACATCCCCTGAGCGCGCATGTGCCGCCATAGGGGAGTTCATCCACAACCGCGACGGACCATCCCGCTGACGCACATTTATTGGCCGCGGTGACTGCCGCCATGCCGACGCCGATGACGATGAGATCAAAAGACTGGGTCATGATTGGTTCCTTGATAAGCGACATTTGGACTAACGGGTGGAGCGGCTGCGGGTTCCGCGACGATCGATGGAGATGCTGTCAGGGAGGATGAGGCAAGGGGGTAAATGCTGAAAGTTCGCATCATAGGTCTCTGGGGACTTTGTTTCGGCTCGCCATTGCACTTCGGCGATATATGCTTGACGTGAAAACAGGTCGCGTTCGTTTCGACGCCTCACACTCCTTTATGGAGCATGGCCCTAACAGCATGCCGCTTCTGGCGTATCAAACAGGCCCCTGAAATCGGTTTTTCCGCTGAGGCGATCAAGATAGAAGTCTGGATCTTTTGCGAAAACCTCTGCGCAATGAGGGCAGCGACAGAAACGAATTTCCTGCCCGTTGTGCAGTACGGGAACCGTGTAGGCGGTCGGTTTTTCAGCAAGGCACGCGGGACAGACATGGATATCCCTAACCTCTTCGACAAAACGTTCTGGCTGTTTCTGGAAAATATCGGCGCAACCCTGGCAACAGAAGAAATACACGATCTCATTATAGGCCGCCTCTACCGCCTGCTCATCGGTAATTCCAAGCCGCACCAAAGAGCAGCCGCAGGTGGGACAAATTTTAACGTTCATTACGCTTGGTTTCCTATCATGTTTCAAATTTCTTATGCCGTAGCCTTGGGAACAGGGCATCGTTTTAACGGGGGTGATACAATTTCGAAAATTGACGAACCGATCATGAATGCCAACCCAACATAGAATACGGCGTTGCTCCAGTCTGCCGACCAGAAAAGGTAGAATTTTGCCAACACCAGGACTGGCCCAATAAGGCTCAATATCCCGCGCCAAATGATGCGGTGGCGATTGAACAAATAAAGATTGGCAATCAGGGCAATGATGACAAAAATTGGTAACAATCGCACTATGATTTAACCTTCATAATGATCCAACCATCCAAGGCCCAGCGAAGCCCCAAGGGCGGCAATGGCCGGAAAACAGTTTGCGCACCCCATTGCTGCGACAATGGCGCCGATTGCGCCAGCGCCACTCCCGGTACTTGAGGCAATATTGGCCGCACTTTCGGTCTCAATATCAGTTTTCATATGCTGGTCCTTTCTCCCCGTCCTGCCTGAGCTAGCCCGCGCAGCATGAAAGTTTGGTCACATCCTTGTCGAACGTCTGGGCAGCTAGCTTCAGGCCTTCAACCGTTGTTAGATAGGGGAAAATTGTTTCGCCGAGCGCCTTGGCCGTCATTCCAAATTTTAGAGCCATGACCAGCGTCTGGATGCTGTCCGAACCTTCGGGAGCCATAATTTGACCACCCAGCAATTTGTCCGTTTTCCTGTCCGCAACAAGCTTAATTAGGCCTCTCGTGTCACGAGCCGCCAATGCGCGCGGCACCTGATCCAGAGGGACTACAGATGTTTTAACTTCAAATCCCGCTTCCCGTGCTTCGGCTTCACTCAAACCGACGCCTGCAATCTGTGGATCGGTAAAGACAACCCACGGCATCGCCGAATTATCATATGATTCTGACCCCATAGCTACCGCGTTCATGGCAGCGAGCTTGGCACCATAAGCGGCCATATAGACAAATTGATCGCGGTTGGTCACATCACCCGCGGCATATATGTCTGGATTGGACGATTGCATGTTATCGCCGACAACAATCGCGCCGCGTCTATCAAGCGCAACGCCGACATCTTCGAGTCCCAGCCCTTCTGTGTTGGGTGTCCGGCCTGTCATCCCAGCCAGGCTTTCGGCGGTGAGTTCAAGCCGTTCACCTTCGTGCTCGATACAAATCGTGACGCCAGAAGTGTCTTGCCGACAAGCATCATAGCTGCTTCCGCAATAGATGGTGATACCTTCAGTGCGGAAAGATTCAGTCAGTGCCACCGAGATTTCTGGCTCGGCACCGGGCAAAAGCCGTGAGCGGCAAATGATCGTGACATCGACGCCCATCCTCGCCATCATCAAGGCCAGTTCTGATCCGATGTAGCCGCCGCCGATGAAAATCAGGCTTTTGGGCAATATTTTCAGATCGAGCAATTCGGTGCTGTTGAGCGTTGAAACCTCATCAATCCCTTTGATGGGAGGGAGAGAAGGACGGCCGCCGGTCGCGACAATGATCTTTGGTGTCTGTATCAAACGCTCGCCAATTTGAACGCCGCCCTCGACGATGCGAGCTGGCCCTTCATCGAAATAATCGACATTCTCATATTCGGGCAACAGATCGGCATATTTCTTTTGCTGCAACCCGGAAACGAGCTGATCTTTCGACGTTACGAGCTGTGCCCAGTTTTCTACTCGGGCATCCCCCGCGATTCCGGGAAAGCGACTTGCAGATTTAGCACCATGAATGGCTTCTGCGGCGCGTATCATCGCTTTGGATGGAACGCACCCGACATTAACGCAGGTGCCGCCAATCGCGCCGTGACCGATTAGAGCAACCTTTGCTCCGTTCCCTGCCGCCGTAATCGCAGCCGAGAACCCTGCCGACCCGGCACCCACGACAGCAAGGTCGTAGCGTCCGTCATTATCTGACGCGCAATAGTCGTTCATATTAATTCGTTTCTTTGGTTAGGGCCTAAACAATCTTACTGCGCGGCGGCGATTTTCGCCGGATAACCCGCATTTGTCGATGCAGAAGCAATGGCCGATTCATTGGTGCGTTTTGGATCAAACGTCACTTTTGCGGTTTTTGCCTGAAAATCAACATCGACAGAAGACACGCCGCTAACCTTGCCGATGGCCTTCTTGACCGTGATCGGACAGGTGGCGCAGGTCATTTTTTCAATATTGAATGTTTCGGTTTTGAGGGCATTTTGAGATGCCGCCTCTGCGACTGCATGCGCGCCGGAAGGCGGCAGCAATGCCATTGTTCCTAGTCCGCCTGCTCCAAGGGCAACTACGGCTGAAAATATGATAGAGGCACGTTTCATAATCTTTCTCCTAATAAAGATACGGTGCCCACCAATCGATTGTGATTGATAGAGCGATGAGTGATGTTCCTACCCAAAGGGCAGTTTTCGTGATGATGGCTGATTGCGGGCGAGCACAATAGGAACCGTCTTCACAGACAGGCTGTGCGCGGAAATAGACATGCCAGAAACCAGCAGCCAGAAATCCGAGGGTCACTGCAACAAAATACCACTTATAGGGTTCGAGAGCAGTTAAATTGCCGATCCACGCTCCGCTAACTCCAAGTGTTACAAGGACGAGCGGTGCAATACAGCAGGACGATGCCAATATGGCACCGGCAATGCCGCCAACAGCCCACCAGCTACGTTTGTCCGGCGGTTGAACGGGCATTTCTATCTGAACAGTCTCTGGCACTAGGTAATCTTTCATTCCGATTGATCTTCGATGGAAACAACTATACCCTCTGTAGTAACTACAGGAACAAGGGCTTTTTATGCAGCCATCTGTCAAGCGCGGAAAACTGGCAAAAATTGTCGGGTGCAACATCGAAACGATACGATATTATGAGAATATCGAGCTGCTCAGGGCAGTTGATCGCACGAGCAGTGGTCACAGGGTCTATTCATCCGATGATCAAGCGCGGTTACGTTTTATTCTGCGCGCGCGGGAACTCGGTTTTTCAATTGCGGAGCTAAGAGGCCTTCTCAGTTTGGTCGATTCCCACGAATATACGTGTGGCGAAGTGCTGGCCGTAACCAACGATCATATTACCAGTATTCAACAGAAAATATCCGACTTGAAACGTTTGGAGAAAACTTTGTCGGGCATGGCGCAAGAATGCGATGGCGGCGAAGTCCCAGACTGCGCCATCGTTGATGCAATGTTTCATTGAGGACAGCTTTATCCTATATCGCGCGCGACAACAGGACTGTCAGGGTTGCAAGCATCGGCACTAAGGACCGCTATCGACGTAAAAGTTGGACAAATAGTGCGAGCTAATTGCAGCCCCAAAACATCCACTCGTTCGAATTCAGCGAGCCGCCGATCACGTTTGGCGAGCAGGTTGCCCCGCTACAGAGGACCCTCTTGCCATTGTGGCGACCAAGCTGTCAGGGCTTTATCGGCTTCGAAAATCCTTTCTTGCGAAACCAGAAACTCCACACGGCCAGACTACCGAGCAGTGCCAATGCCAAACCGGCAATCGACTGCACAACTTTATAAACTGTACCGCCAACCTTCGCCGCATGGAGCGGATAGGCGAGATTGAATAGCTGCAAACCCTGCGGCATCGTGAGCGCATCTTTAGCCCGAAGCAGTTTGCCGGTTTCCCCATCGAACCAGATGATCGTGCGGCCATTGTTGTGCCATTCACCGGGCCGCTTCAACCTGATGGCAACAGGATCGCCCGCCTTTGGCGGCAATCCGATGATACGGATGGTGGCATCAGGAAAGCGCGCTTGCGCCGCTGCCATGATGCGAGGCCAATCGGCATTATCCGCAGGTCCCGCCGTCACTTTCGGCGGTTCGAGTGCCGACTCCATTTCAGCTGCGTTGGAGAAAGGCGACAGCAAAAGTTCCGTGACCGGCTTGAGTGTCATCATCACACCGGTCAACATGGTGAGAAACAGCAAAGGCGCTAAAGCCACCCCCATATCGCGGTGCTGCCTGACGATCGCGGGTCTTGTCATTCTGGCAGGCCACAGGCGCAGCCTGAATGTCTTTCGAGTCGGCCACCACAATATCAGTCCGGTAATTATAAACCCGAGTCCGAAAAGCCCGGCGATGCCGCCAACCGTCTCTCCTGCTTCCCCGACAAGCAAATGGTGGTGCAGATCAAACAGGAAAATTTCCGAGCGCGCCCAGATGCTGTCCCATGACGCTATCGCCGATCCACTGGCATCCGCATAGAAACCGCTATCCGGTCCAGTCCGCACCGTGTGGAGGGCGATATCGCTGTTGGCAAAAACGATCGAGGTTGGTTTGTCGGTCGAACCGGTCAGGATTTTTTGCGTGAGTGCGCCAAGGACTACGGGATCGGTCTCAACAGTCTTTTCCGTCACCGGCACTGTAAGCCGCAGCCAAGCGTCCTTCCACAACAGCAACGCACCGGTCAGGCCGAGTAGTGCCAGCAGCAGACCGATCGTTCCGCCCGCCCAGCGATGGATTGTCGCGACCAGCTGCATCAGAAGCTATATTTCCAGCCCAGCGTGAACGCACGTCCACGGCCGGATACATAAGTGCTGTCATTCACGAAAGTAACCGTCTGCGCATAATAGGTAATATATTGCTTATCGAGAATATTCTGGACCCCCAGGCTGAAATCACCAAAGTCGTTACCTGTGTATGACAGTGCAAGGTCAACCAGTGTAAATCCGTCAAAATCATTCTGTGGCAATCCGCCTTCGAATGTCCGGTCAAAAAAGGTCGATGACTGAAGCCGTGCTGACAGACCACCGGCAATCGGACCTTCGATAAAAAGATTCAGCCGGTCTGGTGAAATATTGCGTCCGTCGAGGTCACGGTCGACGATATTGTCGCCATCGCTGTCAAAGCGACCGTAGAGTTTTGCAAAATTGGCACCGAAGCCAAAGCCGGATGGGAAATGGTAATCGGCAGCAAATTCAAATCCGGAAATCTCGGTGCGTTCCCGCCGGATTTGTCCCGCGCCATTGACCACCTGAATCCGCGAACCCAGATCGGAATTGGACCAGAAATAGCTGGCATCGAGGTTGAGGCCGTCTTTGTGATAGCCCGCCCCGATTTCGATATTGTCGGCAATGACCGGCTGCAGATCGATGAGATCGGCCACCGTCTGTCCGGGGGTGTTGACGGAACGCAGAACCAGGCCGGCGTCCGGCATGGTGAATCCCTGTGCGTAGGATGAGAAAAATGTCAGTCCTTCCAGCGGTTCGACGACGATGCCGGCATTTCCCAGCAGCTTGTCGAATGTCAGCGAAGAGCCTTCGACAAAGGTAGATCCGGCGCTGGCGATCGTGGTGAAATCAGGCACGTCGAGCGCCACATTCTCATAGCGCAGCCCGCCGGAGAGACGCACGGCCTCGTTGAGGAAGGTCTGCTCGAGTTGCACGAAGGGCGCGAATTCCTGGAATTTCAGCAACGGTACCCAGAGCCTGCCCGTCTGTGCCAGTTCCTGGAAGGTCTCGTCATGCAGATAGTCGGCACCTGCCGCGATCTGCAGCCCGTTCCATAACGTATCTTCGCGCACATAGGTCAGCTTTGCGCCATATTTTTCCGATGCCAGTGCTGACTGATCGAACAGGCTGCCCGCTGGCGCAATCGACACATCCTGAAAGACCGGGAACGTATCTCCGCCATATAGCGCGTAGAAATCAAAATAATATCCCGCGAGCGACAGCTTGCCGCCGAAGAGGTCCCCGTCGGTGTAGGACAGAGCCACGTTAACCGCTTCATTGTAGGTGGGGTCTCCAGCCGGTACGCCGCGAGCGCTGGTTGCGGGAATACCCGCAACAATGTCGCCGTCGACGCGAATATAATCGCCGTCACCGGCAAGATTGAAATAGTTGGCCGTCAGTTCGATCCGCTTGCTGTCATCAATGTCGAGACCAAACTTCCCGAAGACATTATAGGATGTAGTGTCGGCAAGGTCGCCCTGTGTGGGATCGACGCCAACGGCGTTGCCGTTCCCGTCATAATATAAGTCGTTTTTCTGGTAGGCCCCGGCGACGACAAAATCCACAGCACCAATTTTTTGACCCACGAGACCCGTGAACCGTGTGTGGAAGCCATTGTCTTCAAAATCGTCGGTCGAGATTTCGGCGGAAACTTTCGCCAGCAGGTCGCCACTGGTTGGCGGGGCAACCGTGACATAATTAATGACACCGCCGGTCGCGCCCACACCCTGGATGGCATTGGCACCGTAAATCACCTCGACGCGGTCGACAAACGCCGGGTCGATCGTGAACCCACTGCGCTCTCCGTTGCGCAAGGGAGTCGATTGCGGAATATTGTCGAGTAGATAAAGCGGCGTGCGCCCGCGCAGGGTGACGCTGCTGCTTGTCATCTTCTGCCGTCCGGGGGTCAGGCTGGGAATGGAAAAACTGAGGCTATCGAGCAGGCTCGTGCTGACCGACAATTGCTGCTCGATCGTCTCGCGGTCAATGACGCGAACGCTGTTCGGAATGGCACTGATCGGCTTGTTGACCCGCGATGCGGTCACGATAATTGCGGGTTTGAATTCATCTGCCGGGCTAACATCGTCATCTCGTTGATTTTGGTTTTGCGATTCTGTCTCGCCTCCATCCTGTGCCCATACGACAGGAGAGTGCATGGCAAACAGCAATACCCCGAAAGCTGTTAAGTTTTTAAAATGCGGTGTCCGATTCACGATATAATTCCCTGTCTAATCCCTAATTGCGATTGCGAATTATTCGCAATAATAGCAAAGGTCAATAGACCTATTGGATTCTTTCGAATATTTTGAAGCGAGCGGAATGGTTGTAAGCTTGCCAATATCCTGCGAACCAGACTGACAGTCTGCTTTTCATGACTCTCGATTTTAAATCAGACAGCAGAAGGACGGCTTTCCAGTTTAGCCGCACTTGGTGCTATCGGGTCGGGGCCTGAGCAGCCTAGAGGTTAGCACTTGCTCAAGAGGCGGCGTATGCGAAGCCGATGGCTATTGATGCATTAGATGCGCCTACGGCCCATCGGATCTTCATGCAGCACCGGTTGATCGAACAACCGGCAATGATGTCCGTGCTTGCCGATCTCGCGGTAGAAAGTGAAGCCGCAACCGCTCTTGCCTTCCAGGTCGGAGCCGCATTTGATATGGCCGACCCGCTATCCCGTCTGCTGACCCCCATCGCAAAATATTGGGTTTGCAAACGTGCGCCCGCGATGGTGTATGTAGCAATGGAATGTCTGGGCGGAACAGGCTATGTCGAAACTGGTCCGATGCCGCGCCTTTTCCGTCAGTCTCCGCTGAACGCGATCTGGGAAGGCTCGGGAAATGTGATCGCGCTGGATGCCTTGCGCGCAATGGCACGCGAACCCCAAGCGCTCGACAGTCTGCGGGAATTTCTGTTTTCTGCAAGCGGGCGCTATCCTTCCTATGATAATCACCTGAAAACTCTGAAAATTAGCGGACTGGCCGAGCATAATGCCCGTAACATCGTCGAACAGCTTGCAATATCCGCTCAAGCAGCAGTGCTTGACAACGCGGACAACCCTGTCGCCGAAGCTTTTTGCAAGTTAAGACTTGATCGACCCAGTAATCTTTTTGGTGCTTCCACCGCCGTCATTGACACACGGTCCATCATTGAAAGAGCCATGCCGACAGCTTTGATGTAATTATCCAGAAATGATCATTTATTGGCGATTTTTCAAACATTATTGTCAATACTTTTACCCACCCAGCAAGGCTGAATCCCTGCTTCCGAGAACGTCCAGGTGAAGTTATGGGACCAATAATAACGGGAGTGGGCAACTTCGAAGCAAATTTCGAGTAACACCGCCGAATATATATTCATGGGTTCGGCTCCGCCCGAAAGCCCCGGCGACCATAACACCGGCCTGCAAATTTTGTGCCGTAGATATGAGAATATCGGAAGGATGGGAACTTCGCGATGACAATAGTTGCAATTGCGGGTCCACACCATGACTAGCGAGATATTTGCAAGCCGCATCTGGCGGAATTTCGGTTCCCTTATCTTCATCAATTGATACGATATGGACCTCACTAGCAATTTTGATCAAAGGAAGCGATGAGCGTAATGCATTGGCAGATTCAATACTCCCATTCCAACAGATGATAGCCGGATCCATAAGATTGATTCCAATAAAATCATGAGGTTGGAGCAATGTTGGGGTCCGTATGTGACTTAGTAGGTCTCCGAAAAATGTTGTTGACCTGTTTTTATCAGAATTTCCGGGCGGCCGTCCCAGAATCGCGATATCCCGCAAGGCACTCTCACGTGTTATCGCATTGACGGGATCGCCTTCAATATGATTAAAATCCCAGCTTACATTCTCTTTGTCTAACCGCTCTCTTATCTGCATCCGGATTTTTTCCCCACGCTTTTGAGCCTCAACAATGAAACGATGCTTGGCCGCCACGCCCCCATAGGCATCCGATATCTTAAATGAATTGAGTGATGAAACATGGAGGCAACTCAAATGGCCCTCCACTGCGCGGGTTACGTCAAGCGCCGCTTGGACCCACGGCTCTGGGCCTTGATCATCAATGTACCACAGCACAGACTGCATTATATTTATTCCTTCCAACCAATCCCATAATTTGCTTTCGGATATTATTATTACCTAGCGCCTGATGTAAGCAGGATCCTAAAACATCCCCGAAGGCAGCATTCTGAAATTCGCATGGAATATTATGTGGTCACTCATGGTTGTGACGCCTTTCATGAGTTGGCACAATTTCGGGCGAGCAGTCTGTTTCTAGACAAGACTCGAATGTCGCATGCTTAATATCATATTTTTCAGCCAATGCCGAGCGTGCCGACGCTTTAACCGCTTCAAACGATTCCAGTGATTTTTCCTTCGGGACGAGATGTGCTTCTAGAGAAAGGCTGTGCTCACTGATACTCCACAAATGAACATGGTGAACACTCTTGACGCCATTAGTCTGGCGTAGCGTTTCTACAATCTCGTCGAATTCCAAGTCATCTGGAACCGCGCCCATGAGCAGCCGGACAGTTTTCGGTAACAATGTTATTCCTTGATAAATAACGTATACTGCGATTGCGATGGTGATGATAAGGTCAGCGATATACAGATCATATAGCAAGATCAAAATACCTGCGACTATGACCCCTACCGAAGCTAGCGCATCGGATACATTGTGAAGAAAGGCGGCCTTCATATTAAGGCTCTCCTTTGAACTTGCATACACCATGATAGCTGTGACTAGGTCGATAACGAGTGCGATTCCTGCGACAATGATAACAGTCCAGCCTTCAATGGGCTGCGGATCAGCAAAACGGTTGATTGCCTCAACAAGCAGGTAAAAGCCAATAATCAGAAGTGTGGTTAAATTTATGAGCGCTGCTACCACTTCCCCGCGGGCATATCCGAATGTCATGAACGCGTCTGCAGGACGCCTACCAATGCGGCGCGCAAACAAGGCCAAAGCGAGCGAAGCCGCGTCACTGAAATTGTGCAAAGCATCCGCAATCAGTGCAAGCGATCCGGATAATACCCCCCCAATGATTTGGGCGATGGTCAATAAAACATTGATCACAACCGCAAACAAAAGTCGGCCATCACTCATATTGTCACTGCCGTGATCGTGGCCGGCGCTCAATGGATATCTCCCTTTTCATCATGCTTGTCCTGATGGGCATCCCGCAAAATGTCTATGCCTCCATACACCGCTACCCCTGCGACGGCGATGCCAACTAGGAGGTCCGGCCAATTTGCACCGGTAAACAGAACAATGACGCCAGCTATAATGATACCGCCATTGGATATGAAATCGTTGAGGCTAAATGTTGTCGCTGCTCGTAAATTTACATCTTTGTCTTGGATTTTTTGAAGTAGGCGCAACGATAAAAGATTAACTACCGCAGCAACAGCAGCCATGGCCATCATTAGCCATCCTCCCGGTTCAGACCCTTCAACGAAACGCCTGCCCACATCTAAAATCACCCCCACGGCAAAAATCAGAAGCATTACCCCCGAAACACGCGCGGCCGCGCGCTTCCATTTTTGAGACCGCGAGAGCGCAAGCAAGCTAAGAGCATAGACAACAGCGTCAGATGAATTGTCGAGCCCGTTCGCAATTAACGCACTTGAATCGGCTAAAATGCCGGTTCCGAAAAAGGCGATTGCAATCGCAACATTCAACGCCAGCACGATCCACAGAGTTCTGCGCTTGTCCGGAGAATCTAGGTTTACAGATGTTTCGCTCACCCATTCTTCTCCGTCCAGCCAGTCCTGGCCCATTTTTCGGCTTTCTCAATATCTTTTAAGTCAAAGTATCGCATGTCACCGCTAAACAGAGGGGCAGAAAATTTCGTTCCCCATTCCACCCATTTTTTGTGGCCGACAATGGCGATTCGTCCAAATTGGTCCTTATGGCGAATATCAAATTTTAGATCACGCCACAGCCCGCCGATGTTCCATCCAGAAAAATCGGATTTCAGTTCAATTAGCATCGGAACTGTTCCAGGTGTTCGCTGCGCTATACGTTCAAACAATGGCACAAATGCATCGAAATCTTCCGCGCCCAACTTTTCGCCTGCTTCTATAAAAATCAGCCCTTCACTTTCTCTTGCTGTCAGCATTTTACATCCCTTTTAAGTTCTTCAATAAATTGCGACTTGTTGCTTGCAATTTCGAAACGGTCTCCGATTCCGAGCTTACGACTTTTATTCGTATCATCTTAGTCGCTACCTCTAGATTATCCACAAAATCTGCTAGAGGCACCACGGCCCTTTCCATATTTCTCGAGTATTTTCTTGACAGTATCGTCATCGTGCTTGCTTTGAACTGTAACGACTGAAGGCGGTCGGTGAATCTGGAATGCTGTCTTTCAAGAACCACAAGCAGCACCATCCCAGTCCAAAAATCCATCCCCCCAAAACATCGCTTGGCCAATGGACGCCCAAAGCAATCCTCGATATGCCAATCAATGCAGCCAATATAAACGCACCAGAAAGCAGGCAAACCCGTGCATATTTTCCCGGTACAATTTTGAATAAAGCCACTGCTATCAAGATATAAACGATGGTCGAATTTGCGGCATGACCGCTTGGAAAACTAGCGGAATTGGGAACAGAAAGATATTCTACAATCGAAGGCCGAGGTCTGCCGAAAAAGTCTTTCGATAAGGATATTATCCAAAACCCGCCCATGGATAAAGCGGACAATAGAGACGCATTAAGATAGGCTCTTTTTGCGATCAAAAAGCCAGAGACTGCCAAAATAACAAAAATCAGAAAAATTGAATCCCCCAAAAAGGAGACGTTGCGAACAACTTGTGGAAGCCAGCCTGGACCAACCAAAAGATCCGAGTTTTTCATAGACCTAAAAGCAAGCAAGAGGGTTTTATCTATTTTGTCCAAATGCCCTTTCGCCACCTCTGACCAAAGTACTAAAAAAATTGCCCCCATAATGCTCGATGGCATCAGTTTGAAGCCCAATGGAAAAGGAAGTCGTCGGCCTTTCGAACCTTTTCCATTTTGCATTTTGAGCATCACTCTTCCAAAGCCAATAAAGTCAGCAAAAAATTCTGATCTCGGTGTATCAGAGCAAAACAATGAACTATGATTTCGTAGGACACCTTTAGTTGTTCCCAATAGGACTGCGTTGTGCGATATGGTCTTGCGCTTCCCGAACATCTAACTCACGCGTGGAATTTCCTAACCGCACGAAATATCTCGAAATATTGCCATCTTTTAGATAAACTGGCTCAAACGCGGAATCTACGATCACCCAGCATATGGTATGGCCCCCATAATCCAAGAATTGGATGTGGACCATTGTGGCGGCATTGGCTCCCAATTGATTATTCACCAAATCAATAAGAGCGCGTTCAAATCCATCTTGGCTTTTACTTCTTAAGGTCTTGCAATCTAATTCAATGCCCTTGATTGTGCCATCATCAGAAAGGCCAATCAGTAGATTTCCGCCGCGATGGTTCATAAATCCGGCAAGCGATTTAGCAATAACCTTTTCCAATTTTTTATTTGCTCGGCCTTCTTTTACATCCCAGCGCAACGACTCTTTAAATTCAGTAGTCTCGCTCTCTCCTGCCGCAATAAGCATTGGCAATTGATCGGAGAGTTGCCTTTTTAGAATATGTGACTTTTCTCTGCTTTTTTCAGACAAGGTTTCGACTAAATCCAAGACCAAGGCCAAACCAGCACCTAAACCGGCAAAAAGCAGGTTCATAGGAAACATTTCGAAACTGGGGGACTCTCTAATCCGCCACCATAGGAAATCGGCAGCGGTATCTGAGGGTGTCGATAATAGCTGATTGAACTCAAGCCAGAAAATTAGCGTGACCAGGGGGTGTAGAAGGATGACACCTACTAATGCACCTATTACAATCTTGAAAGAAATCGGGATACGTTGATGTAAATTTATTAGCATTTCTCAACCGTTGACATAAAAAGCTTCATCTCAATTCCAGTACTTATTGAGGATACATATTCGTCTTCTTAAAAAAGAAGTTGCTGCGCGAGTAATAGTGGTCAAGTATCGCCGTGGGCGGTGGGGGATGCGCCCACGGCGTGACCCGGGCCGCAAGGGAAGATGGCAACGTCTGTTGGGCGCCTTTCTCCCGAGAAATAGCTTGCGGAGGGCCAAACTGCATTAAATTTTCAATCAATCGGCCGAAATCCTCTCCTAACGCGTTTCTTAACTTTCGCAGACGGCCATGAACGCCGGAGATGCCGTTGAAACTGCTTATCCGTGGTCTCAAGTATCAGGTTGAAATTGGTCATCATTCTCCTGAGTTTCAGCGCCGAAAGCGGACCGGTGCAGTGAAATCTGTGAACCAAGCGCGATCCGACAGACTCGGGCGCTATCAGGTAGCTCTCCTCAACCGAAATCACCCCTCTAAAGCCAAAGCGAAAGGAAATGTGTCTCTGGTGCTCAAGAACCGAGATGCGAGCGTTGATGATGAAAAATCCTCGCTTGCTTTTTTTCATTCTGAATGAGTACTTTACAATCGCATCGAGCGCGAGTGAGCCGGAGATGCGTATGAACGGGTTCCAATGTTCATAATCCTCAAAGCGCGTCAGTGCTGACCAGACTTTAGCCGGCGAGGCATGCAAGGTTGTTTCATTTTCTTGGGTAAACACGCTTTCCCCCTGACCAGCCAATCATAAGGCGATTCATCTGCATGGTTCAGTCGAACAGGTCGGAAAGAAAGCTGCGTCGGCGCTTATACCCGTGGTGCTTCGATCGTTGACGGTCATCGTGCGCCGAAAAACCGGGGCTTGATCGACCCTCATCGCGCGGCCGCGATACCGTGACGGCTTCGGATCGCTCGATGATTTTATCAAGCTCGCCCCGATCAAGCCACACACCCCGGCACTGTGGACAGAAATCAATCTCCACGCCCTGTCGATCCGAGATAGACAGCGTCACTTGGCAAATGGGACAGAGCATGCCTTTGCCTGTTGCCGTTGATGAATTCATGATAATCTCCTCTCAGTTAGCTGATGTTCGAACTCTTCTAAGCCTCGATACTCGCCAACGTCAGTGGTCAGCAAAACTTGATTTCGTGCTCCGCGATCGAGACGTGGTTTGACCGATATCAGCGAGAATTGAATGCCGCCCTTGACGGCGGTGCGGCACTCCGTTTCCAATGACACCGGACTGGATATCACCTTGCGACTGAAGCTCATTTCAAAAAGCGTGCCTCCAAAGTAGTTGAGATCGCGCGCATCGGACGCGCCGATGGCGGCAAACAACCTAAAATTGGAGACGAGGGCGGCACATCGGGTGGTTACGAACTGCGCTGCGGCTTCTGAGAAGTTTCTGCTCGGCATTGAGCATATCAAGGATATTTCGCGTTTCTCAGCAATTTTGAGCACAAATCCCTTCGAAAGTAATCTCATTGGGCACCCCTGTCTTGATAGCCAAGCAAACGGAGCGCATTGAAAACGACGAGCAGCGTCGAGCCTTCATGGGCCAGGATCGCAGGGCCTATTCCAAGACCCATGATCGTCGCCGGCACCAGGAAGGCGACCACACCCAAGCTGACGATCAGGTTCTGCCTAATGATCCAGCGGGTGCTGCGGCTCAGGCCGATGGCAAACGGTAGATGTGCGAGGTCATCGGCCATAAGCGCTACATCGGCAGTCTCGAGTGCGACGTCGGATCCTGCAGCTCCCATTGCAATACCCACGGAAGCATTCGCGATAGCGGGAGCATCGTTGACGCCATCGCCTACCATCGCGACCGGCGCGTCGGCGCGAAGCTTTTTGATTGCCTCGACCTTATCCTCTGGCATCAGGTCGCCCCAAGCTTCTTCGATGCCCACTTCGGCGGCTACCGCGCTGGCTACCCGCTGATTGTCGCCTGACATCATCACCATACGCTGGATTCCTAGCGCTCTAAGTCGCTCTATCGTTTCTTTTGCGGCTGTGCGCGGTGTGTCCATGAGTCCGATTGCACCCAGGTCGCGCTGACCAGTGCGCACGACCATCGTCGTGCGCCCTTGCTCGCGCAGAAGCTCAATCGTCTGGGCCGTCTCCGCCGTAAGGGGAGCGATTCCATCTCGACCGAACATCTCAGCCTTGCCAATCAGCACTACCTTCCCGTCAACACGCGCCTGCACGCCGCGGCCTGTTAGGCTGATGAGGTCGACCGCCTCTGGAACCGGTTGACCATCGAGAAATTGCTCACCATCTCGCGCAATCGCTTCCGCCAGCGGGTGATCACTGAGTCTTTCGACAGCGATCGCAATTTTCATGAGTTCGGCGTTGTCCACTCCCATTGATGGCGCGACGTCAGTAATGCGAGGGCGCCCTTCGGTAAGTGTGCCAGTCTTATCGAAGGCCAGCGCATTCAGAGAACCTAAAGTCTCAAGCGGTCCGCCGCCCTTGATTAGCACGCCGCCACGAGCCGCCCGAGCGATGCCCGATAAAACGGCGCTCGGCGTCGCGATGGCGAGCGCACAGGGGCTGGCCGCTACAAGCACGGCCATTGCCCTATAAAAGCTGTCGCGGAACGGTTCATCGATGACAACCCAAGCGAACAGCAGCATGACCACCAGCGCGAGAACGGAGGGCACGAACACCCGCTCAAAACGATCGGTGAAGCGCTGGGTAGGAGATTTCTGTGTCTCCGCCTCACTCACCATCTTAACCACCTTGGCCAGCGTCGTGTCGGCAGCAAAACGTGTGACAGCGATCTCGATCGCGCCTTGACCATTTATGGTCCCCGCAAACACTCGGTGCTGGGCGGAAACCTTGTCAGATTGGGCTGCTGCCAGCGCCCTATCCGGTACCGGCTCCTTATCGACGGGGACGCTTTCGCCCGTGACGGGTGCCTGATTGATGCTTGATCGCCCAACTACAATGAACCCATCTGCAGGCAGACGTGCGTTCGGCTTTACGATCACGGTATCGCCGATAACGAGATCTTCGACGGAGATTTCGCTCAGACGGCCATCCCCTCGACGTACTAAGGCTGTGCGTGGTGCCAGGTCGGCTAAGGCTTCAATCGCGCGCTTTGCCCGGCCCATCGCATAATGTTCAAGTGCATGCCCCAAGCTGAACAGAAACAAGAGTAGTGCGCCTTCGGCCCAAGCGCCCAAAGCGCCCGCGCCAGCTGCCGCCACGAGCATTAGCGTATCGATCTCAAAGCGTTTGAGGAGCAAATTCTCAAACGCCTCGCGGAGTGTGAACCAACCGCCAAATATATAGGCGGCAAAGTAGCAGGCGATCGGCATCCAGGCTGGGGCCTCAGTCAGTTTCTCGATCGCAAACCCAGTTGCCAGCGCCCCCCCGCAAATCAGCGAAAAGATCAGTTCGGTGTTAGGCCCAAAGAGGTTGCCGTGGGCGTGCTCCCCTTCTTGGTGACCCTGCTTGGGCGGCTCTTTGGCGGCGTTGGCTGATATTGAGACCGGTTTGGCCCGTTGATGGACACCCATTTCGGCCAGCGTCTTGCTAATTTCCGGCTCCGTCACCTCGGATCGACTGAATTCCACACTAATTGTGCCTGCCGCGCTCGCCTCGACTTCGATGACACCCGGCAAATTTCGAAGCCGGTCGGCGACCGTGCGTGCCTTGCGGGTGTGGGTCAGTCCGTCAACCGTCCAGTGAATATGCTGATATTTTTCTGTCAGCGCCGCGCCAGTGCCTTTGGCAATCTCGCGCACGCGTTGGAGCGACAGGAAGTCAGGATCATAGTGGATGCAAAGTTGCGCCGGAGTGTCATCATGGCTCGCGACGACATGTGCGTCCCGAACGCCTGCCCTACCTCGCAATTCGTTGGTGAGTCTGCCTATGCAGCGGTCAGCTGCATCTTTTACTTCCGGGAGCAAAAGCGGAATGTCGAGGCGCACTGGATCTTTCATTGCTGTTCCCTTCATCCGATCGTCCCACGCATGGGAGAGCGCAGCGCCGAAGCGGTTGGTTTTCGCCGATGGTGTGGTGCGGGCGCGTCGAACGCCCGCACCACATGACGCCCGCTCTGGCGGAAACAGAACGACCTGAGTCCTAGTGAGCAGCGCGAATCCTTGATTTGTATGGTAGCCGATGTTCGTGAGGATGGCGCTCCAGCAAACCGCCGGCTCTGACTAGCCGAGGTCCCAAGAATGGTCTCGCAATCATAAATTCTGGCCATGAGACGTTTTTTCAATAGCAAAGTTGGTGCTTGAACTGAGTGTTTTGCTGCAACTATGCCAGATGAATTCCTTCCTCGATCTGGAGTGGCCTGTTGATGCCTGCGACGAAGCGCCAAACCTTTGCCACGGGCACGGGCAATGGATACGAGTTCTCTACCGTCAAGACACCTCGTCACCCCGCCGGCGCCGGAAATTGTCCCTGCTTTGCGGCTAGACAGATCAAACTCAATGGGATGGTCCAGCCTGTCATGCGCGATGCTCACCGCATCACACCAATTGAGGAGAGATGCGGCGCAAATCATGGGCGGGCTTCGAAAAATGCTTGCCGGGCCTTCCCGCCAAGCACCTCCACTGCTTCCAGTGTCATCAGCCCGACATCCGGAATATCGCCAAGATTACCGACAAACGTCCGTAACCGCTCTTCCTCATCGACGATCTCGATGACAACAGCTCGGTCGCTTTCGAATACGTGACGACGATGCACATGGGCCGAGCGGCCAAAGCCCAAGCGCGCATCCAGAACGGTAGCCCCCGCCATACCGGCCTCCCGGGCGCGGGAGGCGATCACTTCGAGAACTCTACGATCTCCGAGATAAGCTCCCTCGTCCGTGTATATCCGCAACAATTTGACCGTCTGTGTCATTATCTTCTCCTTTATGCCGGTTCTGGCGCAGCCTGCGGGGCATTCTCGGTCCGCTTGCGCTTGCGGTTTTCGAATGCGCCGAGCACAACCTTCGCGATTGACGGCAACACCAAAAGAGTAAGGATGGTTGCAGCTATCAATCCGCCGATGACCGTAACCGCGAGCGGTTTCTGGACTTCAGCCCCTGTCCCGGTAGCAATTGCCATCGGAATGAAGCCGATGGCCGGAACAAATCCAGTCATAATGACTGCACGCATCTTCTCGGCCATGCCTTCTCGGATCGCCTCAACCAGCGGCAACCCATGCTCCTGACGTTCACGAATGGCCGTCATCACGACCAGACCGTTCAGAACCGAAACGCCGGCCAGTACGATAAGACCAACCGCTGCCGAAACGGAGAAGTTGATACCGGTTAGGGCGAGCGTAAAGATGCCCCCCGCCAATCCCAGTGGCAAAGTCAGGAAGACTGCAGTTGCCCGGCCGACCGACCCAAGGGCCATGAACAGCAAGCCGAAGATGGCAACAAAGGCCAGCGGCACTACAATCGACAGTCGCGCGGTCGCCGCTTGCAAATTTTGGAATTGTCCGCCCCATTCCAGATAATAGCCGGTAGGCAGATCCACTTCGGCGATCTTGGCCTGCGCCTCTGCCACGAACGATCCTGCATCGCGATTATCCAGATTCATCTGGACAACCACCCTACGCTTTCCGTTTTCGCGCCGTATCTCGTTGAGCCCTTCACTCAACTGGATATTTGCAACTTGCGATAACGGGACCTGTTGGCGCATTTCCCCGGGTTCTTCGGGCAACAACACTGGAAGCGCTCGAATATCGTCAAGGTTCACCCGCGTTTCGTCAGGCACACGCACCGTGATATCGTAACGGCGATCGCCCTCGTATAGCAGCCCGGATTCCCTCCCGCCCATTGCCGAAGCAACAGTGTCCGCAACTTCCTTGACGGTAAGTCCGTAGCGAGCGATCATCGCCCTATCCAGCTTCACATCAAGCAAGGGAGCACCCCCAACCTGATCCGCCTTCACGCTTGCCGCACCTGGAATGGCCTGAAGAACCTGCACCATCTCATTGGCAGTCTGTGACATCTTGTCGAGATCGTCACCATAGAGCTTGATCGCCACGTCACCGCGTACGCCCGAAATTAGCTCGTTGAAGCGCAGTTCGATGGGCTGGCTGACTTCGTAGATCTGCCCGAGCTGACCGCTCACGGCCTTCTCGATGCGTTCGACCACGTCTGCCTTGCTGTCCACGCCAGCTGGCCACTCTTCCTTTGGCTTCAGGATAACGAATCCGTCAGAGACGTTCTGGGGCATCGGATCGGTGGCAACTTCTGCCGTACCCGTCTTGGAAAACATCAATTCCACTTCAGGAAGTTTCTTGATAGCTTCCTCGACCTTGAGTTGCATCGCCATAGACTGCTCGATGCTGACCGAGGGGACGCGCGTCGAGGCAACCGCCAGATTCTTTTCATCAAGCTGGGGTATGAATTCCGAGCCAAGTAATCCGAAGACTGGAAATGCTGCTAGGAAGAATGCCAACCCCCCCCCGATGAACGGCATGGGCCGAGCAAGCGCCTTGTCGAGCAGAGGCAGATAGCGGTCCTTGCTCTTGCGGATCATCCACACTTCTTTTTCGGCAACGCGCCCGCGAATGAGCAGTGCCACCAGAGCAGGCACCAGCGTAATCGAGAGAATGAACGCCGAGAACAGCGCAAGCATGATCGTAATTGCCATGGGCGAGAAGGTCTTGCCCTCGACACCGGTGAACATCAAAAGCGGCGCGAAGGAGAGGAGAATGATCGCCTGACCGAAAACCGTCGGTTTGATCATCTCCTGCGAAGCGTGCATCGTTTCCTCGAGCCGTTCCTGGATCGTGAGCAGCCTCCCTTCGCGTTCCTGGCGATGGGCCAGCCGCGCGAGACAATTCTCGATGATGATGACCGCGCCATCGACGATCAGGCCGAAATCGAGCGCGCCCAGGCTCATGAGATTGCCTGGCACGCCGAATGTATTCATCCCGGTCGCCATCATCAGGAAGGAGAACGGAATAACCAGAGCGGCAATGATCGCCGCGCGCCAATTGCCCAATAGCAAGAAGAGCGCAACGGCCACCAGCAAAGCGCCCTCGGTAAGATTGGATTCGACCGTTCCGACCGTCGCGCCAACCAATTCGGCGCGGTTCAGAACAATTTCGACATCAACCCCGGGCGGCAGCGTCTTCGAAATCTGGTCAATTTTTTCCGATACCGATTCCGCCACAATCCGGCTGTTCTGATCGATCAGCATAAGCACGGTGCCGATTACGGCTTCTTCGCCGTTCAGGCTGCCTGCACCGGTACGTAAATCGCCGCCAACTTTCACGTTAGCGATCTGACCAACCGTGATAGGAACCCCGCCGCGCGTTGCGACCACCGCATTGCTGATTTGATCGCCGGAGCGTACCCGCGCATCGACGCGGACAAGATAGGCTTCACCTCCACGATTGTAAAAATTGGCACCTACCGCCAGGTTGGCATTCTCCAATGCTTCGCCGAGTTCGCTGTAGGAAATCCCGAAATTGGTTAATTTGACCGGGTCGGGTTCGACGACGAATGTCTTGGCATAACCGCCAATTGAATCGACGCCCGCAACACCGCGTACCGCCTTCAGCTGAGGGCCAATAATCCAGTCTTGCACGGTTCGCAAATACCCGGCTTTCGAAACCTCGTCAGTCAGCAATTCTCCTTCAGGCGTAAGATAGCTGCCATCCGGCTGCCAGCCCGGTTTCCCGGAAATCTTTTTTGCACCCTTGCCATCGGGATTGGTGTAGCCGACGGTATACATCACAATTTCGCCCAGGCCGGTCGTAACCGGGCCGATTTGCGGCTGCGCGCCGTCGGGCAGATTCTGGGTAACTTGAGTCAATCGCTCCCCCACCTGTTGCCTGGCGAAATACAGATCGGTGGATTCGGAGAAGATTGCCGTAACCTGACTGAACCCATTGCGCGATATCGAGCGGGTCGTCTCAAGTCCCGGGATACCGGCCAGAGAAATTTCAACTGGGTAAGTGACCAGCTTCTCTATTTCCTCAGGCGAAAGTCGCGGGTCGACAGTGTTGATTTGGACCTGGTTACTCGTGATGTCGGGTACAGCATCAATCGGAAGCTGGAACAACTGCCAAGTGCCAAACGCGGCCACGGCGAGGAACAGGAACAGGACCATCCAGCGTGAGCGGACGGAAAGCGCAATAAGTCGTGCAATCATGGTCTAGTGCTCCCCGCCTTCGCCCTTGCCGAGTTCGGCCTTGAGCAAAAATGCATTGGTAGTTGCGATTTTTTCGCCCGACTTGAGTCCTGCTACGATTTCAACACGGCCCGCGCTTCGCCGCCCAATAGTGACATTGCGTGCGCGGAACCCATCAGGAGTTTTGACAAAGATAACATCCTTGCCTTCGAGTGTTTGCAGCGATTCCTCCGGCACAACGATAGCGTCCGAGGTCTCACCCCGGCTCGGCATCAGGCGAACACGCACGGGAAGCCCGGGCTGCAGGCTTCCTTGTACGTCTAGCACGGCCGTGGCCGAACGCGTTTCACCGCCTAGGCCAGGCGTTATTGCGCGCACGCGAGACTCGATTGTCTGACCATCGGGCAACTCGACCGTCGCTTGGTCACCAATGGCAAGTCGCTGAACTTCAACCGACCCCACCGCAGCTTCAATCTGAACCTTCGACGGATTAGCGACACGGTATAGTTCGGTACCTGCAGTTACATAACTCCCTAACGTTGCGTTGGCTTCCGTAATCCGGCCAGAGATCAAGCTGGATACCGCAAGGTAGCGTCCGTCGCCGGTAACCTTGGCTGCGCTTGCTGCTGATTTGGATCGCCGCAATTCAGCTTCGGCTTCGGCCAGCTCAGCCTGTGCCAATTCCAAATCCTGCCGAGCGGTAACGCGTTCGTCGAATAACTTTTTCTCGCGGGTATAAGCAGATCGGGCCACCGCTGCGCGGGCAGCCGCAGCGGTGCGTTCGGCGGCAATATCCGATGCATCGCGGCTTTCAAGAAACGCGATCGGTTCGCCTGCGCGCACGTAATCGCCGAGCCGCTTGACTACACGGGTAATTGCGCCGTCCGCCCGAGCAGTCAGGACCGCTTCCCCGTCAGGGGCAGCAGTAACCATACCTTGCGCGATGATTTCTGCACCAAGGCCGCCGGCCTGGATTGTTTCGGTAGCGAGGCCCGCCGCTTTTACGCGGGCGGCATCCATTTCAACCAGGCTTTCGTCATGATTTTCTTCAACTTCGGCTGCAGCTTCTTCCTGCACTGGAGAAGAAGTTTCGCCGGGCCAGAACATTACGACACCGGCAATGACCAGAATGATAAGGCCGATTAAGACGGCCAAGCGTGTACGATTCATGACTAAATTCCTCATTGGGTGGCCAGCCAGATCAGCTGCGCAGCTAGTTGGTCCCGATCTTCCTTAGCTTGGATCAAAGCTTCGCGAATGCCATCGCGTGCCTCGGCGGCGGCCAGGACTTCGATCAACGGAAACTTGCCGTTGCGGTAGCCAATCCGAACCAGCCGTAACGCTTCCTCAGCCTGGGGTAGAGAGGCTTCAGACAAGGTTTCTGCCCGAGTTTCGGCCGCCAGATATCGTGATCGGGTTTGGGTGATTGCAAGTTCGAAGTCTGTCCTGATTATCGCTTCTTGCGCGGTTGCAGCGCGAAGCCGTGATTGCGCAGCAGCGATATTGCCCTGATTGCGGTTGGCGAAAGGCAGAGGGATCGTCACTCCAACCAGGAAGGCATTGTCCTTGCTTTCCTCGAATCGGCGGACACCGGCCGAGATGACTGGATCCGGCACGGCGAGAGACCTCTCTCGATCAATAGCGGCATCAGCCGCTTCACGCTCGGCTTGGGCGATCTGCAAACGCAGCGATGTATCTCTAGCCAGAAGTGCTGCGGGCGGTTCAATCTTAGGGAAAACCGGTTGAACTACTGGGAGTTGCGCGCTTTCCCCCCACAAGGCGGCGAGCGCGCTGCGGGCGGCGAGATCGCCAACCTGAGCAGCCTCCAGAGCCGCCTGCGCTTCGGCAAGAGTAGCTTGCGCGCGCAGCGCGCGCAAAGGCGGCTCACGACCTACCTCGACCAAAACACGTGCAATGCGCGCAAGTTCACTGTTGCGCTCGACAATATCACGCGCCAGCTCAAGGCGGGCGGAAGCCGCAATAGCTCCGACATAGCGCTCGCGTACCGACAGTGCGAGCCCGGCAGCTGAAAGGTCACCCTGAAGCGCGGTGACGCGAGCCTCTGCCTCAGCCGAACGTATACGTGACCCGCGCTTGCCACCCAGTTCTAACCGCTGGCCAACCGAAAGCGTGTATTCGGTTGCTCTGAGGCCCGAAAAAGCGCCGGTCCCGGCGATGTTTTCCGCCTCAAAAGACACTTCTGGATTGGGCCGCAAGCGGGCTTGGTCGATGAGTGCGCGAGCCGCCTCAGTCTCGGCTCGCGGACCGACGAGGCGCGGGTTGTTTTCGGCGCCCGGCGCGCTCCCGGAAACTCCGGCACGGCTCAAGGCATCCTCGAGCGACAGGACCGTACGATCCTGTGCACCGAGGGGTTCGGTGAACAGGGCGAGGCCAAGCCCGGACAAAAGGGCACCTCGCCAAATGATGGCAAACATGAATGAAAACTTCCTCTAATGACAAACTGACGGCACGCGCCGAGGCCAAGCCTAGCTAAGCCTCAATTGTCAGAATATCGGAGGTCGGAAGGTGTCTGAATGATCCGGTGGGGGAAGACTTGAGCCGCCTCGCACCAGCCTGACCTGAGCTACCACAATAGGCTCGGGCGGTTGGGCGACTACCTCAGGGATACCAATTTGATGGCCATGACAGCCACTACAATTAGTCGAGGTTTTCGCAGGATCGGGCTGCTTATCGTCGCCCTGCTTCGAAAAGTCCACACAATCGTCTACTGACGCAACAGCGCTGGAGCACGAACTGGAATCCAGCTCGGCAGCTTCAGCCATCGCCCCCGCGGTCATTCCCGTAACGAGGAAAAGACTAACAATAATGTGCAACCATTTTTTCATCTAGCTGGCTCTTAATTTCCCGTGGGTTAAAAGGAAAGGAAAAAATGCAAGAATCTTTCGGTTTCTAAGTATGGCCCTTGCAATAGAATTTACAACTCCGCCATCGGGACATATGAAGCCAGGCCGTTTGCCGGCTTCGCCGACGACCAATGTGCACGCCCAAGCCGCTATTTGCATAACTCAAGACGGGCTATGACATTCGTAGACAACCATAATCTGGAGACCGCTGTAACAATCCCTATGAAACAGAATGCCACTTCGAGCATGCCCGCAGTACCTGTATCACCGAACGGATAGACGAGCTACGCGGGATGCGCGATATCAGAGATTAGCGAGAAACATAATCCTCCTGGATTCCGTCGGACTTACTACAAACAATAGACATCCTGATCCTTTAGTTACTCTAGAAATTTTCTAGCCCGTTGCGGGCTTGCAATTCACGTTTCGCCGGGGCTCGTATAGCTAAGGGCCTAAGGGTTTTGTTAGGAGAGATGATAAACACAGAATGTACCGTCAAAGTATCGTCCGCATTTGGGTGTATCATGCCATAGAGCTCGGCAATCTGACGGTCAGCATCAGCTATCATCGGAAAATGTAGTGCATAACCTTGTGTTTCGGCAATGTCGCCAACCCAAACGTAATTATCTTCGAGAGGATCTACACTGAGTCCGATAACCTTCACGTCACGACGGACAAACTCTGGGGTTAAATCCTGCCACTGCACTCAGTTCGGCCGTACTGACCGGTGTAAAGTCCTTCGGACGCGAAAACAGCACCGGCCAGGACCCATTCATCCATTTATGCAAGTTGATCGGACCGTCGGTAGTGTCAGCAGTGAAATCAGGGACTATATCCTCAAGTTGCAAACTCATTTTGTTTCTCCTCATTTGGGCACTGAGGCGCTATCCTGCCATAGCAAGCATAACGCTGGCCAATGCTAAAGCACCTCACGCGCAATCGCGATGCCCTCTGTAGCGACTATAAGGATCAAAAGAAAAATACGCTGGCGAGCTGCGCAAAGCAGCTTAATCGGCAAAAAATTTGCTTTTCCTCAGCGGCGATGGTGAATGCCTTTAGTTATTGCGAACAAGAAACCTCTTGATCCTGTAGCCACTACAGTAAGTATGCACTCCGTATGTCGGTTAGCGATTCGCCTGATGCCGACGCTTGTAAGGTTCAACGAGGGCACAAGAATGTGATGCGGCTTACATTACAGATTATCGTGGCCGCGCTCTTTTTTGCGTCGAGCAATAGCGCGCCTGCGTTAGCTGCTGGCCCAGAACAGGCCGACGCAGCGACGGCTTGGCGGCTTCTGGATTATATTGCGGTCGATTATGCCGAAGCAGTTTCCGAAGGGGCTATCACAAGTCGCGGCGAGTATGACGAGATGGTAGAATTTTCTCAATCCGCAAGCGAGCGGATCGCGGGCCTTCCCCTCACCACTGCCAAGCCCGATCTAGTAAGACTAGCCGATCGGTTAAAGCGCGCAATAGCGGACAAGGCACCGGCTGACAAAGTAGCCGAACTTGCGCGCACGCTTGGCCGCGAAGTGTTGCTCGCCTATCCTGTGTCCCTGGCTCCCTCCGCTATGCCCAATTTCTCGCGCACGGCGACATTGTACGCGCAGCAATGTGCGTTCTGCCATGGGCCAAGCGGAGGCGGAGACGGTTCGCTCGCGGCAGGATTGGACCCGCCGCCGGCTGCATTCTCCGACATGTCTAGGGCCCGGCAACGCAGTGTTTTCAGCCTATACCAGGTCATCAACCAAGGCATCGGCGGAACGGCGATGGCGAGTTTTGCGCAGCTCGACAGTGCGGATCAATGGGCATTGGCCTTCTATGTCGGCGCATTCTCATTCTCCAAAGCCGATGCACGCAGGGGTGAGAAAATATGGAATGCGGAGCCAAACTTACGTCGGCGGTTTTCGAATCTCGAAACGCTCACTCAGATTACTCCGGCACAGCTGGCGCAAGAAATAGGCGAGGAAAAGGCCCGTGCACTAGCCGCATTTCTCCGGAAAATGCCCGAAAAAACGACAACCAGTCGTGCTGAGGGACTCGATATCGCACGCGCACGGCTGCGCGCGAGTGTTTCAGCCTATGATTCCGGCGACCGGGACGGAGCTTCTGATCTTGCATTATCTGCCTATCTTGATGGTTTCGAGCCACTCGAACCGATGTTGGCGGTGCGAGATGCGGGACTCCTGACCCAGATTGAAAGCTCGATGGGCGCTCTGAGAGCGGCGATTGGCCGGGGTGCGACAACTGCGGAGGTACGACTACAAGCGAGTGAGTTGGTTGAATTGTTCGATCAAGCGGACAATGTTCTCGAGCGAGAGGCGGGAGACTGGGTATCGAGCTTTGTAGGCTCGTTTACAATCTTGCTTCGCGAAGGACTGGAGGCGCTTCTGATCGTCGTCGCCATGACCGCCTTTCTGCGCAAGGCGGGTCGTCCAGAAGGCATCCGCTACGTCCATGCAGGCTGGGTTGCGGCGCTGGCCGGGGGAGCAGCGACATGGTTTGCAGCCACTCGGCTAATCGCCGTCAGCGGCGCAAGCCGCGAGCTCACCGAAGGATTTGGCTCTCTACTCGCAGCGGCCGTGCTGGTCTCTGTGGGCATTTGGATGCACAGCAAGTCGCAGGCCGGCGAATGGCAACGCTATATCCAGAAAACCATGAGTAGAGCGCTTTCGCGAGGATCCAGCTGGTTCCTGTTCGGTCTTGCTTTCCTCGTGGTCTACAGGGAGGTTTTCGAGACAATCTTGTTTTACGCGGCGTTGTGGACCGAACGAAACGCGGGGGCAGTTCTTGCGGGCGCCGGTACAGCCATTATGTTCTTGGCAGCAATCGCGTGGGCGATGCTGCGATATAGCCGCAAGCTGCCCATAGGGAAGTTACTTAATTACAGCGCAATCCTTATTGCCATATTGGCGGTGGTGTTGATCGGCAAAGGGATCGCAGGACTGCAGGAGGCCGGAATGGTCGGCATAACGCCATGGCCATTCGTGCCCCGTATCGAAATGCTTGGCATATTCCCGGCGTCGCAGCCGCTGATAGCGCAGTTCTTATTGATTGTGATCATCGCGTTTGGCTTCTGGAGAAATATTCGGGGGAATGATCCCCTTCCTCATAAACCGCAGGAGAAAAACTCATGATAAACAGACGATCCCTCCTTGGAGGAGCAGCGATCGGCGGCGGCGTGCTCGTGATCGGAGGCATCGCTGCACGGGAATTTCTTAGAGGCGGACGGTCATCATATATATCCTCTGGCTCTGTCAATCCACTGCAGATACCCACGCTTTATCCTGGCAAAGTTGAAGGTGGTGTCCGGATATTTGATCTGAATCTGCAGCGGGGCACCTCACGTTTCTTGAAGGGCGTCGATACGCCCACCATCGGTATCAACCAACCTTATCTCGGCCCAACACTCGAAATGTATGCTGGCGACACCGTTCGGATGAACGTCAGCAGCGAGCTTTCCGAGACGGCAACGGTACACTGGCACGGCTTCCATTTGCCGGCACGCGCCGACGGCGGGCCGCATCAGCCGATAGAGCCAGGCGGAAAATGGTCGCCGAGCTTCGAGGTGCGCCAGCGCGCGTCTATGTTCTGGTATCATTCACATGCACTTCATCGCTCCGGGCCGCAAGTCTATCAAGGATTAGCTGGCGCGATCTATGTACGCGATACTGAAAGCGAGCGACTCGACCTGCCGAACGATTACGGGATCGACGATGTTCCGCTGATCGTGCAGGACCGGGCCTTCAACCGCGACGGCAGCCTGTTTTATTCCACGTCAATGCGCAATGTCATGATGGGGATGACGGGTAATACGATGCTCGTCAACGGTACTGTTAATCCGGTATTCGAGGCGCGCAGCAATCTCCTGAGGCTCCGCTTGCTCAATGGTTCGAACGCGCGCTTCTATCGCTTTGCATTCGACGACGGCCGCAGCTTCGCTCAGGTCGCAAGCGATGGTGGTCTCCTTGAACAGCCATATCGTACGAACAATGTCATACTGGCCCCTGGAGAGCGTACACAAATCGTGATCGATCTAAGTGATGGCAGTCCGGTCGCGTTTTTGGCGGACAGCATCGAGACGATGGGAATGATGGGAGGTGGCGGGATGCAAAACCGCGGCATGATGAGCGGCAACGATCGAATGGGTGACGGCGGGGACAGACGTGAGGGTCGCGGAGAAATGATGGATCGCGGGATGAGGACAAACGGCGAGGGCATGATGAACGAAAGGCAGCGCTTCACGGTGCTCAATATCCGTCCTGCGGCTCAACGGCGCAAGGCGATCACAATGCCCACCCGGCTGCTCTCGCTGCCTCGCGTCGATCCGACAGATGCGGTTCGGACGCGCAGATTTGTCCTCAATATGGGGATGGGCATGAGTATGATGCGCGCCGGTGGCTTTACAATCAACGGCCAGTCCATGGATATGCAGCGCATCGACGAGACGGTAAAAGTCAACACGACAGAAATCTGGCAGATTGAGAATGCTTCGATGATGGCGCATCCCTTTCATATTCACGATGTGCAATTCCGCGTGCTTGACCGCAATGGTCGCGCGCCCGGCCCAGAAGAACGGGGGCTAAAGGATACAGTCACCGTGGCACCGCGCGAGGTCGTTCGGGTTATTTTGCGGTTCGAAGAATATACTGACCCGGACCTGCCCTATATGTACCATTGCCACATTCTGGAACACGAGGATGCTGGTATGATGGGGCAGTTCGTCGTCGTATGAGATTAATGCAAATCATCAAGATGTATTCGGTCTCTGCGGTTGAATTCTTCGCAAGGAGTCTTACTTTAAAGTGATGACCGTCTGTCCTGATGTACTTACCGCAATCGGCAACACCCCGTTGGTTAAACTTCGCCGCGCTTCGAACGAAACCGGATGCAAAATACTGGGCAAGGCGGAGTTCATGAATCCTGGCGCGTCGGTCAAGGACCGCGCGGCACTTTATCTCGTTCGTGACGCCATGGACCAAGGCCTTCTGTCAAGAGGCGGTATGATCGTCGAGGGTACGGCGGGCAATACGGGGATCGGTCTGACCATGGTCGGCAATGCGCTGGGCATGGAGACGGTTATCGTTATACCTGAAACCCAAAGCCAGGAAAAGAAGGATGCGCTTCATAGTCTGGGTGCCCAACTCGTTGAGGTTCCGGCTGTACCGTATAGCAACCCCAACAATTACGTAAAAATTGCCAGGCGCCTCGCCGAGCAGCTTGCGAGGAATAGGAAAGACGGAGCGGTGTTCGCCAATCAATTCGATAACCGGGCAAACCATCGCGCACATATAGAGACGACCGGTCCGGAAATTTGGAACCAGACGGATGGCAAGGTTGATGGATTTATTTGCGCGGTCGGGACCGGTGGCACGCTTGCCGGCACCGCACAAGCGCTGCGCGCGCGCAAGCCGGATATCAGGATCGGCATTGCCGATCCGCCCGGAGCCGCACTCTACAGCTATTTCACCACGGGCGAACTTAAGGCCGAAGGCAGCTCAATTACCGAAGGCATTGGTCAGGGTCGCATTACGGGCAATCTTGAGGGGCTGGAAATTGACCATGCCTACCGCATCCCAGATCAGGAGGCGCTCGACATCACCTTCGCTCTTTTGGAGGAAGAGGGTCTCAACCTCGGCATGTCCTCGGGTGTGAATGTCGCAGGAGCGATCAGGCTGGCTCGGGAACTTGGGCCCGGCCATACCATCGTCACCATATTGTGTGATTCAGGTTCACGCTATCAATCACGCCTCTTCAACCCGGTATTCCTGCGCGAAAAAGGATTTCACGTGCCCGATTTTCTCACCCGAAGCGTCGAATTCGACGTCCCCTACCTCCCCCACGATAAATAGGAGTTTTACATGACACTTTCAATTGACTCGACAGCCCCCGATTTCACAGCGGAAACGACCCAGGGTACCATTAACTTTCATGATTGGATGGGTGAAAGTTGGACGATCCTCTTCTCTCATCCCAAGGCCTTTACTCCGGTTTGCACGACTGAGCTAGGTTATATGGCCGGGCTCGGCGCGGAATTTGCGAAGCGCAATACTAAGATCCTGGGCCTTTCGGTCGACAGCAGCGAGGATAATCGCGACTGGCTTCCCGATATCGAAGAGGTCAGCGGTAATAAAGTCGATTATCCGGTGGTCGGCGACAGCGACCTCAAGGTCGCCAAGCTTTACAACATGTTGCCAGCTGACGAGACCGGCAATGCGGAAGGCCGGACCGCAGCCAATAATGCAACCGTACGCACTGTTTACATCATTGGTCCGGACAAGAAAATCCGAGCCATGTTGCTTTATCCTATGAGCAGCGGCCGTAATTTCGATGAAGTTCTCCGGCTGCTGGATTCGGTGCAACTCACAGAAAGTAAGGGTGTGGCAACGCCTGTTAACTGGCAAAAGGGCGATGATGTCATCATCCCGCCGTCCCTGTCGGACGAAGATGCCAAAGCCAAATATCCTGCTGGCTGGGATACGAAGAAGTCCTATTTACGCGTAATACCGCAACCGACCGATTGATCATGTGAAGACCGTGCCTGAAATGATCAGAAGACGCTTATTATAGTACCTGTCCGAATGCTGAAATATCAAATTGGGTTTCGAGCGTATGCCATGATTTTTGCCCGTCAGTAAGCGATGTCATGATGGGGATGACGGGTAATACGATGCTTGACAACTGTACGATAGATACGGCGTTTGAGGGGGACAGCAATCTCCTAAGGCTCCGCTTGCTCAATGATTCGAACGCGCTCTCCTGTTGCTTTGCCTGCGAAGACGAACGTAGATTGCAGATGCAGCGCAAGCGATGGCGGTCTCATGAAACACCTATATAGTCCGAACAATGTCGTGCTTGCCCCCAGAAAGCTTACGAAAATCATGGTCGATGTGTCGTAACAGCCGCCCAGAGCATCGGACATCATTACTCAATGGCAGCAAAAGCCGAGCTCTGACCCGCATTGGTCTCATACTTACGGACTAAGTGCAGTTGCTGAATATATCACTAGGGGCTCCAAGAAACAGCAACGGTGGACTACTCCGTTTATGACAGCGTCGATAATCGGTCTTTGCCCGAATTGCCCGGTTCACAGGTTCCAGATGATTTGGTACTCCAATCTATAGTGACTGCAGAATGGAGAAAAATGTTTACAATTGGTGTTTTGTCGCGGCGGGCCCGCGTTAAGATTGAGACGATCCGCTATTACGAGAGGATAGGCCTCGTGCCGAAACCCGGTCGGACAGAAAGCGGTCGGCGGCTGTATGGGTCAGCTGACGTCAAGCAGCTCAGCTTCATTCGTCATGCGCGCGAGCTTGGCTTCGATATCGCGTCAATCCGGGCTATGCTGGGGCTAAGGGAGATGCCGGATGCTTCATGCGAGGACGTGAGCCGGATCGCCCAAGATCAACTTGTCGCGGTCAACGACCGGATTTCACGGCTCCTTGGTTTGAGGCAGGAACTTTCCCGTATGATCGGCTCGTGTGCCAACGGAAAAATCGCTGATTGCCGGATCATCGAAGTCTTGGCCGATCATAACTCGACGGCAGATTTAGCTGAACAAAAGTCTACATAGGGACTTATTAACTGCTTGAAAGCACATCTGTAATTCAGTCCGTCAGCGCCGGGTTCCAGTTCTTGCGTAGGCGAATAAAACTTCAGTTCAGATGCCGATCAACTTGGGCGATCCGAATAGTTTGAATCGACAGTTTCAAGAGCGAACCAGGTGATACAGCAGTTACTCCAGACGAAACGTCACCGGGAACGAAAAACCTGTTGCTTCTGTAGTGGCTACAGAATGTAATAAGGGTGCCGCTTGGCGGAATTTGTTCGCTCCAATTTGAAATATGGTGGTAAACTCATGACTAAAACAATCAGTCCTCCAGGCTCATTGCACTTTAAAGTTGATGGCCTGGCCTACCAGAGCGAGGTTCGCGCGCTCCGCGCTGCAGTGGGTCCACTCGTCGGCGGTGAAGATACGCTAGCCTTCGACACTGAGCGCGGTTTCATGACCATACATACACCCAATCAAGTTGCTGCAGCAGAGATCGAGGCAGCGGTAGCTAAAACGGGCTTGCACGCAAAGCTTTGGCCGAGATCTGAAGTTTCGCCGCATATGTCGGATTTTGTTGAAGTATCCGAAGACGCGGCGTGCTGCGGGTCACTAGTGCGCGAAGCGCTCGGTCCGCCAAGTCCAACACCTATGTCTGGCCAAATTCTATTGCGCATTCACGGCATGGATTGCGCCGACGAAATCGTAGCGCTGAAGCGCGAAGTCGGTCCACTGGTCGGGGGAGATAAGCTCGCTTTCGACCTGCTCAATGGCCGCATGTCGATCGATATGAAGCCCAACGTTACTCTTGAAGCCAGCATTCTAGAGGCTGTTACCCGCGCTGGATTAAGAGCGGAGCCGTGGACCGAGGGTGAGACGAGCGAAGAAGCGCAAACCGAGGTCCGCCGTAAGCGGGTTCAGTCTTGGCTGACGACAGCGAGCGGCTTGTTTACGGCGCTAGGGTTTGCAGTCCATGCTTGGCTGGCTGGAGGTGTGTTAGCGGCTTTCGAGGCAGGAGAACATGGATTAGGCTTAACTCCCTTGCCGAGCATTCTGCTCTACACAATCGCGGTGTTCAGCGCGGCGCGCTACGTTGCACCAAAGGCTTGGCTCGCAGCCAAGCGCCTTCGCCCAGATATGAATTTGCTGATGATGGTCGCAGTCGCGGGCGCAATCGGCATCGGTGCCTGGTTCGAGGCTGCTACGGTGTCCTTCTTTTTCGCATTGGCCCTAGCACTTGAGGCGTGGAGCCTCGGCCGCGCACGTCGCGCTGTAGCAGCCCTCATGGAACTGGCTCCACCGACAGCACGCATCAAGCTTGAAGATGGCTCCGAACGCGACGTCCCGGCAGGCGAAGTCCCGGTCGGTGCGCATATCATCGTTCGCCCAGGAGACAAGATGCCGCTCGACGGGCGAGTAGTCACTGGTGAGAGCGAGATAAACCAAGCACCGATCACGGGAGAAAGCGTGCCCGTATTCAAAGCCCCGGGTGACGAGGTCTTTGCCGGGACGATCAACGGAGAGGGCGCGCTCGAAGTTTTGATCACCAAGGCGGCGAATGATACGACACTTGCCCAGATCATCCGCATGGTGGGTTCGGCGCAGAGCCGACGCGCGCCCAGTGAACAATGGGTCGAGAAATTCGCACGTGTCTACACCCCTCTCGTGATGATCCTTGCCGTCGCGATCTTTCTTGTTCCGCCTCTGCTTTTCGGGGGAGCCTGGGGCGTTTGGTTCTACCGGGCCCTCGTGCTTCTCGTTATCGCCTGTCCCTGCGCTCTTGTGATTTCAACGCCGGTGACGATCGTGGCCGCGCTCGCGGGAGCCGCGAAGCAGGGCGTTCTTGTGAAAGGGGGGACACATCTTGAAACGCCCGCGCGCCTTAAAGCCATCGCGATGGACAAGACTGGTACGCTGACGGAAGGCCGGCCAAAGGTCGTCGAGATCTTACCGTTCTCAGGCCGCAGCATCCATGAAATCATCAAGGTGGCGGCCGCATTGGAGGCACGCAGTGCGCATCCAATCGCAAGCGCCATTTTGGCAAAGGCGGATGAGTTGAATATCGTTGCCGCGCCCGCCGAAGCTGTTCAGGCCATCATCGGTCGAGGCGTCACCGGACAAGTGGCTGGCCGCACCATGTGGCTCGGTTCACGCCGCTATGTTGAAGAACAGGGTGTCATCTCTGGCGCGATCCCGCTGCATATTGACGCGCTTACGGCAGCTGGCCACACGCTCGTCGCGATCGGCGAGGGTCAGGAGGTTTGGGGCCTTGTGGGCGTTTCCGACGCCGTCAGGCCGGAAGCAAGAAGTATTGTCACTGCGCTGCATCAAGCTGGAATCGAGCATGTCGTGATGCTCACGGGTGATAACCAGGCCACGGCGGAATTAATTGCGAAGCAAACCGGTATCGACGAGGTTCGCGCTGAGTTGCTGCCCGCCGACAAGGTAGCCGCCGTGGAGGATCTCGTACGACGCTACGGATCGGTTGCTATGGTCGGCGATGGGGTTAACGACGCGCCGGCCATGGGGCGCGCCAATATCGGGGTCGCAATGGGCGCGATGGGTAGCGACGCTGCCATCGAAACGGCAGATGTGGCGCTCATGTCGGACGATCTTTCAAAACTTCCCTGGTTGGTCCGGCATTCGCGCGCCACGCTTTTTGTAGTTCATCAGAACGTCGCATTCTCAATCGCCGTCAAACTTGTCTTCACAGCTCTGACTATTGTCGGCCTTGCTTCGCTGTGGGGCGCTATTGCGGCCGATGTTGGCGCGTCGCTGCTGGTCGTTCTTAACGGGCTTCGTTTGCTCAATCGGGGTCAGACCGATGGACGCACTCCGAAGGCCGGTCCTCGCACTGACGGGAACGTCTCAAGCATCGCCGAACCAGAGTGAGCCTACTCCGTTTCAAACTGAGCACATTTGCGCCTTTGGCCGTGCACTGCAAACCAATGAGGACCATCCGATCGTGAGCTATTCGAATTTGACCAAGAAGATATTTCTGACAGTAACTGCGGCCACAACTGCGTTTGCTATAGATTTCGTCACAAAATGGCTGATCGTCAATACAGTGATGAAGCCACCGCGGGTAATCGAGATTGCGCCATTTCTTAATTTCAGACTGGGTTACAACACGGGGGTAAGTTTCGGCATGTTCCAAGATATATTCTCGGCCTATCCGTTGGTGCTTGCCGGATTATCAATGGCCATCGTGATCGGCATCCTCGTTTGGGCGGTGCGAACGACAAAATTCACCGAGACGTTTGCACTCGGGCTCGTCGCCGGAGGCGCCATCGGGAACATCGTGGACAGAGTACTTCACGGTGCTGTGACCGATTTCCTCGACATCTACGTTGGCGCTTGGCACTGGCCGACTTTCAATTTGGCCGACGTTATGATCATCAGCGGCGTAGGGCTGCTGCTTCTAAGCTCCATACTGCCATTCCGCTTGGCAAGCTCAGCACCGCAGGAGCCGGACAGCAAGTGCCCCGAAGCATGAACTGATAATAGGCTGGTTTGATCGCGTGAGCAATTTCCGGGCGACCCTTCTGCCAGATAGTCGTAGTATGGCAACTAAAGAGGATCATGAGAATCAATATGCAATCCAAACGACGGGCGCTTTTGTTTTTGAATGCGCAAAGTCGTAACGGCCATGGTAATATGGCCAATGGGGTAGCCCGGCAACTTCAGAGCGGTGGCATCACCCTGATCGAAAGTTTGAGCAAACGCGCTGACGATATGAGCCAAGAAATTGTACGGCGTGCTGACGAGGTCGACCTTGTCATCGTCGGCGGCGGCGATGGCACTGTGAACGCGGCTCTCAAAGGTATTGTCGAGACGGGATTGCCCCTTGGCGTTCTGCCACTCGGGACGGCAAACGACTTTGCTCGAACGCTCGGCATTCCTATTAACCCCGAAGCTGCAGTAGCGGTTATTGTCGCTGGATGCACAAGGCGGATTGACGTTGGAACGGTTAATGATCAGCTTTTCGCTAATGTCGCGAGTATGGGTATGAGTGTTGAGCTGGCGCGTCGGCTGACTGGCAATTTGAAGCGGCGTTGGGGACGTCTAAGCTACCCGCTCTCGGCTCTTAAAACAATGCTGGCCATAAAACCATTCGCGGCGGAAGTGGTCACTAAAGACCGGAAAATTCAGCTGAAAAGTCTTCAGATAGCAGTCGGCAACGGCTTGTATTATGGCGGCGGCATGTCCGTGTATGAAGTAGCGAGTATTGATGATCAATGCTTGGACTTTTACAGTGTGGAGCCCCGGCAATCCTGGCAATGGCCACTCTTTTTATCAGCCTTTCGACGCGGACGTCATCGAAATTTGCGCAAAATGCAAGCATTTTGCAGTCCCAGCCCTCTCTACATCCGAACTGACCCGCCACTTCCGATCAATACCGATGGCGAAATCACAACCACGACCCCAGCCCGATTCGACCTCTTGCCGCTAGCACTGTCAGTCTTTGTACCTACGGATCGAGTTGAAGGATGACCTGGATTCGGGTCGATGGCGCTGTGGGATTTTTCGCGGCGGGGATGGTATCGTCATCCTTTCTGTAGCTTCGGTCAGCATGACCATTATTGCTACCATCTCCCTGCCAGCAATGGTTAAACCGATAGCGACAACGATAGCCGAAAAAAGCAGCTTTAACGCGCCTTTGCGCTGTTCGAGACGCTGCGACGCCAGTGTACCGATGATGCAGCAGCGGCACCGCGAGGATCGATCCACCGCGCCGATCAGCCCCAGCGTGAACGCGACCAATATTCCCGATACAAGCGAGAGCATATCCTGGAGCAATGCAGCATTCATTAACGATTCTGCCCGAAATCACAGTCTGTCGTCCTGCGCGACTTCATCTGGCTTGCCCTTTGCGTCGGGCGCGCAATAGATTTCGTATAGCGTCTCCAACAAACGGCGCGAGGCATCACCGGCCAGCGAATAATGAATCGTGCGGCCATCGCGGCGCGGCTTCACCAAACCATCTTTGCGCAACAGCGCCAGTTGCTGCGAAACCGCCGCCTCGCGTATGCCAAGCAATTCGGCAAGCTCGCCAACGCTTCGTTCGCGTTCGACGAGCTGGCAGGCGATCATTAGACGGTTATGACTGCCCAGCGCCTTGAGCAGGGACAGAGCCTTTTCGGCCTGTCTGCGGATTTCTTCAGGTTTCACACTTGCATATATGCGGAGATGTGCATATTAAATCAATTAAAAATATGCCTTCGCGTCTTTTGCGAAAGGCGTGTGACACTCGGACATTCAAGGAACTTAGCTATGACCAATATGAAAGCTATGGCCAATATTAAAAAAATCGACGCCCGCTTCACCATTGGAATGGCGCCGCCTTCCGCTGATGATCTGCGCGAGCTGGCGCAAGCGGACTACAAATCGGTGGTCAATCTGCGCTGCGAGGCAGAACCGGATCAGCCTTTCAAGCCCGCGCGCGAAGGCAAAGAAGTCCGCACTCTTGGCCTAGTCTATAGCCATGTCCCGGTAGCGGGTGATGCGATGACGGAAGCACTGGTCGAGCAATTCCGCACCGCAGTCAAAACGCTACCCGGTCCGGTGTTCGTGCATTGCGCATCTGGCAAGCGGGCCGGAGCATTAACCGTCATGCACCTTGCCGCCGAAAACGGTATGAGCGGGGACGCGACGGTGAAACAGGCCGAAGCCATGGGTTTCGCGTGCGACGAACCGGCGCTCAAGCGGTTCGTGCGCGATTATGTCGATGGGCAAAGTGGCTGATTGCCGCTGCGCCGCCAACTTATCATCCCTCCTACTGTGAGACACATCCATGACCCCCAACGTTCAATCTTTCTTTGACGATGATACCAACACGATAAGCTATGTTGTATCAGATCCCGCAACCGGCGCGTGCGCCATTATTGATCCCGTACTGAATTATGACGCAGCAGCGGCGCGAACGGCGACGATTTCAGCTGATCGCGTGATCGACCACGTTCGGCGCGAGGGGCTGAACTGCGAATGGGTTTTGGAAACCCATGTCCATGCCGATCATCTCTCGGCTGCGCCTTATGTTCAGGGAAAGCTGGGCGGAAAGCTGGCGATCGGCGATCACATCACCATCACGCAGTCGGTGTTCGGAGAGATTTTCAACGCCGGGCCGGACTTACCGCGTGATGGCAGCCAGTTTGACCAGCTTTTTCATGACGGCGACAGTTTCCCCTTAGGCAAAATGACAGCGCACGCTCTGCACACACCGGGCCATACGCCGGCCTGCATGACATATGTGATTGGCGACGCCGCCTTTGTCGGCGACACCATGTTCATGCCCGACTATGGAACCGCCCGCGCCGATTTCCCTGGCGGTGATGCTCGCATATTGTACCGCTCGATCCGCAAAATATTTACGCTTCCGGGTGAGACGCGGCTGTTCATGTGCCATGATTATCTGCCCGAAGGCCGCTCAGAGCATCGCTGGGAAACGACCGTGGCCGAGCAGAAAGCCGCCAATATCCATATCCATGATGGCGTGAGCGAGGATGAATTTGTCACCATGCGAGAGGCGCGCGATGCCCAGCTAGGCATGCCGAAGCTGATTCTGCCGTCGATCCAAGTCAACATCCGCGCCGGCTATATGCCTCCAGCTGAGGACAATGGCACGGTCTATCTGAAGCTGCCAGTCAACATAGTGGGCGAACCACAAACCCCGCCCGATGAAACTAGGCCGGGTACGCAGTAAACGTCTGCTGACAGGGACACGTTTATAAGACACTGACATTCTGAGGGGGATAGAAAAAGGCTGGCCGCTTCTGCTTCAACTGCGCTTTTGGGGGATCCCATATTGCGAATGTCGCTAAGCCTTATATTCGCAATTGGCGGCTTGGGCCATTTCTGTGCGCATGAATATAGCTTCATAGCACAATCCTTCTTCTAGAAACTAGGAGTTGTTGACAAATTGGCGCATCCAGAGGCGGATTGAGACGATGTGGATGAAGCCGAGATAGCTGTCGGCTGTTTTGTCGTAGCGGGTTGCGAGCCTGCGGGCATTTTTGAGTTTGTTAAA
>Ga0207901_1000095_pt1 | contig 46092 bp, 45 predicted proteins | sample LinPmetageLP46_FD_184057 | JGI IMG/M metagenome (GOLD analysis project Ga0207901, IMG submission 184057) | Marine viral communities from the Pacific Ocean - LP-46 (SPAdes) | ecosystem: Environmental > Aquatic > Marine > Oceanic | place: Pacific Ocean | collected 2011-06-12
TTGGGTCAGTTGTCGGTATCCCATGGTTCTCTTCACTTTGGTAGGTAAAGCGAATGAGGGTACCGGCAACGGCCCTCCTACCTCTACCTGCTGATCCAAAGTGCTGCACTTATTCTATGAATCCAAGATTAAATGCGGCGACATAGGCTACGAGAACCTATTTCGGATATTTGCTTCAGTGCGAAAAGTACAGCAGAAGCAGCCACTAGTGCTCAATGCAGACCGTCTAGCCGAGGACCCTGAGAGAATAGTTAGTGCTTTTTGTTCGCAGTTCGGCTTGCCTTTCAGCAATGACCAACTTCAATGGAGTGCGCACAATTCTCGGGATTGGTCACAAACTCAGCATTGGCATAAGACTGTTAGTCAGACGACTGGTTTTTGTTCGGCCAAAGGCCATTACCAGAATACTGTCGAAAACAATCAGACTCTTCGAGAGTTCTATGAGTACCACACTCCGTTCTATAAGGCTTTGGAAGAGGCCTGCCTTCAATAGAGCGTTAAACTTGTGCCAACCATCTACTTATGAAGTGCAGGGAGCAACCTTTTATGAGCAGTAAACTATGCCAAGCAGAATTAAAGGATCATCAAGTCGGTCTCTTTGCCGGTGGGGGACTATTTTCATGGGTCCAGGCGCACCTTTTGCACGAAGCGGGCGCTAACTTACATGTGTATACAGCGGATGTTGGACAGCAAGACGAGTCTCAACTTACGAACTTCAAGCAGGATATGGCTCAGCTAGGCATTCCTCTGCATACAGTTGACCTTAGAGACGTTATGGCCTCATTCGCTTTGCAAGTCCTTCGCTACCAAGCCAGTTACCAAGGCGGCTACTGGAATACGACAGGCGCCCTACGAGCAGTGCTCGTAAGTCAACTGGCACCTCGAATGGTTGAGGAGGGCTGCACGGTGCTAGCTCACGGAAGTGTGAACGGGGGCAACGACTTCAGACGGTTCACCCGCTACATACAAAAATTTGCGCCCAGCGCTATTCCCTACGCGCCATGGGAAGATGAAGAGTTCCGAAGTCGTTTTAGGGATCGAAAAGAAATGGTCGAATTTCTACTAGGACAATCCTATAAAGAGGGCTTAGAAGCTAAGGAAAAACTGTCTACAGATGGTTCATTGATGGGTGTTTCCCACGAAGGCGTTCAACTTGAGAACGAAACAGTGCCTTGGATATACGCCCCGTGGGCACTAACCAATTTACCACAAAACGCACCGAGCCAAGCAACTAACGTGCGTATTGAATTTAGGGAAGGTCAACTACATACAATCAACGGCTTTTTAAACTCTCCTCAAGTATTGCTGGGCCTGGCGAATGATATTGCCGGGAAACATGGAGTTGGCCTAACTGCCGTATTTGAGGATCGAGTAGTGGGCACTAAAGGCCGAGGAATCTATGAAGCACCGGGCATGACACTGCTCGGTCATGCATTCAAGGAGCTATGCTCATCAACCCTTCCCATGGAAGTACAGAAAATGTTTCAGTCACTTTCTGCTTATGTTGCCAGACGCCTTTACGATGGGCGCTACTACGAAATTGACTCTGAAACGGCCAAGTCTGCTCTCGATGGTATAGCCTCGGTAGTAAATGGCATCGTGGAAATTGAAATATATAAAGGGAATATGTTCTGCCTTCATGTGACAGGGCAACGAGAAGATATAAGGGAACAAAGGTTTAACAATGGGGGACATGCTTGGAACGGATTAGCTGCTCCCTAAGCTTGGAAGGTCTATTATGTGTTGGTATCTGGACTTAGGGGTCTTAAGGAACAATCTTCTTATTCATGATCAACCGTATACGAAACGGAATTCACTATGACCAAAAACATCGTTTGGAATGAACATCGCGTCTCCAATTTTTCAAGAGCAGCCATTAAAGAGCAAAACCCTTGCCTCATTTGGTTTACAGGCCTCAGTGGGTCAGGGAAGTCCACACTGGCGAATGCGCTGGATGTAGCGTTGCATTCCATGGGGTATCACACTGCTTTATTGGATGGAGATAACATCCGTCACGGCTTAAGCAAAGACCTCGGTTTTAGTGAGTCAGATCGTGTTGAAAACATTCGTCGAATAGGAGAAGTATCAAAATTGTTCGCTGATGCGGGGCTAATTGTAAGCGCATCATTCATCTCCCCCTTTTCACACGACCGTGATATCGCGCGATCACTCTTATCCGGCTACGTATTTGTCGAAGTTTATGTCAATACTCCTCTAACTGCTTGCGAAAATAGAGATCCTAAAGGTTTGTATAAGAAGGCTCGCGAACGGAAAATTCCAAACTTTACAGGAGTCGACTCGAAATATGAGCCACCAATATCGCCGGATCTACGTCTTAATACCACTGAATTAAGTGTTGAGCAGTGTGTGGCAATGCTGATTGACCTTCTCAGGCACCGTGGTGTAATTCGTCACATTACAGCTGAGAACTAAAACGCAGCACCCACATTTGCAGACTCCTAATGGCTCCCTTCGGACGCTTACGGTTCTGCTACAATTAGTGGACATCGTGCGGCATTTTGGACTGAATATTATGCAGCGCCAACTATCTTGTACGGATCGGCCAAGTTAATTGTCGCGCTATAGAATACTCTGGAGGAGCGAAAGCGCCGCACCAGTCTCGAAAAACCAGCTAACCGAACGCGGTGCTCGGATGCCCTTTGTCTCCGCTTTGCTGTATCAAGGCCACACCAGAGCGCTCAGCTTTATGTATAGGCCATGCTGCTGATTATATGTCCGCTTCAATGGGAGCCTTTGAATGTTTGATTATACGATTCTGCACTGGATGACCTTTTTGTCGGCGGCGGTTCTTTTGAACCTTTCGCCTGGGCCAGATATTGCCTTCATTTTGGGACAGACTCTGCGCAATGGACGTCGACAGGGTTTCGCTGCTATGTTTGGTATTTGGACGGGTGCTGGGCTGCATGTGGTCATGGCGGCCGCTGGGCTCTCGGCGATTCTCGCAACGTCAGCACTGGCTTTTTCAATCGTTAAATGGCTGGGTGCTGCGTATTTGATATGGATTGGAATTAAAATGTTGCTGTCACGTGGCGATTCGTTTGTTTCGAATGGGAACCAAAAAAATCTGAATAGACACTCGGTCTATTGGCAAGGCGCGCTGGTTTCTGCGCTTAATCCGAAGGTGGCCATTTTCTTCCTTGCGTTTTTGCCACAGTTTGTTGTTGAAGGAGCTGGCTCCAATGGCGCTCAGCTATTTCTCCACGGAGGTCTCATAATCGTTGTCGCAGCTTTCATAGAGCCTCCCTTGGTTATGGTAGGATCCCGGCTGGGTTCATTTTTGAAGAAAAATAGGCAAGTTGGGCTTTGGATAGATCGAGGCCTTGGCGCATTGTTTATAGCCTTAGGTGCGCGTCTTGCCGCAAGTACCAGATAATATCAGTCGACTTGACATGTTAGCAGGTCAATTTCCCATAGTTTCGTCGATTTGGGTGTCCTGAGTATTGCTTCATCTCCTCTGCATTTTCCGAGGCACGCTTTGACCACAGGAGCGTGTACGGCCACATAATTTTTTTGTCATATCTCTCGTCGGGATCGACAATCCGAAATGTAAGTTTGTCACTGTTTTCCTCAACCAACGTGGCTCAGGCTCCAAAGAATGCTTTTCCCTCTTGGGCGGGGCTGTACTCGACAACACGAAGCTTGGAAAGACGGATTCTAAGATACCTGACCCTACGATCGATCTCCCTGAGCCTTTTTTCGTTATACTGGTGATCTGAGTTCTCTGACCGATCACCAAGACTTGCAGCCCGTCGAACCATTTTTGTGACTTCGGGGCGCTCTTTCCGCCACAGGTCGTCGAGCTCTTTCTTCAACTTGGCGTAGCCTTCTGGTGTAATAACTGCGTAAACCGCTGAAGATTGCCACCCATTCCATGTGAAGCCTGCCACCCGGACCGGAGCAAGGCTGCCACCCATCGGAGCGTAGCGACGCGGGGTTTTCATTGTTACTCTGAAACCATGGCGCTCGTCAACTTTGTCTGTCTTTTTCGCATGGATTGGTAGCGATGGTGGAGCGCCGGCCGTATCGGTCTTCCAGCACCTCCAATAAATCCCGGCGGTTTTCTGCATTCAGCTTCATCAGCCCCAGTCATCCAGGATCAACACGTCGACTTTGGCGAGTATACGTATTGCCTCAGTAAAGAATCAAACTCATAGCCGGATTGTCTCACCAGGATTGTTGTGTGGTTAACTGCTCATTAGCTGCGTCATTTTAATCTGATAGCTCTGGTCGCGTAATCTCCATTCGTTAATTCGCCGCTGGAGGGTTCTGACTTGGCTATTCGTGTATTGGCCAGGGGAAACGGCGCAAGGAAGTGAAAAGCAACATCACCGATAACGAAAGCGGCAAGAGACCACCAGCAAAGGCACGATCCAGGGCTATAACGGCGTGGCCACGGTGGACAAGAAACACCAGATCATCATCGATGCTCAGGCCTTCGGCGAAGGGCAAGAACACCACACCTTAAAGCCAGTGTCGGAGACGGTTCAGCAACGCTATAAAAAGCTGGGTATCGCTGACGACATCTACCAAACCGGCGCGATTGTGACGGCCGATACTGGCTTCGCCAACGAAGCGAATATGAAATACCTGCATGAACAGCAGATCAACGGTTACATCCCGGACAACCGCTTCCGCAGCCGCGACCCCAAGTTCGCGGATCAGAAAGACAAATACGGTAAGCGGCACCAGAACCTCCCAGACAAAGGCTGGAAAGACACCCTGGCAGCCAGCGAATTCCAGTTCGATCCAGTGACGCTCGTCTGTGTCTGCCCCTCCGGTCAAACTCTTACTTATCGAGGTCAACGGGAAGCGCTAAACGGGAAAATCCGAGTGCACTTCGAAGGTCGGTTGCTTCAGTGCCGCCACTGCCCGAAGAAGCACCAGTGCATGCAGAATCCAGCATCAGCGGATCACCGTAATGGGTCTGGCAGGCAGGTATCGTTCACCATTGAAAACAAACGACTCCCTAACTACACCGACTGGATGAAGCATCGGGTGGATAGCGAACAGGACAAAGAAATCTACAGCCATCGAATATCGGTGGTGGAACCCGTGTTCGGCAACATTGGCACGAACAAACGCCTGAATCGCTTCAGTCTGCGAGGCAAAAAGAAGGTGCAGGGCCAGTGGCAATTGTATTGTCTGGTACACAACATTGAGAAACTGGCGAATTACGGGCAGTTAGCGGCATGATGTTGGGCTAAGGTGTACCCAGAAGCAGCTCTTAGATAGCTGATTGAAGGGCTTCGTAAGCTGAATATCGCTAATGCTCGACGAACGAGCAAACTTGCGTTAGTTGATCGCAAGTACTGAAAAATACAATAAAGCGGCTGCGGGTCAGGCTCTGATAAGGGTTTTTCTACAGCCTCGTTAAAGTTCATAAGCAAAGATTTGGGAGTAATTATGAGAAGCTTAACTGGAGCTTTGGTTCTGATGATTCTAGCTTTATTGCCGGGAGCTGCTTTCGCAAGCGGTAACAAGCTGCTAGACCATTGCAATGCGGCAATAGACTTTATGGATAATGAGCCAGCCAATCCTGATTTTGGGGCTCTCGGATATTGTTTCGGTATGATGCAGGGCGTAACCAACACTAACGCCATGTATGAGGTTCAGTTGGGTAAGGACGCGCTCTTCTGCGCCCCGGAAGCGGGTCTGAATAATGGCCAAGCTGCCAGGATTGTTGTGAAATACCTAAAGGACAATCCTAAGGAACTTCACCGCCACGGCACTATTCTAGCCATCTCAGCATTCATGCAAGCATATCCCTGTGAGTAAGACTTACTCTAACTATTCATTAAAGTTCGTTCTGCACTTCCCCCACTTCAGTAGACATCTTCTATAGTTAGGGTAGCCCCTAGCACGGAGGTGCTTTAAGAGCCGCAAAAAGCCCGAAGCCTACACTGAGAAATTGAGGCAAACTATGAGCACCTTCCAGACAAACTTCGTGGTGGCTAGCGACAAATCAGAATGGCGGGCCCTGTTTGACGGCTACGCCGAGTTCTATGGCGTACCCATGAGTGATGCCATCGCAGATGAAGTATGGAGCTGGTTATTAGACCCAAGCCACGTGCTTGAAGGATTGCTCACCCGCACCGATGCCGGTCTCGCGGTTGGTCTGGCCCATGTTCGTGCTTGCCCTCGTCCGCTCGGGGGGAATGAAATTGGGTTCCTGGATGACATGTACGTGGCCATGGATGCTCGCGGTAGTGGGGCCTCCGACGCTATATTCGAGAGTCTTCAGAACCTCGCTCGCGAACGTGGCTGGTCTGCGATACGCTGGATCACACAGCACTTCAATGAGCGAGGTCGCGCCTTTTACGACCGCTACACCTCGGGGCCGAGCGATTTCATCATGTATCAGTGGAAGGAGTAACCCGCCATGCCGTCGCACCTTCGAATGTTCACGGTTCTTGCGCTCGGAATCATCATCTTAGCGAGCGATGCTTTAGCAGAAAATGCACCTCAGCAGAGGTACCCCGATGTCATTTCAGCCAAGGTGCGCGCCACCGGCGATAACAGCTTCGATTTTGACGTTACTCTCTCCTCACCCTACGACACGCCACAACGCTATGCCGATGCATTTCGGGTGATGGGAAAGGATGGCACGCTCTATGGCGAACGAATACTTCTGCACGATCACGCCGCCGAGCAGCCCTTCACCAGAAGTCTCCACGCGGTCGAAGTTCCAAAGCCCGTTTCAACGGTGGTCATTCAAGGTCGTGATCAACGCTTCGGCTACGGAGGCAAGACCGTTGAGGTTGCTCTGCCAAGGAGATAAAACTGTGCGCTTGCGAATATTGTCGGATTTGCCCGGCGCCCTGAAGGCTATTTGTCGTTCACCATTAGGAGGTTCCTGATGAAGGCACGGCTCCTATCGTGGGCACTTTGTATGTTCAGAAGTGGTTCGCGGGTAACGGCAAATCGGTTGAGATAACGATCGACAAAAAAGAATAGTTCGGCATCGATAAAGTGAAGCAGTCTGGCGGGACAATCGTTCAGGATATTTTCACTTTTCCCGGTGGCCGTCGTTTTCATTTCAACGACCCGAATGGCAATGAATATGCCGTCTGGTCAGAGCCAAATGCATGATAATTGGAGGCCCGCGACGACAAGCCCTTCGAACCGGGTGAGAACCCTTATTCGGAATTTCAGCAGGCGTTGATTGCCGCGGTGTGTGCCAGGATCGATTATGCGCTGGCGCAATAGCCGGTGGTGGCGTTGTATAGTAAACATTGAAAGCACACCAGATGGAGCTGCGGTGATCGCCTACCAAAAAAAACTGCTCATAATTTTTGCCGTTGGCTGGATTTCGATCGCCGGCGCCGATGAAGCTTGCCTGGCATCGGCCCAGACAGATCTGGAGCGCCTCTACTGCGAAGTTGTAGAGCGCGGTGGGGGCACAGGCCTGCCTTCTGCGATGGATTTCAAGCGTAATGATCCAAACGTGCAGGCGCTATTATTGCGTCGGCCTGCCAAACGATTGGGCCTGGCATTGCCAGAGATTTCGGCCACATCTGAAGCTGAAACGACCAGGTCATCGGTGGGGCCTGCAAAAGAATCCGGCACTGAACCGTCGATTCGCCAGGGGTTGGCGGGTTGCCAGTTGAGGAGCGACTTCATCCAGTGCCCAAAAGCGGCTTATGAGCTTGCAGGCAATCGCACACTGGCATCTCTGGACGACGGTGTCCTGGGACCGGGTAACCGCCTCGTAATAGTGCCTTTCGATGGCGAGCGTAACGATGATGAAGCCGTGCGATCTTATCTTTCGGCCGCCTATGACCGTTACATCCCAAAAATGCTGGCCATTGGCCTTGGTGCAAACACCATGAGCTTCACGGCGTTTCACAACGCCTTTCACACACTGGAAAGCGGCGGCGTGGATTTTTCCGATCGTATGGGGCAGACCTACGAGCTACTCAAACAGGATCGGAAAACTTTGGGGCTGAAAGCCCGATACCACGATGAGCTTCCGGAAAACCTGTCTCTGTGTGCAACTATCGATCGCGACGTCATCGTGTGTGACAACGTCGGGACCAACTGGGTCTTTGTTCGGGCAAATGAATAGTCCCTCTTGTTGTATTTCTACTTGTGCTTGGTTCTCTCCTGTAAGCATTGTCGGAAAAACGTTTTAAAGAGAGGTGTACCAAGCTTACGCGCCATAAAACGCAAGTGGATGTAACTTTAGCCTCAGGCCCGCCAAAACGGGTAGGCTAAGCCCTAAGAAAAAGATCTATCCAAGTTTCCCGAGGAGATAAGACTGTGCGCTTGCGAATACTGTCGGATTTACACGTGGAGTGTTTTCGCGAAGGTCGCGAATTGCCTGATGTAGCTGCTGATGTGGTTATCCTGGCCGGAGATATTCATCGTACAACGGAAGGCCTCGCTTGGGCTGCGGAACGATTTGCGGGGCAGGAGATTATCTACGTTCCGGGCAACCATGAGTTCTATGGAACAAGCATGCCCGACACGCGTGAGGCCTTGCGTGCCGAAGCTGAGCGCCTGGGAATTCACCTGCTTGATAACGATACGGTGACCATTGGCGGCGTGTGCTTTCATGGCTCCACATTATGGACAGATTTTGGTCTGTATAACGGCCAACCAGACTATGATCCATCACAGACGGAAAAGCGCGCGCTTGCGTTTATGCCCGATTTTCGCATTATCGAGCAACCAACAGGCGAGGTGTTCTCTACTGTAGAGAGCCAGAGGTTGCATGCAGAAGCCATGGCCTGGCTTGCGGCGGCGTTAAGCGAACCCTGCTCGGGGCCACGGGTGGTGATTAGCCACCATGCGCCGTTGCCGGAGTGTATCCCACCGAAATACCAAGGGGACTCGTTGTCGCCGGCCTTTGCTTCGGATTTGCGGGCACTGATGGGAAAAATGGATCTGTGGGTTCACGGCCACGTTCATGAGCCCGTTGATATACAGGTTGCAGGCACTCGCGTATTCGCTAATCCCGGTGCCTACCCGAATGAATATGAGCCGCCACTGTTTACTGCAGATAGAATTATTGAGGTGTAAGCGCATACCCTGCGCCGTTAATAAAGACTCAATTCAAGCAGATAAACGGTGGTGGCCGTTGCCTGATTTGACGCGAAGATAATGAGCTGGCGAATATCGGTCATATCCATCAGGCGTGTTGCGGGTGCTTGCTGAACATCAGCCAAACTCACAGTAAAGCGATTCACTCCGGGGTCGAGAACAAGTCGGGTGTTGAAACGGTCTTCATACGCATTGCCACTTCGCTCATGGGTGCGGTCGTTGATGCGTAACACCACGGTCAGTGGCGTTTGCTCGGGATTAAACAATGTCAGTGCCAGGTTCTGATAGTTGCTCCAGTCGCTCGCCAAATTGTTCAGCGATGCCCCTGAGTACTTTTCGGTTGTGATGTTCACTTCCAGGCTGAACTGATTGCCTACCGAATCGGCAAAGCGCGTAGAACGTTGTACGTTGCCATCCCAGAATATCTGGGCATTGGTAGTAGCGAAGTTATAAAGTTGCGGCACTTGTCGGGTTATCTGCCACTGTTGGTGACCGATGGCGGCCACGAGCCAAAGCTCCCATAGCAACAATATGGCTACGCCAATGCGGGCCAGCCACACGGCAAGTGATTTTTTTTCTGGCCATGAGAGGCACGCCAGCGCCAGCCAGGCACCTACTAGATTGCGCAGCATATCGTGCCAATCAACGTCGCGGCCTATCTCACTCTGAACCAGTTCAATCAGCCCGCCCGCAACAAGTACCACCACAGTGGTGACAGTGACTAATCGCCAGCCACCAAGTTTGCGTTGCGGCTGAAGTAACAGCGTTATCAGAAAGAAGAACAGGATGTGCCCCAGGTTCCACACGGCTTCATAAAACAGGCCGTTAGCCCAATCCGGGCCCCCGATGAAAAATAAAGGGAACAACGCAAAGATCAGGCTCGCCTGGGTGATTTTAGCACCCCAATGGGTGGAGTCGTTTTTATAACCCAATATCAGTTCCTGTAAGGCTGGGTGATAGGCTGGCACAGTTGGCTGGCCCTACCTGTGGCGAATGCTGCGCATTATGCTGGTGCCGAAGCTGTTTGTCGCAGATAGCATCCTTGAGGTGAATGGAGAACTCAATGAAAGAAGTTAAGCGCCCTGTTAATTCCCATAAGGCTTACCACGCCCATATATATTTTGAGAAAGAGACATTGTCTTTTGCGACCTCTTTGTGTGAGCAGGCGGGTCAGAAATTCGGCCTGAAGGTTGGTCGAATTCACCAAAAGATGGTTGGGCCTCACCCAAAGTGGAGTTGCCAAATCACATTTGGTGCTCAGCATTTTAATGAATTTGTAACCTGGCTCGACTTAAATAGAGAAGGTCTCACGGTTCTAATACATGCATTGTCCGGCAATGATTTAGAAGACCATACAATATACGCGTATTGGTTAGGAGACAGTGTTGAACTCGATTTATCCATGTTTGAGCCAAACACGTAATTTGTATGCGCAGTACTTGCGCTGGTGCTTGGCCGCAGCCGCTGCAGCAGGCAATATGAAGGCAGTTAAACAACTTTGAGGCTTGTCGTGACACTTTCTCGTGCTGATGATTTTATTGAAGTGACCACCCCTGAAGCGGCGGTTGATCGCCTTGCTACCTTGTATGGGCAAGCAACCAGCGCACTGCGCGCGGCTTTGAAGCAGTATATTAATGATCGCCAGCTACCGCAGGATGCCCAAAGCGCCTTCCGTTACCCTGAACTGCGCCTGACATATCAAACCCAGGGCGAGGTGCCCAGCAGCATACGTGCTTACGCGCGGCTGCAGGTGCCCGGTGTTTACAGTATTACGGTAACTCAGCCAGAGGCCTTCAGGCGGTATTTGGAGAGCCAGCTGGGGTACATGATGCGGGATTTCGACGTAGTTGTGGAAGTGGGTTTGAGCCAGCTCAACATTCCCTATCCCTATGTTGTCGAGGAAGGTGACGAGCTGGGCGCTTCGGGCGTTACCGCCATCGAGCTGGCGCGGGTATTCCCCAGCACGGATCTGTCTGCCACCAACGATGGCACTGCTGATGGCCTATACGACTGGCAAGAGCTGGAGCAAATGCCGTTGGCGTTGTTTGATGCGGCGCGCACGGATTTTTCATTGCGCCGGCTGGTGCATTACACCGGCAGCGACTGGCAGCATGTACAGCCGTGGATATTGCTGACTAACTACCATCGTTATGTTGACCAGTTTATTCGGCACGGGCTGGATATGCTGCTGGGCGAATCACGCTTTCAGAGCATGGTATTGCCCGGTAATGTGGTGGTTGAGCGGGGGATGGCCGAAGATGAAATGCAGGCGATTATCGACTCCGTGGTCTGGCACCGGTTCCAGATGCCAGCCTACCACCTGAAGGCGAATGAGCCCGACCAGGGTATTACCCTGGTGAACATTGGCGTGGGGCCTTCCAACGCCAAGAACATTACCGACCACCTGGCCGTACTGCGCCCGCACTGCTGGCTGATGATTGGTCATTGCGGTGGGCTGCGGCAGTCGCAGGTGATTGGTGATTATGTGCTGGCTCATGCCTACATGCGCCGAGATGGCATCCTTGATCGGGTACTGCCGCCGTACATTCCATTGCCGGCGTTAGCCGAAGTACAGCAAGTGCTGCAACAGGCTGCGGCGGAGATCACCGGCGAGGAGGGTGACACGCTCCGGCGTCGGCTGCGTACTGGCACCGTTTTAACCTACGATGATCGTAACTGGGAGCTGCGCTGGGCGCAGGAGCGCCCGCAGATTAACCTCGCCCGCGCCATCGCGGTTGATATGGAGAGCGGCACGGTCGCCGCCCAGGGTTATCGGCTGCGTGTACCTTACGGCACCTTGCTGTGTGTGTCCGACAAGCCACTGCACAGTGAAATCAAGCTGCCCGGAGCAGCAGGGGCGTTCTACGAGAGAGCGGTTGCCCAGCATTTGCATATTGGCATCCGCGCGCTGGAACTGATGCGCAGCGAGCGTTACACCCTGCATTCGCGCAAGCTGCGTAGCTTTGATGAGCCGCCGTTTCGGTGAACCTGGCTCGCGTGGCTAATCAGCCCACTGCCACGGCGGTGCATCCAGCAATCCCTGGCCTTGAATGATTGTCTCCCCGAGCTCCTTATTCAGCGCAATAGAATTGCACTCCCCATCTTGTTCCAGCGTGGCAACTAGCCGTGGTGCATGGGAAACCACCCAAACCTGGGTCTCCCGCGAGGCGCGGATAATCAAGCGCCCAAGGGCGGGCAGCAAATCCGGGTGCAGGCTGGTTTCGGGCTCGTTCAGCACCAACAGGGAAGGGGGCCTGGATGTGAGCAATGCGGCCACCAGAAGCAGGTAGCGAAGCGTGCCATCTGAAAGCTCGGCCTGGTTTAAGGGTCGCAAAAGCCCGTCCTGCAAAAACTGCAGCACGAAGCGGTTACCGGAATCGGCGGTAAAGTTAACTGTGGCTCCTGGAAACGCATCCTCAATTGCGTGATACAGCGCCTGCCGGTCACCAATCTCGTAGATGGTTCGCAGTGCTGCGACCAGGCTATGGCCGTCGTGATCAAGCACCGGGGTTCGGGTGCCTATCTGGGGTGTGCGAATGATGGAATCGGTATCGGTTCGGAACTGATCGTAAAAGCGCCAGTTGCGGATGGTTTGTCGAACCGCATGCACCTCTGGTACGGCCACCGGGTCGCTGATTTCGTTCAGAATACTTTCGTAGGAATTGAGGTGGGTGTTATACACGGCCCACTTTTGGCCGGAGCGCACTTTTACCACTGGACCAACCCGGTCGATCAGGCAGCTGCTGGGTCGGTAAACATCGCCAACCCAGATGCATTCACGCTTTATCTCCGGGTCGAACTGAAACATGGATGGGTCTTGGTAGCCGGCAAACCCCTGCGGCGCCGGCATGCCCAAGGATATGCCGTAACTGAAGTCCTCGCCGACAAAGCCCAGCCTCAAACGGGCATTTTGCTTTTTGGCGGCGCCTTGAACGGGCGCGGAGCCCTCTCTCATGCCCTTGGTGAAGTTATCCGGCCCGGCCCAGAATGTGTAGTCTAGGCCGCCTTCCTGAGCAATCGACGAGATGAGGTTCCCTTTCGCGGTTTCCGCGAGTAACCGGAGCGATTTGTATAGGTTTGATTTGCCACAACCATTGGGCCCGGTAACTACGTTGAGGCCCGATAGGGGCGAAACAACGTTCTTCAGGCTGCGATAGTTGGATACGGCAAATGCGTTGATCATACGCTCAAGCTCAATGATGACTGGTTGAGCATGAAAGCGCCTTCACACTCCGATAGGGTGCAATGTTACGCGAAAAACGATCAGGCGACCGCATCGACCGGCCGGCCCAGATCCCGAAGAACGGTTTCAATGACCAGTGGGCTCCACAACAGCCGGTGATGCCCCAGGCCACTCGTGCGCAGTACCTGGGCGGTTTGCCAGTTGGTAGAGATTCGTTCACTTTCATCTGGCGCAATCGAAGTATCGTCGTCGTCAATAACGATCATGCCACGCTGGGTCAGTGATCGGGATAGCGCTTCCAGATCCAGCCTATCCCAAACCGAATTCCCGAAACGCTCTTCCATTAGCCGAAGATGAACGTCGAGAACGTTCTGACTTAACCCCCATTGCCGCCCCAGATTGTCCATCACAGCCGTTAAACTGAGTGGGGGCGCCAACATGACCAGATGCTGGGAGTGAAGTCCGTCCTTAATTGCTCTTACAGCCGCTATGCAACCCATGGAGTGCGCCAATATTCCGTGAACCCGGCCAACACTGTCAGCCACTTTCGCTGTGACCTCGGCCATCTCAAAGAGGTCGGTACTGCTGCCCTGAGCGCGCCCATGTGCGGGTGCGTCAAACAGAACCACGCGATAGCCAGCGTTTACCAACGGATTCACCCAGGCACCAAATTGAACGCCTGCGCCGGCCCAGCCATGAACGCCAAGAATGACGGGCCCCTTGCCCCAGGAATACACCGGAATGCTGTGGGCACCATGTTGGAGTTGGGTATAGCTGTCTGTATTGTCCAGCAGATGTTCATAGCGTAAGGGCAGTGGCAGGCGTGATGGCCGGAATGCCATGCGATTTACCAGTTGGCCCGCTTTCTGCGGTGCCATCCGAGCGTAAAGCTGCAAAGCCAGCCGAGTGGCTGAACGACCGACATGGCGAACTCCAGGCTTTTGAGAAATCGAGGTTTGAGTCTTCAGTGGTGAATTCATAGTGAAAGTCCTTCTTCCTGCTTTGGTTGATTACAGCTTCAGGTTAGAGCTTGCGGGCAGTCAGCAGGAGTGTCATATTCGACATATAAAATGCGGAAAGAGTCATTCTTATGTTTAATGTCGCGATTGTCGCTTTGCCTGGATGCCATGCCTCGGGTGTGCACGGAATAATGGATTTCTTTACTGTTGCCAATTTCGTTAGTGACAAACCGGCGGGTAGGCGCCAGCCGCTGTTCGATTGCCAGATAATCACCGTGGATGACCAGCCAGTGCGTGGCTACAGTGGTGCTGTGGTTACTCCGACCATTTCGCGCGGGGCCTTTCAGGCAGATTTGATTGTGGTGGGATCCTCAGTGGAAGCGGTTGTTGGTGCAAATCGCCTGGATCAAGCACTGGCCCCGGCGATACCTCTGCATGGTTGGCTTAAGAAGGCCGCGGCACGGGGTACGGTGATTGCGAGTGTTTGCACCGGCAGTTTTATACTGGCGGAGGCCGGCTTACTTGACGACCAGGTGGTCACCACCCATTGGCGCGCCGCCCCAATGTTCCGCAGCCGTTATCCACATATCCGCATGGATGCGGACCAATTGCTGGTGGATAACGGCCAGATCATCTGTGCTGGCGGGGCTTCGGCGTTTGTGGATCTGTGTGTTCATCTGGTGGAAAGGTTTGCCTCGCCTTCGGTCGCTCTTGCCTGCAGCAAAATGCTGGTGCTGGACGGTCGCCGAATGGAGCAAACGCCCTATATGGCGTTTTACAGCCAGAAGGTTCATCAGGATGATGCCATTCGCAAGGCACAAGCTTGGCTTGAAGGGCATTATGCCGACCCCGTGACCATCGATGAGGTTGCTGTCGTTGCGGGTCTTGGCGCCCGTACGTTCAAGCGCCGCTTCAAGGAGGCCACCGGAGAAACACCCATTGGTTATCTGCAACACCTGCGGGTTGAGGGTGCTAAACACTTGCTGGAATCCAGCCGTGAGCAAACTGCGCGTATTATCTGGAGTGTGGGTTATGAAGACGCCAGCTCGTTCCGACGTCTTTTCAAAAGGATGGCGGGCTGCACCATGGAGCAGTACCGCAAGCGTTTCAGTTATGTATCGCTATCTGCAGCTTAGGTGCTCCCCAGTGTCACCCGCAGTGCCAGCGGATACTCATCACAGATGAAGGTATTACAATACTTCGGTATCAGGATACTATTTATTGATAAAACCTGTGATATTAACACTCAGGTTGGCAGGCGCTGCATCCGGTAGCGCCGTTCCGGCCGGCCAATACTGCCATAGCTGACTTCAGCCACCAACGTGCCGGTGCCGGTCATGTATTCCAGGTAGCGCCTGGCTGTGGTGCGCGATGCGCCCATGGCGCTGCCCACTTCCTCTGCACTCCAGGGTTTGCCGCCGGCAATCAGTTCGCGAATCTTGTCCAGCGTAATGACATCTATGCCTTTTGGCAGCCGGTGGTGGCTGTCGTTGCCCGTGTCGCTGGCGTTGCGCGGGAGCAGGGCGTCTACTTCCTCCTGGCCCAGGTGTTTTAATGCCGATAAGCGCTCGTGGTGTTCACAAAAGCGGTTGATGGCTTCTTCCAGGCGCTCGAATACCAGTGGCTTCAGGATGTAATCAAACACCCCGCCGCGTAGGGCAGTGCGCAGCGTGTCCACTTCTTTGGCGGCGGTAATCAGAATCACGTCGCTGCTGTTGTTACTGGCACGCAGCTCGCGCAATAAATCCAGACCGCTGCCGTCGGGGAAATACACGTCCAGCAGTATCAAGTCAGGCTGCAGCACTTCTGCCTGTTCTCGGGCATCGGCCAGGGTGTGTGCAATACCGCACAGTTCCACCTGATCCAGGCGCTGAATAAAGCGGCGCTGGATTTCTGCAATCTGGCGGTCGTCTTCGGCGATCAGCAGTCGGATGGGGGTCACGGTTGGCTCCTGCCTGTGGGGTTTTTGGGTAAGTATAAGGTAAAGCGACTGCCGCCTGTCTCGCCCAGATTTTCTACCGTTACCGAGCCGCCCCAGCTGTCCAGAAACTGGCGGACGAGGTGCAGCCCAAAACCGTGTTCGTGGCCGGCTTTGCTGGTCACGCCTTTTTCAAAGATCCGGTTTTGCACTTCTGGCGCCACACCTGGGCCCTGATCTTCAACCTCAAAAATCAGCTCCTGGCCAAGATCGGTCATCGACAGCTGCACCCGGCCATTTGCCCCGGTGTGGCGGCGAGTGGCTTCCAATGCGTTATCAATCAGGTTGCCCAGCACGCTCACCAACTGATCCCGTGGCAGGTTGTTGGGCAGGTTGGCCATCTGGCTGCCTGGGTCTATGTCCAGGTGCAGGCCCATTTCCCGTGCCCGGTTGTGTTTGCCCAGCAGGCAACCGGCAATGATAGGATCTGGCACCGCCTCAAGCAGCAGGTGAATCAGCGCCTGATGGCTGCTGACTTCGCTGCCGATGAGCCCCAGCGCATCGTTGTATGCGCCCAGCTGAATCAGCCCGGCAATGGTGTGCAGCTTATTGGAGTATTCGTGGGTCTGGCTGCGCAGGGTGTCGGCGTATTGCTGGATGCGGGTCAGCTGCTGGCTGACCTGATCCAGCTCGTTGCGCAGGCGAAAACTGGCCACCACGCCAATAATCTCATCACCCTGGCGCATGGGCAGCCGGTTAACCACCATCTGGCGGTTGCGCAGCCATACCTCGCGATCGAAATCCGGTATGCCGCTGGTCAGTACCGACATCAGGTCGCTTTCGGGCAGCACTTCCAGAATGGGGCGCCCTGCCACCTGGCTGTCGGTGCTCAGCCCCAGGGTGGTCAGGGCCGCGCGGTTTACGGTGGTAATAATGCCGTGGCGGTTGATGGCAATAATGCCCTCACGTACCGATTGCAGTGTGGCGTCGCGCTCTTGGAACAGGCCGGCGATTTCTTCTGGTTCCAGGCCAAAAATAGCACGCTTGAAACGGCTTGCGATGACCACCGCCGCAAGAATACTAACCAGCAAAACCACACCCAGAACGCCGTACAGTACAAAATTATAGCGCTGCACCGTTGCCTCCACCTGGCGCACGCTGTATCCCACCGACACTATGCCAATAATGTCGCCGCTGCCGGGATCGAACACTGGCGCTTTACCACGCATGGATTCACCCAGATTGCCTAGCGCACGGGCCACATAGCCCTCACCCTCTACCAGTGCACGGTGGCCGTCATCGCCGTCGTCGTCTGCCATGGAGTGGCCGATACGCTCGGGTGATGGGTGGGCCAGGCGGATAGCGTTGTGGTCGCCAATCACAATAAACAGGGCTTCGTTGGTGGTGGCCAGTGTGCGGGTAAGGGTGTTGAGGGCGCTAATGTCCCGTTGCTGTATCCCCTGAATAATGGCGGGGCTGGCGGCAACGGTTTTGGCTACCATTAGCGCGCGCTGGCCAATTTCGTTGTACAGGGATTCGCTAAGGTAATAGCCGGCAAATACGCCGATAAACGCCGCTTGCAATGCGCTCACCAGGCCCAGGGTGAGAATCATGCGGGTTTTAAGTTTTGTGCGTCGCTTTGCAGGCATAGGCTTTGATCAAAGTTGTCCGTCGGCGAGAGGGTAAAGGGTAGAACACCGTCGTCGGGTTTGCCCGTGAACTTTATGCACACAATGCGCAGTAGTTTTTTTAAATGCGTTACGCCCGCAAACTTCAGCAACTACGCATTGCCTTCTACTCTGTTTACTGAAACAACAAAGAGGCAATGTATATGTTCATCAAAACAACAATAGCATTTGCGGCAGCGGCTGCGTTCAGTATGTCTGCCATGGCCTGGGAGCCCAGCGGCAAAGTAGAGTGCCTGGCACCGGCTGATCCGGGCGGCGGCTGGGATTTCACCTGCCGCAGCGTGGGTAACGTCATGCAACAGCTTGACTTGGTAGACGGCTCGGTACAAACCGTGAATATGGCCGGCGCAGGTGGCGGCGTGGCCTACGCTCACACAGTGAGCAAGCGTAAAAACGACGACAAACTGATCGTCGCGGCGTCTACTGCCACCACCACCCGGTTGGCGCAGAAGCAGTTCCCCGGTATGGATGCCTCCATGGTGAAGTGGATCGGCGCGCTGGGTGCAGATTACGGCATCATCGCGGTAAGCAAAGATTCCAAATATGAAAACCTGAACCAGCTGATGGACGCGTTGAAAGAGAACCCGCGCGCAGTCAAATTTGCTGGCGGTAGTGCCCGTGGCGGCTGGGATCATCTGAAAGTGCTTATTACGGCAAAGGCCGCTGGCGCTGAAAAACTGCCATCCATTCCTTACCTGTCGTACAACAACGGCGGCGAAGCCATGACCCAGGTTGTGGGTGGCCAGGTGGATGCCTTCACCGGTGATGTGTCGGAAGCCACCGGCTTTATGGAATCCGGTGATTTGCGGGTGCTGGCGGTGTTGTCTGAGGAGCGTCTGCCGGGCAAGTTCAGCAACATTCCTACCGCCCGCGAGCAGGGGATTGATGCGCTTGGCCCGAACTGGCGCGGATTTTATATGCCCAAAGATACCTCGGATGAAGCTCAGCAGTATTGGGTAGACGCAATCGACACCCTGTACGCCAGCGAAGAGTGGAAGGCGGTGATGAAGAGCAATGGCCTGATTCCGTTCCACCCCAAAGCCGGCGAGTTTGAAGGCTTTGTGACCAATCAGGTTCAGGAAATTGAAGACCTGTCCCGGGAAATAGGTCTGCTGAAATGACCGGCATGGGTGACCGTATTCTGGGTTTGTGCCTGCTGGTATTGGCGGTTGCCTATGGCTGGGTAGCGCAGCAATGGCCTGAACCCTTCGGCGGTGCCGAGGGAGTAGGGCCAGAAACCTTTCCCACCATGCTGGCGATCGTGCTGGTGGTGGGCAGCCTGTACCTGATGATCAAGCCAGATGCCGACGCCCGATGGCCCGTGGGGAAATCGGCACTGGAGCTGGTGATCTCAATCATTGTGCTGGTGGTTTACGCACTGCTGCTGGAGCCGTTGGGCTTTATTATCTCCACTACCCTGGCCGTTGGCGTTTTGAGCTGGCGCATGGGCGCGCCGCCCAAAGGGTCGTTTGTGACGGGGCTGGTGAGTGCCGTTGTGGTGTTTGGGTTGTTTAACTATGGGCTGTCTCTGAGCCTGCCCAATGGCTTGCTGGGAGGCTTTTGACCATGGAAACCATTGGCTTTCTGATGGATGGGTTTGCGGTGGCGTTGACACCGTACAACCTGATGTTTGCGCTATTTGGTGCCTTTGTGGGCACCTTGATTGGCTGCCTGCCAGGCCTGGGCCCGGCGAATGGCGTTGCCATTCTGATTCCGTTGGCCTTCACCTTGGGGCTGCCGCCTGAAACCGCGATGATTCTGCTCACTTCGGTTTACGCCGGCGCTATGTACGGCGGCCGGATTTCGTCGATTTTGCTGAATATTCCGGGCGACGAGCCGGCCATGATGACCTGCCTGGACGGCTATCCCATGGCACAACAAGGCCGTGCCGCAGATGCGTTGGCTATTTCAGCGATTGCGTCCTTCGCGGGCAGTCTGATCGGTACCATAGGCCTGATCATGCTGGCTCCGGTGCTGGCGCGCTTTGCGCTGACCTTTGGGCCGGCGGAATACTTCGCGCTGTTTTTGCTCGCGTTCGCCACGCTCGGCGGTATAACCGGCAAAAACCCGATGAAGACGGTAATCGCCGCAACACTGGGCATTATGATCTCTACCGTGGGTATCGACATATCCACCGGCACCCAACGCTACACCGGCGGTGTGCTGGAGCTGTATGAGGGCATCGACTTCATTTTGGCGATTGTGGGTCTGTTTGCCATATCCGAGCTTCTGTTTTTTGTAGAAGCGCGTATGGGCAAAGGCCGCAGCAAAGTGAAAGTGGGCAAGCTAACACTGAGCTTTAAAGAGATTGTGTCGACAATTCCCACCCAGCTGCGTGGTGGTGTGCTGGGCTTTATTGCCGGTGTGCTGCCGGGTGCCGGTGCGTCTTTGGGCAGCTTTATAAGCTACACCCTGGAAAAATCGGTGCTGGGCAAAAAAGGCCGCTTTGGCGAAGGCGACATTCGTGGCGTAGTGGCGCCGGAGGCGGGCAATAACGGTGCGGCGTCTGGCGCCTTGGTGCCAATGTTAACCTTGGGTGTGCCGGGTAGCGGCACCACAGCGGTGTTGCTGGCTATGTTGATTTCCCTGAACATAACGCCAGGGCCGCTGATGTTCACCCAGAACGCCGACATTGTGTGGGGTGTGATCGCCGCGCTGTTGATTGGTAACGTATTGCTGTTGGTGCTGAACATTCCGATGATTGGAGTGTTTGTAAGGCTGTTATCTGTGCCGCCGATGTACCTGCTGCCAATTGTGACCATGGTGGCGTTTGTGGGCATTTACTCCATCAGCCACAGCACCTTTGATCTGTATTTCATGATTGTCTTTGGGGTTGGCGGGTTCATTCTGCGCAAACTGGAAATTCCCATGGTGCCCATTATTCTGGGCCTGCTGTTGGGGCCAGAAATGGAGAAAAACCTGGGCCATGCGCTGATACTGTCTGACGGCGACTGGACAACGCTTTGGTCAAGCCCCTTGGCCATTGGTTTGTGGCTGGTAGCCGGCCTGGGCCTGGTGTTGCCACCGCTGTTCGGGCCCTTGCTACGCCGGCGCATGCGCTCCGCCATCAAGGAGGGGCCAGTGAGCGATTAAACGCCTTGGCACACCGTTTTGGCGGATAGGTAAGGGATAACGCACCGGGCTTTGCCCGGTGTTTTTTATGGAAAACCGTTATACTCGGGCTGAAATTTTCATACTACTCAGGATGTTATGTCAGATCTTTCACTAATTCAGTATGGCCTGGTTGCGCTCATTTTCATCTGGAGTGGGTTTGTACGTTCTGGCCTGGGCTTTGGCGGGGCGGTGCTGTCGCTGCCATTCCTGCTGCTGGTGAAAGACGACCCGCTGGTATTTCTGCCCATCATCGCGGTGCACCTGCTGGTGTTTTCATCGCTGACCATTTGGATGAACAACCGCAGCCACAACGGTAAAGGTGGTAAGGGCAGCCAGAAATTAACCGGGTTTGGGCCGGATGCTGCCGTAAAAGCGACGGAGAGCACGGTTGACTGGCCCTACCTGTGGCGAATGCTGCGCATTATGCTGGTGCCCAAGCTGATTGGCGTGTTTGGGTTGTTTACGCTGCCAGCAAATGTGTTGAGTGCGATTATTTTTGTGATCGTCGCAATTTACTCGGTGTCGTACATCATTAATCGGCCGTTTCGCAGCAACAGTAAAACCGTGGATGTGGCCCTGTTGATGGCAGGTGGTTACATCAGCGGCACCTCGCTGATAGGCGCTCCGCTGATTATTGCGGTTGCGGCGCAGCATGTTGCGCGGGAGAAACTGCGCGATACGCTGTTCGGCCTTTGGTTCATTCTGGTGTTGATCAAGCTGGCAGCGTTCATTTGGGTGGGGCTGGACCTGCAACTGATTCACCACCTGTGGTTGCTACCCTGCGCCGCCGCAGGGCATGTGATCGGGCTACGCTTTCATGAGCGCATTATGAAAGCCGAAACACCGGTGTTTTTCCGCCTGCTGGGAATAGTGCTGTTGATTGTCAGCAGTGTGGGTATGGTCAGCGTGTTGCTTTAACGGCATTAGGGTGCACCGGTAGGTTGCAGCCTTCGATAGGTCCCAGCCTTCGATAGCTTTCAAACTTTTTTGAAAAATACTGCCTCCAATTTCGGAGTTGTTGAGTAGTCATCCTGAGGCCTGCGCCAACAGAGTTACTTTGGGAGGGTCAATAACCAAAATTTGAGGATGACGCTATGAAACCTAATAACTTTTCAGAACATGGAAAATGGCCTAAAAAAACACTTCTTGCGCCGTCTGTATCCGGCATTCTGGTTGGGCTTTCAGGTTGTGGTTCCGACAATGATAACGATGACGTGGTCATAGATGGGCCGCCAGAATTTGCACCTGCGACCATTTTTGTGGCGAGTAACAGTGCATCGGACAATAACGTCCGGGTCCGTGATGAGGACCTTGGGCTGCAGAATACTTACACCACTGGCGCGAACGAGGGTGTGCTGATCAATCAGGCCGGCAGCCTGGTTCAGGCTGGTGATCTTGGAAGTACCGGCAACCTGGTAACAGCTTGCAGCGCGGCGACGCGGATGAGCGGTGACGCAAGTTATGAGATTACCGGCGCCAACACCACATTCGCCAACCCCAAAGGTATCGCCACGATCGCCAGCGACGGTCTTGTTGTGGTGGCTAACAACGGCGCCAGCACTTTATTGCTGATGGGTGCAGCGGCTGCTGGAAATGTTGGGCCGGTAGCAACAGTTGCGCTCACGGCCAATGCCTGGGACCTGGTTTACGATGATGCTTCCGATCGGCTGTTTGTTGCCCAGGTGGATGGCACGATTGCGGTTTTCGATGCCTTTTCTGCAGATCGCGGTGTTGGCGGTGCAAACCGCACGTTCTCCGTGGTTGATGGTGACGGCGAAGCGTCGGTCAACATGCACGGTATTGATTACGATGCCGAGAGTGACAGGTTGGTCATAGGCGATGTAGGTGTGGCCAGCTCAGCTGACGACGGCAAACTCTATGTGATCAACGATGCCAGTGTGGCAGATGGTGAAGTTACAGCGGCCACAACCTTTAAAGGCCCCAACACGCGTCTCGGTAACCCGGTTGACCTGCAGTTGGACGGCACGGATGTGCGTATTGCTGAGAAAGCCAATGGCGGCGGCGCGATTCTTGTCTACCAGAACATTTTCAGCCGGGCTGGTGGTGATGTTGCGGCGGATCTGGTTCTGGACACGCCAGCGCCTGAATCACTGGCTGTTGTACCGGATGCTGATCCGGCTCCCGGTGTGACCGATATTGTTGACCCTGCGACGGCATACCAGGTACTGACGACTAGCAATCCGGCAACGGGTTCGGCAACGTCCGGCCAACTGTTCACTAACGCCCGCACGCTGGCTGCAGCGCCCCAGCTGGCATTCGATACCGGCCTGGGAAGCATTGAGAATGTCACGCTTGACCGCGATGGCAATGCCTACATCACCTTTGATGATGGCACCACGGCCAATAGCGGCATTGCAGTTATTGGTGCACTCGGTGCACGTGATGGCTTTGATGCCAACCAGGACCGTACCATCACCGGTGCGAATACTCGCCTAATGTCGCCCAAGGGTATTGAGCTTGCAGATGATCTCGGCCTGATGATTGTCGCCGAAAATGGCGGCGCCGAAATGCTGGTGTTCAGTGCGTGCGCCAGCGGTAATGCAACCCCGGTTGTTGTCAGCACTGGCGGCGTGGCGCCATGGGAAAGTGATTATGATCCATCCGGTGATACGCTTTATGTCGCACTGACCAATGGCACAGTTGCCGCGTATGACGACTTCTCCCAGGACATGGGTGCGAGTGGGCCAGACCGGACTATTACTCCGGCTGTCGGTGGAACAGCGTTTTCCGCCCCCACAAACATCCATGGTATTCGCTACGATCAGGCTTCTGATACGTTAATTCTGGCAGATGTCGGGGCGGGTGGCGCTGACAATGACGGTGCATTGGAAACCATTTTGATGGCATCAACCGCTAACGGTGTGACCAACGTTGGTAAACGAATTGCCAATACTGGTGACGGCACTGATGTGACCGGGCTGGGTAATCCCGTTGATATCGCGTTTGATGGACAGGACTTGTATGTGGCTGAGAAAATTAATGGCCAGATCCAAATATGGAGAAACTTCCTGACAGATGCGTCTCTGGTTAACAACGCCGCTCCGAGCGACATTGTTGCAGCGACTGCGCCGGAATCGATTGTATTGATGCCGGAATAAAGCGACGCGGGTAATACAGGAAGCCCGGGCGATGCCCGGGCTTTTTTGTGGCTGGATATTCTCGGGTTTCCTAGATCGGAATTGCCCGTCCGATGTATTCGATCGGGCCGGTTGGTTTACCAATCGGCGAACCGGCTTCGTCTTCCAGGGTGATCTCGAACAGCTGGTTTTGCTCCAGCGGCGGCAGCTTATCCACATTGATGCTTAAGGTCTGGCCGGGCTTGACCAGCCCCAGCGACACAGGTGCGCTCCAGTCATCCGCCTTGGTCCAGAACTCGAGAGATTTACCCTGCGGCACTTCATAGGTGCCCAACGCCTTCAGGGTTAGTGTCTGGTGATTGCTGGCTTGCACCACCCATCCCGGTGAGTGCCCCTCTGGCGTCGCCAGTACCACCAGATAAGAAGGCTGTTGCGGCTGGCCTGAGAGCGCTACGCCAAGCAGCAACGCCGTGGCAAAGCCTGCGGCTGTCAGGCCACGCCACAGAGGCAGGTTGTGCCACCAGGTTTTCAGGAGCGGCAGTTGCGGTTGTTTGTCGTGCGCGGCGGCGAGGGCCTCAGCTTGGGCGCTATTGCTGATGCGCGCCCACACGCTGTCTGGCAACGGCATGGGGTCAACAACATCGCATAGCGGCACCAGCCTCTCTTCCCAATAGGCAACCAACTCCGCCAGCTCCTGATCTGTCTTCAGGCGTTCAATAACAGCTCGACGTTCTGCCTCTGGCAGTGTGCCCAGTACATACTGACCGGCAAGCTCATACGGAGATTCATGATCACTGGTTTTCATCCGAGGCACTCCCGTAACGACAGCAGGCTGCGCTTTATCCAGGATTTCACACTGCCCAAAGGGGCGCCGAGAAGGTCACTGATCTCACTTTGGGAGTAACCGTTAACGTACGCATGGTAAATACATGACCTGCGCTCAGGTTCCAGTTCCATAATGCAGTCCTGCACCCGGTTGTTGCTCGTACTACCCCAATGCGTTGAATTAATGCGCTCGCACCAATCACCGTCACGAGCATCGGGAATATCTTCGATGACCTCACTTTGAGTCACTTGCCGTTTTGAAAACCTAATAAAATCAAGGGCCAGGTGCCGTGCAATCGAGTAAATCCAGCTTCGTGAGTTGCCACGGGATGCATCGAACGTATGTGCTTTCTGCCAGATTCTCAAAAAGACGTCGTGTATCAGGTCCTCCGCAGTGGCACGGTCCTTCACAATATTAAAAACAACACCCATCAGGCGGCCGCTCTCTTCGAGGTAGAGCTCTCGCAATGCCTCCTTGCTTTGGTTGGCACAGGCGTGTAAACAGGCCTCATAATCAAACGCATCCGTCGTTATTGACACATTGTCTCCGCCAAGTTGTTTTATGATGTTATCGCCGTAGCTTTGCTCTGCAATACGGCTGAATCATGCCCGATTGTTAGTGACTTTGGCGCGTTATGCAATTCGTGTTGGATAATACGTTTTACCGGCGTGATCGGAGGCACCAAAAGCATATAATGTTGGTTTGGACTAGAGCTAAACACTTTAAATCAGGCTGTTATTCATCTTGGGGAGGGACTGCAATGTCCAACATAAATCAGAATTCCAAAGCGCGCGCCGGGCGCCGTATCAGCACGGGGTTGCTGATGTCCATTTTGCTGATCATTGGCGGATGTAGCTCACTGTACTACGACACCATGGAAAAACTGGGTATCGAGAAACGGGAGATTCTGGTTGATCGTGTTGGCGATGCCCGGGATGCTCAAAATGAGGCCCAGGAAACCTTCCGATCAGCGCTGGAACGCTTCCAAAGTGTGGTGAGTTCGCCCGACACCGAGCTTAAAGAGCGGTATGAGAAAATCAATGACGCCTATTCAGACAGTGAGTCCATCGCCGAAGAGGTGCGCGACCGGATTGATGCGGTGGAAGAAGTGTCCGGCGCATTGTTTGAAGAGTGGGAAGACGAGCTTGATCGATACAAAAGTACGTCTTTGCGCCAGAGCAGTGAGCGTAAGCTGAATGAAACCCGCGAGCAGTACAGTCAGCTGATTGACCGGATGCACAAAGCAGAAGAGCGTATGGACCCGGTTTTGCAAGCCTTTGAGGATCAGGTGCTGTTCCTCAAGCATAATCTCAACGCGCAGGCGATTGGCTCGCTTGAAGGCGAGTTGGGGCAAATTCGTCAGGATGTGGATGCCTTGATTCGGAATATGGAACAATCGATTGCCGAATCGGAAGCGTTTATTAAGCGCTTCCGAACGGAATAAGCCTCAGTGCAAGTGCTTTTAAACGATTCGCTTGCCATCCACTAGCTGAGAAACCTTCAGTGGGTTTCCATCGCGGAGCGCTTCAGGCAACAGCGCCTGAGGGAGGTTTTGGTAGCAAACCGGGCGTAAGAAGCGGTGGATAGCACTGCTTCCGACGGAGGTAGAGCGCGAGTCTGACGTTGCCGGGAACGGCCCTCCGTGCACCATCGCATGGCACACCTCAACACCGGTCGGCCAGCCATTTACCAGTATCCTGCCTGCCTTTTCTTCCAGCGTAGGCAGCAATGACCTGGCCTGTTCAGTATCAGCCTCTTCCATCTGAATGGTGGCCGTTAGCTGCCCTTCGAGTTTTTCTGTAACACGCTTGAGTTGTGCCATATCGTCGCATTCGATCACCACAGAGCTGGATCCGAACACCTCGTCCTGGAGGTTGTGATCGTTGATAAATGCTTCGGCAGAGGTGGTGAACAGAGCGGCCTGGCATTGATTTGGAGCTTCGCTTTCCACGCCATTACCCAGCGAGCGAACGCCGGCGTTCTCAGACAGCGCTTTGACGCCCTGCTGATATGCGCTGTGGATTCCCGGTGTCAGCATGGTCTGAGCTGCAACGGCGGTGATCGCCTTGGACGCCGCTGATACAAAATCATCAAGCGCCTGGCTGCGAACCGCAATGACCAGACCCGGGCTGGTGCAGAACTGGCCCGCGCCCATTGCCAGAGAGCCGATAAAGCCTTCAGCCAGTGCCTGGCTTCGTGTCTCGAGCGCTTCGGGGAGCAGATATACCGGGTTGATGCTGCTCATTTCAGCATAAACAGGAATCGGCTGAGGGCGAGCCTGGGCTGTTGCCATCAAGGCCATGCCACCGCGGCGTGAGCCGGTAAAGCCGACTGCCTTTACTCGCGGGTCCGATACCAACGCCTGGCCGATGTCGTTGCCGGAACCAAACAGCAGCGAAAACACCCCTTCGGGCATCTTGCATTGCTTGGCCGCAGCCTGCACCGCGCGCCCTACAAGCTCGGAGGTGCCGGGATGAGCAGAGTGTGCTTTGACAATAACCGGGCAGCCCGCAGCCAGGGCCGAAGCGGTGTCACCACCGGCGACGCTGAATGCTAGCGGGAAGTTGCTGGCGCCAAACACCACAACAGGCCCCAGGGCAATATGTTGCTGGCGCAGGTCAACTCTGGGTAGAGGTTTGCGCTCGGGTAGGGCCGGATCGATACGAACATCGAGCCATTCGCCTGCACGCACCACGGATGCGAACAGACGCAACTGGCCACAAGTCCGGCCCCGCTCGCCTTCTAAACGTGCGCGAGGAAGGCCGGATTCGAGCATACCGCGCTCGATCAGTTCATCGCCGATCGCCTCGATCTGGTCTGCAATAGTGTCCAGAAATTCAGCACGTAGTTGCGGTGATAATGTTCGAAATTCGAGACTTGCCGACTCAGCTAGCCCGCATGCGCGTTCGACCTCGGCCGAGCTGCCGCTTGCATAACCCGGATCAAGTTGCTCACCGGTGGCGGGGTTGATCGCGTGGATCGCAGCTCCGGTTGCGAAAAAAGCGTCTTGGCCGATTAGTTGCTGACCTTTAGGTTGCATATTTTTGCTCCTACATTGCACATAACAGAAAAAGGATTAGATCCTGGCGTATCGAAAATTAGCCCTGCCCGGCGGCCTGGAGTCGCCGAAAAGAGCTGGTTAAATAACTTCTTCAGAGCTCTGAGCTTTACTGGCTGGCTGCTTGAGCGGTTTTTTAATCGCAAGAAAGTAAACAAAAACGAGTGTGAGAACGACGAAGAACAAGCTGTCGAGGCTGGTAAAGAATGTCATCGGGTTGCCATTGGAAAGGGCTAGCGAGCGGCGTAGAAACTCTTCCAGGTTAGGGCCGAGAATGAATCCAAGTAGCATGGTGATGATCGGGAAATCATTCTTTCTCATGTAGTACGCCAGTACACCCAGCGCCAGCGCCATCATCATTTGAAAGGTTGAATACGTAGCCACGTAGCTGCCTACCACGGCAAGAAGGGCAATAGACCCATAGAGTACGTCCTTGCGGATTGCGACAATTTTGATGAAGTAGGGGCCTAGCAAAAACAGCGTTAAAGGAATCAATATCACAGCGCTGAATAAAAGTGAGGCAAGCACCGGCGCAATCAGATCAGCTTGCCCTGCCATCAGCTGAGGGCCCGGCTGAATACCGTTAATCACGAGTACTCCGAGCATGATTGCGGTAATTGGATCGCCAGGGATGCCGAACGTCAGCATCGGTACCAAGGCGCCACCGCACACGGCATTGTTGGCACTTTCGGATGCCGCAATCCCTTTTGGATTGCCCTTGCCATAGCTGTCAGGGTTTGAGGAGGTGCGTACCGTTTCAACGTAGGCCAGAAAGCTGCCCATCGATCCACCTGCTCCGGGTAGCGTTCCCACAAAGTAGCCAATCAACGACGATTTGACGTAACAGACAACGCCAATTTTACGAATGTCTGCTAACGGCGGGATGAAATCGCGACGTCTGATTTTTACCTTGCTCATCGCTTCTGTAGTTTGGCGAGCCTCTTTTTTGGCCCCGACTTGTATCAATATTTCACTGATCGCAAAGGTGCCAATAATCACCGGCATCAGATCTATGCCTGCCGTGAGGTCGCTGAACCCGAAGGTGAAGCGGGTAACGGGCTCCATCGCATCCAGGCCTATGGTTGCCAGCATTAAACCGATGCATGCCGCCATGGCAGCTTTAATCATCTTGCCGCGTTGCGCGATGACGATAACGATCACAGCAAACGCCAATAACGAAAATTTACCGGTGGTTTGTACCAGCAACGATGCCTCGGCAATGAATGGCGCGAGGCCAATCAGCAACATGGCACCTAAAGCCCCACCAACCATCGAGCCAATGGCAGCGTGCCCCAGTGCCAAGGCTCCTTTGCCCTGTTGTTGCATTGGATAGCCATCGAGGGCTGTCATCATTGATGAGGGCGCCCCAGGGATATTTATGGTGGTCGCTGTAATGCTGCCGCCACACATGCCCGCCATATAAATACTGGCGCAAGCCATCAACGCTGTGGTGACATCCAGGCTGTATGTCAGAGGTAATAACAACGCCAGCGCCAATGTTGCGGTCAACCCTGGAATGGCGGAAAAAACAGTACCGATTATAAAACCTGCTATTACGTAGGTCAGTACCAGAGGATCGAGCAGCGTTTTGAAGCTGGTGACTACAAGTATAATGAATTCCATAAGTTAACCCCTCAAGGTCGGGAGTCTAACTCCGAAAAGTAGTTCGAATATGAGATGCCCAAGCGCAACTATCACTATTGAAATTATGGCTTTTTGAACAAATTTTTCTTTTGATGAAAACATCAACATCATTGAAAAAACAAAAAGCACTGAGGGGATGAAATATCCGATAGTTGAAAAGGCAATAATGTAAATAAAGATGAGGCAAACAATGATTGGAGCAGCATATGGCTTGCTTTCATCACCTGCATCTGCCGCTCTTCTTTTTACAAGAACCCATTCTTTAAATAGGAGTATTCCACTGAACATCACTGCAAGTGAGCCTATGATCAGAGGAAAAAAAGATGGTTGAAGCCCCCCGTTCAGCACTGGGCTTCCGATGTTAATGGCAGTGACGAGATATCCGACAGAAACAATAAATATTAAAAACTGAAAGATGATTTTTTTATAAAAATAAAGCATATCAAGCACCTCTGGGTATCATCCCCCTGTCAGCGTTGCAGGGGGGCGCGCCGCATCGTTATAGATCGAGTTCGTCCATAACTTTGAACGTTTCAGATTGCAGGGTATTGATCCATTCCTGCACATCATTAACGCCTAACCAGTTTGGCGTTACACCTACACCCGATACCCAGGTTTGAAACTCTTCGCTATCAAAAGCATCTTTGAACGACGTTTCAAGCGAAGCGATCACTTCTTTCGGCGTATTCTTCGGAGCGGCCAGCAAGATGAAGCTTCCGGTCTCCAAGTCATAGCCTAGAGTGCTAATGGGTGAAACACTTGGAAACGATGGGTTCTGTATCGATGACAGCTCTACCAAGCCTTTCACATCGCCAGACTCTATGACCCCGCTAAAATCACCCAGGCTTGAAATCGCTGCATCCAATTCACCGGACAGCAGAGCTTCGGCCTCAGCGCTTGACGATCCAGGGTAGGTGATAACGTTAAACTTGACCCCAGCCTGTTTCTCAAGGCGACGTACGGCAAGAAAAGGCCCTGACCCTCTGGGCGCAACGCCCACGCGTACGGTATTTGGTTCTGCTTTGGCAGCTTCAATCAGTTGCTCGAAACTGGTAAAGCCAGACTGTTCCGACACCACTACCGCGTCGGCTTCGCTTGTGATTCGAGCAATCGGCGTCATGTTGTCAAGCGAATAGCCTGGAACCATTTTGCCGCGCGGAAGCGTGATCACGCTGTCGTAGGTCAGCACACCGATGGTGTGGCCGTCGGGGCGAGCACGAGACATCTGCATCAAACCGGAAGCGGTCACGGCACCGGCGATATTTTCAATGTAAATTGAAACCGGCATTTTCTGCTCTGCAATACTGCCGAGCTTTCGGGATATGGCGTCGGCGCCACCGCCGGCTGGCCAGGGTACGATGAGGCGAATATCACGGGAAGGATACTCAGCCGCCGCGACGGTTGAGGTGAGCAGGCAAGCGCCAATGACGCAAAGGAGTTGGTTCTTCAATCTTTTTAAGATCATGATTATGTCTCTTTTTGTTTGATTGTGATTATTGTGTTCACCTCACGGGTCTGATGCCCACTATGCCTTTTGGTTGTTGTACTCCTCCAGAGTTTCCGCGTTGGGAGGGTACAGCCCAATGACTTTGCTTCCCGCCCGAACTTTATTCAGCACAAAATCCTCGAAGAGTTCCATTGCTAGTGCTTCTTCGGAAATTTCCGGTGCAATTTCCAGGGGGATAACGATGATGCCGTCACCATCGCCTACCAATACATCACCCGGATTAACCATGACGCCGCCACAACCGATCGGTACTTGTATGTCTACGGCGTGGTGCTTGGTGAGGTTGGTTGGGGCGCTTGGTTTGGCGCAAAAAATCGGCATGTTCATTTTAGATGCGTCGTTGAAATCTCTGATGCCCGCATCGGAAACAAAACCTGCACATTTGCGAACTTCCAATCGAGTGAGAAGGATGCTCCCTGCAGAAGCAGCTGTTGCGTCCTGACGACAGTCAGAAACCAACACCATACCTTCCGGGACGGTTTCAACGGCAAGGCGCTGAGGGTGCTCAGGGCTTTTGAATGCCGCAACGGTATCAACGTCTTCACGAGCCGGGATGTAGCGCAGGGTGAATGCCTGGCCGACCATCTTCAGGTTTTGGTTGTTGATGAGGCTGACACCCTGGATGTAGGTGTTGCGCAAACCTCTTTTGAACAGCGCTGTGTGCAGAGTTGCTGTCGACACGCGACGCAGATCGTCAATAACCTTCTGACTTGCCTGCATATTGTTAGTACTTGTTGTCATGCATATCTACCTTGACTGAATGGAACACACCCTGACTGTACGATATGAAATTTTACAAATCAAACAACTTTTTACAACTTGGTTGATTTTGTAATATTCTATTAGACCGTAGTCGATAGAAGGGCGTTTCAGAGAAGCGGCCTGCAGGAAATTGTCTTGCGGAAAAATGCTTTAAAATGATAAAGTTCGGCGATGTTTCCGCTCGTTTAGCGATGATAAACATACTGTGAACGAAGATTTCATAGTCGCTGTGTAAATGATTTGTTCGCCATATTGGTCATTAGAGCTGTTAAAAGTTGTCTATTTTGGCATTTTTCACCCTGTTTTTGGTTGTATAACTATGCAGATGCAAAAACAAGAAATCAGTCGGTCGCTCTCTTCAGTGGCTTACCAGAAAATTCTGGTGGCAATCATTAGTGGCGAGTATCCGGCGAACGAGAAGCTTCCTAGTGAGGCGAAGCTTTGCGAAAAGTACAGTGTTTCCCGACCTGTGTTGAGGGAGGCGTTAACCCGACTAAAAGAAGACAACCTGATTGTGTCACGGCGAGGGTCAGGTAGTTTCGTCATTAAGCGCCCGGATGATGCGGTCCTTTCATTCTCCAAGATTTCCAGTATTTCCGGTATTCAGCGGTGTTTTGAGTTTCGCACCGATCTGGAAGGCAGCGCCGCGGGTCTCGCTGCTACGCGGCGTACAGCTGATCAGCTTGCTCGCATCGTTGCAGCGGCAGAAAAAATTGATGAAGCAAACAGGCTTCATGCCATTGCCAGCGAAGAAGATTTCGAGTTTCACCTTGCGATTGCCGAGGCGGCTAATAACCAGTATTACTCGACGGTGATGAAATCGTTAAGGGAGAATATTAAAGAAGGGATGAACATCACCCGGACGCTATCATTACAATCCACGGACGTTAATCGCATGATATTGGTTCAGGATGAGCATAAGGCGATTCTGAAACACATCATCGATGGCGATGCCGAGAACGCAGAGTTAGCTATGAAAAGACACCTGAATAGCGCCAGGATCAGGATGTTTGAGGGAACCGATGATTAGCCGTGTGAGTTTGGTTAGCGTGTTACTTTAAGGGTACTGATTGAGCCGGCTGCGCGGCTTTCGACGTGAAGGTGAACACAGTTGGTTACTGCGTCGCCACAACCGATAGCGGAGGCATGTATGAAGTACATCTTTGAAGTGCGCATCAGGGAAGGCTATACCGCCGAGGACTATGCGGATGCCTGGGTGCGTGCAAGCGAGTTGATTCAGCGTGCGCCGGGCGCGAGGGGAACGGAGTTGCATCGCAAAATCGATGATCCGAATACGCTTATCGCCATTGCCCACTGGGACAGCAAAGCCAGCCGGGATTCGATGGAGGCGCAACCCAACCCCGACGTAGCTGAAATTATTCGCAGTGCTGCGCCGTTTTGTGAAATCCGGCCTCTTGGTGAGTTTGAGAATCCCGAGTGGGTGGTTAATCCAACCCCTGGGGTTGCCAGTACGTGACCGGTTCTCTATGACCTCAGTGGGTTACAGGCAGTTCAGTTGTTGGCCCGAACACTTCGTAGTGTAGTTGGTCGTCTGTAAACCCGATGCTGTTAAGTATGCCCTTAAGAGCCGACATAAAGGGCATAGGGCCGCAGAAGTACACATGGGCTGTTTTGTCGGTGAGCCACTTATCGAGAATATCCGCGGTTAAGTACCCAGCCCAATCGGCACCCTCGCCAAACTCAAATGCACGTCGCAGATCCAGCCCAGATGACTTTTGTAGCTCTGCCAGCTCTTGGTGAAAAATCTGGTGTTCGGCGCTGCGGCAGCATTCAACGAACTGGACGTTTTCGGCAGAAATGCCAGATGCCAGAGCTTCTTTGAGCATACTGAACAGAGGCGTGATGCCAACGCCACCGGAAATAAAGACGTGTTTCGGGGCATCTTTGTTCAGCATGAATTGCCCATTAGGCGCACTCAGTTCAACCGTATCACCAGCCACACATTGGTGAAGTTGCTGCGAGGCAGCCCCTTGAGTTTCGGCCTTTACAGAAATCCGGTAATAATCCTCTGTGCCCCAGGACGAGAGTGAGTATTGCCGGATTTCATCATAGCTGTCACCGGTTCCAGTCAGTTTGATGCCAAGGTACTGACCGCCGGAATACGCGCAAATATCGCCACCATCGTTTGGCTTGAGGTAAAACGATTTAACTTCCGGTGTTGCCTCAATAATCTGATCAATGGTGAAGGGGCGAAATCCGCGCCAGCCACCTGGCTGAGCTTCCTTTTCGCTGTACATGCTTTCTTCAGTATCGGTAAAAATCTGTGCCAGCACGCCGTAAGCTTCTTCCCACGCGGTGAGTGCTTCGTGGTTATCTGGCAACTGCAATACATCTTTAATAGCTGCGATCAGGTTTTCCCCTACAATTGGATAGTGCTTGGGCTCAATGCCAATGCTGGCGTGCTTGCTGGCGATTCGCTGTACGGCGGGTACCAGCACTTCAATTTGATCAATGTTTTTGGCGTAAGCAAAAACGGCATCTGCCAAGGCTGATGACTGGCCTCCGCCGCCACTGCGCTGATTGGCCATGTTGAATATGTGCTGCAGGTCGGGGTTGTTGGCAAACAACCTTTTATAAAACTCTTGGGTGATGGCTTGGCCGTTTTCGGCCAGTAGTGGCACCGTTGACTTAACGGTCGCAATAGTATGTTCAGAGAGCATGAGGTAACCTTTAAAGAGTATGTTAAATACATTTTAAAGGTTACAGGGTGATATCAGATGCAGTCAAGGTGGACTTTTGGGGGCGACCATTCGAAAGGGTGTGGGGAATGAATGATAATGGCTAAACGATCAACGCTGGGCCATCAAGGCTTCTGCAGGGAAGCGCAAGGGCCGGATGAAACAAAATCCAACCAGTGTTGTCTAATTGGTCACACCTCGACTGGAAGGAATGCAACATGGCCAGGCTTTTCGCTCTCGTGACTGTAATGCTGCTTTTTACCAGCAACGCCCTGGCGTCGGAGCCGCCTGTTTACACCGGGCTGCTAGGCAACACTGCCGTTGGTGGGTACGACGCTGTAAGTTATTTCGAAGCAGAGGGCCCAGCCGAGGGCTCCGCCAAGCACACAATCGAGTATAAAGGCGCTACCTGGAGGTTCGCGAACTCCGAAAATCTTGCGCTCTTCAAAGAAGATCCGGAACGATACGCGCCAGCCTACGGTGGTTATTGTGCCTGGGCTATAAGTCAGGGCACCCTGACCAAAGGCGATCCGAAATACTGGTCTGTCAGAGATGGGCGGCTGTACCTGAATTATAGCAAATCAGTGCACGATCAATGGCTGGAAGATCCTGAAGGCTTTATTCTACAGGCGAATGAAAAATGGCCAAAGATACTGGAATAGAATTCCGGGTTTCCAATAGCTGAGGCATGGATGAAGCACATTTTGAAGTGCATATCCATGAGGGCGATGCCGCCGAGGACTACGCGGATGCTCAGGTACGGGTAAGCGAGTTGATTCAGCGTGCATCGGGAGCGCGGGGAACTGAATTGCACTCCGACATCAGGATCTTTCCCTATGCGCCACCCATTCCAAAGCATGTTTAACCTTCACCGGCATGAAATCTTGCCGGTGCTTGTGGCGGTGTTGTATTTTTTCTGTGTGCTGACCGCGCTTATGGTGCTGCGTCCTGCCCGGGAGGCGTTGGGTATTCAGGGCGGTATCGATACGGTGCGCTGGCTGTTCATCGGCACCGCAGTGGTCACGCTGGCCGTTAACCCGGTGTTCGGCTGGCTGGTCAGTAACTTGCCCCGGCGCCTGTTCATCTCTGCTACTTACCTGTTTTTCAGTGTTAGCCTGCTGGTTTTCTACGGCCTGATGACGCTGACACCCAATGTGATCGGTGTAACCACAGGCCAGGTGTTTTACGTGTGGTTCAGCGTGTTCAACCTGTTTGTAACCATGGTGTTTTGGGCACTGATGGCGGATCGTTTTTCGTTTGATCAGGGCAAACGGTTCTTCGGTTTGATTGCGGTTGGAGGCACTTTGGGCGCCATTTTCGGGCCTTGGTTAGCGGGGCGCCTGGCCCAGCCCCTGGGCACACCGGCCCTGCTGTTGGTGGCAACTGGCTTTCTGGTTCTGGCGCTGGTTGCCGCCCTGATTCTTATTCACCTGCAGCCTTATTCGCCGTCACAACGGCGAAGCCCGGAGGACCCGCTCCCCGTCGACGAGCATGCGCGCATTGGCGGCAGTGCTTGGGAGGGGCTGCGGGCGGTATGCCGTTCCCGCTACCTGATGGGCATTGCCGCTTATGTGGTAATTCTTGCCGTGATGGCTACCTTCATCTATTTCACCCGGTTGCATATGGTGGCGGCGATGGGAGAGAGCACCGACCTGCGCACCACTTTGTTTGCCCGCATTGATCTGATTACCCAAATTGCCACTCTGGTAATGCAGGCGCTGGTGGCGGGCCATCTGATGAGGCGGCTTGGGGTAGCGGTAACCCTGGCGCTGCTTCCGCTGACGGCTGCGCTGGGCTTTATCGGCCTTGCGATGGTGGGGTCGTTTGCGGCCCTGGTGGTGTTTGAAGCCACCTTCAGGGCCGTGCAGCGTTCGCTGATGCGCCCCGCCCGGGAAACCCTGTATACCGTTGCCAGTCGTGAGGAGAAATACAAGGCCAAGGCGTTTATCGACACCTTTGTTTACCGCTCTGGTGATGTGGTGGGCGCGCACACAGAAGGTCTTCTGGCCCGTTTGGGAATGGGCCTGGCGGGCATCGCGGCTGTTGCTGTTCCGCTTGCCCTTATGTGGGCGGCTCTGGCTTTCTGGCTTGGCCGATCCCAAAAACAAAAGGCGCTGGCTCATGAGCTAACCCGTGCAGAACAAGAAAGGAGAATGCCATCATGATATCCCGTCGCACCTATCTCAAACTGGCCATGGCGGTTGGCGCCAGCCTTGCTATGCGGCCTGGCATGCTGTGGGCAGAAGATCGCGAACTGGAGCTGATCACCCGCCCCATCCCTTCCACAGGCGAGCGCCTGCCGGGCGTGGGCCTGGGCAGTTCCGCCAGTTTCTCCAGCACTGCCCGAAGCGAGGATTTCGAGGCCTTGCGGGAAGTGCTGGCTGCGCTGGTTAAAGAGGGCGGTTCGGTATTTGACACGGCCCCGAGCTACGGGGCGTCGGAGGAAGTCGCCGGGCAAATCGCCAACGAACTGGGCATTGTCGACAAGTTATTCTGGGCGACCAAACTGAACGTAGCCGGCTGGGGTGGCCGCACCGCCAATCTGGAAGAAGCCCGGGCCCAGGTGGAAACCTCTTTCGAACGGATCGGCAAAAACCCCATTGACCTGATTCAGGTCCACAACATGGCGGACATTCCCAACCAGCTTGGCCTGTTAAAGGAACTTCGGGCCGACGGCCGGGTGCGCTACATTGGCGTGACAACCACCTTCCAGCAGCAATATGAGGGCCTGGAAACGGTGATGAAAAACGAGCCCATTGATTTCATCGGCGTTGATTACGCCGTCGACAACCTGACCATGGAAGAGCGCATTCTGCCCCTGGCCAAAGACAAAGGCATTGCGGTGCTGATATACGCGCCGTTCGGCCGCGCCCGCCTGTGGGATAAGGTGAAAGGCAAGGAGCTGCCAGATTGGGCGGCAGAATTTGATGCTCACTCCTGGGCCCAGTTCTTCCTGAAGTTCGTACTCTCGCATCCGGTAGTAACCGCCACCACACCGGCTACCAGCAAAGCCCGCCACATGATCGACAATATGGGGGGCGCCATGGGCGCGCTACCCGATGAGGCGTTGCGCAAGCGCATGGTTGCCCATATCGAGGGCCTGTAAATTTTCCAGGATGGTTGCAGAGCCAATGGCGGCTGGCTTAAACACTGCACGGCGTTAACGTCCTTTAAACAGAGACCCCAGCACACCGCGCAAGATACCCCGTGTCATTTCACGACCCATTGTGCGCGCAATGCTTTTTGCCATGGTTTCAAAAACTCCCTGGCGTGAAGAACGTCGTGTTTGTGCAGGTTTTTTGCTTTTACTGGCTGGGGCTTCATAAATCCGGTTTTTATCAAGGGTTGCCTGCTCGGCTTCTTTGGCAGCCTGCTCTGCACGCTTTTGTAGTATTTCGTAGGCAGATTCGCGGTCAATAACGTCATCATAGCGAGGGCCAAACTCACTGAGGCTGAGAATGCGGTTTCGTTCTTCAGCCGTAGCAGGCCCGAGGCGTGAAGAGGGCGGCCGTATCAGCGTCTGGTCAACAATCGATGGCATGCCCTTGGCATCGAGGGTGGAGATCAGGGCTTCGCCAATGCCGAGTTCGGTGATGACCTTTTCAGTATCGAGGCTGGGGTTTTCCCTGAAGGTTGAAGCGGCCGCGCGAACGGCTTTTTGGTCACGGGTGGTAAATGCTCTGAGAGCGTGCTGTACCCGATTGCCAAGCTGGCCGAGTATCTTATCGGGGATATCGGTGGGGTTTTGTGAAACAAAATAAACGCCTACACCTTTGGAGCGGATCAATCGCACCACCTGCTCAACTTTTGTTAGCAGGGCTTTCGGCGCGTCCTCAAATAACAGGTGTGCTTCGTCGAAAAAGAACACGAGCTTGGGTTTTTCAGGGTCGCCGACTTCCGGCAACTCTTCAAACAACTCGGCCAGCAGCCAGAGCAGAACGGTGGCATAGAGCCTTGGTCGTTGGATGAGTTGGTCTGCCGCTAGCAAGTTGATGTGCCCGCGGCCAGCCGCATCGCAGCGCATCAGATCGGTTAGCTCCAGAGCCGGTTCGCCAAAGAATTGATCGCCCCCCTGTTGCTCAAGTTGCAATAAGCGTCGTTGTATCGCGCCTACGGAGGCTTTACTGACGTTGCCATATAGAGCGGTGAGTTCCTGTGACTGCTCGGAAACAAAGGTCATTAATGCACGCAAGTCTTTGAGATCCAGCAACGCCATGCCGTGATCATCGGCGAGCTTGAAGGCGATGTTGAGTACGCCTTCCTGAGTATCGTTGAGTTCGAGCAGGCGAGACAGTAAAAGAGGGCCCATATCCGAAATGGTGGCCCGCACCGGATGGCCCTGGCTACCAAAAACGTCCCAAAATACCGTGGGGAAGCCCGCAAACAGATAGGGTTCAAGGCCGACCTCAGCTGCGCGTTTGGTAAGAAAAGGCTTTGGGGTGCCTGGTTGAGAAATGCCAGACAAATCGCCTTTCACATCGGCCATAAACACCGGTACACCTTGAGCGGAAAAGCCTTCTGCAAGAATTTGCAGGGTGACCGTTTTTCCGGTGCCGGTTGCTCCGGCGATAAGGCCATGGCGATTGGCACGACTTAGCAACAGGCTTTGAACGTAACTGCCTTTGCCTATGAAAACCAAATTTTCCGGCACCGGATTCACTTCCTCTGTTACCACCCTTCCGAAATCACAGCTTGTCGAATGCCGTGTCGAAATCTTTGGCAGCAGCCTCTGTGAACTCAAAATTCTTCCGAATATACCCCAGCGTAGCCTTTTCGGTGTCTGTCACGCTGGTGCCATCCTGAGCAGATTTGAGTAGGTCGGCGACTTCGTCTTTGGACAATTTACCTTCACCCTGCCCAGTGGTGTGTTTGCGAGCTAGATCCAACAGTTCTTTTTCGTATTTTTGACCATCAATCGTTTCGTAAGCCATAGCAAAGCCAACTCCATTTAACTGTGGTTCCGAAGCGCTCGGAACATAGCGGCCCTCCGCTGCGGGAGGAGAGTGAAAGGCTGTGCCATCCAACTGGCCTGTCAGTTTTATACAAGCACAGGGGATGCGGTTGCGCAAATAATGAGCAGAAAAATCCATTTTCCCATATGGGGTATCAAAGGGTAACGGCTGAGTTATCAGAGCAGTGCGCCTGAACGGGCATGTTCAGGCGCAGATTAGCTTGGCTAAACGATTATCGATTGGCCATCAAGGCTTCGAGTTCATCGGCGCCACCAATCAGTTGGCCGTCGATAAATATTTGAGGGGTTGTACCTCGGCCCGTTACCGCCTGCAACGTACTGTATGACAGGCCGGCGGCGCCCAGCGTTATCTCTTCATACTTGTAGCCCTTTTTCTGTAGCAGCGTTTTGGCGCGAGTACAGTGCGGGCAGCCGGGCTTGGTGAATAGGCTCACCCGTGCCGGCAAGGTCACATCTGGCTTGATGTGATGAAGCATTGTGTCGGCATCTGATACTTCAAACGGGTCGCCAGGCTTGTCCGGTTCAATGAACATTTTCTCGATTACGCCGTTTTTGACCAGCATCGAATACCGCCAGCTGCGGTCACCAAACCCTATGTCGCTCTTGCTAACCAGCATGCCGATTTCACGGGTAAAATCGCCGTTGCCGTCGGGAATAAACTCGATGTTGTCAGCGTGCTGATCTTCCGCCCATGCCTGCATGACGAACGGATCGTTCACCGACAGGCAGATTACCCGGTCTACGCCCAGCTCTTTGAAAACCGGCGCCAGCTCGTTATATCGCGGCAAATGCGTGCTTGAACAGGTGGGTGTAAACGCGCCCGGCAAGGCGAACACAACAACCGTTTGATCGGTAAATAACTCGTTGCTGGTTACCGACTGCCACTCGTTGTCACGACGAATGGGAAACGTAACCTGGGGGACCTTCTTACCTTCCGATGAACTTAGCATTATAAATTCCTTGGAGTTGATGGGATTCTCTTGGACTTCCAAACTGTATCGTAATCAAACCCCTCTGGACACTGAACTACACCTTCGAAGTGCACATCACAGAGCTATATCGCCGAGGAGTGCGGATGCGCGTCTAGCCGTTGGTCATTGAGTTTGCGTATTATGGATGCACAAAACTCGCCCTTAGAACTCTTTTTACGGAGTGCTCGATAATGTTATTCGACCCCGACTTAAAGTCGGCCTCTCAGAAACACGTTCGGATTTATGCCATCTATGAGGTGCTGTTCACTTTGGTGGATTTCGCAGCGGCGTTCCAGTTCATTGTTGGGAGTGTTCTGTTCTTCAACGAGAGCACGACTTATGAGGCCACTTGGCTGTTCCTGGTTGGCAGTATCTGTTTCGCCTTGAAGCCAACCATTAAAGTTATCAGGGAGTGCCACCTGTTGAGGCTCGGAGACATCGAGCTGCTTGCAAAAAGGGCAAGGGAGTAGGAGGCTTGCATCCGTTACCTTGCGGTTACTAAGCAACCATTTACCAACCACTGCGAGCCGGGCCACACAGATCCCCGTGCTGCAGATAAATAGCGGTGTATTAAAAGCATGAATGATGAGCAACCGAACAATCCATTGCACGGGCTTACGCTTGAGCGAGTGGTAACACGCCTGCAGGAACACTACGGCTGGGAAGGGTTAGCTCAAAGAATCGACATAAAATGCTTCAAAAATGACCCGTCTATCAAGTCGTCGTTGAAGTTTTTGCGTAAAACCCAGTGGGCCAGAGACAAGGTTGAAAGTTTGTATATATCAACATTTGTGTAAACGTTTGGACCGAGAAAATAAAAAAGCCCTACGCTTTCACGTAGGGCAAAGATAATAGGGTAAGCCGGCTAGGGTTGAGCCTGAAACGAGTTCCTAATGGGAACGTATCAGTGGCTCGGGGACAGCTTGGAAGCTGCAACCTCAAACATTGAACGACATGCTGCGTTGAGTTTTGCCGCCGCTGAGCTCAGCTGCTTCGCGATGTACTCGTTGCGTTCTTTTTTAGCACGTGCCACAAGATCGTGAATTTCGACAATGCTAGGCGTATTTGAGAGCTCTGTAGTCATGGGGCTATTCTCCTTGGTTGCACCACTCAATTTCTATGTGATCTATGCTACTGAGATCGTTGTGCTTGGAAAAGCGATCCTTTCTAAGCACAATGATGAGAAAACCTCATGGTATGTGGTAACACTTATGCGTCGTCTTCCCCCGCTGAATGCATTAAGAATGTTTGAAGCATCCGCTCGCAAAGGCAGCTTTGTAGCCGCTGGAGACGAGTTGGCTGTAACTGCGTCTGCAGTAAGTCACCAAATTAGAACACTTGAAGAATATTTGGGAGTGAGTCTGTTCAGCCGTAGCAAGCGAAAGGTGGAGCTGACGCCGCCCGGAGAGCAGTACCTGGTGTCTGTCAGGCATGCTTTGGATGAAATCGAAATGGCCACTCACAGGCTGTCAGCCAGTAAAGAATCCAATGTGGTTCGAATCAGCGTAGCGCCCAATTTTCTGATTCGGTGGCTGATGCCGCGCATATCTCGTTTCAGAGAAATCTATCCGGATATTGAGCTGCAGATAAGCGCCTCTTTAGGGTTGCTCGATTTCAATGAGACGAACACGGATATGGCGGTCTACTATGGGAACGGCGAATGGGATGACATCGAGGTTTACTTCCTGCAGAGGGTAAGGCTTGTGCCTGTGTGTAGCCCGAAGCTTTTGGAGGGAGATTACCCTTTGCTGGTTCCGAGCGACCTGCGCTATCACACCTTAATCTATGTGAGTACACGTAAGTGGGAATGGGATAGCTGGTTACAACTGGCCGAAGCGGAGTTTGTTACGCCCCAGAACAGCCTTCAGCTGTCCAGCGGCCAACTAACCACGGCTGCAGCGCAGGAAAACCTGGGCGTTGCGCTTGCAGACCCCACGCTGACGTCCAGGGAGATCAGTTCCGGGAACCTGGTGGTGCCGTTCGATATTCCGCTTGATACCCGGAAAGCTTTTTATCTGGTTTATCAGAAGTACCGTCCGTTGACGTCGGGTATGAAGGCCTTCAAAGAGTGGATAATCAGTGAAATGCAGGCCACGGACGCGTACGGCGTAGAGAAAAAAGAGTCGCCTTGATTCTTTGTCAATCCTGCTGCCTAAAGACGAGGTCACCCTGACCAGCCGGCAATAATCGGTACATACACGATCAACAGCAGCACGCTGATCAATGTCAGCAAGTAGGGAACGATAGCCCGGGTGATGCGCTCCAGTGGCAGCTGTGTGATTGAGGAAGCCACATAGAGGTTGATCGCCACCGGCGGGGTGATCATGCCAATCGCCAGCCCCACCACGATAATCAAGCCAAAGTGAATGGGGTCGATTCCCAGCTGAAGCACCAGGGGCAGCAAAACGGGCGTTAGAATAATCAAGGCGCTGGCGGTTTCGATGAATACACCGGTCAGCAGGATTATTCCAACCACCAGCAGCATGATGACGTAAGGGTTGGTGGAGATAGACAGCACGGCTTGTGCAATGGCGCCGGGCACCTGCCAACTGGAAAGCGTCCAGCTCAGCACCGCCGACGTGGCGATGACCAGCATGATCACGGAGGTGGTAATCGCCGAGCGAATCAGGATGCGATACACGTCGGGCAGCTTGAGATCCCGGTAAATGAACAGCGAGACCAGCAGCGCGTAATTGACCGCCACCACAGCCGCCTCACTGGGCGTGAAGATACCCGAAAATATCCCCCCCAGAATGATTACCGGCGTCATCAATCCCCAGCTGGCGCTTTTCAGCGTGCGCCAGATGGTGCTTAGAGAAAGCGGTGTGCCTTTAGGGTACTGGCGCTTGTAGGCTTGCATAATGGCAATCGCCATCAACCCCAGCCCCATGGCCAGCCCCGGCAAAAAGCCGTTCAGGAACAGCTCGGTTACCGATTGCTGGGCAATTACGGCATAGATAATCATGGGCACGGAAGGTGGAATCACCACGCCCAGGGTGCCGCTTGCCGCAATCAAGCTGGCGGCAGATGCCGGATCGTAGCCTTTCTTGCGTAATTCTGGCACCAGGCTTGAGCCAACTGCTGCCGTGGTCGCAGCTCCCGAGCCTGAAATCGCCGCGAAGAACATCCCCGCCATCACGGAGACCAGCGATAAACCGCCCCGTAGAAAGCCGAACAGAGAGTCAGCGAAGTTGACCAGCCTCTCGCTCACCTTGCCTTGGGCCATCAGATCGCCGGCAAGAATGAACATGGGGATAGCCACCAGGGCAAAGGAATTGATGCCCTGAAACATCTGCTGGGTAACCACCATAAGCGGCACGCCAGCCTGGCTTAGGGCGACCATGGTGCTGGCCCCTATCGCCAGGGCAATAGGTACGCCCAGCAGCATGAGCCCGAAGAACAGCCCGAACAGTAACAGCGTCATGGGGCGGAATCCTCAACGCGTTCGCCATCCAGCAGCAGCTCTAGCAGATCAACCAGGGCATACCAGCTCATCACGGCTGCGGTAAACGGAATAATGGCGTAAACGTAGGTCATGGAGACCCGTAGGGATGCAGATTTTTGAAAGCTTTGCACTTGCATATAGCGATAGCCGATCACCACCAAGGCCACCATGAAGGCTAACACCGCCAGAGTGGCGGCAATGCGTGCCACTTGCCGTAGGCGCACGGGTAAGGCGTCCACGGCAAAGGTCACGGCAATATGCCGGCCACGCTGAAAAGCCAGGGTGGCTGCCAAAAAGGTGATCCACACCAGCAGAAAACGAGCGACCTCTTCGGTCCAGCCAACTGCGCTGAATAGCACGCGGGAGACAATCTGCAGGGTGATCACCCCAATCAGCGCCGCCATGGCCGCAAAGACTGCGGGCTGGATGATTGCATCCAGCCCGCGCTCAATTCGTTTTAGCGGTTTCAACAACGATTGGGTAGCTGAGCCCACTTACTTGAGCGCCTCCTGAATGCGCGGCAAGTAATCACCGAACTGTTTTCCGTACTGCTCGTATACCGGTGCTACGGCCGCCTGGAAGGCTTCGATATCCGGGTTGTCGTTGATCTGCATGCCGGCTTCGCGCAGCTCGGCCAGTTGCTCGGATGCCATCTCGGCGTTTATTTTACGCTCATACTCGGCGGCTTCCTGGGCGGCTTGGGTTACCACCTCCTGAGCGGCTTCCGGCAGTTTGGACCAGGCTGGCATACCCATAACGAATATGGCCGGGGCATAGGTATGCCGCGAGAGGGTCATGTAGTTCTGGGTTTCGTTAAGCTTAAAGGAGTGAACCACATTCACCGGGTTTTCCTGCCCATCAATGGTGCCTTGCTGCATGGCGGTTAGGGCTTCGGTCCACGCCATTGGAATGGCGTTGGCGCCTAACGCACGGAAGGTATCCACATACACCGGGTTTTCCATCACGCGAATGCGCAGGCCGTCCATGTCTTCTGGTGAGTTGACCGGGCGCTCGCTGTTGGTCAGGTTGCGAAAGCCGCGCTCGGCATAGGCCAGGCCTTTCAGGTTAACTTCGGAGAGCTTGTCGAGCAGTTCCTGGCCAATGGGCCCATCAAGCACATCGTATGCTGCTTGCGGTGAAGGAAACAAAAACGGCAGCTCAAAAACCGCCATTTCTTCAACAAAATTCGCCACAGGGCCGTTAGTGATCACCCCCATATCGACGGTGCCAATCTGCATGCCTTCCAGCAGGGTGCGCTCATCACCCAGCGAGGCGTTGGGATACAGCTCTATGCTCACCGCACCCTCGGTACGCTCTGCGACCAAATCCTGGAATTTTACGGCGGCAATATGAAAACCATCTTGCTCATTGACCACATGTGCCAGGCGCAGAGTGACTGGATCCATATCGGTAAAGTCGGATGCAAAAGCGGTGCTGGCGAAAGCCAGGGAGATGCCGAGCGTAAGCGCATTCAAAGCGAGTTTTTTCATTGTAATTTTCCTTGATGGCTAAGGGATAGTGCATTCAAAAGAATGCATTTTTGCTAATAGTGGGAGGGAACCCTTTGCCTGCATGTTATGCCAATGGTTTATGTTCAGCAATCTGCAAGGAGGGTTGGGGTCGGGCCTGTTCCTGCCGTCACTTTCCACCACCACCTTGTGCCTGACCGCACCATAACTGAGCAGGCTGGTTTCCGCTGCACGCTTTTAGGTCCGAAGCTGAAGCTTCGGAGCCGTGTACTGATTCATGTTTTCAAAGTAAGAGTCTGATAAATAAACAACTTTTATAAGTCTGGAACAGCTCATGCACAGGAGGCTTGCGTTGCTGACGAACTGCACAACCCACTAGAATGCAAAGGACGATGAAATGAGCATCAGTAAACACGTGAAACTAAGCCTCTCTGCACTGGCACTTTCCATCTCTTTCAACTCCGTTGCAGCGGAAGATCCTATCAAGGTCGGCATTCTGCACTCCCTCTCCGGCACCATGGCGATCAGTGAATCCACCCTGAAAGACACTATGCTGATGCTGATCGAAAAGCAGAACGAAGCCGGCGGAGTGCTGGGTCGTCAGCTTGAACCGGTTGTTGTGGATCCTGCCTCCAACTGGCCGCTGTTTGCCGAAAAGGCCCGTGAGCTGCTGGCAAAAGAAAAAGTCGACGTGATCTTCGGCAACTGGACCTCGG
>Ga0207901_1000096_pt1 | contig 44898 bp, 40 predicted proteins | sample LinPmetageLP46_FD_184057 | JGI IMG/M metagenome (GOLD analysis project Ga0207901, IMG submission 184057) | Marine viral communities from the Pacific Ocean - LP-46 (SPAdes) | ecosystem: Environmental > Aquatic > Marine > Oceanic | place: Pacific Ocean | collected 2011-06-12
CTTTACTGATTGTAGTGCGTCAGCGATGTCCGCGGGATCGGTTATCGTACGCGGGGTGAAAGAAATGAAGGGCCCGCACTGCAAATATGCTGACAATTCTTCAGGCAGCAGCGATGCCAGCAGAACTTTCCCGATTGCTGAGCAATAGGCTTCCAGTTGTTTCCCCGCTTCGGTAAACACAGATGAAGAAATCTGACCCGCTCTCAGCAAATATGTCACCATATCATGCTCAAATATGCCCAAATGTGCTACCAATTCAGATTGGCGCGCCAACCGGTCAATTATCGGTCGTCCTATTGCTTGCAGGGCAGGGTTCAGGGTTGCGCTATATCCTAATTTAACGAGACCATAGCCGGCGACATGTCGCCCTTTTCCCACCGCTATTAAAAGGTCTTTACGAACAAGTGCTGATACTAGTCGATATGTTGTCGCTGCTGGAATTTCCAATTGTCGGCCGATATCAGCAATGCTGGACTTTCCTTGATCAGCAATGATTCCCGTCAGCAAGCCGAGGGCTTTATCGATGGCCTGGGTTCCGGAAATTCTCATGATGTGGAATATAGGCCTTCCGCCGACTAGCGCTAGCCATAATATCGTTTTATGGACCTGGGGTGATCCAAGAGAGGTCGAAAAAGGAAGTTGGTTAATGTCTGATGTCCATGAATCTGCAGCACGCGCTTTGCGCGATGCATATGTTGGGGGTGCAATTGCCCCCATGCGTGACTGGCTCGATCCGGTGGATATTGATGGGGCCTATGCCGTCCAGACGATCAATACCCGATACTGGGAGGCGCAAGGCCGCAAGATTGTCGGTCGCAAAGCGGGTCTGACAGCCAAAGCGGTCCAGCAGCAACTTGGCGTGGACCAGCCGGATTTCGGGGTGCTTTTTGACGATATGACCATTGCCGACGGCGGGGTTCTGGATGCGGCGCGCGCATTGCAGCCCAAGGCTGAGGCCGAAGTGGCGCTGGTACTTTCGCGCGATTTGACCGATCCGCACACCACTCCCGAGATGGTCGCTGCGGCGGTGCAATCCGTTCATGCCGCGATTGAAATCGTCGACAGCAGGATAGCCGACTGGAAAATCACTTTTGCGGACACCGTCGCCGATAACGGATCGTCGGCCTTTTATGTGATGGCCAAAGAGGGCAAGCCTCTTGAGGGTCTCGATCTCTATACCTGCGGTATGGTTATGGAGATTGACGGGAAGCCGGTTTCATTGGGAGCAGGCGCGGCCTGTCTTGGTCACCCGCTAAATGCAGCAGCGTGGCTCGCCTCCACGCTGGCAGCGCGCGACGAACCTTTGCGGGCCGGTGATGTCATCTTGACCGGTGCGCTCGGCCCGATGGTCACGCTTGAACCGGGCAATCATGTTCGCGCCATTGTTGGCGGACTGGGCGAAGTCAGTTTCACCTACGGAGACAAATGAGATGGCAAAGATGAAAGTTGCGATCATCGGTTCGGGCAATATCGGCACCGACCTGATGATAAAGGTCATGCGCCTTTCCAACACCCTGGAAATGGGAGCTTTTGTTGGCATTGATCCGGAATCGGACGGTTTGAAACGAGCCGAACGAATGGGTGTGCCGATAACGGCAGAGGGCATTAATGGCCTGGTCACGATGCCGGAATTTGCCGATATAAAAATCGTGTTTGATGCCACGTCGGCGGGCGCGCACAAACATCATGACGAAGTGCTGCAAAGCCATGGCAAGCGCGTAGTGGATCTGACCCCCGCTGCGATTGGCCCTTACACCATTCCACCCGTTAACGGCATGGCCAACCTGGATGCAGCCAATGTAAATATGGTGACATGCGGCGGACAGGCAACCATCCCGATGGTCGCTGCGATAAACCGCGTCGCCAAAGTGCATTACGGAGAAATAGTCGCATCGATAGCGTCGAAAAGCGCAGGCCCCGGTACCCGCGCAAATATTGACGAGTTTACCGAAACAACCAGTCAGGCGATTGTCGATGTTGGCGGCGCGACGCGGGGCAAGGCAATCATCGTTCTCAATCCGGCCGAACCGCCGCTGATCATGCGCGATACAGTCTATTGTTTGTGCGAAGACGGCGATCAGGCTGCGATTGCGCAGAGCATTGCCGATATGGCCGCCGAGGTGCAGACCTATGTGCCGGGCTATCGGCTCAAACAGGCTGTCCAGTTTGAACATATCGGTTCGAACAAGCCGCTGCATATTCCGGAGATGGATGGCGATTTCACCGGTCTCAAGGTGACCGTATTCCTCGAAGTTGAAGGCGCGGCGCATTATTTGCCTGCTTATGCCGGCAATCTCGACATCATGACTTCAGCCGCGCTCAGGACCGCTGAACGTATCGCAGAAAGGATGGCGGCATGAGCTTTGATCCAATGACGCAGAAGCTTTATATCCAGGATGTCACGCTGCGTGACGGGATGCACGCCATTCGCCACCAATATGGCCTCGACCATGTGCAAGCGATAGCCAGGGCGCTCGACCGGGCAAAGGTAGACGCCATCGAGGTCGCGCATGGTGACGGCCTGCAAGGCTCCAGCTTCAATTACGGTTTTGGCGCGCATACTGATTGGGACTGGATCGCTGCGGTCGCCGACGTGCTCGAACACAGCGTCCTTACGACGCTGCTGCTTCCCGGCATCGGAACCGTTCATGATCTGAAGCGTGCTAGTGAACTTGGCGTCCGTTCGGTCCGGATCGCAACCCACTGTACCGAAGCAGATGTCTCGAAACAGCATATCGAGGCGGCGCGCAAACTCGGCATGGACGTATCCGGATTTCTTATGATGAGCCATATGTCGGAGCCCGAGCCGCTCGCCCAGCAAGCGAAGCTCATGGAAAGCTACGGCGCGCATTGCGTCTATGTCACCGACAGTGGCGGAGCGATGAACATGGATGATTATGCAGCGCGCTGTCAGGCCTATGACCGCGTGCTGAAACCCGAAACGCAGCGCGGTGTCCATGCACACCATAATCTTAGCCTCGGCGTTGCTAACTCTATCGTCGCGGTGCAGAACGGCATTGTCCGGGTTGATGCTTCGCTTGCGGGAATGGGGGCAGGGGCGGGCAACGCGCCGCTCGAGGTGTTTATTGCCGCCGCTGATCGCTATGGCTGGAACCATGGCTGCGATCTTTATGCGCTGATGGATGCGGCCGAAGAACTCGTCCGGCCTTTGCAGGACCGTCCGGTACGCGTAGACCGTGAAACGCTTACTTTGGGCTATGCGGGGGTCTATTCGTCGTTCCTCCGGCATGCCGAGAAGGCAGCGAACGAATATGGTCTTGATACCCGTGCTATTCTTGTCGAGCTGGGAAAACGCAAAATGGTCGGCGGCCAGGAGGATATGATCGTTGATGTTGCGCTGGATCTGAGCCGCAGTAAGAAATCGTGAAGCACGATTTTTAAGTCTATACCGTTTACGCTCCTATCATGGAAGCCGAGGAAAATGTTGTTTCAGATACATCTGTTTCCATTGGTTGTGCTCGCGGTCCAATCTGCAGGAAAGCTGTCGCGAAAAGTTCTGGCGCGACGATTGACCCTGAGTAGCTCAGCTTCAGTATCCACAAAGGAGACTTATCATGAAAATCCTGGTGCCCGTGAAACGGGTGATAGATTATAACGTGAAACCGCGGGTCAAGTCCGACGGCAGCGGCGTCGATCTCGCCAATGTCAAAATGTCGATGAACCCGTTCGACGAAATCTCCGTCGAGGAAGCCATCCGCCTGAAAGAAGCCGGCAAGGCAGAAGAAATCATCGCCGTTTCGGTTGGTCCGCAAAAGGCGCAGGAAACCCTGCGCACCGCGCTCGCCATGGGTGCAGACCGCGCGATCCTGGTCGTGACCGACGAGGAAGTCGAACCATTGGCCGTCGCCAAGATCCTCGCCAAGATCGTCGAGGAAGAACAGCCCAAGCTGGTCATCACCGGCAAGCAGGCGATCGATGACGATTCGAACCAGACCGGCCAGATGCTCGCAGCCCTGCTCGGCTGGGGCCAGGGCACATTCGCCAATACCGTCGAACTCGACAGCGACAGCATCACCGTCAAGCGCGAAATCGATGGCGGCCTGCAGACGGTCAAGCTGAACCTGCCCGCCGTGGTCACCACCGACCTGCGCCTCAACGAACCGCGCTATGCGTCGCTGCCGAACATCATGAAGGCGAAGAAAAAGCCGATGGATGAGAAAACGCCAGCCGATTACGGCGTCGACATCGCCAAGCGCCTCACCACGATCAATGTCACCGAACCCCCCGTCCGTCAGGCCGGTGAAAAGGTCGAAGACGTCGATGCGCTGGTCGCGAAACTCAAAGCTGTGGGAGCAATCTAGCAGCCTGCGCCTGAGGCACCCCGTTCGTCCTGAGCTTGTCGAAGGATCAATGGGACAAGTGCTTCGACAGGCTCAGCACGAACGGTTTTTGAAAGAATTTGAAGGAGTTAAAACATGAAAACTCTAGTTTTAGTCGAACATGACAACAAGACCATGAAAGACGCCACCCTGGCCGTGGTCACAGCGGCCTCGCAGCTCGGCGAAGTCCACGCTCTCGTGATCGGCTCCGGCTGTGCCCGCGTTGGTGAACAGGTGGCCAAGGTCGCCGGTGTCTCCACCGTGCACGTCGCCGACGATGCAGCCCTCGAACATCAGCTCGCGGAAAATGCCGCACCGCTGATCGCCAGCCTGATGGAATCGCACGACGCGTTCCTCGCGCCAGCCACCACCACCGGCAAGAATATCGCCCCGCGCGTTGCCGCCCTGCTCGACGTGATGCAGATCAGCGACATTCTCTCGGTTGAAAGCGAAGACACGTTCACCCGGCCAATCTACGCCGGCAACGCGATTGCCACGGTCAAATCCTCGGATGCCAAGAAGGTCATCACCGTTCGCGGTACGGCCTTTGACAAGGCAGCAACCGAAGGCGGCTCCGGCACCATCGAAGCCGTTGGCGGCGCCAGCGATGCTGGCCTGTCCAGCTTCGTCAGCGAAGAAATCGCCAAGTCCGAACGCCCCGAACTGACCAGCGCCAAGATCATCGTCTCCGGCGGCCGTGCCCTGGGCTCGTCCGAGAAGTTCGAGGAAGTCATCACCCCGCTCGCCGACAAGCTCGGCGCCGGCATCGGCGCCTCGCGCGCCGCCGTCGATGCGGGCTATGTCCCCAACGACTATCAGGTCGGCCAGACCGGCAAGATCGTCGCTCCGGAAGTCTATATCGCGATCGGCATCTCCGGCGCGATCCAGCATCTCGCGGGCATGAAGGACAGCAAGATCATCGTCGCGATCAACAAGGACGAAGATGCGCCGATCTTCCAGGTCGCCGATATCGGACTGGTTGCTGACCTGTTCAACGCGGTTCCGGAGTTAACAGAAAAAATGTAAATATAAATCTTTCCAACGAAATTTCGGCTAATTATCCAATGAGCATTTTCCTGTCATATTTTTTTTAGAGATACCCGCAATCGGACGGCATGTAGACCATCGTTGAGTTCCAAGTTTACTGCTGTTGTTCCACTAGACACTGGCGTTCAGTCCGCTTTTGGCTTATCCGATATGCAGATAAATTCAAAAATCGCTGGAAAATAGAAAAAAATGGTCAAAGCAACTACAGGACGAGCGGTAAACAGACGAAGTTCTAGTTCAGAGACGAGTACGAAAAATCGGATAAAGATCACCGCGAGAAAACTATTCGCTGAGAGAGGGGTCGAAGCCGTTACGGTCAGGGAAATAATCGCAGCCGCAGGCGCCAAAAATGGTGGTTCTCTGAACTATTATTTCGGTTCTAAAGATGCATTGATCGAAGAGTTACTTGTAGAAATATTTCGTGAAATGAGTGATGCTTGGCTGGTTGGCCTTTCCCAAATAGACAAGAAGGGCGGTCCCACAAGCGTTTCGGATATTGTCAGCATCATCATCGATCCTCCGACGCCAATTTTGGTAAGTGATAATTCGCCGACCGCTTCCCGATTTCTGGCCAGTGTACTATCTACGCGACGGCAGGTTGTGCGCGATTTGATGGATCGCATGCATTTCTCCGTATTTGCGCGATTGTTGACGTATATCCAGGAATTGAGGAGCGACATTCCGCTCGAGATCATGCGCCAGAGATTGATCTTTTTCGCATGGTACACCGTGACAGCTCTCGGTGCCTATGAAGGTTTTCAAGCCAGTGGTAGGCGTGATTCCAACATTTGGACGGACTATGATCCACTTCAGAACATCATAGATACCGGTACAGGATTGATTGAAGCGGATGTCTCTGCTCCATCAAAGAAACGAAGGTCCTATACGACCCAAAAATCCAAAAATGTAAAACGGGGATCTAAAAATTCGTCCTTGGTTGACGAAATTTTTCTTTAGAGGTCCTGCCGGTTTTATAAGCGATTATTTGGATGCGGCAAGGCACGCATTTTCAGGCTTTTCCATTAGCTTTTGTATCAGATTTCCTGCGTTTAATTACTGCCACTAGCCCTGTGTTCGAGCAGGCAACGCGGAATTCATGCGGTCTTTTTTGCGCGTATTGCCGCGGTTGATTTATCCAATTTAGCCTACCGCGAATGTTACGGCTTTACTGAAGCAAGCGTTTTAGTTATGCATCGTTCAGTCTTGAATGAGATGAACGGGCGAGGAGTGCTAAAATGGCGGGACCATTAAACGGACTGACAATTATCGAGTTGGGCAGCATTGGGCCCGGTCCGTTTTGTGGCATGATGCTTGCTGATCATGGTGCGCGCGTGATCAGGGTGGATCGGCCGGGCACAGAGCTTGACGAGAAAGATGTCACGTTACGATCGCGGGACGTTGTTTATCTCAACCTGAAGGATAAAGCTGACATATCATCTCTCCTTGACCTCGTCAGCAAGGCCGATGGTCTGATTGAAGGCATGCGTCCGGGAATATTGGAGAAGCTGGGGATCGGTCCAGATGTCCTGTTAAAGCAAAATCCAAAGCTTGTTGTCGGCCGTATGACGGGATGGGGGCAGTCTGGCGATTATGCGCCTTGGGCGGGTCACGATCTAAACTATATAGCGCTGAGCGGAGCTTTGCATGCTATTGGTCCTGCCGCACATCCGGTTCCGCCTCTGGCATTAGTAGGCGATTTCGGCGGCGGCGGCATGATGCTTGCCTTTTCGATGACAGCAGCGATGCTCAACGTTCGGGGCGGCGGAGACGGGCAAGTGATAGATTGTGCCATGACGGATGGCGCAGCCATGTTGATGGCACCCTTCTATTCCTACCATGCCGCAGACTTGTGGAAAGATGAGCGGCAATCCAATCTGATTGACGGGGCAGCCCATTTTTACGGAGTCTACCAAACTTCAGATGGAAAATTCGTCTCGGTGGGCGCCCTTGAACCGCAATTTTATGCGTTGTTGCTGGAAAAGCTGGGTCTTGCAGAAGACCCGGATTTCCAAGACCAGAATGATGCGAAGAACTGGAGTGGGCTTCGGGAGCGCGTCGCGGGAGTGTTCTTGACCAAGACACGTGACGAATGGAGTGTAATTCTTGAGCATAGCGATGCTTGCTTTGCGCCGGTTTTGAGTCTCACGGAAGCGCCGGAACACCCGCACAATGTGTCACGCGGCACGTTCATCGAGGCTTTTGGTGTCACCCAGCCCGCACCGGCACCGCGTTATTCATTGACAGTGGCTGATGCGCCACGCGCGGCGCGTGCGGTGAGCATAGAAGATATTTGAATTTTTATGACGTGCGATAGCGATGAAGCACGAGCCTATTGGATAGGCGATGAAAAAACTGATGAAAATGAAAGGCAGATAAGCAAGATGGCGTTGGTAATTTTCGTAAATGCGGATGGTACGAAAACGGAAATAGACATTGAAGATGGCATTTCGGTTATGGAAGGTGGCGTGCGCGGCGGTATCGACGGACTGGATGCCGATTGCGGTGGTCAGGGCGCATGCGCGACTTGCCATGTCTATATTGATCCGGCGTGGGCCGACAAGCTAACCGCCCCCTCATCTGATGAAAAGGATATGCTGGAATTCGCTTTTGAGCCGGACGATACATCGCGACTTTCTTGCCAGATCTTGTGCAATGCAGCGCTCGATGGCCTCGTAGTTCGAGTGCCATCGGAGCAAAGTGGACTGTGATGTCGAAGAAGGAGAAAAGCCATGGTTGAGCAAATGGATCTAACAAAGCCCCAAGCAGGAAAATGGGTTCGCGAAGACAAGGAGCGAGGTCTTTTCAAAGTTTCGCGCGATGCTTTTACAAGCCAGGCGGTGTTTGAACGAGAGAATGAGCGCATTTTCAATAAATGCTGGCTTTACCTTGGGCATAGCTCCGAACTGGAAAATCCGAATGATTTTCTGACGCGCAATGTTGCTGGACATGAACTGATTTTCAACCGCGATCGTAAGGGCGTGTTCAACGCGTTTTTCAATACGTGTCCCCATCGAGGTGCAATGGTGGCGCGCGAAGAATGCGGTAACGCGCTGGGTTTCAAATGTTTTTATCATGGCTGGTCATTCAACAATAATGGCAAATATGCGACCCGGTCTCCCAAAGGCGTCTATCCGGAGGATTTCGGCAAAGAGGGTGATAGCGTTGATCTGTCACGCGTACCGCGGCTGGAGCAATATCGTGATTTCTACTTCATCAATTTTGATGCTGACGCCATAAGCCTTGATGACTATCTGGCCGGTTCAAAGGAAATTCTGGATATTGTATCCGACCATTCACCGGACGGGATGGAGGTTGTTAGCGGGGTCCAGAATTATAGCATAAGAGCGAATTGGAAGCTGCTCGTCGAGAATAGCTTTGACGGCTACCATGCCGCGGAAACGCACGACACCTATTTCACCTATTTATTCGACGCAATCGGCGGAACGCCTGAAGAGGCGATGGCCAAAATGACCGGTCAGTCCAATTGCTATGATTATGGCAATGGCCATGCAGCCATCGAAGGGGAGGCCCCGTGGGGGCGTCCGGTCGGACGGCATATTCCGGCATGGGGCGAGAAGGGCAAGGAAGATATAGCGGCCATTGTGAAGGAGCTTGAGGAGCGGGTCGGCGTGCCGATGGCCAAAAGGATTTCCAACGGTGACAGAAATGCTGTTTTCTTTCCCAATCTGGTGATTAACGACATCATGGCAATCACGATCAGGACGCTTTATCCGGTCAGTCCCAACGAAATCCATGTGAGCAGTTGGGCCTTCGCGCCAAAAGGCGAGCCGCCTGAGTTACGGAAACGGCGCCTTGACAATTTTCTCGAATTTCTAGGCCCTGGCGGATTTGCTACTCCTGACGACGTCGAGGCACTGGAATCGGCGCAGGTCGGATATGGCAATGCCCAATTTGCACCATGGAATGATATTTCACGCGGTATGCTCAAAGAAAAGCCGGCCAACGATGATGAGGAGCAAATGCGTTGCTTCTGGCGGGAGTGGGCGCGTCGGATGGAGGCTGAATGATGGGAAATGCAAATCTAACCAAGAGTGTTGATGAAGCTGAAGCCGTCCTCTCTCGGGATGTTTATGAAGATTTCCTGTATCTTGAGGCGCAGTTACTCGATGAGTGGAAACTGGATGAATGGTTCGCGCTTTTTGCTGAGGACGCAACATATGATGTGCCAACGGCTGGCGCGTCGGACGATGTCAGTTCTTCCGAAAAGCTGTTCTATATTTCGGACGACTATTTCCGTCTGGGACACAGGGTAAAGCGGCTTAACCAAAAAACAGCCCACTCGGAATGGCCGCGTTCGCACACCTCCCGATTGATCAGCAATATGCGTATTCTGGGAAGTGACGATAGCGGGGTACATCTGCGCAGCGCCTTTGTGACGCACAGATCAAAGGGCACTGCGATTGACATGTTTTGCGGTCATCATCTCCACACTGTGAAAATGGTTGACGATGAATTGAAGATTGTTGCCAAACGCAGCATGCTGGACCTTGCCAATTTGCGTCCACAAGGGCGCGTCAGCATCATTCTATGATGTTTGCAAAAGCTCTCGCGGAGAGGGGATCAAGCTATGTTGATTGACGTTCATTGCCATGTGACGCCAAAAGCATTCCCTGAATCTCCTACGCAGGCTGCTCGTGACAAATGGCCGTGTATGCAATGTGCATCCAATGTCGAAGCCACGTTACTGATCGGTGAAAAGCCATTTCGCGCGTTGGATAATCGTTCCTGGGATGTTGGACGTCGTACCGATGACATGGACCGCGACGGTGTTTCGATGCAGGTTCTGTCGCCCATGCCGGAACTCCTCTCCTATTGGCTCGACCTTGACGCGGCACAGGTGGTTTGCACGCATAGTAATGCGCAAATCGCCGAAATGATCGCAGCAGCGCCATCACGTTTCATGGGTCTGGGCGCGGTGCCCTTGCAAGATCCTGAGGCGGCGGCAGAAATGTTGCCGCAGTTAAGGGATGATTTTGGCCTGGACGGCGTTGAGATAGGCAGCAACATAGACGGAAAAATGCTGGGCGATGCCTGCTTTGATCCGTTCTGGCGTGCCGCCGAGGACTTGGGGATGGCGGTGTTTGTGCACGCGCTGCATCCGGTGGCAGTCAAACCGATTAGTGCAAGTCCCCTCTATACAGCTTTTGCAGGTTTCCCGATAGATGTTGCAATGGCTGCAGCTTCGCTGATGACCTCTGGCACGCTCACGCGCTTTCCAGGGCTGCGTATCGGCTTCAGTCATGGCGGCGGGGCGCTGGGATCGATTCTGGGTCGGTTGGACAAGGGTTGGCATGCAGCCAATCGTTACGGTGTCGACGACATGATGAAGCCCAGCGAACAGGCGCAGCGCCTTTACTATGACAGCAATGTGTATGATCCGGTCTATCTGCGTCATTTGATAACAGAGATTGCTCCGGGGCAGGTATTTGCCGGGACGGACTATCCCTATGCGATCATGCAGGAAGGACTTCCGGAATTTTTTGCGAGTGCCGGCCTAGATGAAGGAGCCAGTGCGAGCCTGTATTCGGGTGCGGCAAAAAGGTTTCTGGGGTGTTGATTGCCGCGTCGTTCGGAATAGTGCACGGCGAGCATCGCACCATGTCGGAAATCATGGACGAGTTCATCGGCCATTCCCTTTAGCGGGGTTCGAGCCTTTGTTCAGAGCCTCTCAACAGGCCAGAGAAATTTGCAATTTGAATATGGAGGTGATTGTGCAGGCTTTTGATTATTCGGGTAAAACCGTCCTTGTTGTCGGCGGGTCGAGCGGTATCGGCAATGCGACAGCGCAGGCCTATCGGGAGCAAGGTGCGACCGTCCATATCTGGGGAACGCGGGCCAGTGCAGATGATTATGCAGGCGAGGACCAGAGCAATTTGGAAGGGCTCCACTATGGCCAGTTTGACGTTTCGGATCAGGCAGCAATTGCAGCCTATGAACCGGAGTTTGAGCAGCTGGATATCGTGGTTCTGTGTCAGGGCATAGTGCTGTATAAACGGCAGGAATTTGCGATGGATGGGTTCCGCAAGGTGCTGGAAGTCAACCTTATGAGCGTCATGGCCCTAGCCATGAAATTCCAGCCCCTTCTCGCCGCGAGCAAGGGCAATCTTGTTATTGTCAGCTCGGTCGCTGCCTTTCATGCTACAAAAGGCAACCCCGCCTATAATGCATCCAAAACCGGTGCTTACGGATTGACGAGGACCTTGGGGCAAGCTTGGGCCCCGCAGGGCATTCGGGTGAATGGAATTGCCCCTGGACTGGTCGAAACCAAAATGACAGCGGTTACCACGCAAAATGAGGGGCGGTTGAAAGCCACATTGGCAGCTATTCCGGTGGGCCGGTTGGGAAAACCCGAAGAAATGGCGGGAACGATCCTGTTTCTGACCTCTCCCATTGCAGGTTATATCATCGGTCAGACCATTTTGGCTGATGGCGGATTGCTGCTGTGAATCGCTGTGGATAAGGATGCTGAAACAATCGCGCTTGTGGATTGGGCTGCGCTATCGAACTGGATGGCCGGGCAAGGACTCGCTCCGGGAACAATTGAGAATATTTCTGTTCTAGGCGGTGGGACACAGAATATTATTCTGAAATTTTCCGTGGGCGAGCAAGAATTTGTCCTTCGCCGTCCGCCAGCAAATCTCCGCGCGGAAAGCAATGAAACGATGCGGCGTGAGGCACGCATATTGGGAGCACTTAGTGAAACCGATGTACCCCATCCGCGACTGTTGGCAGCGTGCGGGGATGAATCCGTGCTGGACGTGGCATTTTACCTGATGGAACCGGTTGTCGGTTTCAACCCGGTAACCGGCATGCCGCCATTGCATGCAAATGACCCGGCAATACGCCGCGACATGGGCTTTGCGCTTGTTGACGGAGCGGTAGCGCTTTCGCGGGTGGACTATAAGGCTGTCGGGTTGGAAGGTTTTGGCAAGCCCGATAATTATCTGGCACGGCAGGTGGAACGTTGGCGCTCACAGCTGGAAAAATATGAACGTTATCAAGGCTGGCCGGGGCCATCGGAACTGCCCGATGTAGACGCAGTCACCGCATATCTCGATCAAAATCAGCCGCCTGATTTCAAGCCCGGCATCATCCATGGCGACTATTCTATCGGCAATGTGATGTATCGCAATGACGGCCCGCAATTGGCTGCGATAATCGACTGGGAATTGGCGACCATCGGCGATCCGCTGCTCGATCTGGGCTGGATTGTCGCTACATGGCGCGGTGAACCGCCGGTCGATCTTGACGTTCTGGTCGTTGATCCATGGGAAGGCTTCCCGAGCGGCGACGAACTTATCGCCCATTATGCAAAGCAAACGGACCGGGATATGCGGCATATCGACTGGTATATTGTTTTGGCCTGTTACAAGCTCGGGATCATTTTGGAGGGGACCTATGCGCGCGCCTGCGCTGGCAAGGATCCTATGGCGACCGGCCTATCGCTCCATGACACCGCACAAAAACTGTTCCGCCGGGCATTGCACCGGATCAACTCATTATCATGAAGAGGTAAATATGGATTTCCAACACTCACCCAAAGTCGAAGAACTATTGTCAAAGATCGAGACCTTCATGGCCGATCATGTTTATCCGATTGAAAAAGAGCATGATGACTGGTGCAAGAATCCCGACAATCTCTGGAAGCCGTGGCCGGGTCTGGAAGGGCTAAAGGCGAAAGCAAAGGCTGCAGGGCTGTGGAATTTGTTCCTGCCACATGAATATGGCGAATTGAGTCCCGGGCTTAGCAATCTTGAATATGCTCCGATGGCCGAATGCATGGGCAGGATCGAATGGGCGTCCGAGATTTTCAATTGCTCGGCCCCTGATACGGGCAATATGGAAGTCCTCGCCAAATTTGGTTCGAAGGAACAGCAGGACCAGTGGCTGCGCCCCTTGCTGGCCGGTGAAATCCGCTCGGCATATTTGATGACCGAACCACAAGTCGCATCGTCAGATGCCACAAATCTGGAAACTTCGATTGTTCGTGACGGTGATGATTATGTGATCAATGGTCGCAAATGGTGGATTTCCGGGATGATGCATCCTGACTGCAAAATCCTGATCATCATGGGGAAGACGAGCTTTGACGCGCCGCGTCACGAGCAGCATTCGATGATATTAGTACCAATCGAAACAGCCGGCGTCAGAGTTGTTCGCAACCAAACCATGCTTGCAGCAATGCATTCGCCCGGCGGCGAGGCCGAAGTGGCACTTGAAAATGTGCGTGTACCAGCGTCGAATTTGATTTTTGGCGAGGGACGTGGTTTCGAGATCGCCCAGGGACGTTTGGGGCCTGGCCGCATCCACCATTGTATGCGTAGCATCGGCCAGGCACAGCGCTCGTTGGAACTGATGGCGCGCCGTGCGGATACCCGCGTTGCGTTTGGCAAGCGTCTGGCGGACCAAAGCAGCATACGCCAGGATATCGCCAAAAGCTGGTATGAAATTGAAATGGCCAGATTGCTTACTTTGAAGGCAGCGGACGCCATGGACCGGGTCGGCAATCGCGCTGCCAAGGATTATATTGCAGCGATCAAATGCGTCGCTCCGCAAATGGCGCAAACTGTCACTGACCGGGCGATGCAGGTCTTTGGCGGCATGGGCTTGTCCGATGACACTCCGATAGCCCGCTTTTTCTCGCTCAACCGTTTCCTGCGTCTCGCCGATGGTCCCGATGAAGTGCATTTGTCTCAGCTCGGGAAACTGAAGGTTGCGGAATATAGCAAATCAAATAGCGCTGGTTGATCACTCTGCCGCCGCACCGCTGGTTGACGGTCAAAGTGAGGGGAGCGCGGTTCCAGTGCACATAATATCAAATGCTTGGTGGATAATATTCAACAGAACGCGGCAGCATATGCTCAAACCAGTGGAGGAAACCGCAACATGAAGGCATGGCGAGCAGATGAATTTGGCGTGCCTGCAGAGGTGCTGAAGCTGCAGGATATTGAGCTGCCCCCGCCGCCGCCGGGCTTCATGTCACTGAAGGTGATTGCGGCGGGGGTTGGTCTGCCCGATGTGATGATGCTCAAGGGTGTTTATCCACTTGTAACACAGCCGCCGGTATCACCGGGAATGGAAGTGTCAGCCGAAATGATCCAGCTGGGAGAAGGGGTGACGCAATTTGCTGTTGGCGACAAGATAATGACAACAGCGGCCGCGGTGAGCGGCTGGGGCGGGTTTGCGCAATATTGTCACGCTGATGCCAGCAAAGCGATGAAAATTCCTGAGGGCATGACGGAAATCGAAGCCGCTGGGTTTCTGCTTCCTTTCAGGACCGCGCATATTGCGCTAGTTCACCGTCTGCAATTGCAGGCGGGTGAAGCCCTGTTGGTTCTTGGGGCCGCTGGTAGCTCGGGCGCCTCGGCCATCCAGATGGGCAAAGCCTTGGGGGCGACCGTAATCGCCGTAGCCAGCAGCGATATAAAGCTGGAATTCTGCACCTCATGCGGTGCTGATTTTGTCATAAACTACAAAAGCGAAGATATGGCAGAGCGTATCAAAGAAGCAACCAATGGCAAAGGAGTGGATGTCATATTCGATCCGGTCGGTGGGGATATTGGCGATTTGGCGCTGGAATCTATTGCCCGTCTTGGCCGACTGGGTTTAATCGGGATGGCCAGCGGTTCTTGGACAACTCTTGCACAGCAGGATATTGTTTTGAAAAACTATTCTGTGGTTGGTGTTTTTGCTGGCGTAGTCACGGAGAATGAGGCGAAACAAACATTTGCCGATTTAAAGCGCTTGGCTGAATCCGGAAAAATCAGAACACCGGTTGCACAGGTTTTTGACTTTAGTGAAGTGCCGACAGCTTTATTGCGCCAGGAAAATGGAGATTTTCTGGGTAAAATCATCGTAAAAATCGAATGACGGGTTTTTGGTTGCTTGCATGTTTGGTCCCAACTTTTGCCAAAGCCAAGCGCCGCATATTAATAGCCAATGATTGACCCTATCCGCCTGACAAAGGCTTGTCGGGTTACTTCAGGGAAGACAAAATTTCATCGCCATGCTCGTTCAACAATGGCCCGCGATGCTGCGTGTCAATTTGTGAAACACCAAATTCGACCGGATATTTCAAATTGCGGATCGGTCCGCATTCATCATCCTCAATATCAAACCAGGTTTGGCTGTGACGAACCTGGGGATCTTCAAAAAAGTCCTCTATTGAATTGACAGGGGCTAGCGGCACATTTTTTGTGGCAGCATTTTCGACCAGCTCCTTGGTAGTGAAATTGCGGGTCCCCTTCTGAATCTCTTCCCACATTTCACCATAGCGCGAAATGCGCGACCAGGGATCTTTGAAACGCGGATCATCTATTAACTCTTCGCGCCCACAAATCCGGCAAAGGGCGTGAAATTGCGGATCGAGTTGAACATGACCAATAACGTAGCCATCAGACGTTTCTATCGGGAAGTGCAGTTTAACATCACCAATCTGCTCGCGGCCTTCATGTTGGAATGTGTTGTTAGCCATCTGCTCGTGCAGCATGAAGGTCGTGTAGGCATCCAGCAACGAAACCGAAACCGTCTGGCCGATACCGCCATTACGCTCGCGGCCCAAAAGGGCTGCCAATATGCCCTGGGTGAGTGTGGTCGCCGCCAGTTTATCGGCAATCGGATTGTGAATGGGGGCGGGCTTGCCGGTATCTGCGAATTTTCCGAACTGCTCCATTACACCGGACAAGCCCTGTATCACATGATCATAGGCCGGGCGATTGGCGTAGGGGCCGTCTGCGCCAAATCCGTTGATCGTGGCGAATATGAGGCCCGGATTGTCCTTGCGAAGTTCATCATATCCAAGCCCGATTTTTTCCATCGTGCCGGGTTTGAAATTTTCCAGAACAACGTCGGCATCTTTAACAAGTTGCTTCGCTATCTTTACTCCGTCGGCTGTTTTCAGGTCCAACGCCAGACTTTTTTTCGAGCGGTTCATTTGATGGAAATAGGCTGGAAGGCCATTATTATGAGGCCGCATTACACGCAGCGGGTCCCCGGTCACCGGTTCGATCTTGATAACTTCGGCCCCCAAGTCAGCTAGCATCTGGCCCGAAAACGGACCGGAGACCATTGTCGCAAACTCGATGACTTTCATGCCTTTGCATGGCGGATCCTGGGGGGCAATATTCATTGATCTCTCCTGACATAGCGAAATTTTCTTATTCTCGCTCACCTAAACAAAATTGAAAAAATATCAAAACAAATGTATTGGTGACATTCTCTTCGCTAATCGAAATTTTGCGATTTTCGCCACAAAAAGTGCAAAAATACGCAGAATTATGTGGCATTACGTTTTTCCACGTTCTACTATTTTATAGAGAATCTGTTTTAATTGGATTTGCCGAATCGCATGGCCTAATTTTGTCGGGCGTTGGTTTTCGCGGATTGGTTTATATGAGGAGCTTTGAGGCGGACCCCGACTTTCGGGTAGAAGCCTGTGGCCGAAGATTACTGGCTTGTCGCGTTGGGTCTGAAACAGGCGGTCGCGCAGTGAACGATGTTCGGCGATGGATATTATTATAATAAGGAAAGGAGAGAATCACGTGGCACTAGAGGATATTCGGTATCGCCGACTGGGCTATCTCGGGCTTAATGTGACTGATATTGCTGCATCACAGGCATTTTATGAGGACAAGGTCGGGCTGAAGGTTGACGAGCCTGCGTCCGATGAGAGGCTGTTTCTCCGGTGTAGCGAGAAGCACCATGATATCGCTCTTTATAAAGGTAGCGAACCCGGAGTTAAGCGAATTGCCTGGCAGATGGAGAGCGTCAAGGCTCTGGATGCGGTGAAAGAACATTTTTCCGAAATCGGCATCGAAACTGTCGCGGTGGATGATGCGGAAATGGAAGATCTTAAAATCACCCACGCTTTTCGCGCGACGGAGCCGACGACAGGTGCGACGTTTGAATTTTACGTCGATATGGCTGGGGCCCCGGCACCTTTTGAGCCAACGCATACAAAAATTGCCCGGCTCGGACATGTGGTTTTGACCAGCACCGACAGGCCGGCGACAGAAAAATTCCTGATGGATCACATGAATTTCCGCGTGTCTGACCGGATTCAGAACGTGGTTTCCTTCATGCGCTGCTTCCCCAACCCCTATCATCATAGCTTTGGTGTCGGTGCGGGTCCCAAAGTTGGTCTCAATCACATCAACTTCATGGTGACCGAACTGGCAGATGTCGGGAAAGGCAATAACCGGATGAAGAAAGCGGATGTTCCCATCGTATATGGCATCGGCAAACATCCTCCCTCGGAATCTGTATTTCTTTATTTCCTCGATCCGGACGGCATGACAGTCGAATATAGTTACGGCATGGAGGAATTTCCCGAGCAGGCACCCCGCGAGCCACGCGAAATGCCGCCGACGCTGGATTCAATCGACTATTGGGGTGGCGAACCCGATATCCGATTTGCCAAGGTTGGCGAACTAGAACCGTTGAAATAAGGAACGCATATGCAATATGAAGGCCAGGTCGCCCTTGTGACGGGCGCTGCCAGTCCTATTGGACAGGCAATTTCAAAACGGCTTGCTGCGGGTGGGGCCCGCCTGATATTGGCCGATGTCGACGAAGAGGCGATGGAAAAATTTGCTGCATCACTGACGGTCGACCATATCACGATGGTCGGCGACCTCAGTCAGGAATCCGTTGTGGACGAACTGGTTGCCAAAGCAAAAGCCGCTTTTCAACGCATCGATATATTAGTGAATAATGCCGGCGGCGGCGTGATCATGCTGACACCGGATCACACATCGGAAAGCGTTAAGCGCACGATCGACCGCAACCTCTATACAACGATCTGGAATACCCGCGCGGTCCTGCCGCTGATGGTCGACCAGAATTATGGCCGGATCATCAACGTGGGCGCAGATTCTGTGCGGAACGGCTTGTGGATGCACAGTATGTACAATGCTGCCAAAGGCGGCGTTCATGCAATGGTGAGCGGGCTGGCCCGTGAATATGCCGAATATGACATCACCGCCAATGTTGTCGCTCCCTGCATGGTTGAAACCCCGATGGTCACAGAGGCCCGTAAAGCGGGAAACCCCATGGTTGCGCAAATGGAATCGGTGATCCCGAAAGGCCGCAGTGCAACGCCTGACGAAGTAGCTTCGCTGGTCTGTTATCTGGCGCTCGACGAGGCCCGGTTCATAACCGGACAAGTGATAAGCATCAACGGTGGCAGCGCCATGCAATAGCAAAAATACTGCATTCAGATGATTTCAAAAAAGGAGAATTTATGTCAAATACCGAAATACCCGAAAGCCATTATGTCGACGCACCCGGCGGCCGTATCCGCTATCATGAAGCCGGCGAAGGGCCGGCGATTATCTTGCTGCATGGCGGCGGACCCGGTGCTTACGGCTTTAGCAATTATCGCCTGAATATGCAGGCGCTTGCGGATAAAGGTTTTCGGGCGATTGTGCCGGACATGCCGGGATATGGTGAAACCGCTGGACGTTCCTTTGAAGGCGGACTGTTTGCGCCGGGGGCGGAAGCCGTACTGGATCTGATCAACCATCTGGGTCTCGAAAAAGCAAATCTTGTGGGCAATTCGATGGGCGGCGGAATTTCGCTCCGGCTCGCACTCGATCATCCGGACCGCGTGGACAAGATGATTTTGATGGGGCCGGGCGGCAGCTTGCCTGCTACGGCTACTTTCCCGTCAGAGGGCCTGTTGCGCATGATGAACTTCTACGAAGGTGAGGGACCCACGCTGGAAAAACTCGACAAGGTCATTGACCTGTTGGTTTATGATCGTTCGAGTATCACTCCTGAATTGGTGGAGGAGCGCTTCAAAACAGCAACGTTGCCTGAAACGTTGGCCAATCCTCCACTCAAGGGGCAGGCCGTGCATCCCGCCAATGAATTGTGGCGGGCGGACATCGATTTGCTGCCGCACAAAACTTTGCTCATTTGGGGACAGGAAGACCGGGTGTTACCACTCGATATGGCGTTCATTCTTCTGAAGCGTATTCCCAATGCCGATCTGCATGTATTTTCCAAATGCGGACACTGGGCGCAATGGGAACGGGCTGATGAATTTAACGAGCTCGTAGCAAATTTCGTAGCTCGTTAGTTTCAAAGGACGGAATGATGAAGGCCCTGATATATAATGGCGCATTTGACATAAGCTTTGAAAGTGTCGCGGACCCCGAGATAGAGGATGGTCAGGATGTCATCGTTCAGGTCGGGCTGTGCAGCATTTGCGGCAGTGACATGCATATATATCATGGCCATGCCGACGCATTTACCGATGGCAAGGGATTTTGCGTCGGCCATGAAGCGGTGGGCGAAGTGGTCGAGACCGGAGCAAATGTTCACCAATTGAAAACGGGTGATCGTGTGATGCTTCCCGGATCTATCGGCTGCGGTGCCTGCCGCAATTGTCTGAGAGGCAATGTGCGCGCCTGCCTTAACGGCAAGCGGGCTGTCTTTGGTCTCGGCCATGCCTTGCAGGGTTCGCAGGCTGAACTGGTGCGCGTTCCAGTGGGTGATTATAATCTCGGTATCATTCCCGATGGTGTCAGCGATGAACAGGCATTGATGCTGACGGATGCGCAATCGACCGCCTGGTTCGGCTGTCGCAATGCCGATATTGTGCCCGGCTGCACCGTTGTTGTCATCGGTCTTGGGCCGATTGGGTTGATGACTGTGGAAAGCGCTTTTGTAAAAGGCGCGGCGCGGGTGTTTGCCATTGACCCGGTCTCTTATCGCCGCGGGCGGGCGCAGCAATTGGGTGCGGAAGTTTTGGCTCCCGATGATGCGGTCGAGCATATAACCGCAGCTACAAACGGTTTGCTGGCCGATAGCGTTATTGAAGCCGCCGGTTCGGATGCGACGGTGACATTGGCACTGAAACTGGTGCGGATGGAGGGAACGGTTTCAATGATTGGCGTCAATCATAATATGAAATTTCCATTTCCGCTGGGGGCGGCATTGGGCAGAGGCTTGACCTTCCGCACAGGGACGACGTCGGTTGCAGAAACCTGGCCGGAATTGTTGCCGCTGATCCAGCAGGGCCGATTAAATCCAGCGCAATTCATCACCACACATCTTCCGTTATCGCAGGGGGCAGATGCTTATAAGTTGCTCGACAGCCGAGCCGAAGGCGTCGTCAAGGCTGTCATAACGCCCTGACTAAACGATCAACGAGACCAAAAGGGAGAGGTCTGTGGAACTGCCACTATATTTGGAAGATGTCAGTGCCGACTGGCTGACACATGCGTTGCAAAAGAGTTTTCCGGGTGTCGCGGTAGCTATGGCCTCTCGTCATGGTGGACATAAGGGCACGTCCATGTCGGCACGGTTCGAGTTGGAATATTCCGACAGCGGCGGTCATGACGATTTGCCTGATGCTGTTTATGTGAAGGGCGGATTTGACGATAAATGGCGCAAGCGCGTTTATCAGGCGCTGCAGCAAGAGGCGACTTTCTATAACGAAGTTGCTGCGGATGTGGATATGAATATCCCGCATTGCTATCACGCGGAAAATAGCGACGCCCCGCAAGGCATAGTGGTGTTGGAAAACCTTCCTGCGCGCGGAGCAGGATTTGCCGCCAATCTGGCCCCGGTCACCGTCGATCAAGTCGCCGCTGTTTTGACCGATATTGCCAAGATGCATTCCGATTGGTGGGAAGATAGTCGCTTGCCCCGCTATACCAAATGGCGTGAACCGCAGCGGATATTCCTGCGTTATTGCTATAGGCCCAACCATTGGGAAGAACTGATCGGCTGCACGCATGGCGATCTGCTCGAACGTGCGTTGGGCAGTGCGGATATGGCGCTGCGTTCGCTCGAAACCTTGTGGAGCAAAATGGACAATAGTCCGGCGACTTTTCTGCACGGCGATCTGCATGGAGGAAATATATTTTACGAGGCGGATGGGCGTCCCGGATTTATGGATTGGCAGCTCTGTTTCTCGGGCAATTATACGCATGATATGGCGTGGGTAATTGTAACCGCGTTCGACATAGAGCAGCGCCGCAAGCATGAGCGCGATATGGTGCAGCATTATCTGGATGTGCTGCAAAGTCATCGCGGCAAAGCGATTGATTTCGATGCAGCCTGGTTGTCCTATCGGCAGAATATGGCTCATGCGATCGCGTCTTATGGCGCGGTCCCGCGCGATATGGGGACGCCCGATATCGTCGAACGGTCAGCCGAACGTGTGTTGCATGCAGCGCTTGATCACGATGTTCTGGGCGCGCTTGATCTGCGTTGAATTTTTGAAATGGACGAACAGTTTTTGGAGGAACAGATTATGTCTGGAAGACTTGATGGCAAGGTTGCGGTCATTACCGGCGGCGCGAGTGGGATGGGACGGGCGTCTGTGCTTATGTATCTTCGCGAAGGCGCAAAGGTTGTTATCGCAGACCTGAACCAGCAAACGGGTCAGGAAACGCTGGATTTGGCCCGAGAGGCAGGTTTTTCCGAAAATGTCCGCTTCCTTCGTACGGACGTCTGCGAAGAAGACCAGATCAAGGCGATGGTCGATTTGGCGGTGACCGACTTTGGTCAACTGGATATCATGTTTAACAATGCCGGTGTCGGCGGCGCGATGGGCATGATTACCGAAACCACCATAGAAGATTGGGACAAGAGTCAGGATATTCTGCTGCGCTCGGTATTTCTTGGAACAAAATATGGCGCGCTCGCCATGCGCGAAACCGGGGGCGGTTCGATTATCAATACATCATCAACCGCTGGTATGGCTGGCGGTAGCGGCCCGGCCGCATATTCTGCGGCAAAAGCGGGGGTTATCAACCTATCGAAAAACGGGGCTATCCAGCTTGCCTCCGACCGTATCCGGGTGAACGCCATTGCCCCCGGCGGCATTCACACACCTTTGATTGCGATGGCAAAAACAGAAGATGACATGAAAGCATTCATGAAAGGCAAACAGCCATGGCCAGACACCGGAAAGCCAGACGATATTGCCTATGCGGCAGTATATCTTGGCAGCGATGAATCCCGTTTCGTTACCGGCACTACGTTGCTTGTCGACGGCGGCTTGCTCGCGTGGGGTCCCGGCCTGTTCCCGCATACACAAGCATCGGCTACATCCGGTTTCCGCATGGGCAGTACAGGCGAAGCTGACAAGGCTTGATCGCCGTGCGCCTGCCAAATCCCTTTCGCCGTCATCCGGTGCAATCGATTTATATCCAGGATTGACCATCGGTCGCGGAACCACACACACGGCGAAATATAGGGAAGGCCGAAAATGAGTTTGAAAAACCGACAATGGGTATTTTTACGCAATCCGGAAGGCGCCGTAACGCCCGAAATTTTTGAAAGGCGCGAAGATGCTGTTCCGGAAGTCTCAGCCAATAATATTCTTGTGCGCAACCGGGTTCTGTCGCTTGATCCGGCCAACCGGATGTGGATGCGGGGGCCTACATATCGGCAGCAGATCATGCCTGGCGATATCATGCACGGGTTCACGATTTCAGAGGTGATCGAATCTGGCGATGCCGATTTCAAGCCCGGTGATATTGTAGAAACCATGGGCGGGTGGCAGGATTATGCATTGCTGCCGTCTTCTGAACTGACGAAGCGTGATCCTACGATTCCGTTGGAACAACTCAGCGGGATATATGGCATAACTGGTTTGACGGCCTATTTCGGGCTGAAAGACATTGGCGCGGTAAAGGCCGGGGACACGGTCGTGATTTCTGCTGCTGCCGGGGCGGTTGGTTCGTCCGCTGGCCAAATTGCTACCAATTTGGGTGCCCGCGTGGTTGGCATTGCAGGCGGGGCTGATAAATGCGCTTGGCTGACTGACGAACTCGGCTTTGATAAAGCGGTCGATTATAAGGCGGATGATTTTCGCGCAGCACTTAAGTCGGCTTGTCCGGATGGCATTGATGTCTATTTTGACAATGTTGGCGGCCAGGTTCTCGATGCAGCGCTTCGGTTGATGAACCAGAAAGGATGCATTGTCTGCTGCGGAGCAGTTTCCACCTATGATATTGAAGGAAAACCTTTCGTTTCGCCGTTGCTTCCCGGCGTGCTTGTGGCCAAGCGACTGCGGATGGAGGGCTTCATTGTCCTCGACCACATGCACAATAGAGGTGATGCCGAAGCACAGATAAAAGCATGGATTGATGCTGATACGCTGACGCCGGTTATGGATCTGAATAACGGGCTGGAGCGGGCACCGGACACTCTGATCAGGCTCTTGGCCGGCGGTAACCGCGGCAAGGTTGCGCTTATCCTCGATTGATACTCTTCGCAGAATTACAAAGGAATTTGGAATGAAAATCCATCATGTTTGCCAGATCGTCAGCGATATGGATGAAGCGCTAAAGCTATATGTCGATTTTCTCGGCTTTCGCGTTGTTGTGGACCAGACCATCCCCGGCGGACGCTATTTTACCCAGCCCGAACTGGACGACATCTTCAAAGTGAAGGATGCTCGATCACGCATGGTAATATTATGGTCGGAAGAAAAGACGATGATCGAGTTGCAGCAACCGTCCAGCCCGATGGTGCAAAAGGTTCCGGTTGAAAATCTGCACTATGGATATGTCGGTTTTTCTGAACTGGCGTTCAAAGTCGATAATATCGCAGAATGGTTCGAAAAGGTGACAGCCTCCCCTTATGAAACGCAAACCGACTATGTCTGGGAGATTGAGGGGATTTTAAAATCCTTCATCTTTTATGACAATGACGGCTGCATGATCCAGATGATCGAGGATATGTGATTTTTCGCAGGGAGGCTGTATTCAGATCATTCTCGCCATATCATAAGCCTGAGCGATATTCGCAAAAATGGTTCCTGCATCTTCCGAAGTAACATCAAAAGCATCGCCAATAACATGGGTTTCGATGCCCTTTGCTTCCGCGACCGCTTCCAATGTGCGTATCGATCCGCGTTCACTCGCAAAAACGATTGTGTCAATGTCGGGCAGCTGGCTCCGTCCCTTGTCGCTGCTGATCCAGACCTGATCCCCGCTTTCGATTTCAACTTGATGGACATTTTTCAAACGACGGACGTTTTTCTGTGCCAGTCTGTTGAGCAAATACCAGCGATCATGCCCGGCAAGTTTGGTGGCAAAATGGGAGCCGCGTTCGGCGACATGAACATTGCGTCCGCCTTCGGAAAGATGGTCGGCAACAACCATCCCGATTTGGTTACCCCCCAGAACGAGAATATTCTGCCCTATGTCTGCATCATCATCCCAAATATCATCGACCATCAGCAAGCTGATATTTTCGGCATTGCCAATGGCGTCCATCATATCTTGCGGTACGGTCGGAACGCTGCCGGTCGCGACTACCAGTACATCGGGAGCGATAGTATCGATCAGAGTTGCGTCGACAATGGTTTCCAGGCGAACGTCGACACCATATTTTTTCAACTGGCGATCATACCAGGGTACCATGTCGGCAATCTCCTTGCGTCCGGGGGCCTTTGCCGCAAGAATGATCTGACCGCCAATATGATCCTGACTGTCGCATAGCGTCACTTTATGGCCGCTAAACGCTGCACGTCGCGCTGCCTCAAGCCCGGCTAGGCCAGCGCCCGCCACCAATATGGTTTTGGGATTGTCCTTGGCCGAGCCTTCAATGTCGATACATACGGATTCACGGGTCATGCGCGGATTCACAACGCAACTGGTCGTCGCTAGGCCGCGTTTGGCCGATCGCATATGCTCGTCAATACAGCCCCTACAATCGGCCAGGCACTTGCGAATATCCTCAAGCTCACCCCGCCGGGTCTTGCCGACGATATCGGGGTCCGCGATCATCGGCCGGCCCATGGCAACAAAGTCGACCTTTCCATTCTCGATCAGGTCGAGCGCCATCAAGGGGTCTTTGATCCGGCCAACCGTGCCGACAGGAATAGACACGGTTTTTTTTACCGCTTCAGCCAGAAAAGTATAGCAGCCCTGGGGTTCGTACATGGGCGGGATGGTGAGGCGAGGGGCACCAACGACTCCCGCAGTGACATTGATATAATCCACACCCTCGGCTTCCAATATAGGCGCAAGGCGAACGGCATCTTCCAGCGTCCAGCCTCCCTCATCGAGAAAATCATCACCATTGAATTTCATCCCCAGCGCCATTTTCGGGCTTATCTTGGCCTTGATGGCACGGACGATTTCAAGCATGAAACGGATGCGGTTTTCAAACGAGCCGCCATATTCGTCGGTGCGCTTGTTGTACCGCGGCGTCAGAAAATTGCTGATAAGATAGCCATGGGCACCGTGTACTTCGACAAAGTCAAAACCGGCCTTTTCGCAGCGTAGAGCCGCATTCGCAAAATGGCCGACAATTTCTTTAACCTCGGCATTTGACAACGCCTTGTTCACTGGCCCGCGAGCCATGGATTCAGGTGTCGCACGGGCGTTGGATGACAGCCCCGACGGAGAGATTATTTGGCGTCCATCGCCTTCGGTGCCTCCGGCATCCCATATCTGGATCCCGATCTTGCTGTCATGTTCATGGATCGCGTCCGTAAACCGTTTCAGCGACGGCTGTATATCAGGGTTAAAAATCGGCAAGGGGAAGGAATATTGGGAAGGGATAACCGCCGATGCGCCGACCGCGATCAGACCAGGATTATTGCGCGCCCGTTCCACATAATAAGCGATCATTTCGTCGGTGATATTACCCTGCTTATCAAGCATCATGCCCGCTGACATCCCCGACATCATCAACCGGTTGACCACGTTCATATTGCCAATTTGCAATGGTTGAAAAAGCGGTTGCATGTCAGGTGTCATAATTTCAGCCTCAATATAGATTACGCCATGTAGGTAGAACATAGTGATATAAAATCAGCAAGAAAATTATCCATACACTATATTCAGTATAAACATTATACTCTCAAAATAGCTAGAAAATCAACAATAATAGAGGATTTTCAAGCCCGACTGGAATAGCAGCGACAATTGTTCTCACTCTTAATTATAATTAAAACGGTATGATAAATTATAAGGATGATTCAGCGGGGAACGAGCTCTGCCCGGTCATTGGCGCATGGATTATAATGGCAGCATAATAGAGACTGGGTTCGGCCGATGCCGGTCGTTCTGTTGGTCAGCGGGGATGGTTTTTGAGCACAGCTCATACTCTGATTTACGGTCCCTTGGCCGTCACCGAAACCATATATATGTTCGGAACCTCCGCTGACATAAGAAAACCCGCGCCTGTTTCCAGACGCGGGTTTTGCAATATTGATAGCGTTCCGGGGCTTAAAAGGCGCCGCGTAGCGCTACGCCGAAAGTCCGTGGTCGGGCAGCAAAGCCACTGAAAGAACCAGTTTGGAAGACAGCGCCAAATTCAGTCTGCAGATACCGTTTGTCGGTGCAATTGTTACAAAATGCACTGATATTCCAAAGGCCGTCAATATCCTTGATGCCAACAGATGCATCGACCAAGATCATTTCACGTTGCTGGTTGGCAACATATCCATTTGGATTAGCGATTGGCAATGCACCGGAGTTGGTCCGCTGCTTCGTAGTATATTGAAAGCCGGTTGATGCGGTAAATGCGATATTTTCCGAAACAGGCTGATCGAGGTTGATCGAACCGGATGCAGCGAGCTTCGGTGTTAGCAAGAACCGCTCTCCGCTTACTGCTTGGCCTGAGGCCGTTCCTTCAATTGCTGGATCAACTCCATATTTTGCATGCGGGATCCATGTGCCGTTTAATGACATAGAAAGAACATCGTTGAAACGATAGGTTGTTTCCAGTTCGGCGCCATAGTTTTTCGCTGACTTGGCATTCAGAATAGTAAATGCCACGCCAAGGAACTGTGGAACCTGCAGGTCGGAGATGTCATTGTAGAAGAATGACAGGTTAGCCGAGCCTTTGCCGTCGAGAAAACGGAATTTTCCGCCCAATTCGTAACTGTTCACAAATTCTGAATCATAATTTGTGTTCAGCGGTACGCGGCCAACACCTAAGGCAGGATTATTTGCTGGGGTACCCGCAGCATTGGCATCAATGATGACGCCACCGGCCTTGAAACCTCGGCTAAACTTAGCAAAAACAGTTGCATCACGCGAGAATTTATAGCTCAAGCTAACTGTCCCAGAAAAAGCATCAGTCTTATATTTGTTATCGAATGCAGGGCCAGGGAAGGCATTGGCATTCGTCCAAACAGACCCAACCGGCGGATTTATCACATTCACATAGTTGGCTTGCTTATTCTCCCGGCTATAACGAATGCCCGCTACTGCTGTAAGATTCTCAGCCAGCTCCGCTGACCAATGGGTAAAGAAAGACAAACTTTTTGCATTCGCTTCCATATGCTCACTTTGGAAAATTCCCGGGGAGGCATCTCCCGGGGCGATGAAGCTCCAGAATGCAGGTGCATCGACCCCGTTAATCAGATCGCGTTCACGGATAATATCTTCATTCGAATAATAAGCACCGAACAGAGCATTTATGCCTTCATTGATATCGACATCATAAAGCAGCTCTTGACTAAATTGCTCAGTATCGAAACGGACATTATTCCGGAGAATATCTGCGGGCGAAAAGAAGGAACTGGCATTGTTAAAGCGGGTTCTCCATTCGCGGTAGGCCGTGATCGATGTCAGCGTACCGGGACCAACATCAAATTCACTGTTCAAGCTTACGCCCCGGTCCCGGGTTGAAGAGTCTATCCGGGTATTGGAAGAAGATACAAAACGGCCATTGTTGATATATTCGCCCGTTGTGTTCGCCACACCATAGGGGGCCGACAGGGGACCGTAAATAAGACCGGTTAATGCCGCTCCATTGAATGAGTTTACTACCGCGCCACAGCAATTTCCGCCTGATTTGGACCAATCACCAACGAGGTTGAAGCGGACGCCGTCGGACGGTTCAAAGCGCAAGGCAATTTTCCCGGCCCAGCCATCTTCCTGGTTTTCTTTTTCGCCAGTTACAATATTGTCTACAAAACCGCCTTTATTAAAGCCCATCATTGAAAGGCGAACTGCGAGTTGATCTTCAGCTAAAGGAATGCTGACCGAACCTTTGAGAAGGCGATCATTATATTTGCCGAGCCGCATTTCATATTTGCCCTCAGCCTCGAAAAGATCGGCCTTCGTACTGGTCAAAACGATTGCGCCGGCGGTTGTGTTTTTACCGAATAATGTTCCCTGAGGACCCTTCAGCACCTGAACATTGTCAAAATCGAGGAAGTTGGACAGCACTGCACCATTGCGGCTGCGGTAAACTCCGTCGACAAATACGCCAACGCCGCCTTCGGTCGTAGAGCTTGGGCCAACAATACCAATGCCGCGAATAAGCAGGCGGACGCCAGAGGATGCGTCGTCCGCTGCGCGTACTGTCAAACTCGGCGTCACGACATTAAGGCGTGATCCATCGTCAATATTATTGGATGCGAGAAACTCCGAGTCAGCAAACGAAACCTGGATCGGAACATCCTGCAGATTTTGATCACGCCGCTGAGCGGTCACAATGATAATATTGTCGTCGCTTTCAGCTGCTGCGGCAGCATCCTCTTGCGCGAAGGCCGGTGCTGCGAATGCGAGCGAAGCGGCGGTCGATCCCATGATGGTCAATCGTAGTGCAGATGTTTTCTTCATTTCTAATCCTCCCGTGAAAATTCTTTTTTAGTAGAACGATCATTCTACTTTATAGGAGCGAGTGGTGCAATAATTTCTGCCGGCTGTCAACGCCGGGTGGGCGGAGAATGAAAAGATTAAGCGAGCGTTGCAGAAATGCACCAAATTTGCGGAAATCATTTTGATTATACTGCATTTCTGGGCCAATTCTGCATTTTGAAGGGGGTGGTAACTCTCAGCATGCCGGATGCCGCAATGCATTTTGGTCGAAATATTCTTTCCTAACCGAGCGAACTCACAAAATAAACGGGATTGATCTGATGCGGTTGTTTTATTACCGTAAGTTTTTGCTGGATCATGCGATCTCGGGAAATTGTAATAAAATCGGAGGAAAATTTGAAAACGCATATATCAGCACATGCCAGAACCAAACCCAATCACATCGCCTATAAGATGATCCCGAGCGGAGAAACGGTGACTTATAAGGAGTTGGAGGCACGTTCCAATCAGGCAGCGCATTTGATGCGAGCAGAAGGGCTGACACGCGGCGATGCGGTTGCGATATTGCTGGAAAACCATCCACGATATTATGAGTTGAGCTGGGGCGCAGATCGCTCTGGCCTTTACTATACTTGCGTTTCGACCCGGCTTTCGGCGCAGGAAGCCACCTATATCGTCGAAAATTCGGGATCCAAAATCCTGTTCGCGTCCCAAAATACGTTACCTCTGGCACGGGAGATAATCGCATCCTTGCCTGATGTGGCCCTGTTCGTGGTGGATGGGCAAGCTGAGGGAGCAAGAGAATATGTCGCAGAGCGCGACAACCAGCCCAACATCCCGATAGCCGATGAGAGTCAGGGTGCACCCATGCTATATTCATCCGGAACCACGGGACGGCCAAAAGGCGTTAAATTTGATTTGCCCGAACAGGCCATCGATGAAATGGATTCGCTCACGGCGATTGCGGTGGATTGGTTCAAATATAGCGGTGATATGATTTATCTGTCCCCCGCGCCAATGTATCATAGCGCGCCTTTGCGTTGGTCGATGAGCGGCCAAAAGATGGGCGCGACGATTATCGTGATGGAAAAATTCGATGCTGAACTCGCGTTGCAATTGATCGAGCAGGAAAAAGTTACCCATTCCCAATGGGTACCAACGCATTTTGTCCGCATGCTCAAGCTTCCTGAAGAAGTGCGCGGCAGATATGATCTTTCATCCCATCAGCTAACCTTCCACGCAGCGGCCCCTTGCCCGGTGCCTGTCAAGGAAGCGATGATGCAATGGTGGGGGCCTATCATTTATGAATTTTATGCCGGGACGGAATTTAACGGTCTGACCGCCATCGACCCGCAGGAATGGCTGGCTCACAAGGGGTCGGTTGGCAAAGCGACCTTTGGCACCATCCACATCATGTCCGATGCAGGAGAAGAATTGCCCGCGCGGAAAGAAGGGCAGATCTATTTTGAAGGCGGGTCGGAATTTTCTTATCATAAAGACCTGGAAAAAACCCGGGATGCTTATAATGACCAAGGCTGGAGTAGCCTGGGTGATATTGGATGGGTGGATGAAGAAGGCTATCTTTACCTCACCGATCGCAAAAGCTTCATGATCATCTCCGGTGGCGTGAATATATATCCGCAAGAAATTGAAGATGTTATTATCACGCACCCCCAAGTTGCCGACGTTGCGGTTATCGGAGCGCCCGATGAGGAATTGGGCGAACGTCTGGTTGCAGTGGTGCAGCCGCTCGTATGGGAAGATCGCGGGACCAAGATGGCTGAATCAATCTCCGAACACGTGCTGGCCAGCCTTGGCCGAATGAAATTGCCTCGTCAGATTGATTTCGATCAGGAACTGCCGCGGCATGCTACAGGAAAGCTGTACAAAAGATTGCTGCGTGACCGTTACTGGGAAGAGGCGAAGAAGGCGGCGGACTAATCTGCCGGGCAAATATCCCAGGAAAAGGGGACAAGACTTAGATCGTTTTTCAATTTGATGGAAACAGGCCGAACGCTCTAATCTATTGTTTGACCGCGATTTCTTAACCCTAGATTGTTTCCAATAGATTGGAAATCGCTCTATTTGCTTTTTTCGTCCTCTGTCCAATGATGTATCATGCGGAAAATCCCGTCAAAACGGGAAAGCATGGGGAGGGGCACACCGCTTTCACGCGCCATGTTCAATGCTATGCTCATATCTTTCAGCAATATGTCCAACTGACCGGCAAGTTCTGGAACAGGCTTGCCCTTATACTGCTGCATTAAAGCCTCAACTAGAATCCGTACTGGGCTATAATCATTTGCTTGTACCGAGCGGTCATATTCGCGCGAGACATTTGATCCGGCAAAACCGCAATCAATTGCCTCTGGTAAACCGGCAATATCAATGCCTTGGTCCTGCGCCAGATTCAGCGCTTCGGCTAAAGTGGCAATATTGCCAAAATTGATGATTTGGTTGCAGGCTTTGGTAGCTTGCCCAGCCCCTAATTCCCCCATATGGGAAATTTGACTGGCATAACTGGCGATGATTGGCCGGGCGCGCTCGACAAATTCTTCTGCGCCGCCTGCCATGGCTGCCAGTGTTCCTGCCGCGGCTCCAATCGCTCCGCCTGAAACGGGAACATCAATCATGTCCATATTGCACGCTTGTTTCAGTTTTTTTGCTGTAGCCCGTGCAAAGGCAGGAGAGCAGGTCGCATTGTCCACCAACAGAGTTGCGCGGACTTCGCCTTTGGTGATGCCGTCGGCGCCGAATAATATCGTTTCCAATGCCTGTTCACTGCCTAGGCATGTAAAAATAATATCTGTCTTCTCCGCTAAGTCGACAGGCGAAGTTGCGATTTCTGCGCCAGCATCAACTATCTTTTTCGCTTTTTCGTGCGTGCGGTTCCAGACAACTACAGAATAGCCGGCCGCCAATATTTGGCGTGCCATGGGAGCGCCTATTTCTCCTAGCCCAATATATCCGATAACATCTGTTTTCATGACATCCCGCCTCCATCAACCGTCAAAATGGTCATTATTTCCATTAAATCTTACCAGGCTAGCGCCCTGTCCAAACGGGACCGCGCTTTTCGACAAAGGCCTTTAACCCCTCCGTTGTGTCTTGATATTTCATGAGTTCGGCACTTAGCTTTAGTTCAAGTGCAGCACTAACTTTTTTGGTTTGGGGGGGCTCGGTAGCTTGATTAGCAACAATTTTGGATGCGCGCACCGCTTTGGGAGAACAGCTCAAAATATCATCGGCCCATTCCCGTGCGATGTTCAATGATCGGCCGCGCGGCGCAATCTCGTTGACCATTCCCCAATGCTGCGCCTCTTGTGCATTGATTTCACGGCCCGTTAGGATCAATCCCATGGCAATGTGATGCGGCATACGGAGCGGGAGTCGGTGTGCGCCGCCGCCCAGAGCAGCAAAGCCGATTTTCGGCTCAGGAAGTGAGAAGCGTGCTGTCTGATCGGCAATGATGATGTCAGAACCAAGCGCAATTTCCCAGCCTCCTCCAAATGCGATGCCATTTACCGCGGCTATAATCGGTTTGTGAAGATCGTCCCGGTGTGACATACCGGCCCATCCGGTGTCGGGCATCGGATCGAAAAAACCGTCACGCAGATCATGTCCGGCACAAAAAGCGCGATCGCCCGTGCCGGTGACAATGGCTATCCACAGATCATCGTCGGCCACATACATATCCCAAACTGCCGATAATTCATGGCAGGCGGGGGCGTGCAGACTATTGAGCACTTCTGGCCTGTTTAGGGTTATTTGCAGTATATGTCCGTCACGTTCGGTATCGATGAATTTACCCATTATTATCTCCCGCGAATATTACTAGTGGCCGTCAGTCAATCGACACGGCTACTTTTCCAAATTGTTGCCCGCCAGCAAGTTGGTCAAAGGCTTGTGAAATATTTTCCAACGGAAAAATGCTGTCGATAACAGGTTGGAGCCGCCCCGTTGCCACAAGGCTAAATAATTGCCGCATTTCGTTCATATTGGCACCGGTCGACCCATAAAGCTGTAGCTGGCGGATAAACATTCGCTGGATTTCAACTGGAGGGTTTGATCCTGTCGTGGCACCGCAGGTCACGATGCGCCCACCACGGCGAAGAGAGCGGAGTGATTCTCCCCAGCTTGCCTCACCCACACTGTCGATCACCATGTCGACGCCTTCGCCGCCGGTCATTTCCAATATCTCTTTTGCGACTCTGCCGGTTCGGTAATTGACGCCGCCTTCTGCTCCCAGATTCAAGGCTTTTGCAATCTTTTCGTCGGTGGAGGATGTCACAAAAACTCTGGCACCGGCAAGCATCGCCAGCTGGATGCAGGCAACCGCCACCCCTCCACCAGCGCCGACGATCAAAAGCGTTTCTCCCGGTTGCAGCGCAGATTTACCAAATAACATACGATATGCAGTGCCATAAGCCGCAGGTAGTACGCCTGCATCTTGGAAGCTTATATTATCGGGCAACGGAATAAAACAGCGCGAGGGCATAGATATATACTCGGCGAAACTGCCATGCCGATGCTCACCTGCAATATCGACATTCAGGCAAAGCGGTTGTTCTCCTGCAAGGCAATAACGACATGTTCCGCAAAAGCTTGAGGAATAAAGCGCAACCCGGTCCCCTGAGCGGAGGCCGCTTTCCGGTTGGCAGTCTATTATTTCACCGACACCATCAACGCCAAGGATAAGCGGAAGAACATGGGTTATCCCAAACCCGTTGTCGCGTAGATAAATGTCCACCCGATTAAGGGAACTTGCGCGCACCCGCATGATCGCATTTCCGGTTGTTGGGACGGGATCGTCAATATCGCGAATCCCAAAACCCCCTTCATCTCTGTTTTCTAATAATGCGGCTTTCATCCTTGTCTACCCCACCAGCAAACTACGTGTTGGCCGCTTGTTTCCGATGGCCGATATCCTGAAGCAGAAATTTCCATCACATGCTGCACAGACCAGTTTATTCAGGCAACATTTGTTTTGCAGCAATGGCAGTGTCAAAATATTCCTCTAATCGAACGATCAAGCCATCCCTTAATTCGCATATTAAGGCATACTCGTTATTATAGGGCTGATTGTACGCCGTGACCGCAATGACGCTATATCGCGCCACTGAGTTCACTTCGTTTCCAAACATTTCATGCAATTCAAAACGAAATTGAGTCCGATCATAAAATTCGGTAAAAATCCGCGATAGAAGTTCGGATATCTCAATAATACCGCGATGTGTTCCACCAACTATAGGGCCGGCGCCTTTTGGAAAAGTCCAGATGACTTCTGAATGAAGAATTTTGGCAAGGTCTTGGGTTTCTGGCATTTCCGGAGCAGTTCCCAGATAGTCAAAAAATGCCTGCAGCTTTGCCGGTGCATTCATAGCCGTCTTCACTCTCTCATTCGTTCAAGCCGCTTTGCGTTCAAGAATTTGTACGACCTGTTCGCGTTGCTCGACTGGCGATCCCAGCAATTCGGAATTTGCACGCGCCCGTTTGAAGTAGAGATGATTTTTCATTTCCCAGGTGAAGCCAATCGCGCCGAACACCTGAATATAGCGGTGAACAGCCGCGTTATATGAATCACTTGCATATGATTGCGCCATAGTAACGGCGATCGTCGCCTTTTCATCGCCTTCGCTGAGGGCCCAGGCCGCATATTGGACAGCGGCCTCTGTCAATTCGCCGAGGCCAGCAATGTCCGCAAGCTGATGCTTGATGGCCTGGAACGAGCCGATGGGGCGGCCAAAAGCGACCCGTTGCTTGGCATATTCAACCGTGTCCGACAGCACGAACTTAATGCCTGCCCTACTCTCTGTAGCGAGCACGAGATAAAGCCGGTCGCGCACCCATGACCAGCATTCGGCATTGCTTTTTTCAAGCAGTTCAGCAGGCACATTGTCGAGCTTTAGCGAGCAGACCTCCCGCGTAATATCGCGCCAATCCAGTGTTTCGATGCTGACGCCCGCCGCACCGCTATCAATGACAAAAAACTGGCGGCCATTATCGCTATCGGCTGCAACCACGATCTTGTCAGATGAGGCTGCATCGACAACATAATTCTTGCTACCTGACAAGACATAACCGTCGCCATTCCTGGAAGCTGTGGCGCTGCTTACGGCATTATCAAGACCGCCATCGTCATCAGCAACCGCAAGCGCCAGTTTCAGCTCGCCTGCGGCCACTGCGCCAAGAAATTCGGATTTTTGTGCCTCGGAACCCGCAGCTTCAATCATCCATGAACCGGCCAATGTACCAAAAAGCGGTGCAGCGGCCAATGTACGGCCCATTTCGCCGATAATCATAATAAGGTCGATATAGGACATGCCCAGACCGCCATAGCTTTCGGGGACCACAATTGCCGGCCATCCCAGTTCAACGATCTGCGGCCAAAGTTTGTCATATCCGGCTTGATCGACCTTTGCCTTGGGGGCGAGCAACGCCGAATGATCCACTTCCTTGTTCAGAAAATTGGCAGCAGAGTCGCGCAGCGCCTCGTGATCTTCACTCAATGAGAAATCCATATTATATCTCCAAAATCAGGCTGCAGCCGAGCTTTTTGTCTTGTTAATGTCGGCGAACGGCAGCTTGCTGGTCGGATCAACATCGCGCGGCAGACCCAGAATATGTTCGGCCACGGAGTTTTTCAGAATCTCTTGTGTGCCAACACCCAAAGTCGATGCGGGGCCAAACCAGAATGAATAATCCCAGTTACTAAATAGGCCATAATTCTTGTCCGGTAACGGCAGGACATCGTCATTTACAACAAGGCCCGCGACGCCCTGCGTCCGCTTGGCCAAGTCGCTCAATTGTTGGCCATGGGGTGCCGCGACCATTTTCCCGATATTACCCTCGATACCCGCTGGCTTGCCGTTGATGCGGTTGCTCATCCCGCGATATACCAGCAATCGAAGCAGTTCGCCCTCGATATATAGCTTCGCCGCTTCATCGCGGATCAAGGGGTCTTTGATTTTGCCAGTTTCGATCAGGCCGTGCATGAGTTCACGCGCCGTGGGCCCATAACCCCAAACGGCACCTGGTTTGGTCATGCCCGCGCGCTCTGTCTGCAATTGCTGCATGACGAGTTGCCAACCCTGGCCTTCCGATCCCAGCAATCTGTCTGCCGGTACCTTGACATTGTCGAGGAAAACTTCGTTATATTCCGGCTTTTCGCCGGTCATGTCATAGATCGGATTGACGGTAACACCTGGCGAATTCATGTCGATAATGAACTGCGACAATCCCCTATGTTTCGACACCGAGCTGTCCGTTCGGGCAACCAATACGCCGATCGCTGCATAGTCGGCAGCGGAGGTCCAGATCTTTTGCCCGTTTATGATATAATGATCACCTTCGCGGCGCGCGGTCGTGCGGACTGCTGCGATGTCGGAGCCGCCCGACGGCTCGCTAAACAACATGCACCAGATTTCCTCACAAGCGAGAGCAGGCGGGATAAATCTTTGCCGTTGCTCTTCCGTCCCGTGCGTAAGCAAAGACTGCCCACATTGGTTCACGGCAATGGCATTTATACTATGCGGCGTGGCAACGCCGGCTCTGACAAATTCTTCGTCGATGATATATTGGAGTTCGGGGTCAGCGCCCATTCCCCATGGAGCAGGCCAGTTGGCTGCGGACAGACCGCGTTCGGCAATCTGCTTGTAAGTAGGATTCGGATGTTGTTCGAACCATTGACGAATTTCCTGGCGGCGTGGGTCGTCTTCAGCGGGTAAATTGAAATCCATATTTCACCTTGTGTGTGACTATTTTGAAATTGCGTTGGGTTTGGCAGCGATCTTGTTGAAAAAATTTGCACCGAAAACGGGGCGGCTTGAAAAGCTCGGGAAGAGAATCCGGAATTTCAACCTCTCGCCTCCTCGTGATTGTTGCAATTTATTGATCCAACTCCCTTCCTTCACATTGCCGAATTAGGATTGAGTAAAACAAATGCTTTATATTTTCAAGCCTGAACTTATGAGGCTCTCGGTAAGGTGCCTCACCAAAAAATTGCGGCTTGCGTTCCTGCGATAAGTAAGTGCAGTGTCAGATCAAAGCGAACGGTTGATTCGCTATCGGGATGACAATGTTCGAAGAGGAGTAGGCGATGTCACGCACGCTGAATGACAATGAGGCCACTCCAATCGGTACTGAGGTTGATAGCAATTCCGAGCCTCAATTCGCGCCAAATTCAGACAATTTCGGGAACTCGGTGCCGGTCCAGGAAGGTGACTTACTCTGGGCGCCGGCTGAGCAGAGAAGAAATAGCTCCAATTTGAAGAAATATATGAATTGGCTCGCTGCCGAGCAGGGAATTGAATTCTCCGACTATAATGAATTGTGGCATTGGTCGGTTATGGAGCAGAGCGCCTTCTGGGCCTCGATCTGGGATTTTTTTGAGGTGGAAGCCTCTGTTCCCTATGATCATGTTTTAACAGGGACCTCGATGTTCGAGGCACGATGGTTCGAGGGCGCCCGCCTCAATTTTGCTCAGCACCTGATCCGGCACGAGAAAAGCCAGCCGGATAATATTGTTATCAAGTCCTATTCCGAGCATCGCCCACCGATTGAGCTCACATGGGCAGAACTGGGCGAGGCCGTTCGCTCTGTGGCCACAGCGTTGCGGGCAATGGGTATAAAGCCCGGTGATCACGTCGTCTCGTATATGCCCAATATCCCTGAAACTTCGATAGCAATGATAGCCGCTACCTCGATCGGCGCGGTTTGGGCAGCGGCCGCGCCGGAATTTGGCGTTAAAACTGTTGCTGACAGGTTTGGGCAGTTAGCCCCCAAACTGATTTTTGCAGCCGATGGATATTCGTTCAGTGGAAAAACCTACAGCCGCGATGCGGAAATAAGCGATATTATCGATGCATTGCCGACAATCGAACATGTTGTGTATCTTCCATTGGTCGGTTCGGGTGATGTTTCGCAAAGCAAAAATAATTATGTTCTTTGGGACGAGTTGTTACTGACGACTGCCCCGTCGCGCGAAGATTTTTGTTTCGAGCAAGTCGATAGCGATCATCCCTTGTGGGTGTTGTTCTCTTCCGGAACAAGCGGCCTGCCAAAAGCGATCGTTCATGGACATGGCGGCATGCTGTTGGAGCATCTTAAGGCACAGCATCTTCACGTGGAATTGACGAGCGCGTCGCTGCTCTTTTTCTATTGCACAACAAGCTGGATGGTTTGGAACTCGACAATTGCGGCGCTTTTGGCTGGTTCGGGGATTGTCATGTATGACGGAAATCCGCTTTTCCCGGACGCCCGGAAATTATGGGAGATTACGGAGGTCTCTGGCACCACTGTGCTGGGAGCTAGCCCCAGCCTTGTCACGCGAATGGAAAAAGATCGCATTGTTCCCCGTGATGAATTTGATCTGACAAAGCTTGATAGAATTATTTTGGGCGGAGCGCCTGCGACGCCTGAAATTTATGATTGGTTTTATCGCGACGTGAAAGATGATGCTGTTGTCGTCTCACAATCTGGCGGTACAGAGATTTGCAGCGGAATTATGGGCGGTGTCGCATTGCTGCCAGTCTATGCCGGTGAAATGCAGGCGCGGATGTTGGGATTTGACGTGCAGTCCTGGTCAGATGAAGGGGCGCCTGTTGTGAATGAAGTAGGTGAACTGGTCATATGTTCACCTTTCCCGTCGATGCCGCTATATTTTTGCAACGATCCAGACCGTTCGCGTTATTTTGATACCTACTTCAATCATTTCCCGGGCACATGGCGGCAAGGCGATCTGTTTAAGCTCAATGATCGCGGCGGATGCTTTATCTACGGTCGATCGGATTCAACGCTTAATCGCCACGGAGTTCGCATCGGTACCGCCGAGATATATCGAACTCTCGAATCCATTGGGCAAGTTGCCGATGCTATTGCCGTCTGCGTCAAAGACGGGACACCGCAGGCAAGCGTAATACTTTTTTTGCAGTTACAGGCCGGCGAGAAATTAAGCGACATCGAGCATATGATTGCCGCCAGGCTGAGGGCTGAAAATAGTCCGCGCCATGTCCCCGACCAAATGGTGGAGGTTCCAGCTGTACCGTATACATTGACTGGAAAACGGCTGGAAGTGCCATTGAGAAAAATATTGGATGGGCAAGACGCCGCAGCCGTCGTGAAGCCGGATATGATGCTTAATCCTTCTTCGCTGGAGTGGTTTGTACAATATTCTCATCGGTAATATCCGCCTTGTCGAGTCAGCGAGATTTTGCAGCCACCTAAATTCGCGAAGCGATGGAGCCGGCTGCCGATGCCTTGGCATTGGCCGATATTAAGCCGAAGATGGCTGTTTAAATGGATTGATGATTGAAACAAATGCTTTAAAGTCAGTGTGATTGGTTTTGAATGAACCGCAAGTGATGAAGCTGCACTTGTGGTTCTCCCGGGCGCGCTGCGGGCAAGGGAATGGATATGGCAATTACACTTTATCACTCTGTCCGCGCCAGATCCTTGCGTCCCTTGTGGGCGCTTGAAGAAATGGGATTGGCCTATCAGCTTGAGATAGTTCCTTTCCCTCCGCGGCAGGATCCTGAATATCTGAAGCGAAACCCGCTTGGCACAATTCCCTGGTTCATCGATGGCGACATGGAGATCCATGAATCGGTCGCAATATGTCAATATCTGGCCACCCGCTATGGCCCTTCCGATTTGGCGCTCGGTGAAAGGGAAGGCGATTTCGGGCATTGGTTGAACTGGCTGACATTTGGCGAGGCATCGTTAACCTATCCCCTGAGTCTGGTTATTCATTATGGCCCCTGGTACCAAAAACATGCACCCGGCTCGCCCCAATTTCCCGAAGTAGTGGACTATTATCTCGACAGTTTTCGCAGCGCACTTGGCCGGGTTGATGAGGCCTTGGCGGGGCGCGATTTTCTGGCAGGAAGCCGCTTCACCATCGCGGATATAAGTGTCGGCTATAATTTTCGGCTGCTCGACATGCTGGGCCTTGGCGATGAGGCGTCTCCACGGCTGAAGGCCTATTGGCAGCGTCTCGTCAACCGCCCAGCCTACCAGCGCGTGCTCGAAATTGAAGCGGCAGTTGAACACTCTTAAACACTTGGGGGCGATCATCCTCTATATATCTAAAAGAGGTATTGTCACATTCAGCTGGCCGAGGAGCAAGATTGGCAGCGGTTTGATGATCAGACATTCAGGGCAGCAACTTTCCAGTCGCTGAATGCGCCAGTTCTCAACTTTTTGAACAAGGACCGATTGATGCGATGGCGTTGGAGATCGAAATGATTGTAGGTTGAAGCGTGGAAATTCGGGAAGCGTTGTGCTGATCCCGGAAGCGTTGCATCTTTCGTTTCCGTCTTCGCATTGGCTGGTGAGAGTTTTCTGCTGGGTTGTTGGCGCGTTTGTCGTCTTTATGCTCTGCAGTTAGGCCTAATTCTCGGAATGCTGCATTCTATGATCGCAGCTTGTCTGTGACGATCAGAGTTGGCGACATCTTCTGTTTCTAGAGAAGGCTTTTCATCAGCTTTATAGCCGCGTTGGTATTCCGGCTGGACTGAACAAGAAGGTCCATAACCGTTCCTTCATTGTCCACTGCGCACCATAGTCAATGCCGCTTCCCGCGAATGACAATCACCATTTCGTTCAGGCCAGTGATCGCTGGGGCGTGGGGCTTTCGAATTTCAGATTGCGTGCGAGCCCATTGTCAAACTTGAGAAAACATCGGCGAACTATTTCATAAGAAGCATCAAGACCGCGTTCAGCAAGCCAACCTTTAACATCGCGAATGCTCAGAGTGAGCCTAGCGTAAAGGCGTGTGCCTAGAAAATGTGCACATCAAGGTGCACAGTCAAGTGCACAATTTGTGCGCAATCTGTCATCTGCGTTTTTTTTCATTAAACACTGAGTTTTGATCCTAAAAGGGAGGCTACTTCTGAATGGTAATAATCAAGGGGCATTTGAATGATCATATCTAGACGAATGCAATTGGGCCGTTTGCGGACTGTCCGCTATTGGATGCTGGGCGGTGGAAAGCGGACCTTCGGCTACCGCCCCAATTGTGGACATTATTGGGCCAAGCAGCATGGCCTAATAGCTGCCATTCTTCTAATTTGCCTAATTTCTATTCTCATAAACAAGAGGCGCCATAGCTGTTCATTCAATGATTGCACCGGAACCATTTCACGTTAAAGTCGCAATATTGCTGGGGGCATAACGTGTTGGGTTTCGAAACGAAGCAAGATATATTGTTGACGCCATTGGCAGCGGTGCGCGTTTCGCTTTTTGGCAGCTTCCAGTTACTGGCACCTGACGGCGCGGAAATAGTCATCTCCAATCGGCGCGCACGGGCTCTGCTCGCGATGCTTTGTCTGGCACCCGATGAACCAATTGACCGTGACCATCTTAGCAAACTTTTGTGGCCGGGACGTTTTGAGGCACAAGCGCGAGCGAGTTTACGGCAATGTTTGTTGGATTTGGGTAAATTGCTGGCTGCAGCAGATTGCGACCTTTTGAGTATTTCTCGATCCCGGATCAGTTTGAATGTCAAAGCCGTCACAAGCGATCTCGCAGTTTTTGAGACCGCTCTCGCCAGGCAACAATATCTTGAGGCGACGAACCTGCTTATATCTATCGGAGCGCAGCCATTATTGGATCAGATGCATTTTGGCGACGATTTTGGGAATTGGCTGGATAGCCATCGCCGTCAAATCGAGTTGCGGTTACAAAGTGCGGTTTCGAAAGCCTTGTCAGCGTTAGAACGAAAAGACGATTTGGTGGATCATGCGCAATTGCTGAATTCTTGGTCAGTGCGTTATCCCTCTGCTGATGCAATCGACGAAACCAATGGACGGACATCCGGCACCGTCAATAATGGGTCAGCATTAAAAGAACCAGCGAGCTATTCGGTTGGTGTCATTCCGCTCGAAAGCGCGGGTGCAAAGGACGAAAATTTGCTTGCTGATGATGTCAGTCGAGATCTCGTTTCCATGCTATCACGCGCTCCGCACCTCAGCGTTGCCGCCTTTGATGCCGGTCTCAGGAGCAAGCTGGAGCAGTCCAGTCCTGCAGAAGTCGGGCGATCACTGAACGTCCATTATATTGTTTCCGGATCACTCGTATGCCGAGCGGATCGGTTGGTTTTGCGTATCGGCTTGGTTAATGTTTCGACCAATGCGCATATTTTGTCATGGCGGTTCGATGAGGACATAGACCAGTTCTATGCTCGGCTCGACGATTTCATGCTCGATCTTTCGACTCCGATTTTGAGTGAAATCCAGATTGACGGAGCATCCACAGCCCATCTGCGCGGCGAAGGCAATATCAACGGATTTGAAGGTGTGCAATCGATCGAGATGCTTCGTGCGCTCTATTCCGAAAGCCGAGCCAGCAAAATTGTCGAGCATTTTCGCGATTTGATTGAGCGTGAACCAGCCAACGCAATGGCAAGAGGGTCGCTTGCGGTCCAGCTTGTCCAGAATGTCGTCAATCGATGGACCCATACTCCTGCTGCAACACAAGCCGAGGCATGCAGACTGATAGAAAGAGCATTGGCAATGGCGCCCAATGATCCCGATGTCCTGATGGCCGCCGGCATTGTTCCTGCAATGCTGGTCGATCCGCAATCTGCCATTCACTATCTAACCCGGTCGCTTGAGATCAATCCCAATAATCCGCACGCGCTGGCTGTCCTCGGGTGGCAGAAATGTATGCTATATCGGGACGAGACGGGCCTCGACATGATCCGTGCTGCCGAACGGAGGGCACCGCATCATCCGCGATTTTCCGTATGGGCGGCCTACCGCGCCATATGTGAGGTAAAACTCGGCAGATTGGATAAAGCGGCAGCGGCCCATCGAGAAGCCAGCGAGCGCAATCCGAATTATTATTCGCCCCATTTGCATGGTGCCGCATGGCTTGCGCTTCTGAAACGCGATGAGGAGGCGCGTAAGGCGATAGACAAGTGCCTGGTAATCTTACCGCACTTGACCCTTCAAGATTATACAGTGGAAATAGAAAAGTGGGAACATATGCTTCCGGATTGGCTTACCCGGGAAGAGTGTATCTCGGCGATGCGTCGGGTTTGGCCAAAAACAGAAAATTCGACTTCTTCCAACTAAACTGACGCTTTATTGACGTTTTATTGACGGTAGCAACGTTGACGCAAAGTTACATTTGGGCGCATCTATAGCGCACTGAGATAGCAGACATAACTGGTGATTTGAACGGAACCGGCAACCACCGTTTCCGTAGCCGGGAGAACTGTGCCTGAAGATAGGGAGAACGCAAATGAAGCATTTCATCGTAGCCAACGGTATCGCCGCCAGCCTCATTCTGATGCCGCTTGCCTGATTAGGAAATCAGCAATGCCCACATCACCAACCCAGCTCGCCCATGTCGTTTACCGCACCCGCCGTTTTGAAGTGATGTTGGCGTGGTATGCCAAGGTATTCAATGCGACGGTGCAATATCAAAACCCGGCGCTGGCCTTCCTCACATTTGACCACGAGCATCACCGTTTCGCTTTTGCCGATCTTGGCGTGATCCGTCCGGGCGAGAATGATCCCAATGATCGCGGGATGATCGGGGTCGATCATGTGGCGTGGGACATGCCCTCGCTTTCCGCATTGCTGGAAAATTATGCCGAACTGAAGGCCGATGGCATCACGCCATATTGGGCGGTGAATCACGGGATGAGCGCATCGCTCTATTATGCCGACCCCGATGGCAATCAAATGGAATTTGCCGTCGATTGCTTTGCCACCAAAGAAGAATGCACCGCCTATTTCAAAGGCGAACAGATAGCGGATAATCCGGTTGGAGTAGAATATGACCCAGACGACTGGCTGGCCCGGCTGCGCGGCGGAGAAAGCGCAGCGGATATTTTGAAAATCGACATGGCCGGAGAAGTCTCTCCCATTCGCGGGGCGATGACGGCCGGATGGTTCAATTAGCGGACTTCATATGGCTCTAATTAGGAAACCGATTTTTGCGGACGCTGCCCCAATACCGGGGCGGCAATTAACAGGAGAAGACGAATGAAACTGATGAAAAGGATGATGATGGCCACCGCCATAATCGTTGCCGCGCCGCTCGCGCTATCCACGCCCGCAATGGCAGATGATTTTCCGCTAGTGGCCGGTGATTACACGACCATGACTGGCATCTATATTCAGGATGGTGGAACGGTGGCCTATGCCAAATATCTAGCAAGTGAATGGAAGAAAAATCAGGACTTTGCTAAGTCCAAGGGCTGGATCAGCGATTATAAAATCTACTTCAATGTCGATGCACGCGATGGCGAGCCAAATATGTATCTGACGCAGACCTATCCCTATTGGCCGAGCGGAGCCGAAAGTGAAAAGCGTAACAAGGAATGGGAAGCTTTTGACAAAAGAACCAACGCGCAGCTGGATGCAGAATCCGGCAATCGGGCAAAATTCCGGACGGTCAAAGGTTCAATGACACTGCAGGAAGCGACAATCCGATAGCTTTAAAGCTTGGCCTCGGCGGATGATGTGACCCTTCATACGATCCGCCGGGACTAAAACTAGTCGGGCGGATGGTTTTGCGACCTGCCATCCGCCGGGCTATCCCTTCCAGACGCCGGAGAGTCTCCCATGCAAAGCCTTGCCGAAATTGCGAGAGATTATGCGGCTTTGATGGCAGCAGGCAAGACGCTGACCGCCGCGGAGCGATATTGGGCGAGCGATATTGTCGCGCTTGAACCAGCCAAATCCGGATCAAATGATCCAGCCGTCGCAACCGGTAAGCCAGCCGCCCTTGCCAGATTGAAGCGCTGGCTTGACGACAATGCGATGAGCGAAGTGCTGATTGATGGCCCGTTCATCACCGGCGACCAATTCGCATTATTCATCGACATGGAAATCACACGCCTCACCAATGGCCGCGCCACCGGCAAACGCGAACCATTCAGCGAAATCGCCACCTACACCGTGCGCGATGGGCAGATTGTTGAAGAGAGATTTTTCTATGGGTGAAGC
>Ga0207901_1000106_pt1 | contig 40423 bp, 40 predicted proteins | sample LinPmetageLP46_FD_184057 | JGI IMG/M metagenome (GOLD analysis project Ga0207901, IMG submission 184057) | Marine viral communities from the Pacific Ocean - LP-46 (SPAdes) | ecosystem: Environmental > Aquatic > Marine > Oceanic | place: Pacific Ocean | collected 2011-06-12
ACAAAGGCGAGATTATTCACCACAGCCGGGACAAACTCGGCAGTATTCTGGTGATCGACTACCGCAAACACCGGGTACTGACCTTCAATTCAGTGTTTGAACAAAGCAAGATCGACCGACGATACCCGCATGTTCCCGTGCACGAATACAGCCGGGCAATGCTGCTGCCCGCCGCCTTTAGCAGCCCCCGGCACGTAACCATACTCGGGCTGGGCGGCGGCGTGATGGCCAGTGCTTTTCATCATCTTTACCCGGAATGCCGCGTACACGCGGTTGAGCTGAGGCAGGCGGTTCTGGATGTGGCCCGGGAACACTTCGGGTTACCCGACAGCGAGCGCCTGAAGGTGACCATTGCCGATGCGCGCAATGCCCTGAGCGATCTTCCCGATGCCAGTACCGATATGATTCTGGCCGACCTGTACAACGCCGACCGCATGAGCCCGGCACAGGCCCAGCGGCAGTTTGTCGAAGGCTGCAGCCGAGCACTGAGCCCCGGTGGCTGGCTGGTGTTGAACTACCACCGCACGCCGGACCCGGAAGGGCCTTACTTCCGCCAGCTGAGAAAGCACTTTGCCGTGCTGCTGGTATTCAAAAGTAAAACCAACAACACCATTGTGTACGCCAGCAAACAGCCTTTCGAGGCCATCCACCCGAAAGACCCCGCACTGGCCAGTCTGGAAAAGCGGCTGCCGATTGACTGGAGCCGACTGATAAGCAGAGTCAGCAGGCTGTGAGTTCACCCAGTCATTTACGCGTCCATCGCTAAAAATTGTACTCAGACTGATCATGGTATTTTGACAAAAAAATGGATACGCTTCTGTTGTCTTAAGACAAGCCGGTTTTCGGATCAAAACCGGTCATCACCCAAGGAAGGAGTGCCTCATGAGCAACCTCATGGTCGCCTGCGTTGGCGACACCCACGTTTGCCCCATCCACGGCCATGGTAGCAGCCCCATTATTGCGAACGGTGCGACCGCCAATGTGGACGGTGTACCCATCGCCCGAGTGGGCGATGCCTGCGGTTGCGGTGCCGTAATCGTTCAGGGTTATCCACTGGCCCTGCTGGACGGTCGCCCCCTGGCCCACATGGGCAGCCCGACCTCCCATGGTGGCCAGATCATTACCGGCAAACCCCGTGTCATCTTGGGCGTAGCCACCCTTACCGCACCGGTGGTGGATTTCGCCAAGGCGGGTGCCCTGAACAGCCTGGGCCAACTGACCCCGGAGGCTGAACAGGCGCTGGACAAAGACCCTTTCGGCTTTGTTGAGTGGGCCAAAGCCAAAGGCGCCCTGGTAGACGAAGGTCTGGAAGGCGCGACCCCCGAAGACATTGAAGCCTCGAAGCGCCATGCCGCAGGCCAGTCTGACCTCCGCCCCAAAGTGACCGTTGAGGCCGGAATTTTCTTTGACGGCACCGGCAACAGCCGCGATAACACCGGTACCTTTGAGCGCAGAGTAGATGAATGCCTGACCGCTCAGGCAGCGGGGGCCATCAGTGAGGAAACCTGCAGTGCTGAAATCTCGCAACTGATGGAGGGCAGTTACCTTAATGCTGAGACCAATGTGGCGAAGCTTCGTGATCTCTATTTGCCCTTTTCTACTAACACACTGACTGTAGAGAATTACCGAATTCGTACTTACGTCTCAGGCGTTGGCACCAAATCCGGCAAAGAGGACGATGCCTGGGCCATGGGAACCGGTACGGGTGAGCGGGGAATTCTTGCCAAGATTGAGTTAGCAGTGGAGCAGTTGTCGTCTGATCTTTCCGATATGCTAACAGACCAAATGGATGAGTTGATTCTTGATGTCTTCGGCTTCAGTCGAGGTGCGGCTACAGCCCGACATTTCGTGAATGAAGTGCGGGATGGCACCAATGGTGCTTTGGGCCAGGCGTTTCAGAAGCAGGGCATTGCCTGGCCGAAAACCGTCACCATTCGTTTTTTAGGTCTGTTTGATACCGTGGCGGCTGTAGTAGACATACTGAGTGCCGACTTTTCCGCCCACAATGCCAACAATGGTGAGGTGCGTGTTGATATCGCCGCCGACGCGGTTCAGAGAGCCGTGCACCTGACGGCCCAGGACGAATGGCGTCACAACTTCTCCCTCAACAGCCTGCGAGGGCCGAATGGCAGCCTGCCGGTTCATTTTAACGAGTGGATGTTGCCGGGTGCCCACTCTGATATTGGCGGTGGCTACCCTGATAACTTCCACGAGCGCATTCAGGTGGCTCAGCCCCGTAAGTTTCGCGGCTACCACCCCAGAGACAGTTATGAATACACAAGAATCCTGATGGACCGTCAGCGGATAGCCGGTGAAGGCTGGCTGGGCCCGTACAATCCGGATGGCACGCTAACGGTTGAAGAAGCTTACCGCCGGCGGTTAAAAGAAGGCGAAGTTGAACTGCAATTCCGGCTCTGGTTGGATCGGCGAGTACAGGCCGAATACTCTCGGGTGGCCCTGCGACAAATGTACCGGCTGGCAAAAGATGCAGGAGTACCACTAAATGCTGTGAAACCAACAGATACCGGATTTTCGTTACCTGATGAACTGCAACCCATCGCCACTCGGATCACCCATCACATCAACGAGGGCCAGCCACTGCGGCTGTCTGCTGCAGAGGAAGCCCTGCTTCGCCAACGCTATATTCACCATTCAGCCCATTACCAGATTGTCGGGCCACTTTTCCCATTCAGACCTGCGCCCGGTGGTGTGCGGGGCGTGCATCCAAACAGGGGTCTCAAATGACCAGAAAACTTGTCGTGCTTGTGACTGTACTCTGCACGAGCTTCCTGTTAAGCGGCTGTTCTACCGCGGACTCCACTCAATGGGACCAGCCAGTGATGTACCGACTCAAGGTCACCACTCCCCGGCATTACGATGTCTGGATCAAATCTCTGGAACTGGAGGCATCCGGTGAACGAGCCTGGTGGTGGCCGGGAGGCATCACCACCTGTTGCTGGAAAGGTCCCGGATTGAGTGGGGGGCCCCAACTGGAACCCATGCCTGATTATATTTATATCAGTTGGTTTTCATTTGCCGAACAGCAGTCTTACGCCAGACTGATCCATATCCCCGACCCGGAGGCGTTGCGTGAGCGTATGGAGCAACCTGCACCGGTTTACAAGATAGGCAAGCTCTACAACCTTCCTCGCTATAACCTGGTACTAGGTCTCGCTCCGGGAGGGACCGTTGTAATGTGGATTATGAATAAAGCCGAGACCGCCATCGAGGTGGGGCGCTACCAGGCGGTACCTTTTGATGATGACGTCAGATACGAGGGTGCCCTGGAGGCTTACATGGAACGTGAGGGTGATTACCTCAAACAACACGGTCTTCAGCTTGATCGCTGGTGAAAATCAAATACCGCCCGGAGCTCATTCGGATATAGGTGGCGGCCATCACCCCAGAGATAGCTATGAGTATACAAGAATCCTGATGGACCGCAGGCAGGTTGCCGATGAAGGCTGGTTGGGTCCGTACAATCCGGATGGCACGCTAACGGTTGAAGAAGCTTACCACCGGCGGTTAAAAGAAGGCGAAGTTGAACTGCAATTCCGCCTCTGGCTGGACCGGCGGGTACAAGCTGAGTATTCCCGCGTGGCCCTGAGACAAATGTACCGGCTGGCAAAGAATGCGGGGGTACCGTTTGACCCGGTAGACCCTGCCGACCCTGATATCGTCTTGCCCGATGAACTTCAACCTATCGCTGCCCGGATTACCCGCCACATCAACGAGGGCCAGCCACTGCGGCTGTCTGCTGCAGAGGAAGCCTTGCTTCGCCAACGTTACATTCACCACTCAGCCCATTACCAGATTGCCGGACCACTCTTTCCATTCAGACCTACGCCCGGTGGCGTGCGGGGCGTATATCCGAATAAGGGGCTCAAATGACCAGAAAACTTGTCGTGCTTGTGACTGTGCTCTGCACGAGCTTCCTGTTAAGTGGCTGCTCCATCGCGGGTACGCCTGAATGGGATCATCCAGTGAAGTACCGACTTCGTGTCAGTGTGCCCCGACATTACGATGCGTGGGTCAAGCCAGTGCAGTTCGAAGCGACAGGAGAGCGAGCCTGGTGGCATCCGATTGGCATCACGACCTGTTGCTGGAAGGCTTCGGGTAACGGGAACGCGCATCTGGAACCCATGCCCGACTACATCCACATAACATGGTTTTCTTTTGCCGAACAGCAATCTTATACCCGGCTTATCCACATCCCTGACCCGGAAGCTTTGCGTGAGCGCATGGAGCAACCCGCACCGGTCCAAAGAAATGGAAAAGCCATCAACATGCCCCGTGATACGTTGGTTCTGGGGCTTGCCCCCGGAGGTACGGTTGTCATGTGGATTATGAGTTGGGCCGAGACGGCCATCGAAGTGGGGCGTTATAACGCAGTGCCGTTTGATGATAAGAAAAATGATTACTCAATATGGGTTGAAGATTATCTGAAAGAGCACGGGGAGTATCTTAACCAGCACGGTCTCCAGCTTGATCGCTGGTGAAAATCATTTGCCGAGGATATGCAAAAGAGCTCTGGCGCTGCACGTAAACATCGCCGCCGACGCGGTTCAGAGAGCCGTGCACCTGACCGCCCGGGACGAATGGCGTTACAACTTCTCCCTCAACAGCCTGCGAGGGCCGGATGGCAGCCTGCCGGGCCATTTTGACGAGTGGGTACTGCCCGGTGCCCACTCCGACATAGGTGGCGGCTACCCCGATAATTTCCACGAACACATTCAGGTAGCCCTGCCCCGCAAGTTTCGCGGCTACCATCCCAGAGAAAGCTATGAATACACAAGAATCCTGATGGACCGTCAGCGGATAGCCGGTGAAGGCTGGCTGGGCGCATACAACCCGGATGGCACGCTAACGGTTGAAGAAGCTTACCGCCGGCGGTTAAAAGAAGGCGAAGTTGAACTGCAATTCCGGCTCTGGTTGGATCGGCGAGTACAGGCCGAATACTCTCGGGTGGCCCTACGACAAATGTACCGCCTGGCAAAAGATGCGGGTGTGCCACTGAATGCCGTTAAACCAACAGATACCGGGTTTTCATTACCTGATGAACTCCAGCCCATCGCCACCGGGATCACCCATCACATCAACGAAGGACAGCCATTACAATTGTCTATCCAAGAAGAAGCCCTGCTTCGCCAACGCTATATTCACCATTCAGCCCATTACCAGATTGCCGGGCCACTTTTCCCATTCAGACCTGCGCCCGGTGGTGTGCGGGGCGTGCATCCAAACAGGGGTCTCAAATGATCAGAAGACTTGTAATACTTGTGACGGTGCTCTGCACGAGCTTCATATTAAGTGGTTGCTCCATAGCCGGTACACCCGAATGGGATCACCCCGTAACGTACAACATGCAAGTGGCTGTTCCACGTCATTATGATGCCTGGGTCAAGCAGTTACAGTTTGAGGCAACGGGAGAGCGAGCGTGGTGGTGGCCAGTTGGAATCACCAGTTGTTGCTGGAAAAGTACGGGGAGGGGTGGAGGGGACCTGAACCCCATGCCTGATTACATCCACGTGACATGGTTTTCCTTTGCCGAACAGCAGTCCTATACCCGGCTTATCCACATCCCCGACCCGGAAGCCTTGCGTGAACGTATGGAGCAACCCGCACCGGTTCAAAGAAATGGAAAAATCATCAACATGCCACGCGATACGTTGGTTTTGGGGCTCGCCCCCGGTGGTACGGTTGTCATGTGGATTATGAACTGGGCCGAGACCGCAATCGAAGTGGGGCGCTATAAAGCAGTACCTTTTGACGATGATGTCAGGTACGAGGGTGCCCTGGAGTCTTATATGGAACGTGAGGGTGATTACCTTAAACAACACGGCCTTCAGCTTGATCGCTGGTAAAAATATTTGCCAGGGATATGCAGAAGGGCCCTGGTGCAGCGCGTGGATATCGCCGCCGACGCTGTTCAGAGAGCCGTACACCTGACGGCCCGGGACGAGTGGCGTTACAACTTTTCCCTCAACAGTCTGCGGGGGCCGGATGGCCGCCTGCCTGAACACTTTGACGAGTGGATACTGCCCGGTGCCCACTCCGACATTGGCGGAGGCTTCCCCGAAAACTTCCATGAACGCATTCAGGTAGGCCAGCCCCGCAAGTTCCGCGGCTATCACCCCAGAGACAGTTATGAATATACAGGAATCCTGATGGAGCGTAAGCGGATAGCCAGCGAAGGTTGGTTGGGGCCGCACAACCTAGATGGCACGCTTAACATTGAAGAAGCCTACCGGCGACAGTTGAAAGAGGGGGAAGTTGAACTTCAATTCCGTCTCTGGCTGGATCGACGGGTAAAGTCCGAATACTCACGAATAGCCTTGCGGCAGATGTACCGACTGGCCGCAGATGTGGGAGTACCGTTTAAAAAATTGAACCCCACCTTGGAAAAGTATGCCCTGCCTGACGAACTCCAATCCATCGCCACCCGCATCACCCTTCACATCAACGAAGGTCGGCCACTGCAACTGACTGCTGCAGAGGAAGCCCTGCTTCGCCAACGCTACATTCACCACTCAGCCCATTACCAGATTGCCGGGCCACTTTTTCCATTCAAGCCTGCACCCGGCAACGTGCGGAGCGTGCATCCAAACAGGGGTCTAAAATGATCAGAAAGCTCGTAATACTCTCCATCGTGTTCTGCACGAGTGTTCTATCGGGTGGTTGCTCCTTGGCGGGTACGCCTGAATGGGATCGACCTGTAACATACAGTGCTCGAGTGGCTGTTCCACGTCATTATGATGCCTGGGTTAAGCGGTTGCAGTTTGAAGCGACAGGTGAGCGGGCTTGGTGGTGGCCGATTGGCATTACCGGCTGTTGCTGGAAAAATCCGGGAACCGGGGGAGGAGAGCTGGCCCCCATGCCCGACTACATTCATGTAACGTGGTTTTCCTTCGCCGAACAGCAGTCCTATACCCGGCTTATCCACATCCCCGACCCGGAAGCCTTGCGTGAACGTATGAAACAGCCCGCGCCTGTACATAAGTGGGGGAAGCTACATAACGTACCCCGATATAACTTGGTTCTAGGACTTGCCCCCGGTGGTACCGTTGTAATGTGGATTATGAATTGGGGTGAGACCGCTGTCGAAGTGGGGCGCTATAAAGCGGTTCCTTTCGACGATGATGTCAGGTACGAGGGTGCCCTGGAGTCTTATATGGAGCGTGAGGGCGAATACCTTAAACAGCATGGTCTACAGCTCGACCGCTGGTGAAGATCGCTTGTGCAGGCTATGCAGAACGGCTCTGGTTTCGGGCGTGGATATCACCGTCGACACGGTTCACAGAGCAGTGCACCTGGGGCCGACTGATGAGCAAGGTCAGGCCCACTTTTCCTGAGGCGGCGCATAGGCACGAAAGCCGTCCACCAGATCTGTAGGAGTTTGTGCCAGCACAATCATGTCTAGGTATTGCTGACTAACAAACCCGGTAGCCACCATGGTTTTCACCATTTCTAGCAGCGGGTTGTAAAAGCCATTCACGTTATAAAACGCACAAGGCTTTTGGTGAACACCTAGCTGCGCCCAAGTCCAGACTTCAAAAATCTCTTCCAGCGTGCCGATACCGCCGGGCAAAGCAACAAAGCCATCGGCCAGCTCAGCCATCTTCGCTTTGCGTTCATGCATATCTTTCACAACGAACAGCTCCGTAAGGCCTGTGTGCGCCAATTCCCTGTCACGCAAATGCTCAGGAATAACACCGTAAACCTTACCGCCACTGGCCAGCACCGCATCGGCAATAATGCCCATAAGGCCAACATGCCCACCACCAAATACTAAATCTATACCGTTATTACCAAAAAACTCACCCAGCTCTTTGGCCTTTTCAGCGTATAGCGGTTCATTGCCAGAACGGGAACCACAGTAAACTGCTACTTTCATATTTGGCTGTCTCTTGCTGTGTGTCGAGTGATTGATACGTGTTCCGACCAATTGTGCGGGCGGCCCGGAGCGCGTTAGTATTATTCCTTCAGCATCAGTATCCTACCTTGCAAGCTGGCTCTAGTGACGACAGCCAAGCGTTTTTTCTAAAAGAGCACTTGGCTTTCTTTACTTAAAGGTCTGATTGCTATGGATAACCTTCATCACATTGTGGTCGTCGGCGGCGGTGCCGGCGGCCTCGAACTTGTTACCCGCTTGGGCAAAAAACTCGGTAAAAAGGCCAAGGCGCGCATCACCCTGGTGGATGCTGGGTTAACCCACGTGTGGAAGCCCCTCCTGCACGAGGTTGCATCCGGATCTTTGGACGCAAATTCCAACGAAGTGAACTATCGCGCCCACGCTCGCCAGCACCACTACGAATTTCAACTTGGCCGCATGAGCGACGTTAACCGCGAAACCAAAACCCTGGTGATCTCGCCCTTCCTCGATGAGGATGGCCACGAAGTGGTGCCCGAGCGGAATCTTCACTACGACACACTGGTTATCGCCGTAGGCAGCACCGCCAACGATTTCGGCACCCCCGGCGCGCAAGAAAACTGCCTATTTCTAGACAGCCTGAAACAAGCCCGTCGCTTCCATAACCTGATGCTCAACGCCTTTTTACGCAAAAACCACGAAGCCCGACAAGGCCGAGAGCATGTCCTGAACATCAGCATTATAGGGGCCGGCGCCACGGGCGTTGAACTGGCTGCCGAGCTGCGGCTGGCTTCGAGGGAATTGCCGGTGTACGGCATGAACCACCTGAAAGACTCAGATGTTTCGATTACCGTAATAGAAGCCGCCGACCGGATTCTACCGGCGCTTCCCGGCCGGCTCTCAGCAGCGGCGACCAAAGAACTCGGAAAACAGAATGTAACCGTCCTCAACGGCCAGCCCGTGAGCGAAATTCGCCCCGGCATTGTGGTACTGAAGGACGGCACAGAGCTGTCCTCAGAAATGACCATTTGGGCCGCAGGCATTAAAGCACCGGCGTTTCTTGCCGATCTGGATGGCCTTGAATCCAACCGTGGCAACCAACTGATTGTGCATCAAACCCTGGAAACCACCCGGGATGCCAACGTCTTTGCCTTCGGCGACTGCGCCGCCTGCCCACAACCCAATACCGACCGACCCGTAGCCCCCCGTGCCCAAGCCGCACACCAGCAGGCAGATACCCTGTTTAAAACCCTGTGCAACCGGCTAGAAGGCAAAGACGCCGTGCCCTTCGTGTATAACGACTACGGCTCGCTGATTAACTTTAGCCACTACACCACCGTAGGCAATCTGATGGGTAACCTATCCGGCCGCAGCATGTACATTGAAGGCAAGGTAGCCAGGCTGTTTTACGTGTCGCTATACCGCATGCACCAGGTGGCATTACACGGTTTTCTGCGCACTGGCGTAATTTGGTTTATGGATAAGATAAGCCGGGCGATGCAGCCGCGAATGAAATTGCATTGATGGGCTGAAGACGAGCAGAATCGCGTAAACCCTAGCAACGGCCTATGTCTAAGTACCTTTTTTGATCGAGCTTTTGATACCGGCTTAATCACATACGCGAGACGTTTCTTGAGCGAAGCGGAACCACAATTGAATTGCCGGATAAGTTCTCACCCTCGCTAGAATTTATGCGCTGGCATCGTAAACGTCTTTTCGTAAAATAAGGGGCTTGGGAAAGTGTGAGATTAGGTGGAGCAAGCTTGCACAGGCCCAGATGCCTTCGTAGGCTTGGTATTCGCTAACCTGATTAAACGTGCGAACGGCAACGGGGTGTCTTATGGCCCTGGATGCAAGGCCGGCCAGAACCAAAGCCAGCGTCTACCTTCGGGCAACTTATCGCCTACCAGCGGCTACTCCCACTTTTGCTTTATTCTGTATCAAACGAAGACAAAGGCGCTGTTACGATCAAACCTTCTTTCACGAAGTCCTGCAGTACAATATCGTAAGTCCCGTCTGGCACCTCTTTGGCGATTTGGTAGACCACTCCGTTATTGTCTTTTGGAGCCGCCTGTAAATCCAATATCTTGAAAGAGACTACCGGTGTTTTGTCCGCACTCCGAACCATTAACACCTTCGGCTTGAGTTTGTGCAGCGCATGGCTTTCGACCACGATCCCCACTTCGCCGTTCATCATTTCGGCGATGGATCCGGGTGGATAAACGCCCACCATCTGAATAAAAGCGTCGGCCAGCTCAGTATCAAACTGGGTTCCGCGATTATTGTGGATGATCTCCAGAGCGTGCATTGACGCGAGGGCTTTTTGATAAACACGCGTGCTGGTAATTGCATCGTAGGTGTCCACCAGCGCGATGATCTTCGCAAAGTAGGGTATGTTTTCAGCCGGCAGTCCTCTGGGATAGCCTTTGCCGTCTATTCGCTCGTGATGCGAGAAAGCCACGTCCACAGCGCTTTGCAGTGAGGCACCAGTGCTCATAAGAATGGTGCGACCATGAACTGTATGGTTTCGCATTAATGCAAACTCGTCGCTGGTCAGGCTGGTTGGCTTATTCAGAACCTCGTTCGGAATTCTGGTTTTACCGACATCGTGCAGCAGGCCGCATAGTGCCAAATTCTGAATTTCGCCCTTTATCATACCCAGAGATTTTCCAAACGCGGCAGACAGTATGGAAACGTTGATGCAATGCTCGGCGGTATACTCATCCTGATTCTTGATCTTGGTGAGCAGCATCAAGGCATTCTCGTTACGCAGCACACTCTCTACGCAACTATTCACAACGGTTCGGGCTCTGTTTATATCCAGCGTGCGGCTGATGCGCAAACCGGACATGATGGATTTGGCCGTGCTCTGAGCATCCTCAAACCGCATGGTGGCCGTTTGCAATTCCCGACTCATGCTCACCTGGTTTATATAGGAAACACGCTTGCGGGGGATTGTCCGGGCGGGGCCAGGTTTCGGCGGCTGCGTAGGTTTCTGTTTGCGATTGAACAAACCTACCAGACGACCCGGGCTGGAAACCTTCACTCTGGGTTCCCGCTTTTTCTCGGCTACGCCTTGTATAACCACAAACTCACACTGAAGGCGCAACGCGTGGACTTCGTTCATGTCTCTGATAATAAAGCCCTGCATGAGAAAGTCTGTTTCTTCCCAGGGTCTATCCAACCGGATGACATGCATGCCGATTTCCAGATCAGCAGTATCTATCCGGGTTTCAACAAGCTCAACGTATGTACCTTGCATGACTTTGGCTCAGCATTGAAGGCTATCAATATAAATATCATGCAACTGTAGCGCAGTATGAAAACATGGATTGTAAAAAACGGTTAAACCTTATTTGGCGCGGCCCCTACTCCGGCACGGCCTTCAGCTTGGCAATAGTCGATCGAGCTAATGCAGACAACTCGGCCGGGCTTTCGTTGGCGTAGGTGATAATTTGCTGCTTCATGCTTCTGGCCCAGAATTTATGAAGATGGTCCGCCGCTACGTCGGCCACCTTGTCGTCGTCACCCTGGTGCAGATTGTTGGCGATGATCTGGTCGAGCATTTTGATCAGGTTGTTTAATTGCTGGTCACTCACAACGTACTCTCCTGAGATATGTCTTCACCACGGGCATAGATTACGTGGCGACCTACATCTTCCCGTGCCTGAATAATAAGGCCGTCGGCGGTACACCAGGCCGCACCGTGGGTGGCGCCTGTTTCAAGCTGCAGCGGCTGGTGTTTTTTCAGGTTTTGCAGCGCAGTCTGAACGGCTTCATCGCTGGGCATAGGCCGCAACGCCACCACGTCAAGCGTGCGGACTACATGGGCAAGAGATTCGGTGCCACATAACCCGCAGCCGGTTCGGCCGGTCATGTTGCGACGCTGTTCCCGCAAGCGAGCGTAGCAATCACCAGCAATATGCATATCCAACTCTATGCCATCTTCACCCGGCTTTATCTCGATGCTGAACAGCTGATCTGGCCGCTGCACTATACCTTCGCTCAGGCTGAAACCCAGGGCGAAATCCTCAAGATCACAGGGCGAGGCCATCATCACGGCATGGCCGCCGAGCTTAACGACCAGATCCAGCAACTGCTGGCCGGTGCGCAACCCCGAAGAAGCCCTCTCTGCGCTCAATCGCGGCGAATGCGACATCGCCAGTTTTCACCTACCAACTTGCCCGGCGCTCGCCCGGCAAATTCTCAGTCACTACCAAAGACACCTAAACAAAAACCATCGCCTGATCCGCTTTGTTACGCGGTGCGAAGGTCTAATGATGCGCAAAGGCGAACACGAAGAGGTTCGTACCTTGCAGGATTTGAGCACCTCAGGGCTCAGCTTTGTAAGCCGCGACCGTCATTCGGGCACCCGCATCCTTCTCAATCTTTTATTAAGGCAGCAAGGCCTCGCTGAAGACAGCATCAACCGCACCTCTCAGCCAGAGTTCACTCATACTGCCGTTGCCGCGTTTGTGGCCTCGGGCATGGCAGAAGTTGGTTTTGGCGTGCAAGCGGCAGCTGAGCAGTTCAATCTGAACTTCATTGAAATGGCCAGCGAGCACTACATGCTGATTTACCGCCAGGATCGCTTGCCTGCAGCAACACTCAGATACCTGACAACACTTCTACAATCCCGGGCACTCATTGATCGCATCAACACAGTGCCCGGCTACGCGACAGACAACCCCGGCGACATAAGCACTTTCGATCAGCTTATTGCCGGAGCAGCCTGAACACCCGAGCAGCTCAGGTACCCAATCGCTTGATACCTAAGAGGTCTGCAGAGATACTAATACGCGATGGCCTTATGTTGATTTCCGGCAAGCCTTTTTTGATGGAGTTCTGATGGATCCAATGCTCACCCTGGTCGGTGCCCTGATGCTTGTCATCAGCATCCTTCTGAGCCCACTTTCCAGCCGCGTCGGTATGCCGGTTCTGCTTATCTTCCTGGCCGTGGGCATGATGATGGGCAAAGACGGCCCAGGTGGCATTGAATTCGACGATTTTCAACTCTCTTTTCTGGTCGCCAATCTGGCCTTGGGCGTTATCCTTCTGGATGGCGGCATGCGCACACGTGCAGAAACCTTCCGTGTAGGCCTGAAGCCTGCTTTGGTACTGGCTACGGTTGGTGTTGCTATGACGGCCGTAGGGGCCGCATTTGTCGCCTGGCTGGTTTTCGACCTGCACTGGATGATGGCCCTGCTCATTGGCTCCATCATTTCGTCAACCGACGCGGCTGCTGTGTTTTCACTACTTCAGGGCCGTGGACTGCACTTAAATGAGCGGGTCAGCGCTACTCTGGAAATCGAATCCGGCAGTAACGACCCCATGGCGATCTTCCTGACGCTGATGATGGTCACGGTGATTGGCAGCAATGGAGACCACGCCATTCAGGAGTCGCTGATTCTACTGTTCAAGCAGTTCAGCATCGGCGGCGTTGGCGGTATCGTCGGCGGGTTTCTGATTGCTGAGCTAACCAACCGTATTCGCCTTACGCCATCTCTCTACCCGTTGCTGGTAGCTGCCGCTGGCATTTCGGTGTTTTCTGCCATCAATGCCATTGGCGGCAGCGGGTTTCTGGCCATATACCTTTGCGGTGTTGTGATCGGCAACCGTCAGGTACGGATGATGCCGATGATTCTACAGATGCACGATGGCTTGGCCTGGCTGGCTCAACTTTGCCTGTTCCTGATTCTCGGCCTGTTAGTTAATCCGTCTGACCTACTGCCTCTGGCGGGAAGCGGCCTGATACTGGCACTGGCACTGATTTTTGTGATCCGGCCATTAACCGTTATGGCTACCCTTTGGCCTTTTGGCTTTAACCGCCGGGAGTTGGGTTTTATTAGCTGGGTAGGTTTGCGGGGGGCTGTGCCTATCGTTCTGGCGCTGTTCCCGATCATAGCCAACCTGCCCGAAGCACAACTGGTTTTTCATGCGGCTTTTTTTATTGTGCTGGTTTCTTTGTTGGTTCAAGGCACCACTATTGCGCCGCTTGCGCGCAAACTGCGCCTCGAAATTCCTGCAAACGGCGAGCCCTACCGGCGCTTGCCATTGGACGCCCCAGCCGCGGGTGATCATGAGCTGATGCTGTTCCCTTTACGGGGGGAGAACTGGGAGAAACCCATTGTGTTGGGGCAATTGCGCTTTCCCGAGAACACGGCCGTTGCCGGCGTGTTTCGCAATCGCGTTTGCCTGCAGCCAAAGGCCGATTTGGAAGTATCCAATGGCGATGTCGTTGCCATGTTCGCCACACCCAGCGTTCTGAATGAGCTTGGCAAATCTCTAAGCGGCCGACAGACCCCAAAGCACTTGGCGGAACGCGCCTTCTTCGGGGACTTTGTGCTTAACGGAGACGCGCTGCTTGGCGATGTGGAGCAGGTTTATGGGATCGAATTTGATGAGTTGCCGCCAGAGCTGTCACTGGCCGAATGCTTTGCAAAACGCACCAAGGGCCACCCGGTTATTGGCGACACAGTTGTTCTTGGGCCGGTCACTCTGGTGGCCAGGGCTACAGAGGCCGACCAAGTCACTAAGGTGGGCTTGAAAATGGAGAAGTCACAAAATGCCTGACCTGTGCACTGGATAGCTATAAAAGTTAACAAAACCCCTTAACATCTAATCGAACGGTTGTGTTATAAACAGCCCTGCGCGAAGATTAATCATTGGTAAGTTAAGGTTATTGCTATGCCCCGTTTATTAACCCGGTGCCTTCTGGCTCTGTTTATTACAGCAAGCTTTCCAGCGTATAGCTCAGAGCTTCTAGCAACAGCAGATACCCGAATGCCAACCATAGACAACGCCCCCAGCGAATCGCTGGTGGTTAGTAAAGTGCTGGTAAGAAAAGAACAACGCAGGCTTTATCTGATGAACGGAGAGGAAGTGCTCCGGAGCTACCGCATATCGCTTGGGGATAATCCTGAGGGGCACAAACTCTATGAAGGCGACGAACGTACGCCAGAGGGCGAATACACGCTAGACTGGCGCAATTCTGGCAGTGATTTTTACAAATCTATTCACATCTCCTACCCAAGCGTAAAAGACCGCGAAATGGCAGAAAACTGGGGGTTGAGCCCAGGCGGTAGCATTATGATTCACGGTTTACCCAATGGCGCGGAAGACATGGCGTTTGCTTATACAGGTCTGGATTGGACGAACGGATGCATTGCCGTTAACAACCAGGAGATGGATGAAATCTGGCAGTTGGTCAACGACGGCACCCCGATCCGCATCATTCCCTGACCCCCACCCCATGACGCCAGCATTAAGTTGTCGTCATAACCTCAAAAAATTTACGTATACTTAGTTAACATTTCCTCTCAGAGTGTTTTACACTGTTTCACGACTCCGGTAGTCAACGCCTATCGGGCCGAAGCTGACAGGAAGTTGTCTGAACTGACTTTCGGATCAACAGGAAATAACTCGACCAATAAGGGGATTTACAATGCGTAAACTGACGATCGCCGGAATCGCACTAGCTACTGCTCTGACTGCAGGTTGTGCAACTTCCGACCAGGGCGCTCTTGACGAAGCCAATGCAACTGCCAGCTCTGCTGAGCAAAGTGCAGACAAGGCAATGAACACCGCTAACAGCGCTGCTAGCTCAGCACGTTCTGCACAACAAACTGCAGACCGGGCTCTGGCCGCTGCAAAAGCAGCTCAGAAAGCTGCTGACGAAGCAAACGAGCGCGCCAAGCGTATGCTCGATCGTGCAAGCATGAAGTAAGACTTTAGCTTAAGCACTACAAAAAAGGCCGGGACTCCCGGCCTTTTTTTATGGCTCCCGCTTTATGATTCCGGCGGCTTTGGTTGATTATTAACCGGCGTTTTCTCCATGAACATTTTGATCATATCCATCGGTAACGGGAATACGATGGTGGATGAATTGGTATTGCTCATGTCTGAGAGGGTTTGCATGTAGCGCAGTTGCATAGCGCCCGAATCGGCAGACATTACCTTTGCAGCCTCCACCAGTTTCTTGGACGCCTGCAATTCGCCTTCTGCATGAATCACTTTTGCCCGCCGCTCACGTTCGGCTTCAGCCTGGCGCGCAATGGCCCGAATCATGGATTCATCAAGGTCTACATGCTTGATTTCAACGTTAGCAACCTTGATTCCCCATTCTTCAGTTTGAGTATCAATGATCTCTTGAATATCCGCATTGAGCTTATCGCGCTCTGACAGCATTTCGTCCAGGTCGTGTTTGCCCAGCACCGATCGCAACGTGGTCTGGGATAGCTGGCTAGTCGCGGCACCGAAATCTTCAACACGGATAATGGCCCGCTCCGGGTCCACCACACGGAAATAAAGCACCGCATTCACCCGCACCGTTACGTTGTCACGGGAAATGACATCCTGGCTGGGCACATCCAGGGTGATTACTCGCAAATCCACCCGCACAATCTGTTGAATGCCGGGAAGCACAACAATCAACCCCGGACCTTTCACGCCTTGGAATCGGCCCAGGAAAAACACAACACCCCGCTGGTATTCCGGCAAAATCTTGATGGCAGAACCCAGTATCAGTAGTAGCACCACAGCGGGTGCCAGCCAGGGAATCAGATCACCAATCATACAGCCTCCTCGTTTCGCTGCTGGTCACTGTGTGTCCCGTCAGCTCGCGGTGCGTCTGCCGCCTCAACGCTGACAGTCAAGCCATCGATCCCGGTAACCATCACTGCATCACCCTGGCGCACAGGGTGATGGCTGACGGCCTTCCAGCGCTCTCCGCTGAGCCGCACATGCCCTCGATAACGCCCATGCTCCTCGCTAAAATCATTCAGTGCAACGACTGTTCTACGGATTACCTGCTCGGTACCGCTAACCGGAAGCTTTTTCCGCAGCCCGACAAATCGAGCGACCGTCCAAAAAATGAAACCGGCCGCAACTGCTGCTGTGCCCCCAATGGTCGGCAGAGAAATGGCACGGTGGCTGCCATCCATAAGAATGATCGAGCCGGCAACAAACGCAACTATGCCGCCTACACCAAGAATGCCAAAGCTGGGCACCAGGGACTCCCCGACAATAAATCCTAACCCGAGAAGAATCAGAGCCAACCCGGCGTAGTTTACCGACAGCACCTGAAACGCAAACATCGCCAGGATCAGACAGATGGCGCCTACAACACCTGGCACCACCGCGCCCGGGCTTGCCAGCTCAAAAATAATGCCGTAGAACCCGATAATCATCAGGAAATAAGCAACATTGGGGTTGGTAATGACTGAAAGTAGGCGTGTGCGCCAGTCCGGTTGCATACGAACAATCTTCAGCCCGGCAGTCTGAAGCGTTGCATCACCGGAGGTCAGGCGCACCGTGCGCCCGTCAATCTGGCGCAGTAGCCCCGGCAGATCCACCGCAATAACATCTATGACATTTTGCTCCAGGGCCTCGCTGGCGCTCAGATTAACCGCCTCACGCACGGCTTCTTCGGCCCAGTCGGCATTCCGGTCGTGGCGCTCCGCCAGCCCTCTGATGTAGCTAACCGCATCTTCCAGAACCTTGCGCTCCATGGCTGTTTCGCCACGACGCTTGCCATCGGTGGGGGGATTTTCTTTTTTGGCGGGCTCCGAGCTGCCTGGCATCCCGCCCATCTGAACCGGCGTTGCAGAGCCCAGGTTGGTCGCAGGGGCCATAGCGGCGATATGGCTTCCGTAGAGGATATAGGTACCGGCACTTGCAGCGCGGGCTCCCTGAGGGGAAACATAGGTTGCCACCGGCACATCAGAGCTCAGAATGGTTTTGATGATTCCCCGCATGGAGTCCATCAGGCCGCCAGGCGTGTCCATCTCGATAATCACCAGCCCTGCCGCTTCGGATTCTGCCCGGCGAATGCCGCGAACAAGATAATCCATGGTGGCAGGGCCAATAGCCCCGTCAACTGTCAAAACCAGCGCGGTGTCGGGGCTCTTTTGCTGGGCGAACACCAAGTGCGTCAGTGACGCCAGACCGAGCAGTATGCCAACCAGCATAACGACAACCCATGCTCTGAGCCATCTCTGACGGCCTGAGCTGATGGGGCGGTAGACCTGCATATCGCCTCCCCGGATGCGGAAGGTGGCTCAGAACAGCTTGGCGAGCACCGAAACCGGCAACCGTCGTAGCACGTAACCAATGGGTGTCCAGGGCCAGCTTGGCACAAAACACTCACTTTTCCCGGATTCAATGGCCTTTACCATAGCCTTGCAGCCGGTCTTCGCATCTACAATGAACGGCGTGCTTTTCACCTTTTCGTTGATTTCCGTTCTGATATAGCCCGGATAAAGCGTTGTCACCTTGATGGGTGAGTCCACCTTTTTCAGTTCGACACGCAAACCTTCTGAAAGTGCCGCAAGGCCAACCTTGGTTGCAGCGTAGGTGTTTACATTGCCCGGCATGCCACGAACAGCCGTTACAGAAGACACAGTAACCAGGTGTCCCCGGTTTTGTTCGCGGAATATTTCCATGGCCGCTTCCATCTGCGCCAGCGCAGCAACAAAGTTGGTTTCTGCCGTTTGGCGGTTAGCGTTGAACTTACCGGTACCAAGGGGCTGACCTTTGCCAATGCCAGCGTTAACAACAATACGGTCCAGGCTGCCAAACTCTTGCTGAAAGGCCCGGAAAACCTCAAAAACCTGATCGTGGTTGTTCACATCCAGGGCGCGAATGCTGATCGTCACCCGAGGATGCTTGTCTGCAAGCTCCTCGCGCAATGTTTCCAGCCGCTCGGTACGTCGGGCACACAGGGCCAGGTTATCGCCTCTGGCTGCGAACTCGCGGGCCATGCCCTCACCGAGTCCCGAACTGGCGCCGGTGATCAGTATGGTGCGATTCATGGGTTCTCCTGACTTATCATTGTTATAAACACCGGGTATCGGCCGAACTAGAAGTACAGCTTCTGTTCAGGTTCTTCTTGGGACGAGAGTTGTTTGTTTGTTGGCGACTTGTCGGATGCCACCCGTGAAATCTGTTCGCCAACCATGGCAGGAATACCATCGGCTTGGTCTACCGCAAGTTCTATCGCCTTACGCTGAACTTCAACCCCGGGATGCTTCAGGCGGAAGGCTTCAACTTCGCGCGTAGCCTCTTGCCACAGGCGATCCCGATCCTTCTGGTTATACTCTTCGTGGGGGCGATGAACTTCAAGCCAAACCTCGCCTCCGGACATTCCCATTTTCACGGGATCGTTAACGATTTGTACCGATGTGCCTTTGCCCGCCTGATAAACGAAACGGGATATATCTTCGTTATACATGCGAAAACAGCCGTGGCTAACAGGCATCCCCACACCAAATCGCTTGTTAGTGCCGTGAATCAGATAACCTTTTTCACTCAGCAAAAGAGCATGACTACCCAGAGGGTTGTCGGGGCCAGGCGGAATCATTCGGGGCAGGAAATCACCAGAGGCTTCATACTCTGCGCGAATGCTGTCAGGGGGATACCATGCGGGTGATTCCAAGGGCATGGTGACCTTGGCGTCAGCCAGCGGGGATGGGTTTTCAGACGTTCCAACACCGACTGGGTAAACCTGCACGCCATCCTCGGCAAAATAGTAAAGCCGATACTCCGCCAGGTTAATCACAATGCCTTCCCTGCGGGCCTCAGGCATAACATACTGGCGCGGCAGCGTGATGGTGGTGCCCTCGCCGGGCAGCCAGGGGTCAACACCCGGGTTTGCTTTCACAAGCTCAAGATAGCCCATCGCAAGTTGGCTACCCACTTCCGCAAAGGTGTCTTCATAGCGGGTGGTAAACACGTCGAGACGACCTGCCAAATCACCCTTGATCTCGAACGTTGGCACCCGTGGGCTACGATCAGTGGCCTGCCCGGAGGCGGGCTTTTCCGATGAGCTGTCCTGCTTTGCGGCCCACGCCGGTTGCAAAGCCAATGTACTAGCCAGCAACACCAGCGCTGAATACGTTTTGAATCCCATAAGTCTCATTCCAGAAAAACCTGCTTCGTTGCGTGCAGTGACAGCCGGCGCCCTCAGTAGTTCCAAACCACTGATGACAGTGTCACAACCGCCATAACTGCGAACAAAATACTTGCACAAACCCGGGCGGTCGCCAGCGGCAACCGATCCATCAACCAGTGCCCAGCCATGATAACCGGTATGTTGGCCAGCAACATCCCCGCTGTTGTACCGATGATAACCCAGATTGTCTCAGTATAGCGGGCCGCCAGAACAACGGTGGCAATCTGGGTTTTGTCGCCAATCTCTGCCAGAAAGAACATCACGGTCGTCGCCGCAAAGGCGCCCATACCCAAAAACCGGGAGCTGTCGCTGTCGTCCTTGTCTGGCACCAACAGCCACAAAGCGATTGCCACAAAGCTCAGGGCAAGAATCCAGGGAAGCCAGGTTTGGGGAATCCATGCAGCCACCCAGGCTCCCAGCCAAGCCGAAAGTGCGTGATTCAGGATGGTCGCGACGAGTATGCCCATAATAATGGGAAGGCGTTGAGTGTAACGGGCAACAAGAAAAAGGGAGAGCAGCTGGGTTTTGTCGCCAATTTCGGCAATGGCAACGGCAACTGTTGAAGTGAGAAATGCGTCCATGGATTCTTCCGGGGCGGATAGTTGGACATGAGACAGCTCACCTTCCGCCCTTGGAGGTGAAACTGCCTCAGGTCTTGCCAATTTCACCGAAACCAAGTGAAACACGATAGCCATGGGGATGAGCCCCAAGTATGTTGACTACCGTCCGATCCGGACACCGGATGCGGAGGCTACTCCCCTGAAGAGTAGGGCTATATTAGTTAATCTTCCCGGGCATGGCAACCGGCTACGCTCGCATGCGCCAAACGGGCACGACCGCAGCAGCAACGAATACGGCAACCAGCCACCAGGCCGTATGGAAGGCATTGATAGTGGGCACGCCGCCGCTATGCTCACCAAACTCAATGGTCAGTGCCACGATATTCACCCCAAATGCACCCCCCAACTGGCGAGTAAAATTAATGGTGCTGGAGCCGGCGCCCAACTCTTCGGGTTTAAGCGGGTTCAACGCGCCTATGGAAAGAGACGGTAACATAAACCCTATGCCTATCCGGCCAACCACCGTCCAGAGCGCAAGCCAACCGAAAGCCAGAACCAGGTCGGACAACGCAAACAAAATAGCCGACGAAGCAAACATCGCCATCCCGAAGATAACCAGTTTTCTGGCGTCGCCGCCCCGGTCAGCCAGTTTTCCGGCCAACGGGAATGTCATGCCCAAAACAATGCCCGCCGGCAGCATTAGCAGGCCCGCTTCTGTCGCTGTGTAGCCCAGAACCGTTTGAACGTAGAGCGGTATCAGGTAGGTGGATCCAAAAAGGGCCAGCCCCATCGCCATAGCGCCCAGATTGGCATAAAGGAAGCTAGGCCTGCGCAGCAAGCTGATATTAACCAAGGGATGTTTTATGCGCTTTTCGCGCAACACAAACATTATCAGAAGCACCAGTGCCACAAGCCCTTCAATGGCAACCCGGGTTTCCTGGCCGCCCAGGCTCTGCAGGCGGTTCAGGGTATCGAGAGAAAGCCCGACAGTCGCTCCCAGCAACACCAGCCCAACCAGATCAAATCGATAGGGAGCCGGCCGGGAAGCAGGCGTAGGTAGAAAGCGCAGCGCCATAAATACGCCGATGAAGGTAACCGGTGCTGGCGCAAACATCACGAAGCGCCAATCCAGTTGATCCACCAAAACACCACCCAGTACTGGCCCAAGTGCTGGAGCCAGTACAACCCCCATACCGTAGATGCCCATGGCCTGGCCGCGCCGATTGCGGGGGAATATGCGAAATACCAGATACATGCCCATGGGCTGCATCAAGCCGGCCATGGCACCTTGGCCAATGCGGGCAGCAATCAACTGCTCCGGCGAGTTGGCAAACCCGCCAGCCAGCGAGATCAGTGTAAACACCGCCATGGCACACGCCAGGGTCTTGCGTACACCAAAATGATCAAGCAGCCACGAGGAGGCCAGCATGGTTGTTGTCATGGCCGCGATAAAGCCGGTTGCCAGCCAGTGCACCTGGCCCTGACGAATACCGAATTCCACCATGATATCGTGGAGCGCAACGTTCACCACCGTGGCACTCAATACAGTAGCAATAGTCCCTACCATTACCGTAGAGACTGCCAGCCACCGCCAGTTGGTACCATAGCGGGCAATCAGGCCCTCGACAGAATTATCTCTCAAGTGATTACTTCTGCTTTTCAGCGTTATCCATGATTTTATGGAACACCCGCAACGCAACCTCAATATCGTCGTCGCTCACGCCTTCAAGCATTCCGTCCCGAAGTTTATCGGCCCGTTCAGACAAAACGTCCATGAAATCCCGGCCGGGATCGGTGAGGTGCAGGCGGCGAGCACGGCGATCATTGGGGCAAGCCCGGCGTTCAATCAATCCTTGCAGCTCCAGGCTGTCTAGCAGGCGCACAAGCGTTGGGTTTTCAATGGCCATCAGGCCGGCCAGTTCTCGCTGGGTCATGCCTTCGCCACCTTGCTGCAAATACACCATGGTGGTCCAGCGGGCTTGGGTGACGCCCAAATCTTTCAGGCGCTCGTCTAAAAGCTTACGCCAGCGACGGGTTACTCGGGCGACGGCAAAGGGAAACTGATCTCTCATAGCTACTGCTCCGTTCCGGCAAGAAAGCTTACATTATAGGATTGCTACCAATAGTAAGCTAACAATTCGAATAAAAACAGATGTGCAGTGAAAAACAAGATCGGGGAAAACCGAAAGGCGACCTTATTCCGCGCATCAACCGGTCGGGCGCAAGGACTCTTCATGCATTTCTTCAACCTCTGGAGATTGTTGGAATTCCGTGTTCCGCGGATCAAGTTCGGTCAGTACCACAGAGGTTTCCGGCATTGCAGGCACATAGTGTTCCTGATCTTTCACCGCAACATCTTCAGTGTAAGTAATGCGCAAAGAAGTGATAACCGCAAGTACCAGCAAAAACCCGGCATTGCCTACAAACAGGCCTTTCGGACCCATCAGGTTGATCAGTTCGGCCATTGCGATGGGGCCAACAACACTGCCAACCCCATAACTGAGGAGCAGTGTGGCGCTGGCCGCAACAATACGGGTGCTTTCCATGCGATCGTTGGTTATCGCAACAGAAATAGGGTAGATCATCGCTGAGAGCCCGGTGAACACTCCAACCAAGAGCATGAGCAGCCAAAGGTTTTCAGCCCCAATGAGGCTGACAGAAACCGCCGCAAAAGACGCAATAAGAGCCACCCAGAACATCACGCGGCGGCGATCAAATCGGTCACACAACCGCCCCAGTGGCCAGGCAAGAAGCATGGCCGCAATGATCGCGCTGGCCATGAAGGTCGAGGTTTTTGCAACATCAAGGCCCATCAGGGTTGCGTACACCGGGCCCAGCGCATAAAAACCACCAATCAGCACACCGCAGACCAAAGCGCCGGAAACACCGGTGAACGACTCGCGGGCAAGCGTAAAAAAAGAGATGCGCTGAACCTGCTCAATAATCGGAGCTTCCATGCGAGTTAAAGCCAGGGGAACCAGAGCCAGTGTAAGCAGAATTGCAGCGAGGGAAAACGGCATGAAATTGGAGGGGTCGCCCACGTTAATAAACAGCTGACCGCCCGCGGCAGAGAGATAAAAAACGATTTGGTAGACAGCAAATAGTGTGCCGCGGTTACTGTTGCTGGCACGACTGGAGAACCAGCTTTCGATCACCACCAACACGCCGGCAATGCTAAAGCCCGAAAGCACCCGCAGGCATGCCCAAAACACCATGGAAATAGCCATGGGATACATCAGCGACACCACAGCCGCTATGGCAGCGAACGCTGCAAATGCCCGAATATGGCCAACACGACCGATGATCTGGTGCACATAAAGAGTGCCCAGAACAAACCCAACAGAGTAACAAACCAGCACCCAACCGATAATATCCGGTGAAACCGCTTCAATACTCAGACGAATGCCAAGCAACGTCATCAGGAAAGCATTTCCGCTGATCAGCAAAACGATGCTCAACAAGAGAGCAGAAAGGGAGGCGACCGTTCGGGTCATTGCGGAAACTCCGGATGTTACTGGTGCAGTATTACACCAGTCCTTTCAAGATGTACCTAATACGCACTTGCCGAAGCCCTGCTAAACTCCTATGAGCGTCAAGCGTTGTTATAGCGCTGTTTCACAATGTTTCACATTAATGCGCCGTAACAGACCCGCTGTGCCATAGGGGGTAATATTAAAAGCTATTATTCAATAAACCCGTGAGTGTCTGGTTATGAAAAAAACGGACTGGCCCATCCGTTGGGATTTGCTGCTTCGCTACCGACTCATTGAAACCGTCGCACTGTGGGAAGGTCGCTTGACGACAAACCACATCTGCCACAGTTTTGGTATCGGCCGGCAGCAGGCATCTAAAGACATAAATACCTATCTGCGCGAGCTTGCGCCAGGCAACCTTGTTTATGATCGGCACCTCAAGGGCTACGTACCGTCGGCAAATTATAAGCCGGCAGTAACCCGAGGGCATGTTAGCGAATACCAGGATCTGCTCGCTCGCCAGCAAAGCCTTAGCAGCACCTTTGAAACCCTTGAGGTCGGCCTACCAGACAACACAGTTGTCTACGGCCCCAATCGTGTTATAGCACCTGAGACCATGCGAGCGGTCGTAACGGCAACCCGCCATGGCAGGCAGCTAAGGGCAAGCTACTCGTCCCTTAGCCGTCCTGAGGCAGTAGAGGGTATTCTCGAGCCCCACACACTGGTGTGCACCGGCAACAATTGGCACCTGCGCGCTTGGTGCGACTCCAACCGGGAATTCAGGGATTTTGCCCTCAGCCGTTTCCATGCAGCACCCACGGCCCTGCGGCAAAAAGCCAAACACACAAGCCAGAAAGATGATGACTGGAATCGCCGAGTCACAATGACGATCTCCCCCGACCACCGCCTGACCGAAGCCCAGCAAAAAATCATCGAACTGGATTACGGTATGCACAATGGTCGCCTGAACGTTGATGCTCGGGCCGCTCTGGCGCCGTATGTTTTGTCGCAGCTTGGAATCACGCTAGACAACCATCACCCTGACCCACTGATCCAACAGCTTGAACTGACCAATCCAGATCAACTTGGGTTTGGCAGCAAGCGCGAACGCGCCCTCAAAGCCGTCGCTGGCCTCAGCTAACTATTAAGCATTCAGCGTGAACTTAAGCACACGATGTTTTTGTGCCTTCACTTTTATTCTATTACTGCTGTCAGCCTCTGAGGCACTGGCAGCAAATACCTGTGGCGAGCGGGCAACTGCCATTTCTGCGGTCCAAGGTGAGGTCGACACATCACCGCTGGTTGGCCACAAGGTTACCGTTGAGGGCATCCTCACCATCGATGCCCGCATGGAAGGCGGGTTTGCCGGCTTTTATCTGCAACAGGCTGAAGATGAAACCGACGGCAACCCCGAAACCTCTGAAGCCTTGTTTGTTTTTACCCGCAAAGAGACGGGTGTGCCCGGTGATCGCCTGCGCGTTACGGGTACCGTAAAGGAATTCCACGGCCTAACTGAGCTTGCGAATATCCAAACGATCATTGCCTGTGGCTCTGCCCCACTTCCACAAGCCCAGGTTCTAACGCTACTGTGGCCAGCCACACTGGAGCCCCTTGAAAACATGCGAGTCAAGGTGGCCCAACCGTTAACGGTTATCGATTCCTGGAACCTGGCACGCTACGGCGAGCTCACATTGGCAGCGGCTGATCAGGTGATACCTACGGAATATTTGGAGCCCGGCCCACAAGCAGCACAAATCGCCAAGCGGAACCGACAACAAAGACTTCTGCTGGATGATGGCCGCAGTATACGCCACCCTGACCCCACCCCTTGGCCCTCCGAAGGCCTGAGCGGCAAGAACACAATTCGCAGCGGCGATAAAATCCGCGAGCTGTCTGGCGTCCTTGATTACCGGTTCGGAGCCTGGCGAATACAACCGGAAAGTCTGCCGGTTTTTGAGCCTGCAAACACTCGGCCGCCAGCCCCTGCACGGCCCGCAGATCCGCATGTTCGTGTTATGACGATGAACCTGGAAAACTATTTTAATGGCGACGGAAAAGGCCAAGGCTTTCCAACGACCCGTGGGGCCGCGTCCGCGCTGGCATTTGAGATACAGCATCGGCGACTGGTAGAGGCTCTGCGTCGCCCAGACCCAGACATTCTGGCTGTCACTGAGCTGGAGAACGACGGCTATGGCGCAGCCAGCGCAATAGCACAGCTGGCCCGCGCACTCGGTCCAAAATGGACCTTTGTTAAGACCCCAGGTGCCGATGGCAGCGATCAGATACGCACCGGCTTGCTGTATCGCCGTGACCGCATCGTTTCCGAGACTCAACCAGAACGCCTGAACACCGGCCTGTTCAGCCAGCGGGGCCGCCCGCCATTGGCACAGATTTTCCGGTCTAGGGGGCAACGCCTTGCCATTCAAGTGGTGGTACCACACCTGAAGTCAAAATCGTGCAGAGGTGCAACCGGTCAAAACCAGGACAAGAACGATGGCCAGGGCTGCTACGCCCAACGCCGCACCAAAACCACACGCGCAGTTGTCGAATGGATTGAGCAGCTACCGCAAATACCCGATCTTGCTGGCACATTAATTACCGGCGATCTCAACAGCTATTTCCATGAAACACCACTGCAGGTTCTGCAGCACGCTGGATTCACCAGCATGGTGCACCACTTCCACCCCTGCACGGCCCAGCAATGCGACCAATACACGTACAGATACAAGGGTGAAAAAGGGTCGTTGGACTACGCTCTCGCCTCCGCATCGCTCAAAGGTCGGGTTCTCGATGCCCAAACCTGGGCCATCAATGCCGATGAGCCATTGGTGCTAGGGTACAAAGACAACCTGCCTGGCACGACTGCGTTGCCCTGGCGCTCCTCTGACCACAACCCGGTTATTATCGATATCCAGCTCTAACCGGCCCCTCATATTCCTGAATAATTCCGCTGGCATACGCTCCAATTGGCCTCTCGTGCCCATTGACCCGTCATTGAAGTCATGGGGGCGAGGTGCCGCAACGGTCATAATCAAAGGTATTGGTTAATCCGTCAGACAACAAGAACAGCTTATAACAAGGATTCTCATGCGTGTTTCTGCTTCTGTCACACAGGATCTGGGTATGCCGGCCATCTACCTGCATATACTGGCTGAACTGTTGCGCACCATTGGTCTGGACGAACGCGACTTGCTGCTTCGGGTTGGGTTGGACCCCGCCAGGCTGCAGTCTACAAGTGTCAGAGTTAGCCAGGCGCAAGCCAGTGAGTTTGTGACCCGCGCAATCATTGAAAGCGGCGAACCCGGCCTTGGCATTATGCTGGCCCGCGAGCTGAAGCTGCCATTGCACGGCGCGCTAGGCGTGGCTGTGATGAGCAGCCGCACCCTGAAGGATGCGCTGGGCCTGATGACCCGTTACCTCACCTTACGGGCGCCACACCTAAGTGTTCGCAGCCGTGAGCACGGCAACGCAGTGCACTACACCATTCTGTGTGATGGCGACCCTGGGCCTCTGCAAGGGTTCATTATGGACGCCATGCTGTTTGGTTGCGCCTTCATGGGAGAACAACTTACCGGTACCGCCATTGGAGGGTCTGGAATTCTGAGGAAAGGCGCAGAACCCCCATACTTCCATCGCTTCCGACAGTCGATTTTGATGCCGGTTAGTTACAACTCGCAAGAAAATGCCCTGGTCATCCCCCTTAATGCGTTGTCAGCGCCTATCCGCTTCAGCGACGACCAACTTGCAGAGTCGTCCCGCGCCCAGTGTGAAGAGGCGCTGAAGCAGCTTACCGAAGATGCGGGCTTCGCTTGCCGGGTAAGGCGAGTGATTGAAACCAGCTACCCCTTCCCACCAAAGCTGGCACGGGTAGCTGCGACACTGTTTGTATCAGAGCGCACGTTAAAGCGTCGGCTTCAGGAAGAGCAGGCCAGTTTTCAGAACCTGGTGGACCAGGTTCGGTTAGAGCGCGCCAGGGAGCTGCTCACCGGCACTAACATAAATCTGAACCAGGTTGCAGATGTTTTGGGCTATGCAGATGCTGCAAACTTTACCCGTGCCTTCAAGCGCTGGACGGGGGTCAGCCCTAGCCACTACAGAGGCGCTGAACAGCAGTCAGCCGCCACGTTTCTGCGCGCCCGCATGCCGGCCCCTGCGTAATCAATCGATACCGATGATTTTATGCATTTGCAGAGTCAGGCGCCAACGGGGATGAGCCAGGCAGTAATCCGTTGCCTTGCGAGTGTTACTCTGTTTGACCGGATCTGTGCCGCCCTCAGAGGCGGACGGAGAAGCCATAGGCGACAGGAAAAAATGCTGTGCGTTCAGGTGAGTAAACCTTTCTGGCAGGGCTTTGGCCTGAGGGTATACCAGCTTCAGCTCATCGCAGGTTTGAATCACCACCGGGGCATCGGCCTTGGGACTCACGCACAACCAGTCAATACCGGACGGCGCGGGCAGAGTGCCGTTGGTTTCCACACCCACTTCAAAACCCAACTGGTGGAAAGCCTCAATCAGCGGTTCATCCAGCTGCAATAAAGGCTCTCCGCCGGTACAAACCACATAAGGCGCGCCCGGTGCCTCTGGCCACAAACTGTGTATGTGGGCCGCCAGAGCCTCTGCGGTTTCAAAAGTCCCACCATTTTGGCCATCGGTGCCCACAAAGTCCGTATCACAAAAATTACAGACTGCCGTGGCGCGGTCTTTCTCCCGGCCTGTCCACAAGTTGCACTTACTAAAACGGCAGAACACTGCGGCGCGGCCTGCTTGAGCCCCCTCGCCCTGCAAGGTATAAAAGGCTTCTTTTACCCGATACATCAGCGCCCCGCCTCATAGGCCAGTGGGTCCGCAAGGCTATTTTCGGCAAAAGCTTCAAGTCGCTCTACGCAAGAGCCACAAAGCCCGCAGGCCTTTTCCCGACCGTTGTAGCAGGTCCAGGTGTGGGCGTAGTCGAGCCCAAGCTTTAAGCCCTCGGCCAAAATGTCACCTTTGCTCATATGCATGAACGGGGCCTCAACACCCACGGGTTCGTAGTTGGCTACACGGCATACCGCATCCATTTTCTCCACAAACTCCGGCCGGCAGTCAGGGTAGATCGCATGATCGCCCCCGTGGGCGCCGTACCATACTGCATTGGCATCCACAGTTACCGCATAGCCTGTGGCCAATGAGAGCAGAATCATATTGCGGTTGGGCACCACCGTGGCCTTCATGTTTTCTTCTTCGTAATGGCCTTCGGGTATGTCGCTGTCGGAGGTCAGCGCAGAGCCGGACATAACCTCACTCATGGCGCGAATATCAATGACCTTGTGGGGGATATCCAGGGCGGCACACACTGAGTGTGCAACGTCCAGCTCACGGACATGACGCTGGCCATAGTTGAATGATAATGCATAAACCCGCAACCCTTGGGCGCGCGCGCGGTGAAGCAGCGTAAAGGAGTCCATGCCTCCGGAATAGATTACAACCACGGTGTCAGTCATGCAGGCTCCTGGCAAAGGGATAAAGGGTTCTGTAAAGACCGGGTAATAGAATAGGCGTATTGTAACAGCGCAAAGGCGGGTTGAGTTCGCGTCCGTGAACACGGGCAGGTAAACTGCCCTCAAAACACACCGATAGCCAGACAACCAATGACCACACAACTACGCCCAGCGTGTATCGACTTTGAGGCATCAAGCCTCGACCTCATTGCAAGCTACCCAATTGAAGTAGGCGTTTGCACGCCCGACGGTGAGCTACATAGTTGGCTCATTGCGCCCGAGACATTCTGGCAGGACTGGTCTGAAAGCGCGGAGCAAATCCACGGCATTTCTAAAGAAAGACTTTTGGCTGAGGGCGTGACAGCCGCCGAGGTGGCCCACCACCTTAATCAGTTACTATCGGGCCAGGTGTTCTGCGACGCTTGGACATTTGACAGCTTTTGGTTATACAGGCTGTTCCGGGCCGCCCGTTTGGAACCCGGATTTCACCTGGAGTCGATCTCTTTACTGCTTAGCTCTCGACAGGTGAAGCAGTGGTCATCCGCACGGCAGCAAGTTATTTTTGACCTGGACCTGCCCATTCACCGGGCGGCAAACGACGCACTGATTCTGCAAAAAACCTGGGAGTACGTTACAGACCGCGCACTCTGAGGACAATCATCTCCAGACCATCCCTTAAGGTGTACAGGGTCCAGTAGGTAACCAAAGCCATCAACCCTGCACCAACAACGGTGAAGACAAGATCGTCACCAACAATCCTACCTTTTGCCAGCACCATGTACATGGCCAGTAAAGCGATCAGAACGATTTCTACAGCAAAATGGGAGCGGAACTTGTTGCGGGCAGATCCGGATTCTTCGGACATTTTCTTAGGTTTCAACCTCTGGGTATCTTTCAGTATGGGTGATTAGTTAGTGTACAAATTATCACCCAAACAGCCCCGAGTATCTGTACGAGTTAGTGGCTACGAACTTTCCACTACCGAAAAAACACAACCATACAGCCTGCACTTAAAGGAAAAATCCTTTGCGTACCTGGCTGGCAGATCAGTGATGCCGATTCAGCCCCTGAATCATTGCTGCGTCGCTGCCGTGCACCACTGCGTAGTTGCTCACTACGTCGTGAATTTTTTCCTGGGAGTAGGGTTTAACCACATAGCCGTTGGCTCCCGCACTGATTGCCCTCTGAATGCTGTCAATGGAGTCATCCGCAGTGACCAGCACAATATGCTGCCCCTCTCGAGACTCTTTAAACGACTGCATTAATTCGTGGCCATCACCGTCTGGCAAGCCAATATCCAGCAATATAATATGGAACTTGCCCCCATCAAACGCTTTGCGGGCCGCAGCGGCATTCTCACATTCCGTCACATCCGTAGCGCCGGCTTTGTAGAGCATATCAACCAGCCGCTCACGCATCACCGGCTCGTCTTCTACAACCAGTACCGTCAATTTATCCATCCTTATCTCCTTGTTGACGCCGGGCACATGACACGCAGGATTCATTGCAGGACAGCGATTACCACGAATCGGCGCCTGTATGGCGGGGCAAATCCAGCGGCGCATGTCCGGTCTGTGGAGGGCGGACAACATCGGTGGAATGCCCTTCAACATTCACGGCATTACCTTCCCGGCCGCCCTCATGGGTCAAAATATTGCTGATACCCACCGCCGTAGAATAAAGCGAGATTGCAATAATCAGCAGGATTGGCTGCACAAATGCTACAAACCCCGGTACCTCGGAGCCCCCCATGATACTCAGCATCAGGATAATCGCCGGCCCCAGCACCACAAACAGCGTCAGAGCTATAAAGAATACAATACGCTCCTTGTAGGCGCCAAGGTCTCGATTTGTAACAAGTCCCAGCACAAACTTCCCAATGGCCAGCCCCGCAAGAATAGCAGCCGCTATGCTCAAGTCTGGCTGCATCAACATCCCATAGAGATTGCCATCCCAAAGTCGCTGCATGCCAATAACAAGGAACGGGAAAAGCACAAACAGGATATCGGCATAGGTGCCATACATCATGCTCATTGACTGATGTTCACGGTGTAATTGGCGCTCACTCATTGATTCGTTCCTGTTTTATTCTGTGTTAATTCACGCTCGATCATCTGATCCAATATCGCAAACTCACTGCGTATCTGGCCCCATTGCGGGTCAGTTTCTTTTACAAGCGCTTCTACAACGCCAGCCTGCCGGGTCATCTCAGGGTAACCCATAGCGCCTGCAGAACCTTTTATCTGGTGGGTTTCAAGCTCAAGCACTTTTTGATCGCTGCTCGCCATTGCGCCGCTCATTCTCTCTCGGCGCTGGCCCAACCCCGACAGGAACCTGACCACCAGGCGACTAATATCCTCATCTTCATCTGCGCGGCTCACCCCAAGGGGCACAGAATCCAGAAAACGACCTAACAATGCTTCTAGACGGCGCTCGTCAATGGGTTTGTCCAGAACCCCGTCACAACCCGCCTCACGCAGTGCGTCGGCTTCTTGCTGAACGCCTGCTGTAAACGCAATAATCGGGCGCCGGAATCCGGCCTGCCTAAGCAATCCCGTAGCCTCAACACCGTCCATTTCCGGCATGTGCCTGTCCATAAGCACCAGGTGCACAGATTCCGAAAGCGCTTTACGCACGGCTTCGTCGCCGGACTTAACGGTTACAACCTCCAGCCCCAAACGATTCAGCATCCGCTCCACCAACTGCTGGTTTTCGGCATTATCCTCAGCCACCAGCACCCTGCCATGGTATTGCTGGCCTGGCTCAGAGGTGCTGCCAGAATGAACCTTAAGATAACGGGCCAGAACCTCATAAAACCGCTGTTTGTCGATGGGTTTGGCCAGGTGTTCGTTACAGCCAGCCAATCGGTAATCGGCAATATCCTCGGTCATGACATTAGCGGTCAACGCTATTACCGGCGTATTCACCCCGGCCTCTCGCAACGCCGCCGTTGCATCACGGCCATTCATGACCGGCATTTGAATATCCATGAGAATCAGATCAAACGACTCTCGAATGGCCAGCTCCAAGGCTTCCGCACCGTTGCCCACGTGCACCAGTTCAGCGCCCGTGCGGCCCACTAGCAGCGAAACCAGCCGGCGGTTCACGTCGTTATCTTCGGCACAGAGTATGCGCCCGGAAAGTCGCGGCGCCACCACCATCGGAATGGCTCGCCGACGCTGGCTGAGTTCCGACGCATCCCGCAGAAAGTGAACCTGATCGATGGCACCGGTACGAATAGACAACTCAAACTCGCTGCCTTCTCCGTAGGTGCTGCTAACACGGATACTGCCACCCAGCATTTCTGCCAGTCGCCGTGAAATACTGAGGCCAAGGCCAGTGCCGCCATACTGCCGCGAAATAGCAGCACTGCCCTGGGCAAAAGGATCAAACAGCCGGCCAATCTGCTCGGGCTTCATCCCGATCCCGGTATCCACCACCCGGGCAACCAGAACCTCCTGCTCGCGATCACAGCGTATCGACAAGGAGATCGACCCTTTTTCCGTAAATTTGAGCGCATTTCCACACAAGTTGATAATAATCTGGCGCAACCGCGTTGGGTCTGTCTGAATTTTTTCGGGCAGCGGAAATTCGCAGAGTATATTAAACTCCAGACCTTTTTCACGGGCTCGCGGTGCAAAAAAGGCGCGAATTTCATCCAAAAGCTCGGGCAGGTTTACCGAGATCACATCCACATCCAATTTATTGGCATCGATTTTGGAGTGATCAAGAATGTCATTCACCAGCTCCAGAAGATGGCGGCCGCTACGGACAACCGTCTCTGCACTGCTGCGCTTTTCCTGGTCATCCAGGTCCGGATCCATCAGTGTTTCGCCATAGCCAATGATAGCTGCCAGGGGCGTGCGGATCTCGTGGCTCATGTTGGCAAGAAACTGGCTTTTTGCCTCTGCGGAGTTGCGGGCCAGCTCCTTTTCTAATCGCTCCTGTTCCCGCTCGCGCTCAATGCGCTGACGCCGATGGCTTTCCGTGGAATCGACACAGGTTCCTTCCAGGTGTGTGGGCTCACCTTCGGTGTCGTATGCGGTGTGGAGAGAGATAATCGCCCAGCGCTCTTCTCCCGCCTGGGTCAGGTAGCGGGCCTCGACACCTTTTACCGTGCCCCGCGCCTCCAGCTGCTCAACTACCAACTCCCGCAGCCGGTTATCTGCAATACACACTTCCAGCACGTCAGGACTGCTCTCCAGCAACTCCCGGCTGCTGCCAAAGCCCATCAACCGTGCCATGGCAGGATTGGCCGTTACAAACTGGCGGCCGGCCGACATCTGGAAAACGCCCTCAATGGCGTTATCAAACAGTGACTGGTAACGCTGCAGGTTAGACAGCGCCCGCCGGCTCCAGCTCAGCGCCTGGCCTTGAACCTGTTTAATGCGATCGGCCAAGGCAAAGGAAAATAGAATAATCTGCGCCGTTAGCCCTATTTGAGGTGCGTAACCCGTGAATGTATTGAGAGGCAGGTAACCCATAACGGTCAGGGCATATATGCCAAACCCCATAAGCGCCAGCGCCCAGGCAAAAAAGTACGAGCGAGCAGCAGGGTTGTAATACCGCCAGGACAAATAGCTGATCACGATCAAAATAAGGCAGAGCAGCACCGACCCGATAACAATCCATTCCATGGCAATGTGGTAAGGCACAAACAAGGACAGTACAAAGGTGAGAACCACCGAGTAGAGGCACATTACCAGAACCCGGTCCAGATCCGGCGAGCGGGTACGGGTTTCAAGCAGTGCCCGGGCCATGAGCAGGCCCCAGAACCAGGTCATGATGATCTGAAAATGCAGATACTCCTTATTGAACAACGCCGGGCGGCTGTCCAGCAGCTGGATACCATGGACCTGCTCTGTGGCGATAAACACCGCCGCTGAAACCAGATAAAGCACGTAGTAGATGTTACTGCGCTCACGAACCGAAACGGCCACAAACAGGTTGTAGGCCAGAATGGCCAGCAGGCTACCCAGCAGAGCGCCACGGATAACCTCATCTACCGACACTTTTTCAATATAGCTATCGGGGCTCCAGAGGCTGATAGGTAGGCGAAAGGTGTTGGTATTGATAATGCGCAGGTACACGGAGGTAACGCTATCCGGCTCCAGGTTCAGCCGGAATGTGGGGTTGGGCACCGCCAGGTCACGTTCTGCCCAGTTATCCTGATAGCCTGCCTTGCGCTGGTCGATCAGTTCACCGTCGCGCACCAAGTACAAAACAACTTCATCTACCAGCGGCAGGGCAAGCTCGAGAACCCATTCTGTGCCTGCCTCCCCGGTGTCTGCGCGCACATCGAACCGGGTCCAGTAAGCCGACTCCGTGTAGCCAAAGTTCAGCACCCCGCTTTCATGCTGAGTGAACCGCCCGGGCTCCATGGTAAGAATGTCTGGCAGAAGGTAGAGCTGGCCGGCATCCTCCAGATACGAGATGCAGCCGCCAAAATCACGGATGCTCTCCGTGCTGCTTTTCAGAACGAGTTGACCATTCTGGCACTGCTCCTGAGCGCCGGCCAAACCGGGCACCAGAGTTATGACCAAACATATTGTGGCAAGCAGCCATTGCATTGCTTTGCCTGAAGCCGGTTTACACCGTTGCTGCAAAATGTGATCTCCGCGAGGGCAGATGCCTGTCTTATGGTTTATTGTCAGCAGTCGGATCGGGGCGGAGCGCCCCGCGGGTATTCACTTTAGCCGTTTACGGCTGGTTTCGCACCTCAGGGCCTTCTGAAATGAGACACTCCTGCTTTTTTGCCGCTATTTCAATCGCCCTCCTGAACGTGAGCGGGTGCAAGATGGAGGATACCGGGTCAACGGCGTTCAATCCGGCTACCAACGTAGACCTGACCTTCTCGAACTTTGATCTCGAAGATACCGAAACCGCACCAAACAATCTTGAACACACACGATTTTGGGATTTATATCAGGGTATTCAGCCCAGCGGAAATGGCGATAACGCCAACAACCGTGAAACCGCAAACGAGGTACGCGACCACATAGACAGGTTCATACAGGCAACTCGTGCCGAGGATGGCAATAATTACGAAAAAGTACGCAACCCGCTGGATCTGATCAATCAGGTAATCGCATCCGATCAGGTTACCAACTTTCGGGAAGGCCGAAAGTACATTAGCCAACGTATTACGGACGGGCAAGCAGGCACTTACAACACCCGTGGTAACGGGGCGCTCATCCGGTTTACAGATCAGAATGCTGTGCTGAACGACACATCGCTTAACGAAAAACTGTGGATTTTCCCAACGCTTGACTGGAGATACCTGCCCGCCGGCCCTGAAGGCAGCAACCTGAACGAAAAGGTTTATCGAACGGTTCAGTACGTAAGCCGTAGCGTTGCACCTGAAGAAGCTGAAGCCCAACCGGAACTGGTGAGCCTGCTAGCCGGGAGCCGGTTTGACGCCAACAACTTTGTAACAAGCGGCTACAACAATCCAGAGTTCGCCACTGCAGATTATCTCAGCCGCAACTTTGGAAGCATCGAGCTGAGGCAAGAGTTCATTGAGGATAAAACCGATACACTTTTTATCAAGAGTGCGGACAAGCCTGTGCTTGATCTGAACCGCTATAGCGGTATCAACTTAAGCGATGCAAGCCCTGATTGCCTGAGAGTTGAGCTGAACTATGTGACTTCAACCGTGAGAATTTTCTATTCCAACGGCGAACCGGCAAGGGTTAACACCCCAACCAGCGAAGATCCCGATAAAACCAGCGCCAATAGTGCTTATTGCGACAATCAGGAGGACAACGAAGCAGCGGTAAGCTGGACTGCAGTAGGAGCATCCCGGCGTCAGTAATAGCGCCGCTCATCAAGCTCCCAGCTTTGCAAAAAGCCTTTTTTGCGGTCGATCATGCGCTCGTAGGCTGAAATCATAACAGCCACATGGGGCGCCTTGGCCAAGCGTAAAGTCTCAATACGGCGTTCCAGGCGGTCCACTTCAGTGCTGACTTGCTGATGCACGTGGCTACGCACGCTGTCGTGATGGTCGAGCCTAACCTGTCTGGCGGTGGGAGGGTATTCGTTGTGGGTGTTTGCGGGCTTATCCATTGCGTATCTCATCCATTGAGTTGCAGTAGTTCCTTTTTCCTGATTGCAGTTTGCATAACTGTCCGACAAAGCGCAACAAAATGAATAGAGTTTCATTTTTGCGTCATGGTCAGGTAACCGTTCCACACCCAGAGAATCCTGTCCAATCCACTGCTATAGTTCCCCTTACTGTCTTTTAAAAGCTACCAGGATTATTTATGAGCCAGACATCCGTTGCCGACACCCTCAGGGAATACCTTTCTCTGCTTGAGCTAATGGACGACGCCTACTGGGAAGCCTCCAGCATTGCGCATAAGGACATGCTGTACGACATCATCAGTATTTTCAGCCAGGAAGTCTCCGAGATAAACAAGCTCAGCATTCAGGATCACCACTACCCTTATGAGGTGATCACTGAAGGCATTCGCCGCGTGGTGCCGACATTGGAAAAGCTGGACGAAAACAGAGAGGAAATCATCCAGCGTACTCAAACGCTGACAGACTTCAGAGACATTCTGTCATCCGTACTCGGTATTCTTGAGGATCAACTCAGAACCCTGTGAACGCCTCAGGCCGCGACCACCGGGCGCTCGCTTTCCGGGCGCAGCGGAAACTCGCGGGCAATGGTGTAAATAAACTTGCCCAGCGCAGGAATGTGATGCCCGACAATGGGAATCCCGGTGTTGAGGAGGCTTACGGAGATATCTCGCGCGGCGTCGGCCCAGCAGAGCTTGTTGATCAACCCGACATGCCCGAATGCATAGCGGCTTTGCTGCCCCCACAAACCAATCGGGTTGCCGCCCAGCATCATGCCAGCGCTGAAGCGCATGGGCATCAACATGGTGCGGTCGATCTGTAACGAACCGAACTGCTGAACGGCTCGGCGGATGGTAATCTCATTGCAGATGCGTTTGCCGTTCCAGATACCGCCATTGAGCATCATCTGGAAGAAACGTCCCATTTCTTCGGCCGTGCCACACAGGTTGCCCGCCGGAATCACGGCTTCCTGGAAGCGGGGATCATTGGTTACCTGCGCGACTGTTGATATATCACCGCCAAGTGCACGGTTAACGAGCCAAGATACGGGAAAGCGTGGTGTAGGGCCGGTGGCGTAGTTGGTGGCCAGTTCATGCAGGTTTTCAGCCTGTATTCCATAGGTGAACCACTTCATGCCCATGGGCTGGCGCAGGTGTTTGTCCAGGTAGTTTTCGATACTGTCGCCAGTGACTTTTTCAAGCACTCTCTGCAGTACATAACCACCCGTTATTGCGTGATAGGCAACTTTGGACCCGTTCACCTCAACCGCTCTGGCCTCGCATAGCAAACGCCAGATCTCATCCTTGTTCCACAGAACATCAATCGGAGTTTCATTGGGAATGGCGGGAATGCCACCACGGTGCGACAAAATCTGGTGCACCGTAATAGTGCGCTTGCCGTTTGTCGCAAACTCAGGGCAGTAATAAGATACTGGGTCCATCAGGTTAACCAGGCCCTGCTCCACCAGCATGTGCATCAGCAGCGCGGTAACAGCTTTGGAGGCAGAGAAGTAACAGATGGGTGTGTCTGTGGTCATGGCTATTTTGGGTGTGCCGGCGGGCTCATGGGGGCCGTTGCCGCTGGCATGACCAATGGCCCGGTGCAGTATCTGTTTACCCCGGTGGCGCACGGATATCTGGATGCCAGGGTGGACTCCCGTACGATACAAGGCTTCGACACTTTTCCAGATCGTGTCTACCGTGCGGGTTTCAACGCCAGCCGCTTCCGGTTTTTCGCCGGCGGCATCGCGGTGTGTAACGGTAGACAAATCCTTGGGAACCTTGCAACTGTGCAGTGCACGACGGGCTATTGGGTTCATCGGGTACGCCTTGGTATTGGTGACAGTTATTATTGGGCCTTCGAGCGGTTCAGCTCTGAAGTTATCATAGACCGTTGACCATTAGAAAAACCAACGAATTCAGGAGCAATCTATGACGCCCGGTATCGATGCGGCCTGTAAAGCCGGCATTTTTCATAACATCCATGAGTACGAGCACGACGCTGCCAGTGCGGGGTACGGCAATGAGGCGGCGGAAAAGCTGGGAGTGGATCCGGCACGGATATTCAAAACTCTGGTGGTTTCTGTGGATGGCAAAACCCTCGCCGTAGGCGTGGTGCCGGTCACCGGCATGCTAAGCATGAAGCTGGTCGCCAAGGCTGCCGGCGGCAAAAAAGCGGTCATGGCCGACCCGCAAGAAGTCCAGCGCCGGACCGGATATGTACTGGGAGGCGTTAGCCCCCTGGGCCAAAAGAATTGTTTGAAAACCTTCATTGATGCGTCCGCCGAAGGCTTTGATACCATTTACGTCAGCGCTGGCCGCCGTGGGCTGGAAATAGAGCTTTCACCTGATGATTTGGTCAGGCTGACCGAAGGGCAGTTTGCGCCGATACGAAACGAATAAGGCGTGTCTCACGCAATGAATCTGCTCGGGGCTCTGGTGAACTCCGAGATGCTGGCTAATGTCATCACCCTATTACCGCTGCCTTGTGGGGCGAGGATTGACTTGCCTTGTAACAGTAACGAAACACAAAATACTTACCTTGCAATTCACTTTCGCTTTTATGGAAGAAAGCTATGTTTGACTTTGCCATCACCGGCCTCGGAGCGACCGGAGTCAGTTTTTTAAGACAACTTCATTCTCAGTTATATGAGCAAGAGCTCAAACCTATAACAGTAGCTGTTATTTCACCGGCCGAGAGTTTTGCTGTGGGGCTTGCCTTTGGCAAGGCAGAGAGCTTTCTGAAGGTGAACACTCCTCATGAGCTCATGAGCATTGATCCAGAAGATCCGCATGGTTTTTTCTGCATGGATGAGACGCCAGCCGGAGGTAGAAGAGCGGTATCCTTCCCGTTTGAAATACTCCAAGTATTTAAAGGATATCTCTCAAAGAGGACCGAAAACTAAATCTTCACGAGTATCATTCTTCGGCCATAGACATAGATGACCTCAACGAATACCAAACAATACGATTGGGGACTGGCCAGAGGATTAAGGCTCACCGTACAGTTTTAACACTCGGCTCATTATCAGCTCCCACCTTTAGCCCTCAACTGCAGTAGATTGCGTTAGATCGCTAGTAAGTAAAGGATGCCCTTCTATTCATGTTTTTTCGCGCAACGGCTTTGTACCTACAGCCATCACCACGGCGGCTAATTATATGCCGAATCACTTCACTTGGCATAACCTAAAACGGGAATTTAGCCAGCACGGGAGAGGCAACAGGTTACCTAGAGTGATTGGACTGCTGCGCCAAGAGCTTCGTAACATGCGGAACCCTGAATTTTTTCATGCCAACCGCCTACTTGGTGAAGGTAATATTTGCTCTTACTGGAGCTATTTGCTTGAAAGAGCGAATGAGGGCCGCCTGCCGTTTCAGGACACAATAGGAACATCGCGTTACTTCGCTCACAAAGTCTGGCTGTAGTAGATACTCAAAAGATAAGCTGACTGCGCTTACATTCAGCTATCTCAATATTGGTTGGTTAGGCTTGCCATTGGCGATAGCTATTTTTGGTGACATCGCCAGCTGTATCATTATCGCCACCTACATCGGTAGCTCCGTATTTGGAAACCTAGTGTCTGTTGCCGCCTTACAGCCTAAGGCAAACTGGCGATTAATGGCGAAGCGCACATTGATTTCGCCTCCCGTACTTGCCGTGATTACTGGCCTCAGTTTGCGGGGGCTACCATTTGACTTAGCCAGCATGGACGAATTAGGCGTAGCTTATGAACTCGCTAAGAATTTGATGTCAATCACTGGAATGTGTGTGTTAGGTATCTGGCTATACAGCTCAAGTATTACTTGGCCTAACATACATCTGGCCGCTCGTGCAGCGTTGAGCCGCGCCATCCTTGGTGCATTCATTGTTGGAGTTTTGGTAATCACCCCATTTTAAGAGGGCATCAAAAGTAGAGCTTAGGCCACCATGGCCAATTTCTGTTGTGGGGTAATGCCCCCGAGGGCCATGTTGGGCCGTTCATTATTGTAGGTCCATAGCCACTGCGTTGCATA
>Ga0207901_1000118_pt1 | contig 37209 bp, 33 predicted proteins | sample LinPmetageLP46_FD_184057 | JGI IMG/M metagenome (GOLD analysis project Ga0207901, IMG submission 184057) | Marine viral communities from the Pacific Ocean - LP-46 (SPAdes) | ecosystem: Environmental > Aquatic > Marine > Oceanic | place: Pacific Ocean | collected 2011-06-12
TGCTGCAAAGTTACGCGCCTTATCCCGGGGGATTGTCGTCACCACCCGCATGTCGCCGTACCGGCTTCGCTTGCGGATGATGCGGTGTCCCAGGAACACAAAGCCGTCGTTCACATGGGTAATCTTGGTTTTATCCATGTTCAGTGTCAGCTTGAGGGCGTCTTCCAGCATCTCCCGACATTCTTCTCTGACCGCTTCTGCCTGAGCTTTGGTGCCCTTGACGATGACCACAAAGTCATCGGCGTAGCGGCAGTAGGCGACAGCTGGCTTCCATTGCCGGTTCTCTCGGATAGCAGAGCTTCGACCAATCCGGATGCTGTTGTTCCAGTACCATCGATCTTTCCGGGCCTTCTTGCCAAGGTAACGCCAGTTCAGGTGCTGATCGAATTCATGCAACATGATGTTCGACAGCAGCGGTGATATAACGCCGCCCTGAGGCACACCTTCGCTTGCCGCTCGGAAGAGGCCTGCATCAATGTGGCCGGCTTTGATGAATCGCCAGAGAAGATTCAGGAAGCGTCTGTCCCTGATTCTGCGGCGTACAGCTTTCATCAGCAACCGGTGATGCACGGTATCGAAGTAGCTGGACAGATCCCCTTCGATGACCCAGCGTCCACGCGTTTCGTTATTATCCGTCAGTTGCAGTTTCACTGTGCGGATGGCGTGGTGAACACTTCGTTCCGGTCGGAACCCATAGGAGAGTGCATGAAAGTCACTTTCCCACACGGGCTCCATCGCCATTAACATGGCCCTTTGAACGATGCGGTCGCGCAGGGTGGGGATACCCAGTGGCCGTTGCTTGCCGTTGGCCTTCGGGATATAAACCCTTCGAGCCGGTAACGGGCTATAAACACCGGAGAGTAAATCGCTCCTGATTTGTTTGAGAATAGCCGGTAGCCTAGCCTGCACAGTCAGCTTGATCTCCCCGTCTATCCCGGGCGTGTTTGCCCCTTTGGAAGATAGGGTGATCCGAGCCGCCTCTGCGAGCCAGTCAGGCTGTGCTATCAGGCGCAACAACCGGTCCACCCGGCGGGTGGGGTCGGCCGTTGTCCAAGTCGCTAGCTTGCGTTGCATTTCGCTGATTATCAAAGGTCTTCACCTTGTTTGGTCAGGTAGTTTGCTTGGCAAACACGTTTAAACTGCTCCCCTTTGCCATGTAATGGGCTTTCCCCATCGCGGACTACTACGGGAGCTCCGCCAGTCAATTCGGCTTCGGGGTCATGCCCCCTTGGCATCCGATATTGACCTTCCCCGGTTTACCTATCTGAACTCCAACATGCTGAGGAGGCTGCCCATCGCACTCTTTATCCTTGCTTGCCGCAAGTTGACAGGAAGCAGCAGTCCGATCTGTGATGGATACTGCTGTACCAAAGCCCCGGCTACCAATTCAGGCTTCTTCGTTCGGCAGCGCTTACATTTCAGACTGCCTCACCTTCCCGTACGGCTTATCAGGTCACGTAAGCCGTGGTGACATTTCAACCCACAGAGGCGGATGAATGGGTTCATGTTCTTCAGCCTTTCAACACTCAGCCTTGAGGATCATCTTGGCTTAGTGACCTCGCCTCAATCCCCGTTGTCAGCGGGTTACATCACCCTGCGGGCATACCGCAGGTCACTGCCGCTCAGGCTCACCACCTTCACAGTAGGTGGGGTTGATCCGTTATTTCCTCCTAAATTATCGGGTCAATATTCCAGATAGACTCGTGGTTCATTTGAGCTTCCATGCTCGCCCTGAACTCCGGGCACACCATAGGTGATGTCACCGCACCACGCCTGGTCTGGGTGGCTGACGCTGAACTCACGATTCAGCCGGTTTGGTATGTCTGGCCTTTCCACAGTGGCCTGCTTGTAAGCGTGTGGACCTGGCTGTTTGCAGATCAGCCCAAGCTCACTCATCAGGCGGCGAACCTTGAAGCGTCCAATCACAACGCCTTCCTCATTAAGCATGGTGGTGATCATACGGCTTCCTGCTGAACTTCGGCTCTTGCGAAAGATCCGGTTTACATCGGCTCGCAGAACCACTCGTTCGGTGTCCACCACGGACCGCCTGCGGCGATAGTCGTAATAGCTGGACCGCGAAACTTCAAACGCTTTACAGACCATCTTAACCGACTCCTGCTCACTTAACTGGTCTATCAGCGCGTACGATTCATCTCGTCCGACATCAAGAGAGCGGTAGCCCTTTTAGTATTGATTTTTCCCGTTCCGGCCTCTCACAACGGGCTTCCAATTCCTGGATCCTCTGCTGCTCAGGCGTCAGAGCTTTGGACTTGGGCGTAACCCCACCACGTTCTTCGGAAAGCTGTTTTACCCATCGCCTGAGGGCGTTCTCTCCGACATCTAAAGAGCGGCTGGCTTCGGTAACAGTGTAGCCCTGGTCAAGCACCAGACAGGCAGCTTCCTGTTTGAACTCTGGCGTAAAAGATCGTCGTTTCCTGGTCATCAGCCACCTCGTTTATGGTGGCGATATTACCACCTAGGTTGGTGTCCGGAATCATTGAACCACTACATTTTCAGCCATTTTCTATGGTGAGCACGACTTTTCTGATTTTCAAACTCATTTAAGTTTCCGATGTTTTAATGGTTTCGAGTGAATAAGAAAGATCGAAAGTTAATTTTTAATTTGTATCGGAGATTTCTATGAAAAAAACGGCTGTAGTTCTAATGATTTCCTTATTAAGTGGTGGCGCGTCGCTAGCCTTTGCTGGAAAGAATGGTGGTCTGGCTGATCGCTATAACGAGGATAGGAGCTATCCAAACAAAAGCGATGAGAGTCATCCCTCCCAAAATGTGACTGATATCCGCGAGGCTATAAAAGAACTCGAAGAAGAGCATAAGGCTATTAAAGAGTTGATCGCAAACCAACTAAAGAAAACGGATTCTTAGGCCTCATGAGCTGAGCCGCATCAGTTCGACAGCTTGAAGGGCTGTTAAGCTCTGACCCAGTTGTTTGTCCGGTTCAAGCTGCTAGAGGTAGTCCTCTGAGAAGCCCCCTCTAAAAATGGGGGATTGCCGAGCCACGTCTACAGTGTGGTTCGCTTTATCAAGCCAGCCTGTATGGTTATCCCCCCCACTTTTAGTGGGGGTGTATTGTCAGAAAATCTGGCTCTGTGTATATCTTGTTCAGTGCATGTTTTTCCAACATCCCACACACATCTCCGTTTAACGGGGAAACAGTATATCTACCTGTAGTCCTCCCAGGGAGGATTCAAGAAGTTCAATTCGCCCTCCGTAACCATCCACAACCTCCTTAACGATACTTAGCCCCAGTCCATAACCATCAACTTGCTCATCCAGTCGGACCCAGCGTTCCAGCAATCGTTTTCGATCGTCCTCTTGTATGCCTGGGCCGTCATCGTTGACTTCTAGAGTCAGGCCCTCAGCTGATTCACTCAACCTGAGATCAACAACGGATAATGACCATTTGCCTGCATTTTCTAATAAATTTCCTATAACTTCACTGAAGTCCTGCTCATCCACTGGCCAGCGGAATTGAACGTCGAGGGTTGAGGAGAATCTGAACTGTTTTTGCGGGCACATTCGGCTGACCAGATCCAACAAGTCCTGAGCCAGAACAACAACCTGCGTACTGCGACTTACCTGGAGGCCTGATACATCACCGCGTCTCATTTGAGAGTCGAGCGTTTTATGCAATGACTTCAACTGTGTCGCCATGTAGATACGGTCATCGCCGCTGATGTGCGATGAGTCGGTTTCGAGGATGGCCAACACAGAGGCGAGCGGCGTTTTAATACTGTGTGAAAGGTTGGCGGTGGTCCTCCGGGAGCGCTCAAGGCGGGCATCCAGAATTTCAAGCAACCGATTAAACTCAGTCACCAGACCGGAAAATTCCTGAGGCACAGCGTCATGCAATCGGGTGCGCCGGCCTGAGTGCAGATCAGCGAGCTCATTGCGGACCCGGGATACCGGCGACAGGGCAAGATGGACCGCTAGAAAAATCAAACCGCAGAGGACAATCAAAAGCAAAACAGATAGTACGGCAATTGACACATGAACTCGCTCCCATCCTGCGAGTTGCGGTATTTGTGTCTCCGCTACAACCAGCACTACAGGTTGGCCGTCTATCAGGAAAGTACGCCGGTAGCCTATCAGGGACTGTTGACCCGACTTCATATAGACAACCCCGGAGGTCTTCTCAGAAAGCAGCGGAGTCATGACGTCTTTGTCAATTCCGGCAGAAAAAAACGGTTTCTGTCCTACCTTAAACGCAAACGCATGCTGAAAAATAAGCTCAAGTTGCTCAACGTCCTTTACCGCCCTTGCAATATCCGGGTAGGATTGGGTTAACAGGTTTTGTAGTTGAATGGATTCCTGTGCAAGCTTTTCTTGCCTCAGGTCACGTGACAACTGCTCTAACAGCACTCCGTGCCCCAACCAGACCGCCAACATGACAAAAAAGCTCAGAGGCATGAGCCAGGCGAGCAATCCCAACCGGATGGAGCGTCGAAACAATCAATATCCCCTTATGAAGATCGGTCAGCGCGATAATATGAGCCTGTAGCCAACGTGGTGATGCTGAGTTCAGGCAATCAAGTGCCGTGTCGCCTTTCCAGCAATCAGTATGATGAGTCAACTCAGTAACAGAATAACAATCCTGTTACTGTTTACCCGCAGAATTTGTAATGTGCAGGCGGACTTCGAGGTATTATCAGCCGCATAAAAGGTGGCTTATTGTAGCAAATAACTTTGATACCTATTTATTCTTGTGGGGGAGCAATGCGATTACTTCTTGTAGAAGATGAAGTGATTTTTGCCGAAAAACTGGTCGAATGGCTTGAGCGAGCGGGCTATGCCGTCGACCATGCTACTACGTCCAACGCAGCGGACGCATTATTTAAATCTGAGGCCTACCGAGTGGTTGTTCTTGATATAGGCCTGCCAGGCATGGACGGCCTGAGCCTGCTTCGTCAGTGGCGCCGGAAAAATCGTTTCGAGCCGGTGCTGTTGTTAACTGCCCGCTCAAAATGGATGGAACGGGTGGAGGGTCTCAGGGCCGGGGCTGACGACTACCTGCCAAAACCCTTCCATTTCGAAGAACTTCTTGCCCGGCTTGAGGTCATTGTTCGCAGATCTGAGGGGCGGGTATCTTCGCAGCTCTCCGTTCGCGGTTATGTTCTTAAAGATGAGAGCCGTTCGCTGGAGTGTCCTGACGGCGTGGTTTACACACTGACAGCAACAGAGTTTCGTTTGCTGCGTTGTTTTATCTCGCGACCTGGGCGGGTATTCTCCATCGCCGAGCTGATTGATGAGCTATACAATATTGATCGCAGTCCAACTCTGAATGTGATCCAGGTCTATATAGCGCGCTTGAGAAAAATGGTTGGTAAGGACTGTATCCGCTCTCTTCGCGGGCAGGGTTACTATTTCGTCAAGTCAGAGTGATGCACCGTTAAGCCCCTCTTTCTAACTCCCTGGCGTGTCTCCGGCCACCCACTCTGCCAGCACTCAATCCCGTCCATTAATTCTTAAGAATTCAAGCTGTGTTAAACATCGTAGGGTAGCCTGCCATTCGTATAAATTCAGAAGCACGACATGCGTGCTGACGTTAACGGATGCAGGCAGGAATTTATGAGAGGCCCTACAAATAATTACTTAGCAATCGCCGCGCTTTGTCTCGCGGCAGTATTCTCTGGTGTGATCCAGGCCGGGCAAAGTGTTTCGCTTAAAGCCTATGAGGCCCAGCAAACGTCGATGTCGCTCACTCTGACGCTCAATGAGGCACTCGCAACCGCGTTTGCAAACAACCTCCCAGGGCTTAACTACCCATCAGTTTTGTGAACAAATCTCGGGTAATTTACCCAGGAGTAATCTATGTCATATAAAATTTGGCTCGCGGCCATAGGGCTTGCCTGTGGTTTGGCGAGCCCATTGTCCATAGCTGAACCCGTGACCAAAAACTCGGATACATCTTTGCTCGAATTTGCAGAATCGGTGACAGTGCAGCACTTCGATGTAGTGGCCGCACGCAGAGAAGCGGAGGCGGCCGTTAGCCGCCAAAACGCGGCTTCTCAGCCACTCTACAATCCCCGGCTCAACTTCGAGGCCGAAAATGGGGGCGAGGGAGATGCTCTTGGAAAAGAGGTCAGCACACTGGGTGTTGGTATCAGTCAATCCATTGACTGGAGCGACAAGCGTGAGGTCCGCGCTCTGGCAGCGAAAAGTGATGTTCTGAGCGCAAGGGCAGAGCTCACCATGGTAGAACAGGAAATTGCAGCAAAAGCCCTGGACGCCCTTATCAGCTATCGTACGTCTCTGCGCCTTCTCGATCTGGCAAAGCACCGAATCGACGCGCTGCGGCGTTTTGTTGATCTGGCTGAGGAGCGAAAGCGTGCAGGTGATATCGGCCAGACTGATCTTGACCTTGCACGCTTCGCTCTGGCAGAGGGCCAAAGTACTCTGGCTGAGCAGAGGCTTCAGAGTAACGAGGCATTGCAGCAAGTTCGCGAGCTTGCAACCGGCGCGCCCCAAAGCTGGCCCGGACTGCCTGAGCGACTTCCACCACCAGTTGAAATAGCCGCGTTTGAGGAACTTTCAAAACGCCACCCTCGAATAGTCGCCTTGCGAAGCAAACTGGCCGCCTCCCGAGCCGAAATTGATGTCGCTAAAAGCGAGCGCCGGGCGGACCCTGTAATTGGTGCTGGCATATCACGAGAGGGCGAGAACAATATCGTGGGCCTCAACTTCAGCATTCCCCTATACGTCCGCAATAACTTTCGCGCCGAAGTTGACGCCGCTGCCAATGACGCCTTGGCGGTCGAAGCTCGAATGCATGCTGAGTACCAGCGCCTGCAGGCACAGTTGAGGACAGCACTCAAGAACTATCAGGATAGCCGTGGTGCCCTTGAGGCCTGGGATATTACCGTCAGTGGACGTCTTGACGAAGGCCTTGAGCTTCTGGAGCGCCTTTGGAAGGTGGGAGAACTCAGCGCCACCGAATATTTGCTACAAGTTCAGCAGCGCCTTGACACTCGCGCCTCAGGAGCGCGCCTACGCGCTCAGACCTGGAGAAGCTGGGCAAACTGGCTCGTGGTCAGTGGTGATTGGCAAACAGAATTGGGTCGACTTGGGCTTTAACGTTTTAATGGAGAACTTTGCATGAACATGCACTCACAACTTTTTACATTTGCATTGCTGGTCATGCTTGCTGGGACTCCGGCGACGGCTCAGACGGGTAATGAACACTCCGGTGAGACTAGCCACGCCAGCGAGGAAGACCAACCACAGTCTCAGAGAGAACCCCACGATGATTCAGGTCACAAGGGCGAGGATCGGCACGGTGAGGAGTCGAATGAGGAGTACCCCCATCAAGAAAAAGATCAGCATGCCAGGGAGCAAGAAGAGGGAGGTCACGATGAGGGTGCTCAGGGAATCGTGGAACTGGGTAGCGAATCCCAACGCATTGCCAACATTCAAACCAAACAAATTGACCTGCAGCCGATACCGGAAATAATCACAGCCCCCGGCGAAGTGCAGCTTAATGCTTATCGATCGGCTCGTGTAAGCACTCGGATCCCCGCTCAAGTGGTGTCACGTATGGCGAAACTTGGCGACGTGGTCGAGAAAGACACCCCTCTTGTGCTTTTGACCAGCGTCGATATGGCTGAAGCCCAGGGCGCCCTCCAGATCGCGGCTCGCGAATGGGAACGTGTTCGAGGGCTAGGAAAATCCGTTGTGGGTGAAAGTCGCTACATTGAGTCCCGTGTCGCTTTCGAACAGGCTCAGTCAAGGTTGCAAGCCTTCGGTATGACCGAAATCCAGGTTGATCGTTTTTTGCGCGGCGAAGACAAACTCCAACTGGGGCAATTCAGATTGCTTGCACCAGTAGAGGGCACCATTATTGAGGATGAATTCGTTGTGGGCCAGTATGTAGAGACGGGTACGACACTTTTCTTCATCACTGATGAATCCAGCGTCTGGGTAGAGGCGACGGTTCAAGCATCAGATGCACGCGCAATTGATCCAGGAGAGCCTGCCCGTGTCCGTATAGGTAAAGAGTGGTATCAGGGGAAGGTCGTACAAAAACGTCATCGACTGGATGAAAGCACCCGCACGATGGGCGTCCGAATTGAGCTCGAACTGAATACCGAGAACTTACTTCACTCCGGCGAATTTGTTGAAGTCGCCATTGAAGCCAATCAGGGCGAACCCGGAATGCTGGTTCCCGAGCGGGCACTTAACCGCAATAGCGCTGGTGAATGGGTACTATTCGTTCAGGAGGTGCCAGGGAAATACCGCCAGGTTGACGTCCAAAGACTCAAGGAGCTCTCGGGGAAGGTAGAAGTTGCTGGCGTGAAGCCCGGAACCACCGTTGTGACCGACGGGGCGTTTTATCTCAACTCCGAGATTGCCAAGGGCAGTTTTTCCGTCCACAACCATTAAGGGAACCTCATGCTTAACGCCATTGTCGATTGGGCGGTGAGAAGCCGCCTGTTAGTCGTTATCGGCCTGTTTGCCGCCGTTATCGTCGCCATTTTTGCAATCCCTCGACTCAACCTGGATGCTTTTCCAGATGTTTCCAACGTTCAGGTCGTCGTCAACACCGAGGCACCCGGGCTGGCCGCCGAAGAAGTTGAACAGCTCATCAGCTTTCCGATTGAAGCAACAATCTATTCCCTTCCCGGCGTGGAGGAGGTGCGCTCAATCTCGCGCACGGGCCTCTCGGTGATCACCGTCGTCTTCGAGGAAGGAAAAGATATCTACTTCGCCAGGCAACTCGTCTTCGAACAGCTCCAGGCTGCGCGGGAGCAGATTCCCGAGGGCGTCGGCCAACCGGAAATGGGCCCGAATACCAGTGGACTCAGCCAGATCTACGAGTATGTTCTGACAAGCGAAAACCCGGGAAAATATGGCCCCATGGAGTTGAGGAGCCTCAATGACTGGGTGGTCAAGCTGCTGATGATGCCGGTGGACGGTGTCACAGGCCTGCTTTCATATGGCGGCGAGGTCCGTCAGTACCAGGTGAATCTGGACCCTGCAAAGCTGCTGGCCTACGACCTGACAGCAGACGCCATCTCCGAAGCCATCAACGCGGGTAACCGTAATGCTGGTGGCTGGTATGTGAACAGAGGTAGCGAACAGCTGGTTATCCGTGGTGTAGGCTGGGTGCGAAGCGGTGCAGACGGCCTGCGGGACATCGCTAACGTGCCAGTCAAGGAGGTCGACGGCACGGCCATAACTGTCAGAGATGTAGCTGATGTGGCCTACGGTGGAGAGATTCGTCAGGGTGCTGTCACCATGACAAAAAGATCCGCCGACGGTGAAATTCAGTCTATGGGAGAGGTGGTCGCCGGTATTGTACTCAAACGTTATGGTGCGAATACGGCTAAAACGATTACCGACGTTGAAGCACTGCTTCCAACAATCCAAAGGGCCCTGCCTGAAGGCGTCAAGATCGAGCCCTATTATAACCAGTCTGACCTGGTCTTCAGCGCCGTTGATACCGTGGTGGACGCCCTGCTCCAGGCTTTTGTCTTTATCGTGATAATCCTGGCCCTGTTCCTCCTGAACCTCCGGGCCTCGCTGCTCGTACTAATTTCCATTCCCATCTCGGTGGGCTTGGCGCTGATGATCATGAGTTACTTCGGTATGTCCGCCAATCTCATGTCCCTGGGCGGCCTTGCTATCGCCATCGGCATGATGGTTGATGGCTCCATTGTGGTAATGGAAAACATCTTCAGCCATCTATCCCGCCCGGATCGGTTCCACGACCCCGAGCGCCGGCGGGCGCTTACACCAAACGATCCCGGCACGGAAATTGACCATGACCAGGCAGAGCAGGACGACCCGCAAGGGGTATCACTGCGTATCGCAGAGGCAACCAAAGAGGTCGCCAGATCGGTATTTTTTGCCGTAATGATCATCGTTGTGGTGTTTTTACCGCTATTTACCCTTCAGGGAGTGGAAGGAAAAATGTTCACTCCCATGGCGATAAGCATTGTGCTTGCCGAACTCGCTGCACTGGGTACTGCCCTGGTGGTCGTGCCAGCACTTGCCAGCTACTTCTTCCGACGGGGCATCCATTACCGGCCCAGTCCCATACTCAAGCCGGTCGAGGCCGCTTACCGTCGTCTGCTGGCACGTGCAATGCAATTTCGGAAGATCGTCGTGGTAATGGCTATTGTCATGTTTGCGTTCGCCATCTTCCTGGTTCCCAGGCTCGGTACCGAGTTCATGCCGGAAATGGAGGAAGGCACAATGATGGTTAGGGTGACTCTCGCCCCCTCGGTCAATGTCGGTGCCGCCGTCGAACTTGCTCCCAAGCTGGAACAGCGAATCATGAAATTCCCCGAGGTCACCTATGTGACCAGCCGCATTGGTCGCGCCGAGTTGGGTGGTGATCCCGAGCCTGTCTCCAACATTGCGATGTACATCGGCCTGAAACCGGCGGAACAATGGGTATCGGCTGAGAATCGCGAAGGCCTTCAGGAACTGATAAAGGAGGAGCTCTCGGTTCACCCGGGACTTGTTCTGAACTTTTCTCAGCCCATCGCCAACCGCGTGGATGAGCTACTCTCCGGGGTGAAAGCCCAGTTGGCCATCAAGCTGTTTGGTTCCGACCTCGACATACTGGCTGAGAAAGGCCAGGCAATAGAAACGCTTGCCAAGACCGTTGAGGGAGCCCGGGATGTCCAGATGGAACAGATCGCAGGTGAGGCCCAGCTTATTGTCCGCCCTGATCGGGACCGCCTTGCCCGCTACGGCATTTCGGTGGCGCAAGTCATGGAGTTGGTATCTGACGCCATAGGTGGCCAGACCGCAGGCCAGGTCATCCAGGGCAACGAACGATACGACATCTACGTACGACTTGCCGAACAATACCGGAACAGCGCGGAAAGTATTCGCGCTCTCATCCTGCAGGCACCTAACGGCGCCTGGGTCAGACTGGAGGATGTCGCTGAAGTCGATATCGAGGAAGGCCCCCCCCAGATTCGCAGGGATGACGTTCAGCGGCGGGTGGTTGTTCAGGCAAACATCGAGGGCCGCGACATGGGCAGCGTAGTAGCTGAGCTTGACCAGCGGATTACCGAAGAGGTCGACTTACCGGCGGGATATTCCGTGGTTTTTGGCGGTCAGTTTGAAAACCAGCGCAGGGCTCAGCAAACCCTCATGGTTGTTGTCCCCCTCTCATTGGCACTGATTTTTCTACTGCTCTACTTTGCATTTGGTTCGGTGGGACAAGTGCTACTCATCATGCTCAATGTTCCTCTTGCCCTGATAGGCGGCGTGATCAGTCTGTGGATAACCGGCCAATACCTGTCGGTACCAAGCTCCATCGGCTTTATTACGCTTTTCGGCCTTGCAGTTCTTAACGGCGTGGTGATGATCAGCGCGATCAATCAGCGGGTTGAGGGAGGACTTCCTCCGGCTGAAGCAGCCTTTGAAGGGGCCCTCACCCGATTGCGTCCGGTATTGATGACGGCCTTCACCTCCGCGCTGGGGCTCATACCGATGCTGATGGCGTCAGGTATTGGCTCTGACGTACAGCGTCCATTGGCCTCCGTCGTCGTGGGCGGTCTGGTCTCGGCTACGTTGCTTACTCTTGTGGTATTGCCCACTCTATACCAGACCTTTTCACGGGGGTGGATAGGGGATCGCACACACCAGGCCTGACAGGTCTGGTGTTGTCCGCGAGTGCTCGACAGCTTCGGTGAGCACTCGCGGATTCCTTCTTTCATGTCGGGCTACCGCCCGGTAGCCTTACCCAATGCGGTAAGCTTCTATACCAAGCCTCAGAGTTCGTTTTTTCCTTGCAAGGGTTATTCATCGGCTTTGCCTAAAAACAATTAAGCGAGACATGGAATTTGTCCAAAAATAATTACAAATGTCCGAATTTGTATTACGTCGGGCCAAGACTCAAGCCCCCCCCCCAGCAGCAACCCCCGAGGCCCTGCATATTCTGCCCCATCGTGAACACCGATTCTGATCGAACGTGAACGGCCATTCTGGTCGAAGGTGAGAAGTCCTGCGTTTTGTAGTGGTCAAGTGTTTTAGGCCACTGTCTTCAAGACGCCACGGGTTTCCTATACCCGAAATTTGATAGTGCGCGCCGACAAGGGCGAGCAAATGCCTCGCCGGCAGATATTTTCCTAATTCCCAGTCGAATACACAAAGAATGATGCCGGATTTCAGCAGGGAATAGCTGCTGATAACTTCCGATTGCGCTTTTGCTCAACTTTTATCGTGAGTGTCTCATTAAGTCCCTTCTGCCTGATGACCATATACCAGATTTGACAATAACTCGTATAAAATCCAGCCTACTGCTACTTTCAAACAATCTTAATTCCTGACTTCAGGTTATCGGGGGGCGTGAATCAATGAGTCACGAGCATTTGCATATGTCTCCCAAGTCCAAAGACAAACGGGTCGCAGTGGCCATCTGGGCAAACGGCATTTTGACTGTTGCACAGATCCTGGGAGGCATCTTTGCCGGCAGCCTGGCCCTGATCGCCGACGCCTTGCATAACTTTTCAGACATGGCAGCGCTCGTTATAGCCTTTGCGGCTCGAAAAATTGCGCGCCGCCCGGCTGACTCAAAGATGACCTTTGGCTACGGACGAATTGAGGTCGTTGCGGCCCTCATAAATTACACCACTTTGATAATTATCGGGCTCTACCTGGTCTATGAAGGTGGCATGCGGATAATCGATCCTCAGCAAATCAAGGGCTGGTGGGTAGTCTGGCTTGGCGGTATCGCCCTGGCAGTGGATGCATTGACAGCTTTGCTTACGTACTCGATGCAGAAGGACAGCGTCAACATCCGCGCGCTGTTTCTTCACAATCTTTCCGACGCACTCGCTTCGGTCGCCGTGATCATTGGCGGGATACTTATTCTGCTCTACGACCTGCGGTGGGTTGATCCTGCAATCACCATAGGTATCGCAGGCTACATTCTCTACCTGGGTCTTACAGAAATCGGTGGGACCATCAGAACACTCATGCTGGGTAGCCCTGTGGATATCGATACAGATGCTGTAATACTGGCCCTGTCAAATATCGAAGGCGTGATTGACCTTCATCATGTGCATTTTTGGCAGATGGGAGAACACGATGCGTCGCTGGACGCTCATGTAGTTATCGAGAAAAGCGCATGGGATCAGCTTGAGAGCACCAAGTACAGGATAAAACAGGCTCTGGAGCAGGAATTCAACATAAGTCATTCGACACTGGAGTTCGAACATCCCGACCATATTCACAAGGATGCCCATATCTATGGGCACGGTTAAGAGAAAGGTTCTCCGCCGTGTATGTGACGGTGGAAGTCCATACCTGCCCATCGCACTCCGAGCGCTCTCAGGCAACGTAGCGAAGCACCTCCATACTGACCATTAGCCAGTGTCCCCGATCAGGCCAGCGACTTTGGCCAGCAGGATGCTTGCGGCGTTGTCCGTAAACTGTTGGCCTTCTTCAATGTAACCCCTCACCGTCCTATCCAGCGTCAACTATCTTGTACGAACCGGCCAAGTTAATTGTTGCGCTATACCGCGCCGGAAGCTGTGACTGCTCAGGGTCGGCACAACGTCGAGGTTGCAGGTTTCCCCGAGCCCCTTCAGGATACGGTTCACAGAACCAGCTGACAGGGCTTGGGGTTGCAACTGATCCCAGCGGTTGATGGCCCGAAATACCGGTCCGCTTTGAATATCCGCTTCCACCAGCCCAGCATGAACAGGCCCGTCAGCACAATCAGTACCCCAGCGACCATGTTGGCTTCCTGCCGGTAGGCCATCAGCCACTGCCCCAGGAGACTGGCGCTTGCGCCCAGCGCGATGAAAATCACGCTGAACCCGAGCACAAAACAGAAGCTCAGCCATAATGCTTTCAGGCGATTGGAGGTCTCACTCACCGCTCCGCCAGTAACGACGGACAAATAGCCGGGTACGAGGGGCAGAGTGCACGGTGAAAAGAAGGACACCAAGCCGCCCAAAAATGCGGCCAGGATGCCCCAGGTTGCAAGGTCTGGCATTTAAGAACTCCAAAATTAATGGTTTTCCGGGCAAGCCGGGCAGGGCTACTGGCTTTCTGTCTTCTGGTACTCCCGTTGTTCATTCGTCCAAAGGGTCTTCAGGTACTCTATTGCCGAGCCTATTTCCTGGTCAGTGAAACTTTCCCCGAACGCCGGCATGGTCAGCCGGTCGGATTTATTGAAGGGGTGTCGCTGTCCCTCTGCAATAATCGTGAACAGCATGGCATCACCGTGGCGCCAGGTGTGGCCGGTTTCATCATGAGGTGGCGGGGGCATTTCCCCCTTCTCATCCGGCTTTTTCCAGTTGGCAGCGCCTTCACCTTGCCATCCGTGGCAAGCAGCGCAGTATTGCTCATAAATCTGTCTGCCCTGGGAGACTCCCGTCGGTGTACTGTCCGCACTCCCAGGCCCGCCCGAGGCGCCGGCAAAGACCGGCGCGGCGAGCAGGACTAGCGAGTAGATCCACTTATTCATGGACAGGCGTCCACTCGTCAGCGGCGCCACGGGCAAGCAGGTTCCCGTTTGCCGTGCCCACCACAAGTCCTTGTGACGGCGAGAAGGCAAGGGCTGTTACGGATTGGGGAGTCTTCAGGCTTGTCCAGGTTTCGCCGCCATCCGCGCTGTGATGAAGCTGGCCCTCGATCACGGCGTAAACGTTTTCCGGGGCAGCTGGGTCATAGCCGATAGCGGAAACAGTGCCACGCAGGTCTCCCGCATCGCCCCAGAAGCAAAAACAGTCCATGGATCGTGAGACACCGCGCGTAGTAGCTGCGAATAGCCAGCCACTGTCCATGCTGCCGGGCATGTCCGAGTGCAGGAAAGCCTGCACCGGTTCCCGGGGACCGCTGTCCACTTTGACCCACTCGGCGCCACCGTCCCTGGACCGGAACATGCCGTCCTTCCCAAGGTATGCGTAGAGCGTTTCGGGTTGTGTGGCGTGAGCGGCCATAGCAGTAACCCCGAGGTTCGGTAGGGTGTTGCTGAGAGACTGCCAGCTCTCACTGGCACTGTCGTAACGCCACACGCCCAGGCCCGGACCGGCCAGGTAGACGCTCCCATCCACACCTCTGGCCAGGAAGGTGGGTTGAGCCCCCTGGTCGGTTGCCGGTAGCGCGATCTTGGTTGAAGTTCCGCCTGCAATGGTAAAGAGATCACTGTCCTGTAGCACCAGGAGAGCGCCTGATGAGTTGATCGTCAGGGCCGTCACTGGATGGGCGTCGTCTGCAGGTTGGGCTTGAGCCAGCGCTGGCAGCACGATTGCCAGCGTGAGTACGCAAAACCCCCAGGCCGCCCTGGTCGTAGAATGGACAATCGCTCTCATGGGACCAGCCTCAATAATCGTTGTGTTCGCGGAACACACTTTGCTGACCGTTGGCACTGAAGGCGATGACCTGGTAATCCTCCTTCTTGCCGGTTTCCATACCGGGGCTGCCCTGGACCATGCCGGGCACTGAAAGCCCTACTGTATTGAACTGGGGATTTTCCAGGTAAGCGACAATATCATCTGCTGGCACATGCCCCTCAATCACCAGGTCACCGATCAACGCGGTGTGGCAGGAGGCCATTTCACGCGGCACGTCATATTGCTGCTTGATCTCGTTAAGGTTGTCGGTTTCTACAATGGTGGTTTCAAAGCCATTGGCATCAAGGTGCTCCGCCCAGGCTTGGCAGCAGCTGCAACTGGGGCTCTTATAGATTGTGATGGCCGGGCCAGCCTCGCCAGTGGAGACCATGGGGGCTGATGCCCCGGCGGGCTCGTTGGCCTGAATTGCCAGCATGGTGGCGCCGGCGACTAAAACGATGGCGGTCACACCCGTATACAGGGCAAGTTTTTTTGTCTTCATGGTAATCCTCGATTAGATTCGGTCATGGGCAGCGCAAGGCCCGAGGTCGCCTTGGCTTCCCCGGGCAATGGATGTCAGTTCGGGGCGTTGCCCGAACCCTTAGTTGGCTTCGGCGTCTTTATCCTTCTTGCCGCCGTCCATGTGGTCGCTGCCTTGGCTCTGCATCATTTTCATGCAGGCATCGGTCATGGCTTTACGATCTTCCGGAGACATGTCAGACATCATGTTCATCATGCCGCCCATTCCCTGCATGCCTTCCGATGACATCATGCCCTTTCCTTCACCCTCATGGGCAAATACAGAGAAGGTGCCAATGGTACCGGCCAGAAAAATCGCTGTGATTGCGAGCTTGATTTTTGAATTGCGCATTTGATTCACTCCAGTTAAAGGCCCGTGACGAATGAACGAAAGCACGGGGTTTCTTTAACAATTAACGTTGCAAGAATTGACGCTAATGGATTTTCCGCGAAGGGCGAGAATCCGGGTTAAAACTCAGGAGTGATGTTCTGGAGGGGGCGTAATAGAAGCCAGGAACGGGTCCTGATAGAGGGCCGCGCGGGCGGTCAATACCGGTTGGGAGCCGGTATCGGTTAACCCTATGGAATTCCCCAGTAAAAGAGCGAAGCTGACGCTGACGCCACATTTGCTCAGCCCACTGACGCTCGGGCAGGCCATATCAGGGGCTGAGACACAATTAGTTTCAGTGTCTGATGAGGAACTGGCGCTTTCAACCTGATCCATCATCATGGAACCGCAATCCGTCATTGCCGCGCCCGCCTGACCGCTCGCCATTTTGGAGATAGCCAGCGCCGGCCCACTTATCACCAGAAGCAGCGATAGCAGCGCGGAAATGAATTGGCGGTTCGTTGCGGTCATCCTGATTTCAAGCACCAAACTGTGAAGGTTCAAAACTGTGATACACAGCCCGTCTTTGAGTTCACCAAATCCTAGCAGTTTTTTATTTCAATGACACGACTACTTCTAAATCCAAAGGAGCAAGTTAAATCCCCGAAGGCCTGTACGATGGCATTCGAACAGAAAGGCCCAGGCTCCCCATCGGCCAGAGAATGAGCTTCGCATTCATCCGGCTCCAACCGGAGCTAAGCGCCATAACTGTCGCGGATAATCATGGCGCTCAGTTCTGCACCTGAAAATAGCGCATCATCCCATTGTCTTCATGTTCCATGTTGTGACAGTGGTAGATGTAGAGGCCATCGAAACGCTCGAAGGTCATCGCCAACTGAACGGCTTCACCCGGCATTACAAGGACCGTATCGTGCCAACCACTGTCCACCAGTCCCTGGGTCAGGCCATTCCAGCCGCGGCTATTGCCTTTGGTATCGCGCCCGATAACGTTGAACTGCAAGCCGTGAACGTGCATGGGGTGGGGCATTGGTGTGTTGTTCCGGAATTCCCAGATTTCCGTATCCCCCAAGCGGACTTTTTCGCCATCCGCAACCGTGGTTCCGGCAAAGCGCCGACCATTGATGGCAAAACCCCGCATCATCGCTTGGCTTAGCTCAAACTGCCTCACCGGTGTGGAATCGGTAACGGGTATTTTTTCCCGCGCCAGAGCGAGCTGCGCAGGAAGGGTCTCGGCGGTATTGATCGATTCGGTCACCTCCAGTGTCATCAGGGTGAATCGGCTGCCGGCGGGTAGACCTGAGTTACCCATCATCCGCATTCCGCCCATCATCCCGCCGCTCATCATTCCAGCTTCATAGCTGCCACTGATAAGCTCCAATGTAATGCCAGGTCTGGAATTGGAAAGATCTACCCAGATGTCAAGTCGCTGAGCCGGAGCCAGAACCGCATAGGGTTTGTCTTCCGGTTTTTGAAGAAGACCGCCGTCGGCTCCGATAACCGTGACGGGGCGCCCGTCACTCCAGGCCAGCTTGTAGATGCGGGCATTGGAGCCATTGAGAACTCGAAGTCGGTATGGGCGGGCGGCGACTTTGCGGGCAGTCGGGGGAGCTCCGTTGACCAATATCCGATCCCCCAGAAAACCGCGCATGCGATCCATCATGGCACCCATGCCACCGTCGAGGTATACCAATTCGTTGGCGCCTGCGAAGGTCCGATCCTGGAGCACCAATAACAGTTCATTCTTACCGGCCGGCAGTTTGAGACCCAACTCTTCGTCGTCTTCAACGATCAGGAGTCCGGCAAGCCCCGCGTAACTCTGAAACCCCACGCGCCCGCCCTGATCGCCGTGAGCATGGGAGTGGTACCAGAACAGTCCAGCCCGGTCCAACACCTTAAAGCCAACTGTCATAGTCTCGCCAGGGCGGATCGGCAGTCTTGGTTGCCCGTCCACATCGGAAGGCACATGAAGCCCGTGCCAGTGCACAGTAGTGTCTTCCGGGAGCTCATTGTGAATATGGATTTTCACTGTCTGGTTGCGGCGTAGCCGGATCGTTGGGCCCAGGTAGCGGTCTGCGTTTTCGGAAACCGTATCTTCCGGACCTTTCAGTAATTTGGCCTTGTAGCGCCACACCTCACTCGGGCCGCCGGGGAGTATGGGGACCGAGTCGGGCATGGCGCGAAGGCTCAGTTCAACATCGTATTCCTTTGAATCCAGGCCGAGGGTTCCCGACTCGACCGCTCTTACACCGCCATCACAACCAGTAAGCAGAAATCCCGGCGACAGCGTAAGGAGAAACCCTGAACCCGCCATGGCCCGAAGCACTGTGCGGCGCTGAACTTTGTCCTGGCTCATCATTTTTTCCTCAGATATTTGATCAGTGCCAAAATCGCAAGCACTAGGAGGGCGATCAGAAAAAGCCAGATAACCATCATGAAGGTTCCCATGCCTAGTATCATATCGCCGCCCATCATACCGTCTCCCATGCGCCCGGGGCCGTCGGCAAGAGCGGAGAGAGGCAGGAAAAGCCCCATCATCAAAATAAATAGCTTCTCAAAAACCTCCATCGCAGTGTCTCCGGGTCCTTAGCCACTCATGAAATAAAAGGCGTGTCGAATGAGTCTTGGGCACCTGTTCGGATTTTGCAATTACGAGTAGTTCAAAAAGCCCATAACCTTAAAGTTCACTTTAAGGTTATGGTTACGAACAGTTATTGATGACTCAGTTTGAGGTGAATGAATGAAAACATTCAATATCGGCGAACTCTCCGAAAAAAGCGGCGTGGCCAGTCATGCGATTCGCTTCTATGAGCGGGAAAACCTCATGCCCGAGCCTGCGCGAACCCAATCCAATTATCGCCGTTACCCCGAGGATGCGATTGCCAGGCTGCAGTTCATCATCCACGCCAAACAATGGGGTTTCACTCTTGACGAGATTCGTGAACTCCTGATGCTTCAGGATGCCAATGGTGACCGTGCAGAGGCCAAGCGCATTGCGAGAGAGCAACTGGAAAAAATCCGGCACCAGATCCAGAGTCTCTCCCGTATCGAGGCGGTTCTGTCGAAAACTCTGGAGGAATGTTCAGGGGAGGGGCCGATGGACGGTTGCCCGATCGTCGAGGCCATTGCCCAGGAAAGGTAGTGCGCCCGTTTATCGTTGGGACGAACTGATCCACGAGATGCTGGATTGGTTGCGCGGAGGAGCGAGGTCAGGATGCAAAAAATAGAGATTGGTATTGAAGGAATGTCCTGCGGCTCCTGCGTGTCGCGAGTAGAGCGGGCATTGAACAAGCAGCCCGGTATGATCAAGGCCAGTGTCAATCTGACCACCCAGAAAGCCTTTGTGGAGTTCCTGTCGGACACCCTGTCGCTGCCGCGAATCCATCAGGCCATCCGGGACGCCGGTTATGAACCTCGGGAACCGGATACCAGCACTCAAGCGGAAGAGCTGGACAAGGAGGGCAATGACCTTCGCCGGAAAGTGATCTTTGCTGCGGCATTGATCATTCCGGTGGTTCTTATTGCGATGGGCAAGATGATTCCTGCTCTTGAGGCTATATACGCCAGTGTCTTGTCTCATCGGGGCTGGATGGCTATTGAATGGCTCCTGACCACGCCGGTGCTGTTTTACGCCGGATCGCGGTTCTTCCGGTCCGGCTACGCTGAACTACGCCATGCCAACCCCGGCATGAACAGTCTGGTAATGATCGGCTCCAGTGCCGCCTATTTCTATTCCGTTGCAGCATTATTGGTTCCCGGATTTTTCCCCGCCGGCACCGCCGAGAGTTATTTCGAGGCGGCGGTGATCGTGACGCTCATTTTTCTGGGGCGCTACTTCGAGCACATCGCCAAAGGCCGGACGTCGGAGGCGATCAAAAAGCTGCTACAACTGCAGGCCAAGACCGCCCGTGTCATTCGGGACGGGGAAGCCGTCGAGGTTCCGATTGAAGCGGTAGTGCCTGACGACCGTATCCAGGTCCGCCCGGGCGAACGCGTTCCTGTTGATGGCGTGGTGGAAGAGGGACAGTCCTACGTGGATGAGTCCATGATCAGCGGCGAGCCGGTGCCGGTCGCCAAGCAGAAAGACGCCGAACTGGTGGGTGGAACCATCAACAAGAATGGTTCACTGACGTTTCGGGCTACCCGGGTGGGCGCGGACACCGTTCTTGCACAGATCATTAGTATGGTGGAATCGGCCCAGGCCGATAAGCCCCCGATTCAGGCGTTGGCTGACAGGATCGCCGGGGTTTTTGTACCTGTTGTGATCCTGCTTGCGATCCTGACGTTCATCACCTGGTTCAGCTTCGGGCCTGCTCCGGCATTGTCCTTTGCCTTCGTCACAACGGTCAGTGTGCTGCTGATCGCCTGCCCCTGCGCGATGGGGCTGGCCACGCCGACGGCCATTATGGTCGGAACGGGCAAGGGCGCCGAAATGGGCGTGCTGTTCCGCAAAGGGGCGGCCCTGGAGACGCTGGCTCGAATGGACACCATCGTCCTCGACAAGACCGGCACCCTGACCCGGGGCCGGCCCGAGCTGACGGATTTCATTCTGGTGGAAGGCCGTGAGGATGAGGTGTTGGCTTGAGTCGCGGCTGTGGAAACCGAGAGCGAACATCCCATTGGGGAAGCCATCGTCAAGGGCGCCAGGGATCGAGGACTCAAGTTGCCAGCGGTCAGTGATTTTCAGGCAGAACCAGGCTACGGGATCCAGGCACAGGTCGCCGGGCACCGGATCAATGTGGGCGCGGACCGTTATATGCGCCGCCTTGGTATCGATTTGGCCAACGTGGCCGACAGCGCGGTGTCACTCGCTGAAAAGGCGAAAAGCCCGCTTTATGTTGCCGTCGACGGCCACCTTCGGGGAATCGTGGATGCCGCTGCGCTTTCCCGGCGCACCCGCAAAACGATTCTCGGCAATTTTGCCTGGGCCTACGGGTACAACCTGGCACTTATCCCGGTGGCTGCGGGCGTTCTTTTCCCGTTTACCGGTTACCTGCTCAACCCCATGCTGGCCGCTGGTGCCATGAGCCTTTCCAGCGAATTCGTGTTGACCAATTCCCTCCGGCTGGGCAGGTTTAAACCCGATAACCGGCACGCCGCGGCCAGCAACTTGAACGAAAGTGGAGCCGCACAGGCAGGCGTCTCATGAGAGACCCTGTACACATAATGAGGAGATTGACATGATGACAAGTGAGGGATGCATGCTTGGAATGGCGGGAATGGGATTGATATCCCTTTTGCTCATCATCGCCCTGGTACTTGGCGTCGTCGCCCTCGCCAAGTACCTGTTCTCCCGAAATAAAGATGATGAGAGAAACGCCCGGAAGAACATCAGAGAGGATTATGAATACCACTCTGAAAAGTAAAAGCCATCGGGAGCTAGCGGCAAGTATGGGAATCAGGCTGAACGCAAAAGCAAAGGTGGTCGGGGTCCTGCTTCTGCTGGTCGCCCTTGCCCGACCCCTGGGTTACGACGTTATACATCGCTGGAGGCGGGTACGTCCGGTATTGGAGTGTCTGGGCAAGAACCGCTTTCAGGGTGCCTTAGTGCTTCTCTCACTGATTCCAGCAAGAATCCCGCAAGCCTCAACTTCCCGGCCATCGTTGCAACTCCCTCTCAATGAAACCAGTTGTTTCTCAAGCGATTGGAGGGCTGTTATCTGTGACCGCACATGATAGATGTGGTCATCGAGCAAGGCGTTAACGGCGGAACAAGGCTGGTGAGGGTCGTCCTGATAGCTCTGCAGTTTATGAATCTCTGCTAGTGACAGGTTCAGAATTCGGCAGCGACGGATGAAGGCCAGCCGCTCAGCATGCTTGTCGGTATAGACACGGTAACCATTCTCCTGCCGATCCGGTGGCGGTAACAAGCCCTGCTGCTCGTAGAAGCGGATTGTCTGTGTATCCACGTCCACTAACCGTGCCAATTGGCCAATGCGCATCAAGCTCCTCCTTAGCGAATTCTCTACCCGGTTGACCTTATAGTAACTATATGGTTTTTAATGGTAGCACAAGGTTGTTCAAGTGGAGTCGTTTCGTGAGTAAAACCTGTGGTGCCCAAAGTGGCTGTGAGGCAACGCCTGCAGCGGATATCGACATGCCGGTCTCTCCCAAAGCATCAGGGGAATGGGTGAGCGAATATGCCGTACCGAAGATGGACTGTCCGTCAGAAGAGCGGTTGATCCGCTTGGCTCTGAACGGTTTTGACGAGATTCGAACGCTATCCTTTGACCTGTCAAATCGTCAGTTGAAGGTGGTACATAACGGCGAGGTCGAGCCCATCACCGCGAAGCTGCAGAGCTTGGGGCTAGGGGCCTCTCTTCAGGAGACCGTCGCTGCCGATCCAGAGGCAATCAAGGCCGTCGAGAGTTCGGTGGCCTCCGCTAGACAAGAGTCCCGCACCCTGCGTTGGTTGCTCGGCATTAACGCCCTCTTGTTTGTGGTGGAAATGACTGCTGGTCTGATCGCACAGTCCGCCGGCCTGATTGGAGAATCTCTGGACAATTTTGCCGACGCTGCCGTATATGGCCTTGCCCTTTATGCCGTTGGACATACTGTAAAGATGCAGGTGCGTGCCGCGCATCTTGCCGGGGTGCTCCAGCTGATTTTGGCTCTCGGAGTACTCGTAGAGGTAATGAGGCGCTTTGTCTTCGGTAGTGAGCCTGAATCGTTGATGATGATGGTTATCGCATTCGTCGCATTGATCGCCAATACCAGTTGTCTGCTGCTGATATCTAAACACAGAGAGGGTGGGGCGCATATGAAGGCAAGCTGGATATTCTCCGCCAATGACGTGGTGATCAACATAGGCGTCATTGCCGCTGGTGCGTTGGTTGCGTGGACAGGATCTAATTATCCAGATCTGATCATCGGCGGCATCTCGGGAATCATTGTGCTTAACGGTGCCAGGCGTATTCTGGCGCTCCAGGGTTAAAACAATGCCCCTTACTTACAAAATGCTCTCTGCATTTTCAGGTTGACGAGCCCGATTCCATTGACTGCCAGGAATGCGGCGTGCAGGGTGAACTCGTGCGATTCGGCAAGCGAGTTACCCTCTGGGTGATCCGACGCGGATACACCTGCCGTTGCTTGCAACACCATATTCAGACCCCAACTCCCGCAAATGGTGGACGGCTTTCGTATAACGTTGCGGTTACATGAGTTCTTCAACCACCCCTATACTTTCGTGGCCCACCAGGCAGGTCTGAACGAGAAGATGATGCGAGCAATCTTCAATGCCTGTGTCGAATTCCTAAGCCGCTGGCGCCGCTTCAAGACGCTCCGCATTCCCAATTGCTATCGGCGCAATCCGAGTTACATTTTGGGGTGCACTCGCAATGGCACTTACGGCAGGAGTACGTCGAATATTTGGCGTAGTTGCATAATGCGGTGTTTGTTAATCATGGGTCCACCTCAGACCCTCTAGAAAATCAGGGCGAGTTATAAAGGGTACGGTAGCAAGTATTGGGCCAATACATGTCCTCACTGTAAAAGTATTCAGAGAGACAATTTCCTATTTATCTTCGGTAGTGTGGCGCTTGCGAGCGGGAGACTTCCATTGCGACCGATAAAGGAAATGGAAAGAACGGTCGGTATCCAGACTGGCCCGAAGTCAGTGAGCAGTTTTATGAATACGGTATTGGGGAAATACCGCTAAGCTTCTAGCTTTTGACTACAATCTGATCAGATAGACTTCGGATCGATCAGACATGTTGATGCAATTTCCAGTCGCCCATGACGACGAACTGCTTGGTAGCGTCATAGCTCGGTTCGTGCAACGGCAGGGCCTAGAAGACGACAAGGTGGCGTTGGGTCAGCTTTTTGCTTCTCAGAAAATTGTGCCGTCGTCGGTTCTTCAGGGCCATACAAATCAACTGCTCGCGAATATTGGGCACTTGTGGACAATCTCGCCCCGAGATCTGTTACAGAAGCATACGCTTCTTCCCGTGTTTCGTCCCTTCGTAGCTATGAAGGCCTACGATCAATTTGTCTTGGATTTATGTGGCCAGGGCAAAAACCACAGCATGCTGAGAACCGGCGTTAATGCTTCAAATATTGTTTGGCCATCCAATTTCAGGGTCTGCCCTTTGTGCTGTCAGCACCAGTTAAGAAAGTTTGGCTACCGATATTGGCAACGGATTTTCCAGTGTCCCGGAGTTGAAGCATGCCCGAAACATGGCTGCTTACTGATCGATACGGGAATCCCTCTGCAGTCGCACAGGCGGCACCGGTTTGTTGGTACACAGGCGATCACGCAACATGTTCCCGCGGTTTCACCGCTGGCCGACAGAAAAAATCTTCTGTTATCTATTGGAGTCTCTGACTTGCTTCGATGCAAAGCGACAGACGCACCCAATAACTATCAGTGGTCGAGATTCTATAGGGCTCTGGCGCACCAACATGATCTTAGTAGAGGAAAAGGCGTCCAGCATCAGGAAGTTGCTGCTCGGGTTCGAGCCTATTGGGGAGTTGACTGGTTGGAGAGTCATGGCCTTTCACTTGGAATTGATGACAACTGGCTTGTTTCAATGTTCCGAAAGCACCGTCGGCCATTTTCTTACCTACAACATTTCGTTTGTTGGTTTGCGATGTATGACAAAGAGCCCGCGTTGTGCGATGTGTTAGCTGAGGCTTCCCAGTTCTCGAAACAGCCCATGGGGAAGGCCAGGTATTTTTCACCACGTGCGGAGAAGGCTTGTCATCAGTATCGATTGTGTTGGAGCGACCTATTGAGTCGATATGGCTCCCTGCGTGAGGTTCGGAAACATCGGGAGGGCGCACGAGTCTATTCGTGGCTGTATCGGTTTGATTCAGACTGGCTTACGTCACACAAACCCGAGAAGGTTAATTCCAGAAGGAGGGTAAAGGTAGATTGGCCAAGGCGCGATCGCACGATTGTGCGGGAGCTTATCGCAATTGAGAGGGCTGTCTGGCAAGATCTGGAAGGTGCCAGGCGCTCGAAACGCTGGTACTGCAAACAGGTGACTGACAGCAAAATCCTGGAGAAGAAACTCGCTAAGCTGCCTTTATGCCAAGCGTTCTTTATTCGGTATACAGAGTCGGTCGATGAGCATCAGGCGAGACGGCTGGCTTGTATATTTGCCGGCTTGGTTTTGCAAAATGAATGGCGAATACCTACCTATGAAATTGAACGAATGGCCGGGCTCGATCCAAAAAAGTGTCGAGAAGTTGGCCGTCAAATACTTTTCCAAGCCATCCCCGCCTGGCGCCGTTCTGAGGCGATTACCTTCCGACAGCGCCCTCAAGCGGGCTGATGGAATTCATCAGCGAAAATGGCTCTTTGGGAAGGCCCGCCCCTACATTAACGTAAAATTCGAAGGCCATGCTCAGCAAGCCGTTCCTGTTGAGCTGATTTCCATGTTGGTAGTGGGGAGCAGTTACGAAAATAAGAAAAGGAACCCGGCGCCTCAATCTGAAAAGTACGAGTTCAAAGTAATTGAGGAGCCACAGCTGACGAGGGCTTCATCAGGCGTAAATTGGTTCCGGTTTAAAACAGAGCGCGGCACGATAGTTCGCGTAAGGCAATTAGAGCTAGCGAAGTGCCTGTTTCTTCATAATTTCCAACTTGCTAGAACAGCCTTTAGACCTAATGGTTTGTCTGGCCTGGCACAGGTTTCGGAGAGTGAGGATGCGACAACTATCAAGTTCCCAACAGTGGTGGATTACCCGCAAGCGAATCTAAAGTCCAAAGCCACACTTGCTCACTTCTCATGGATGGTTTTGGATCAAAATGCTCGAAAAAGCTTTGGGTCGATCCTGAACTTTTGGATGGAATCAGATAGCGAATCATGGAATTTTCGTTTCGATCCGCCACGAATGAAAGGGTGGCATGTTGCAGGATCCGGCTATTCCGGGGCAGGAGACGCCAGTGACATATTCACGATCGATGAAGTCACTCGCTTTCATAATCCGGTGTTTTCTCATCAAAAACCGATAGTCATTGATCATCCGAGGTTCAATGAGCTTTTGGCGAAAGAACCTATTAACGGTAAGAGGCCGAAAATACAGCGTAGCGACGATGATCCGTTATTGGAACTCAGTTTAGAGCCACTGCTTGGGAAAAGGTTAGACCAGGTTGCAGATCACGGATTTAAGTTCTCGTTTGACGACAGTCTGGAAGTTAAAGTACAGGTAAATGGCAGAAGGTACAGCGTAAAGCCCGTTGTAGATGCTGACTCAACGCCGGCGGCAGAAACCAGTAGCCCCGGCCATGCTACGGAAGGTGGTACGGGGCGAGAGCTTGACTATGGCATTAATCGGGGTGGAGATGAGGCGGAGTTGATCGCGGAGGAACTCACCGAAGTTGAGCCAGCAGACAAATTCCAGATCTTCGAAAAAGTAGTGCAGCAACTAGGAGAGCGCCCCGGCTTCACTTTTGAAAAGAAGGTGTGTTTTCAACTACCTTGGCCAAGAGGCTCCAATTTGGCCGCCACCAAAACAATAACTGGAATGCCAGTGCAAAGTTACGTCGCATTGCTGAAATATCAGTCTGTTCCGGTCATTGTCATTGAAGTTGATACGGAGAGCCTGCTCAACTCGCATACACTAAGCAATTTGATAGTGGTTTTTTCTAAGGATGCGACTGAGGGAGTTAAGTCATTGCTTCAGCGTTGCTCAACCATGGGTTTGTACTGGGATCTCGATTACATCAAACGTTTGAATGCCGTCCCGAGAACCTGCGCTCATCCCCACCGAGTCACTAAAAGCGGGGGGGAATCAGTAGCGGTGAGCCCAGAACAATATCAAAGGAGATGGGTAAATATACTGGAGCGCCATATCAAGGCGTTAGTGAAAGAGGTAAAGCGCGCTTGAGGACTGGTTCAGGTAACGATGCCGTGTTCGAGCCGACCAATTACGTCTCGTACCTGCTGGATACCTTCTTCATATTTCAGTAAGTCATTTGGCTTTTTGTCCCCCAGCGCACGGACAGGCCCTGAGAGCCACTGGTCAGCGAGTTTTTGGTTTCCTTCGAATAGCTCGACTGCTTCCGCTATAGCCGTCATGCGCAAAGTGTTTAGATCTACGTTGTCTTGGCTCATGTGGCGTCTACCCTCGCGAAGGCGTTAATCGGCAACGTGCCATCAATCTCCAGTGAGTATTGCACATAGTATTTTCGATGCCGAGTTCGTACTGAGTCCCCAGGGATTCAAAAGACATCGACACGCACTCGATTCTACGGGCTGGAATTGAGTGAGTTTCATTGGATACTACTACAAACTTTGACCCGATGGATCCCAATACCCAAGTCTCACTCAAAGACCTTGGTTGTCGCTGAACCGGCCAAGTTAATTGTCGCGCTATACCTTAGCCTATAAGGGGAATTTATGGTCTATGAGTTGCTTGTAGCAGGTCAGGCATTCGATGAAGGCTGGCTGCCGAACCGGATTCCCAAAAGTTTGTTCTTTGGGTCGTCACCGCGAAGGGTTACGGCAACTCTCTGCTTGAGATCGGCTTGCGCACTGTCAGATAGATGCGCAAGCATTGCATCAAAGTTCTCGGTATTGAGGGAGGCAATGTACTGTTTTCCAGTATCTGCCAGTGCCGAATGGACGTGGATGAAGTCGTAGTAAATGCCAGTAGCTTCTACTCAGCCATCGTTACCGCCGTCGCCCCAGTTGCCCCAAGGCGCAATCACTTGGAACCCCTCAACGCCATAACCGGTAACGGAAAAGTTCGTTAATCAACTGCTGAAAGGCGGCACCATGCGATTCATGTACCTTTAGCTTGAAGAGCGCTCTGAAGAAAAAATCATCCATACTCGACATCGAGACGCATCCAGTGCTAAACCGTTTCTGGCGATGGCCGCCATGACGTTCATTTGAATAATCATAGCGTACTTGGCAGGTTGCTTCTATTCTGATTGGACATCCCCTCGCCACAGGGACTGGAGTCGCGAAAAGAAAAGGATAGAGCTTTTTATCAAACTTTAATGTCAGAAGTCGGGGTGGGTTACCCCGCGGCAGGGTCTAAAAATATCAAACTTTAGAATCTTTCGAGTCCGGAAATGTGCGAAAATGATGCCTCTTTTTATCAATCTTTATTATCGGGTGACACTGGTGGAGATATGAAAACACAGCCTGGTCAGCCCCCCATAGAACTGACAGAGACCACTTTGTCGTCTCTGCTGGCAGGACTGCACCAGAACAAATGGCGTGCCAGCCAACTTCTTGAACAGTGCCTGAGTAACGCTGACCATCACGATGACCCAGCCAACCAGGTTTATACGGCCCGTTTCGACCGGACAGCCAGAGCGGAAGCCGCCGCCGTTGATGCGCTTCAGAAGGGCGGGGTTCCGCTGGGCGAGCTTGCCGGGGTGCCGATAGCGCTTAAAGTGCTGTTTGATGTTGCCGGTGAAGTAACCCACTCAGGATCCAAGTGGTGGGACAAGCAAGCGCAAAGTGACGCGCTGATTGTCTCGCGCCTGCGCAGGGCCGGTGCGGTTATCACCGGGCATACCAACATGACCGAGTTCGCTTACTCCGGGCTTGGGCTAAACCCCCATTATGGTACGCCTGCCAACCCACTTGCGCCGGGGCGGATATCCGGTGGCTCATCATCCGGGGCGGCCGCTGCGGTAGCCCATGGCATGGCCGCTGCGGCCATTGGCAGTGATACCGGCGGGTCGGTGCGAATACCGGCCGCATTTTGTGGTTTGGTGGGCTTCAAACCCTCCCAGCAACGCATACCTCGCGATGGCGTATTCCCCTTATCCCAGAGCCTCGATTCCATCGGCCCCATTGCTCACAGTGTTGAATGTTGTGCCCGCCTGGATGCCGTTATGGCTGGTGAGCCCTGGCAGAAGGCGGCTCCCATAGATCTGCGCGGGCGACGCTTTGTGGTGCCGGCCAATTACATGCTTGATGACCTGTCCCCGGGGGTTGCCGAAGCGTTCGCCAGTAGCCTGCGCACACTGCGAGACAACGGGGCTCAGATTGTGGAAACACAGGTGCCGGTGCTGGATACGTTGCCGGAACTTATGGAGAACGGAGGGCTTTCAGCGGCGGAAAGCTATCACGTTCACCGACACTGGTTGCAGCAGCACGGCGAAGAATACGACCCTCGGGTACGCCAGCGATTGGAGCGGGGCGCCGGTATCAGCGCCGCGGATTACCTTGAGCTATTGCAGCGCCGGGCCGCGCGAAAAAAACAGGCGGACCAATGGCTCAGTGCCTATGACGGGATTCTTGCACCCACGGTGCCTGTTGAGCCGCCGCTGCTCGCCGAGCTTGAAAGCGATGCTGAGTACGGGCGCCTGAACATGCTTGTTCTGCGTAACCCCACCGTGGCCAACCTTCTCGATCTGTGCGCTATCACACTCCCCAACCATCAAGACGGCGCCCTGCCTAGCGGCCTGATGCTGATTGGCCGTAATGGGCTAGACAGTTCTGTGCTTGGTATTGCGCAGGCGGTGGAAAACGTCCTTATACGCTCAACATATTGATACTATGACTAAATACTGGAATTTATTTTTGCCCCCGAACCTGCTCTTCGCCTTCGTAGCTCGGTTGGGCGTTACTGTCACGCTGCTTGCCATGATTGTGTTAGCGGGGCCTGCCTTGGCCAATGCCGACGGTAACAAACTGCGCATTGCGTATACCGAGTTCCCTCCTGCCGAGTACCAAAATGAGCAGGGCGAACCGGCGGGATTTTTTACTGAGCTCACCCGAAAAGTTGCCGAGGAAGCCGGCTATGAGGCCGAGTTTATCTACCTGCCTGTAAGCCGGGTTTATTTGTACCTGAAAAGCGGCGATATTGACCTGTTCCCCGGCCTTTCCGAAGTGCCAGCTCTTAAGAGCGAGGTGCTCGAAAGCTGGGTAAATGTTTATCCAACCCGGCTTGATGCCTGGCATCTTGAGAGTTCAGAGCCACTGACACACTTTAATCAGCTTGAGGGAAAAACGGTCATCGTGATTGGGGGCTACACCTATGGCGGTTTGTTATCGTGGCTTGAGAATTCTGAACGTATCCGGCTAACCGAAGCTCCCAACAGCCGTGCAGCACTCGAGATGCTCAAGCTGAAGCGTGGTGATTATATTCTGGATTATCGCGAAATGGTTGAGGAGATACTGGCTCAGCCATCAGACCGCGGAGTACGGGGCTCGGAAGTGAGATCACGCTATTCGGCCTGGTTGTATTCCCTGGCAAGCCCCAGAGCGGCGCTGCTCCGGGAAGCGTTTGACGATGCCTACCTGCGACTTGTCAGCCGAGGTGAGGCTCCACCCGTCCGGGATTTCAAGGCTGACTTCGTGATTCCCGGATTTCCTGAAGAACACCGTTAAGGCAGATTCTTAATCCGCGCTAACCGGGCCAAGGGTGATATCGCCATACCAGGCGCTTGCCTGCTCGCCGGTGTTGTCTGAATCCGACATGATGGCAATGCCGCGAATCGGCGGTGGGCTTTCCCCAAACGCTTTACGGTAGTCCGCCACAATATCCCGCTCAATACTCACCCATTCACCGGCCTTTTCGCTGCCGGAATTCACAGCAACCATTACAGTTTTTTCGGTGTAGGGGTTGGCTATAAACTCGCCCTTCGGCAGGGTGTTTGCCCAGATGTAGTTCAGGGCATTACCAGGCAATTCCTCTCCAAACAGCACCTCCGCCGTTTTGCGTTTTGCGCGTTCAAAAAAACCGGCCTTTTCTGGCTCAAACTCGAAGGCAACGTAGATGCGGGCAGGGTAGTCATCGCCGGATTTTTCGCGGGCATCGCCTTTTTCAAACACATTGGAAACCTTCCAGCGCCAGCTTAGCATCGGCGCACTCTCTGGCTTGATATCCAGCCGGGCGATCAGGCCAGAAGCGCCGCCGGAGGTGTGGGCTTTAACCACCTGAGTGCCATCCTCGCGTATCAGCTCGTAGCGCGAGTGCTGTTCTATGTTGGGGAATTCCAGTGGCTCCCAGCCATCTGACAGAGATTCCATTTTCGAGAATGCGGGAAGCAACGGCTCCTGTGCCAGCAGATGCGGAGATGCCAGGCTGGCCAGGGTAAAGACTAGACAGGTAACAGTGCGGGTGGTCATAAGCATGAAATCGTCCCACTTTATTGTGTGTTTGTGATAGACCGGCGGATTGGGGAAAGGTGCCTTGTCTCTCAAAAAAATCCCGTATATAGTGCCCCTATCCTTGGTTGAATACCAAATATGGTATTCGGGAATCCGGTTAGAATCCGGAACTGACGCGCAGCGGTATTGGGGAACGAGCGTGGCACAAAGACACTGGCGCAAGCCGGGAAGTCGCCACGCAAGGCAGAACCGAGAGGTTCATGCCCCTGAGTCCGAAGACACTGCCAGGGATAACTGCACCTTCGCGACTCAGGCGCCTGCATTTGGCCCTACAAGGTGAGCAGCAACGAACACGGCACGGTTACAGCTATTATTGGCTGGTGCTCTGTTTTGCCCTGTGTACGCGAAGGTTATGGAATTCACGCGTATTCAGGAGAACACCTTATGTCTGCGACAGCTATGGCCGAGCCCCGGCCCTCATCGCCCTCCGCCACAGAAGCCCTTCAGGTTATCAAACGTAACGGCAACCTGGTCAGTTTTATCCCATCCAAAATCAGTGTAGCCGTTACCAAAGCATTTCTCGCTGTTGAAGGTGACCAGGCAGCAGGATCTGCCCACATTAATGATGCCGTTCACCGGGTAACCGAGCAGGTTGTGCAGGCCATCAGCCGCCGCTTGAAAGCCGGTGGCCGAGTACACATTGAAGACATTCAAGACCAGGTAGAACTGGCCCTGATGCGCGCCGAAGAACAGAAGGTGGCCCGCGCCTACGTACTTTACCGTGAAGAACACGCCCGCGAACGCGCACTGCATGAGCCGGTAGAAGCTCACCCTCATCTCACCGTAAAACTGGCTGGCGGCCGCACAGCACCGCTGGATATGGGCCTGATGAAACAACAGGTCGACCAGGCGGCATTTGGCCTGGAAGGTATTGATGGCGAATCCCTGGTGGAAGACGCTATTCGCAACCTCTACAACGGCATCGATGAAACCGAAGTGCTAACGGCACTTATCATGACGGCCCGTGGCCGCATCGAACGTGAGCCGGACTACAGCGCCGTCACCGCCCGCCTGCTGCTGGAACAGTTGCGCCTTGAAAGCGTAACCGCCTTGAAACTGGACACCAACCTGACCCTGGCCGAGGTGTATCCACAAGCCCTGAGCACGTTCATCAGCGCCGGTATTCGCTACGAATTGCTCGATGAAGCCATGGCCGCTTTCGATATGGAACGCCTGGGCGCGGAATTGAAACCAGAGCGCGATCAGCAATTTGGCTTTCTTGGCCTGCAAACCCTGTACGACAGGTACTTCCTGCACTGGAAAGAAGACCGCCTGGAACTGCCTCAGGTGTTTTTCATGCGCGTCGCCATGGGCCTGGCGCTGCGTGAAGACGACCCCAACAGCCGTGCCATCGAGTTCTACAACCTGTTGTCCTCCTTCGATTACATGGCATCTACGCCCACACTGTTCAACAGCGGCACCCGCCATTCCCAGCTTTCATCCTGCTACCTCACCACCGTGGGCGACGACCTGGAAGACATCTATGGCGCCATTCGTGACAACGCCATGCTCTCCAAATGGGCTGGCGGCTTGGGCAACGACTGGACACCGGTGCGCGCGCTGGGTTCCCGCATCAAAGGCACCAACGGCCAAAGCCAGGGCGTGGTGCCTTTCCTGAAGGTGGTGAATGACACCGCTGTAGCGGTTAACCAGGGCGGCAAACGCAAAGGCGCCGTGTGTGCCTACCTGGAAAGCTGGCACCTGGACATCGAAGAGTTTCTGGAGCTGCGTAAAAACACCGGCGACGAACGCCGTCGCACCCACGACATGAACACCGCCAACTGGGTACCGGATTTGCTGATTGAGCGTATGCGCCAGGATCGTGACTGGACACTGTTCACCCCCAGTGACGCGCCCGACCTGCACGACCTATACGGCAACGAATTCCGCGAGCGCTACGAACACTACGAAGCCCTCGCTGCGGAAGGCAAAATCGAGCTGTTCAAAACCATTCCGGCCAAACAACTGTGGCGCAAAATGCTCACAGTACTGTTTGAAACCGGCCATCCCTGGATAACCTTCAAAGACCCCTGCAACCTGCGCTCGCCGCAGCAGCACAAGGGCGTGGTACACAGCTCTAACCTGTGTACAGAAATCACTCTGAATACCAGCGCCGAAGAAATTGCCGTGTGCAACCTCGGCTCCGTGAACCTGGCCGCTCACATCCACAACGGCGAACTGGATGTGCAGCGCCTTGAACGCACCGTAAACACCGCCGTGCGCATGCTCGATAACGTTATCGACATCAACTTTTACGCTGTGCCCCAAGCCCGCAACTCCAACCTGAAACATCGCCCGGTTGGCTTGGGCCTCATGGGCTTTCAGGATGCGCTTTACGCACTGCGCCTGCCGTACACCAGCCCGCAGGCCGTTGAATTTGCAGACGTAGCCATGGAACAGCTCAGCTACTTCGCCATCCGAGCGTCGGCGGAGCTGGCAGCAGAGCGCGGCGCCTATGAGAGCTACGAAGGGTCCCTGTGGAGCCAAGGCGTTCTACCCATCGACTCCATCGAATTGCTGAAAGCTGCCCGCCTTGAAGGCGACCTGAGCGTGAACACCGACAGCCGCCTGGATTGGGCCCCGGTGCGCGAACTCATCGCCAAGCACGGCATGCGGAACAGCAACGTAATGGCCATTGCCCCCACCGCGACCATTTCCAACATCGTGGGCGTGTCGCAATCTATCGAACCTGCGTACCAGAACCTGTTTGTGAAATCGAACCTGTCCGGCGAATTCACCGTGGTGAACCCATCCCTTGTGCGCGATCTCAAAGCCGAAGGCCTGTGGGACAACGTGATGGTGAACGACCTGAAGTATTACGACGGCAGCGTGCAGCAAATCGAGCGCATACCCACCGAACTGAAATCCCGCTACGCCACCGCGTTTGAAATAGACGCCCGCTGGCTGGTGGAAGCTGCCTCTCGTCGCCAGAAGTGGCTGGACCAGGCCCAGAGTTTGAACCTGTACATGGCGGAGCCCAGCGGTAAAAAACTCGATGAGCTTTACCAGCTGGCCTGGGAGCGTGGACTGAAAACCACCTACTACTTGCGCTCCTTGGGTGCCACCGGCGTAAACGAAAGCGCCGCCCCGGTTGCAGCACCGCAGCCACAAGTATGCAGCATCGACGAACCTGATTGTGAAGCTTGTCAGTAACCACTTACTTTGTATCTAAGAGGCACAACCATGCTTAATTGGGACGACGAAACCACCAACCAAGCCAAGCCTGCCAACCCAAGCGGCCCGGCGCCGGTAAACGTAGACGACAAACGTGTAATCAACGGCGAAACCGACGTAAACCAGCTGGCCCCGTTCAAGTACCCCTGGGCCTGGGAATACTTCATGAACGCCAACAAAAACCACTGGACGCCGCTGGACGTGAACATGTCGCAAGACGTTCACGACTACCACCACCGCCTGAACCCGGCGGAAAAGCACGTATTTGAAAACGTGCTGGCCTATCTGACAACTTCCGACATCCTAGCCATGCGCAACATCGGCCTGGCAGTAATGGAAAAAATGACCGCGCCTGAGCTGCAGATATACCAGGCGCGCCAAGTTTACGAAGAGGCCATGCATACTTGGGCCTACCAGCACTGCATTGAAACCCTCAACCTGGACCAGGGTGAAATCTACAATCGCTACCGCGTAGTGCCGCAAATCAACGCCAAAATCCAGATAGCCAACCGCCGCCTGGACGCCGCCATGCGCTCCGACATGAACCTGCGCAACAAAGACGACCTGCAAGAATTCATCATGTCGTACCTGTTTTTCGCCGGCGTGTTTGAAGGCTGCTGGTTCTACAACGGTTTCAGCCCCATCTTCGCCCTGCAGCGCCGCGGCCTGATGCGCGGCACTGGCGAGCAGTTTCAGTACATATTGCGTGATGAATCCATGCACTTCTCCTTCGGCCTGAAAGTGGTTAATCAGATCCTGGAAGAAGAAAACATCAGCTTCGACCCCAAGGCCGTGCGCGACATGTGGGATGAATCCGAAGCCGCCGAGCGGGACTACGCCAACTACATCCTGCGCGACCCGATCCTCGGCTACTCCGCGGAATACCACATCGAACAGTTCCGCTTTGTAGCCAACCGCCGAGCTCGCGCCGTGGGCCTGGAGGAGCCGTTCCCCGGCGCCAAAAACGTCTCACCCTGGCTGGATGAGCAGGCGACCATGCGGAAGGAGAAGAACTTCTTCGAAACGCGGGTGATTGAGTACCAGACCGGGGCACAGCTGGAGTGGTAATGCTGAGCCCCAGGTTTGGGTATTCGCCGGGATATACCGGTTAGTCTGGAACCTCTGCCGAGGACGGAACCACGGCAGAAGGTAAGTCCGACAGGGCTGCCAATGCGGCCTCCTGAACCTGATCCGATGGAACCGTTTTGCCCGAGGCCTTCGAGGGCAAAGAGCGGGTTGCTGTAGCAGAGGCAACCACCGTGGGACTATACCCCAGCGTGAATGCAGCACGAGCGGTGGAATTCACACACATGTGAGACATGAACCCCGTCAGGATCAGGTTTTTGATACCGGCCTGCGCTAATTGCTGATCCAGATCTGTCTGGGCAAAGGAATTGGGGAAGTTCTTGGTGATAACCGGCTCCCCCTCCATAGGCGCCACCACATCGGCAATTTGCCCGATAGGGGCAGTGAGGTCATAAGGTGAGCCGGCCCCAGCGTCGTGCTGAATATGAAAAACCGGGCGGCCTGCGGCACGGAAACGTTGCAGCAGAGCCTTGCACTCTTCCAGCGCAGGCTCCACTCCGTCGAGCTTCATCACGCCTTCCCGATAGGTATTCTGGGCATCAATAATCACCAGTGCAGAATCGCTGATGGGGCTGGCAGTGTTGCCCAGGCCCACGATGTCCCTAAGGGTTGTAATATCACTCATGATGTATCCTTTAGAGTTGGCCGCCGACCAATTCAGTACTTCAAATGGGGGCGCGATGAATAACAGACTCCAGGAGCCCGGCCTCAGTGGCTCATATATATGTACGTTACTCGGGCGCTGGTGGCAAAAGAATCAACCTAATGGGCGAATTGCCTGCGACGCGAGTAGCAGTACGTAAGTGCTGGCTCCACCGACGTTGAATAATGATCAGCCCAGCGGGCTCCATGCTGTTTTGATATTCAGTTATTTGAGCTCGGCTGGCCGTAATTGCACGGCAAAAAAACGGAGATATACGGCAACTGTCGCAAAACTTTGTGAATTTACGGCCGGGTATATTACAACCCTATGAAAAATATGAAATAGTCACTGAGTAACGATGATAGATAAGCGAACACATATTTGTGGGAGAACCCGACAATTGACGCCTATTTCCAGGCGGTCTACCTTATAGAGAAGGTAGCTTTTTGATAACAAAGGCAAACTTGATTGCTCGCATGTGCCAAGAAGGGAAATAGGCGCATATGGATAGATGTCATTTGTCGTTGAATTAGCTGTTAAATCGCTGATTGATATGAGCAAGGAGTGAATATGGTAGCTCTGGTCAAGGAAGTCTACTCGAAGGAAGATGCCTGTCATCTATATGGGTACGACCTGCTCAATGAGACATATCTCGGCTCGAGGTACGTGGTCACATTTGGTCTAAGTTTGGAAGCGTTGTCACCCTCTGAGGCTCTAGAAAAACTATATGGATTTCGAGGTCATATTTTTCGGTTCACGGATAAAAAAGAGTTTCTAAAAATGTTCAACACAAAATTAGATGGGCCACTTAATCACTAGGGCTACGAGCGGTTTAACAAGTCAATTAAGTTCGTTCCCGGCCTGATGGCCGTCCACCGGACGTCCCTGTCGGGCCGCCGCTTATTTCAGCGTTGAGGCTGTAGAAAAAGGTCGGAGGCTTTTTCTGACCTGAAGTTGATCAATAATTAATCTAAAAATAGCGCCTATTCTTAAAATCTGGAGCATTTGTCACCGAAAACATACTCAGATTTTACG
>Ga0207901_1000119_pt1 | contig 37166 bp, 21 predicted proteins | sample LinPmetageLP46_FD_184057 | JGI IMG/M metagenome (GOLD analysis project Ga0207901, IMG submission 184057) | Marine viral communities from the Pacific Ocean - LP-46 (SPAdes) | ecosystem: Environmental > Aquatic > Marine > Oceanic | place: Pacific Ocean | collected 2011-06-12
TGTGGAACGCTTACCCCAACGCCATCCGCGTACTGCTGGATAACCCCTACGTCTTTTCCTGCTTCTGGGAGCACCAGAAAGGCCAGAAAGCCGAAGATCAGTGGAAACAAAGCTTCGAATCCGCCAAGAAAGCCGCCAACCATGCCCTGGCCCAGCAGGACACCCCGCGCCTGCTGGCCATCGTCCTCAGCCGCATCTACACCCTGCGCAACCAGCTCGTCCACGGTGGCGCCACTTGGAACAGCAGCATCAACCGTGACCAGATCCGCGATTGCGTCAACATTATGGGCGAATTGGTACCGGCGGTAATCGAAATCATGATGGATAGCCCGACTACCCTCTGGGGGGAAGCAAGTTATCCGGTGGTGCGGAGTTAGTGATGGAAGTGCTGCTGCGTGCCCAAACCCTGTTCAGGGGTGGCAGTCTTGAACAGGCGGCAGAGTTGCTGGAAGCCCATATGGCTGGCCAGCCACGAGACATGAAGGTTGCGGCAGCCCTTGGCCGTATTTACCGGGGCCTTAAACAGCCTGAAAAAGCCGCCTATTGGTTGCGTTACTCCTTACAACACCGCGAAGTCTCACCGGATTTTGATGAAGAGGATGCGGTTTACCTGGCGGATTCCGCTGAAGAAGAGCCCGCTCTGGAGCTGGATTACGAGTATGGGGTCCCGGCCGTTCATTCGCGCGCTGCCAATGATGACGAATCGCGGCATCAAGGGCAGAGCTCACACGCATTTATTGGTGAATCTACAGAGGGGTCAGAAGCTGCCGACATTCTGGAAGATATTTCATCCTGTATCGACAGTGAGTTGCCAGAAGCGACATTGACAGAGCCGGAAGGGGCTGCAGAAGAACGTAAACTTTTCAAAGCAGTAGAAAGTGGTCAGCCTGCTGAGGATCTCATCGAGAGTATTGAAGATGATGAGGAGCTGGACGCCGCCGGTGAGCTGGCGGACACTCCGGAGCTTGAAGCCGAAGAGCCCACTGACACTGTATTTATGGGTGACCTGGAAGATGAAGAGGTCATCGCAATGGAGGACGATGAGGAGCTTGGCCAGGGTATCCTCGATCTGTTTGAAGAGGCGGACGAAGAAGTCGATGACGACCTCGACAGCTTCTATATCGAATTGGACCCGGAAGAACTGGGCCAGGACGATGAACCGGAGGAGCTGCCAGAACGGCTGACTCATCGGGAAAAAGCCGAAGGGATCGCTGCAGGGCTTGCTGTTGAGGGCGAGTGGTTAAAAAAAGACATGGGCATACTGGTTGATGTCCTTGCCCATCATCGCAGCCATGGCAAGACCCAGTCAGCCCTGCGAGAACTGCTGATTAAAAAACAGGTAACCCCCTCAGAGCTGCATGTACTGCATGAACTGAGAAAGATATGGGGTTCGGGAGGGTATAATCGAACCTACAGGAAGCAGCAGGCGGAAGATGGTTGGCCCAATGTTTCCTGGCGCCTGGCTCTGGATTTAACTAGAGCCGTCAAGGCCGATGACGCAGTCGAGGTGTTACTGTTTGTCGAAGACTGCTTCCAGGATTGGAATGCATCCGCTGAAAAAATCGCTGCATTCCCGATCTTCTCGTACTACCTGCAACACATTCTCGACCACATGGAAGAAATGGCCCTGCGCTGTGGTCAGGCCCCGCCGGCCTACATCGAATACGATTTTTTTGAGAAAGATGATGATGGATGGGAGCAATGGCACAGGCCTGAGCCCTTTAATTTCAACATCTATCGAGAGTCAGAGGACAGTCAATGGTAATCCCGATAGTGGAGGGGGCAGTTGTCCGGCACAAGGAAAGCCAGGACGAAAGAGACATTGGCATAGTCAAGAAAGTGTCCGCCGACATTCCAGCAAGGGTCAAGGTGTTCTGGGTCCAGCGCAAGACAGATGTCATGCACCCGGAAAGCGATCTTGTATCCGGACTACTGCGTGGAACCGAGGTAGAGCATCGCCCTGTGAGAGTTGCCCAGGATTCTCTGGGAATCGGCATCGTTCGTACAACCCGAAAGGTTGCCGGCCATACTCAAGTGCTGGTCGAATTTCAGGAAAACAACCACCGTATCTGGCTGCCCTGGCAGCGATTAAGGCAAGTCCGTGGCGCCCTGCATGGTTTCACGCTGGGGAAGTTCAACGTAACCGGTGATGAAGAGCGCCAGCGTCTTCGCTTGCTCTCCTGGGCTATCCAGCTGTGGAATGAAAATACCGGGGCGCTGGCAACGTTCGATGTAGATCCGCTTCCTCATCAGATCCATTTGGTTCAGCACATCATGATTTCGGGTCACTACAATTGGTTAATCGCAGATGATGTAGGGCTGGGTAAGACCATTGAAGTAGGGCTTCTGCTTCATGCGGCCATGGCAAAAGGGGAAGCTGAACGCATTCTCATCATCACCCCGGCGGGCCTAACACGCCAGTGGAAAGAAGAGCTGTATGGGAAGTTCGGTTTCGAGCGTTTCAGAATTTACGGCGATGAATTCCAGATTCACGACCCGCGAGACTGGAAAAAGGAAGATCACGTTATCGGATCCATGGACCGTCTCAAGCAGGATCAACATCTGAATACGCTTCTGCAAGCGGATAACTGGGATCTGATCATCGTTGATGAAGCGCACAGATTGAGCAGGAGAGAGTTTGGTAACAAGCTTGATGCCAGTCAGCGCTACAGCATGCTCCAGAAATTGCGGCAACGCTCCAAGAATGTATTGCTGTTGACTGCCACACCCCATCAGGGAAAGCAGGACAGCTTTGGAGCCTTGCTGGAACTTCTGGCCCCGGAAAGAAAAAGCGAGATCCGAACCCTTAAGATTAACCCGGAACTCATCGGTGAAATGATCATCCGCAATTACAAGGCGGATGTAACCGATATGGATGGGAATTTTCTCTTTCATGGCAAAACGGTTCGCCAGATTGATGTTCCTCTGTCTGAAGACGCGGTCGAATTTGACAAACAGTTGCGCACCTACCTTCGCAAAGGCTATGCCGCTCAGGAGAAGGATGGTAAACCCAAGAGTCGCGCCATCGGCTTTGTTATGACGGTCTACCGAAAACTGGCCGCGTCCAGCGTGGCGGCGATTCACACCGCTTTGGTGAGACGACTTGAGCGTCTCAAGGGTGAAGAGGCGAGTATGGATCGTCCCTATGATGACGAGCGTTATCAGGGTGAGCAGGAAGAAGCGGCGACCCGCAAGACGGAGGCATCACCTTTCTTTCCTGGGGAGGAACAAATTCTTGCAGAGCTGATCGAGAAAGCCGCGGATCTGGAAGCCAATGACGCTAAGCGCCGCGCCTTTATGGATGGCCTGGTGGAAACCGTTATCAAGGAAAACCCACGGGAAAAAATCCTTGTTTTCACTGAGTACCGCAGCACCCAGCAGTGGGTCAAGGCGGCCTTGGATGACCGGTTTGGCAGCGGCAGCTGTGTTCTTATCCATGGTGGCATGGATATGCAGGAGCGCCGTGACGCCATCGCCACCTTCGAGGAAGAGGAGGGGGCTCAGTTCCTCGTGTCTACCGAAGCGGGCGGTGAAGGCATCAACCTTCAACACCGTTGCCACATCATGGTCAACTACGATCTGCCCTGGAATCCCATGCGGCTTGTGCAGCGTGTGGGGCGCCTTTATCGCTACGGCCAGAAGAAGCGGGTCGTGGTCTTCAATGTTCATCAGTCAGACAGTGCGGACGAGCAGGTGCTCAGCATCCTCTATGACAGGCTGGAAGCCGTGGCCCAGGATATGGCAAGTGTCCAGAAGCATGAATTCAACGATGCTATCAAGGAGGATGTTCTCGGTGAGCTGGCGGACCTGGTCGACATAGAAGAAGTGCTGGCACAAGCCGCCAGTGACAAGATGGAACGCACTAGTGAGCGAATCAACGAAGCCCTTGATCGTGCAAAGAATGCCGCTGCAGAACAGCATGATCTTTTCAAGCATGCCGTGAATCTGGATAGCAAGGAAGTATCTGGAGAGCTGGCCATCACCCTGGATCACCTGCAGGCCTTCATTGAAGGCATGGCAAGTATTGCCGGATTTGAGATTCTGGAAAAAACCCACAACGGGCTCATCTGGCAAATCAGGCTTAGCGAAGCGGCCATGCAGTCCATGGGCGTTTCACGCAGCCGCTTCGGCCTGAGCTTTGATCGAAAGCTGGCTGCCAAAAAGCCTGACTTGCTACCCATGAACATGGACAACTGGTTCTTCAAAAACCTCATCAAGCAGGCACGCAAGTATGATTTTGGCGGCACTTCAGTAATGGGCGCGGGCTACCAGTCAGAATCCATCATTGTTGCCGTGGCCCGCTGGCAGAATGATCGTGGCCGGCGTGCCCGTCAGGAGCTGGCCATGGTGGCACTGGATAACGGCACAGCCACCCTCAATCCGCCCTGGATCAGCCATTGGCTAATGCAGCCATGCTCACCGTCACAGCTGGTCGACACGGACAAGGAACAGCGCAAGGCTGCGCTCAAGCTGGCCAACACCTGCGTCGAAAAATACCTTGCTGAGCAATGCTCTCAGACCCTGCTGCCGGACCAGATGCAGTGGATCACGGCAGGCTGGAAGGGTAAACCGCAAGGGACGGAATGAAATGAAAGTGCAGACGCTTGATACCAGCAAACAACTGGGAGTCGCACCGCGCGCAATAGCAAAGGACAACAACGAATGAGCAGTACCCTCTACGCCCCCGGCGCCCGCGTCGTCATCCGCGATTGCGAATGGATTGTCCGCCGGGCAGATCCCAGTGACGACGGCGGTTACATCCTCACCGTGGATGGCCTGTCCGAACTGGTCAACGGCAAGAGTGCGCGCTTTCTTACCTGCCTTGAAGAAGAGGCGGATGCCATTCAGGTGCTGGACCCGGCGGAAACCCGCTTCGAGCAGGACATGAGCCCAGGTTTCGAGAAAAGCCGCCTGTTCATCGAAGCCCAGCTGCGCCAGATCACCCCGGCGGACCAGCGCATCCATCTTGGCCACAAAGCCGCCATGGACCCGGTGCCCTACCAGCTCGATCCCGCCCTGCAGGCGTTGAACCAGCATCGCCAGCGCATTCTCATTGCCGATGCCGTTGGCCTGGGGAAAACCCTGGAAGCCGGCATCCTAATGACCGAGCTCATGCGTCGGGGTCGGGGCAAGCGCATCCTCGTGCTTACTCTAAAAAGCATGATGACCCAGTTCCAGAAGGAAATGTGGAACCGCTTTACCATCCCACTCACCCGCCTAGACTCCCAGGGCCTGCAGCGGGTGCGCAACAACATCCCCGGCAACCACAACCCCTTCTACTATTACGACAAGTCGATCATCTCCATCGACACCCTCAAGCAGGACAACGAATACCGCCGCCACCTGGAGCAGGCCTACTGGGACATCATCGTCATCGACGAATGCCACAACGTGGCCGAGCGGGGCAGCAGCTCCCAGCGTGCCAAGCTGGCCCAGCTGCTGGCGGGGCGGTCGGACACCCTCATCATGCTGTCCGCCACCCCCCACGACGGCAAGGCGCGCTCCTTCGCCAGCCTGATGAACATGCTCGACCCTACTGCCATCAGCGATCCGGACGACTACGCCAAGGATGACTTCAGCGACAAGGGGCTGGTGATCCGCCGCTTCAAGAAAGACATCCGCGACCAGGTCCAGCAGGAATTCAAGGAGCGCGTGGTCAACGACATCTACATGGATGCCTCCCCGGAAGAGGAAGCCGCCTACCAGGCCCTGTTGGATGTGCCCTTCACCTACCGGGGCGAACACAGCCAGACAAAGAACGGCCAGCTGGTCCGCATCGGCCTGCAAAAATCCATCTTCAGCTCGCCGGCAGCGGCAGACGTGTCCGTACAACAGCGCATTGCCAAGCTGGAAAAGAAAACCCAGGTCACTGAAGACGAACAACGGGAAATCCAGAGCCTCAAGTCACTGGCACTGGCCCTGCGTAACGTCACCCCGGCCGCCTTCAACAAATATCAGTCCCTGCTCAAGCTGCTCAAAAGCAGCGACTTCGGCTGGAAGAAAACCGACAGCGAAGATCGCCTGGTGATCTTCAGCGAACGCATCGAAACCCTCAAGTGGCTCAACGACCAGCTTGCCGGCGACATGAAACTCAAGGCCGACGCCGTGCAGATCCTCCACGGCGGCATGGGCGACGTGGAGCAGCAAAGCATCGTGGAAGAGTTCGGCAAGCCCGAATCGAAACTGCGCGTGCTGTTGTGTTCCGATGTGGCCTCGGAAGGTATCAACCTGCATTACCTGTCCCATCGCCTGGTCCACTTCGACCTGCCCTGGTCCCTCATGGTGTTCCAGCAGCGCAACGGCCGGGTAGATCGCTATGGGCAGGAAAAGTCGCCCATCATCACCTACCTGATCAACCAGAGTGACAATCCCACAGTCAAAGGGGATCAGCGCATTCTGGAAATCCTCAAGGAAAAAGATGAGCAGGCCTACAAGAACATTGGTGACCCGGCCACCTTCATGAAGGTCCACGACAGCGAGCAGGAAGAAAAACTCACCGAAGACGCCATGGCCGACGGCATGGAAGCCACCGCCTTCGACCGGCAATACCAGCCCGACGATAGCAACGAAGGCGACGATCTTTTGGCCATGTTCCTCAACCCCGAGGCCAGCCAACCCAACACCCCGGAACAGGCCGAACAGCACACGGTCGACGACTACAGCCTGTTTGCCAACGATTACGAGTTCGCCCGCCAGGCGCTGGATGCCATCAACCGCGAGCGCAACCAGGTCAGCGTCAGCGCCAACAACGAGCGCCAGACGCTCACCATCACCCCGCCGGACGACCTCAAATACCGCTTCCGTTTCCTGCCCCCGGAAATCAGCCCGGACAACGGCCTCCTGGAGCTCACCGCCGACAAGGCCCGCTTCGAGCAGGAAATCCGCCGCAGCCGCCAGGACGAAAACGCCTGGCCCAAGCTTCACTACCTGTGGCCCCAACACCCGGCTATCCAATGGTTGCAGGACAAACTGCTCGCCCAGGTGGCCCGCCACAGCGCTCCGGTGCTGGCCCTGCCAGACACCGACGCCGTGAAGCAGCAGCTCCAGCCGGAGGAAAGTGTCTTCCTGGTCAGCGGCCTGATCCCCAACCGCAAGGCCCACCCGGTCATCTGGGAATGGTTCGCCCTGCGCTGCAAGGGCGGTCAGGTGGTGGAGTTGCAGCCGGCTCGGGAATGGCTGCAAGCCCTGCAACTGGATAGCAAGCTGCCCAACCGCGCCCAGCCGGTGAACCTCACCGAACTGGAAGCCCTGCGCCAGCCGGTCATCAACGCCGCGAGCAGCGAAATGCAGCAGCGCCAGCAGGCCTTTACCGAAGCCACCCAGCCCACACTGGATGAAAAGCTGGCAGAGCTGGCCGCCCTCAAGGCGCGCCAGGTCACCCAGCTGGACCTGCAACTGCAAGGCTCCCAGCAGGCAGAGCACTTCAAGGCCGCCAAACGCGAAGAACGGATCAGCCGCATCGACCGCGTCTTCAATGAGTACCAGACCTGGGTCAGCGACACCCTCACCATCGAGCCGGTGCCCTACATCCAGATCATTGCCGCCTTCACCCGCGCGCACGGTTAACGAACAGGTTAAACAGGAAACGCCCCATGGCAGTACAAGACAGCGCCGCCACCTTCATTGGCCTGACCAACGACAACGAATTCTTCAGCGCCCATTATCTCGCTGAAGTTTTCCAGGGTGACTTTGCCGACACCATCAAGGCCTGGGACAGCGAAGAAGACGCCGCCCGCCAGGCCCAACGGGAAAAAGCCGAAGCCCAGGGCAAAACCCTCAACGAGGCCGCCGGCGGCTTTACTTTCAGCAGCCCCCACCGAGCCCTGCGTAACCTGAACCAGAGCTACTTCGCCCTGCGGCACAAACTCAAAACCGAGCGCAGTGCCGAACAGCGCATCCTGCTGCAGCGGGATTTTTTCAAAGAGCTGCTCACCGTCCTCGGCATCAGCTACCACCCGGAAAACCGCGAACTGGCCCCCAACACCGAACTGCCGCTGCTCGCCGCCCTGGGCGATCAGCTCTGGGTGCTCGGCGCCCTGGATCAGAACAACGAAGGCGAAGACCCGCTCTCCCTCACCCTGCACCCCAGCCAGTTCGTCGGCCCCGGCCCCCACCACGACAAACTCAAGGGCAGCGACTGGTACAGCATCCTCAACGAGGTGGTCTTCCGGCAGAACCCGCACAACGAAAACCCGCCCCGCTGGGTGTTGCTCATCAGCGATCGCCAGGGCATCCTTATCGACCGCTACAAATGGTCCCAGAACCGCATGCTGCGTTTCGACTGGGAAGAAATCCTCGGCCGCCGCGACGACAAGACCATCAAAGCCACCGCCGTGCTCCTGCACCGCGACAGCTTGGCCCCCCGCGAAGGCCAGAGTCGCCTGGACAGCCTCGATGAAAACAGCCACAAACACGCCTTCGCCGTCTCCGATGACCTGAAATACGCCCTGCGCCAGGCCATCGAACAGCTCGGCAACGAAGCCGCCACCCAGCTCATCAAACAGGCCCAGGAACGCAAGGAAGGTATCTATACGGGCGCCAACGCCCTCGATGCAGCCCAGCTCTCCCGGGAATGCCTGCGCTACATGTACCGCATCCTGTTCCTGTTCTACATCGAAGCCCGCCCGGAGCTGGGCTACCTGCCCGATGACGACACCTGGCGCCAGGGCTACAGCCTCGATAGCCTGCGCGACCTGGAAATGGTGCGTCTCACCACCGAAGCCAGCCAGCAGGGGCGCTACTTTCACGACAGCCTGCAGCGCATGTTCGGCCTCATCTACAACGGCCACCAGATCAGCCGCCAGGCCGACCAGTACCACGAAAGCACCGGTAACGCCTTCACCCTGCAGGGGCTCGACAGCCACCTGTTCGACCCGGCCAAAACCCCGCTGCTCAACAAGGTGGTATTCAGCAATGCCACCCTGCAAGGCGTGGTGCGCGCCATGTCGCTCACCCGTCCACAAAAGGGGAAGAAGAGAAGAGGCCGCGTCAGCTACACCCAGCTCGGCATTAACCAGCTCGGCGCCGTGTACGAAGCCCTGCTCAGCTACAGGGGTTTCTTCGCCACCGAAGACCTCTACGAAGTCGCTGCCAAGGGCAACAACATCAACCCGGACGAACTGGACACCGGCTACTTCGTCATCCGCGAGCAACTGGACGAATTCGACGACCAGGAAAGGGTCTACGACAAAGACAGCGAAGGCCGTAAAAGCCTGCGCCTGCACCCCAAAGGCAAGTTCATCTACCGCATGGCCGGGCGCGACCGGGAAAAGTCTGCCAGTTACTACACCCCGGAAGTGCTCACCAAGAGCCTGGTGAAATACACCCTCAAGGAGCGCCTCACCGACGACATAACCGCCGACGACATCCTCAAGCTCACCGTCTGCGAACCGGCCATGGGCAGCGCCGCCTTCTTGAACGAAGCCGTCAACCAGCTCAGTGAAGCCTACCTCACCCGCAAACAGCAGGAGCTTGGCCTGCGCATCCCCCACGAGGACTACCAGCAGGCACTCCAGCGGGTGAAAATGCACATCGCTGACCACAACGTCTACGGCGTCGACCTCAACCCCATCGCCGTTGAGTTGGCCGAAGTCTCCCTCTGGCTCAACGCCCTCAGCGGCGGCCACACCGTGCCCTGGTTCGGCTACCAGCTGTTCACCGGCAACAGCCTCATCGGCGCCCGCCGCGAAGTCTATTCCACCCTCGCCCTCAAGAAACAACCCAAAGAAGGCCTCTGGTACAACAACGCCCCAAGACGCCTCTCACCCGAGTCCCTCAACGCAGACTCCTCTGTGGGAACAAACACCCCAATGGGAACCCCCCCCGCCGTAGGAGCTTGCCTGCAAGCGAAACCCGGCAATGCCGAAGGCGAGCCGAATAAACAAGACACCGGCCCAAGAAAAGAAAACGAAATCTACCACTTCCTCCTCCCCGACCCCGGCATGGTCGGCTACAACGACAAAGTCGCCAAACAACTGCGCCCGGACGCCTTCAAAACAATCAAAGCCTGGAAAAAGGACTTCTGCGCCCCCCTGGACGACAGCGAAATCCGTACCCTTCAGGACCTCAGCACCGCCGTAGACCGACTCTGGCGAGAGCACACACAGATGCTCACCCAGGACAGAAAGCGCACCGAAGACACCTACCCCCTCTGGGGCCAGGAACAGGTGCAGGAACACCACACCAGCACCCGCGAAAAGGACGACATCCGCACCACCGGCATCTTCAACACCAATGCCCGCATTGCCTCCCCCTACCGCCGCCTCAAACTGGCCATGGACTACTGGTGCGCCCTCTGGTTCTGGCCCCTGGACAAAGTGGATGCACTGCCAGACCGTCAGAAATGGCTGTTCGACCTCAACACCATCCTCAACAGCGCCGGCACCTTCCAGTTCGCCGCCGAACAGGAAAGTTTATTACCAGAGAGTGAAGAGAAAGCTGAGTCACAACAGCAGGGAGAGGGGTTGTTTGAAAAACCAGTCGAAGACCTCTTCGCCTCAGAAGAAACCCAACAAACCCTGCGCGAAGAAACCCGCGCCGCCCAGGCCGTCAGCACCCCTCGCGGCGAACTCAACCTGGAAAAACTATTCAAAAACCCGGTCTTCGCCACCCTGAAAATGGCCAACCGGCTGGGCGAGCACTACCGCTTCTTCCACTGGGAGCTGGCCTTTGCCGATCTGTTTGCCAACCGTGGCGGCTTCGACATCACCCTGGGGAACCCGCCCTGGCGCAAGGTGGAGTGGCAGGAAGGTGGCGTGCTGGGCGATTACAATCCGGCCTTTGTGCTGCACAACCTGAGCGCCAAGCGGCTGACCGAAGAGCGGGAAGCCGCCTTTGAGCGTAGCCCGGAGCTGGAGCAAGCCTGGTTTGCAGAGCTGGCGGAAGCGGAAGGCTCACAGGCATTTTTGAATGGCATGCAGAACTACCCGCAGCTCAAGGGGGTGCAGACCAATTTGTACAAATGCTTCCTGCCCCGGTCTTGGGCGAATGTGAACGAAAAGGGTGTGAGTGGCTTCCTGCATCCGGAAGGGATCTATGACGACCCCAAGGGTGGGAGGTTCCGGCGTGAGGTCTATCGGCGCTTGCGTAGGCATTTCCAATTTATCAATGAAACCAAGCTGTTTTCTGAGGTACACAACCAAACGTTGTTCAGCATTAACGTCCATGGCCCGATTGATAAGCCTGAGTTCAAACACGTCTCAAATCTGTTCATTCCGGGCACCATCGACCAGTCGTTTGCCCATGATGGAAGAGGCCAGGTTCCCGGTATCAAGGAAGAAATAGAGCTGCCTGATGGACGGGTAAAAGTGAAATGGAACTTTGACGGACATCACGACCGGATTATCGAAATTGGTCAGCACGAACTGGCCCTGTTCGCCCAGCTCTACGATGAAGCGGGCACGGATGCCATGGAGGCACGATTGCCAGCCCTGCATGCCCGACAGCTCACTAACGTACTGGAAAAATTCGCTCTCCAGCCTCGTCGTTTGGGCGATCTGAAAGGACAGTATCTGTCGCTGGAAATGTGGCACGAAACCAATGCCCAGAAAGATGACACCATCAAACGGGAAACGTGTTTCCCGGAAACACCGGAACAATGGGTACTCTCCGGCCCCCATTTCTTCGTTGGCAATCCGTTCTATAACACCCCGCGTGCAGTGTGCGACACCAACAAGGCCTACGACAACCTCGACCTGCAAACCCTGCCGGACGACTACTTGCCACGCACCAACTACGCCCCCGCCTGCGACCCCGCCATCTACCGCGACCGGACCCCCCGTGTGCCCTGGGTGGAGGAGGGCGAGCACCGGGAGCGGTTGGTGACGGATTATTATCGGTTCGTAAACCGGCGCATGTTCGGTGCATCGTCTGAGCGTTCATTCATCAGCACGGTGATGCCGAAGGGGGCGGGCCACATCAATACCGCAGTCAGCACCGTCATAAGGGATGAAAAGCAGTTGGTGAACTTTGCGGCCGCAACTTTCTCTGTCGCGTATGACTTCTTTCTGAAATCAACAGGTAAGTCAGATTTGTACGGCCAGCTTTTGGCAACATTCCCATTGTTGGACGTTCCTCCGGCGCGGGTTCGTGCTCTTGGCTTGCTATGTATTTCAGACCACTACGCCGACCTCTGGCAATCCAACTGGCAAGACAATTTCCGCCAACAACACTGGGCCACCCGCGAACCCATCGCCGCCCTGCCGCAGGACTTCTTCGCCAACCTCACCCCGGAATGGCAAAGAAACAACGCCCTGCGCACCGACTACGCCCGCCGCCAGGCCCTGGTGGAAATCGACGTCCTGGTCGCCCAGGCCCTGGGCCTCAGCCTGGAAGAACTGCTCACCATCTACCGCGTGCAGTTCCCCGTTATGCGCCAGTACGAAGCCGAAACCTTCTACGACCAGATCGGCCGCATCGTCTTCACCCCCAGCAAGGGGCTGGTCGGCGTCGGCCTGCCCCGAAAAGCCAGCAAAAAAGAAATCAAGGAAGGCACCCACTACGCTCTCCACACCCCCGACCGCGAGGAAACCGGCATCGCCCTCGGCTGGGAAGACATCCAGAACCTCACCGAAGGCACCGTCACCAAAACCTACCTGGACGACACCCTTCCACCGGCTGAAGGCTCTCCCGGCGGCCCAACAGAACGCACCATCCAATACCACGCCCCCTTCTTCAAACCGGATCGGGAAGAAGATTACCGGGTGGCGTGGGAGATTTTTCAATAAATAAGGAGAAAGTTAAGAATGCCTATTCCGTTAATCGTTGCTGGTGTTTTTGGAGCTGTAAGCCTTACTGCGGCTGGAGCGACTTACTTTTACTGGAAAGATATAAAAAGAAAACTTTTCGGGAAAACAATGATGATCATGGGGCCAAGAGGGTGCGGAAAAACGACGATAGGCTTCCTTCTTGAAAACAATCGTCTTCCTCCGGAGGCAATGGAAACGAAAATCGATGGAACATTTAAAGCGAAAAAAGTCGATTTCTCTGATCTCAATATCATTGTGGATCAGATTAACGATATGCCTGGAAATAAAGAAGCCAGGAACTCAAAGTGGAAGCCTCATTTTGAGAGATGTCATTTTGCGATGTACGTTTTAAGATCAGATCTTTTTTTGCAGGGAGACAAGGATCATATTTCAAGAGTGGAGAAAGATGTTAAAGCCATTAAAGAGTGGTTAGTCGGGAGCAAGAAGAAAGTTGTTTTTGTGGCTACCTACTCAGATCAAGCGACGGTGCAGAAGATAAGCGTTAGTGATGCGATGGCTGCAAATTCTGAATTCAAGAGAATTGCAACCCTTATTAGTAGTAATTATAGGCGTGGTCCGGCTGTTGGCTCCCTTGCTTCTGTGGAATCAGGAAAGGATCTCATATTTCATTCGCTGAAAGAAATTGAGGAAATATAATGAAGGTATCCACTTTTTCACAAAGAAAAGGGCAGCAAAATAACGATATTTATATCTGTGATGAGCGTGAGATTTCAGCTGAAAGTAGTGAAAGAGAAGAGATATACGCCAAGTCTTGTGATATTCAGGAAAAAGGGAAGGTGATACTGGATGGTGGCCAGGTTGAAGTGTGGAAATTGGAGGGGGCTGCTTATTTTGTTTTCCATACCGAATCCCTGGATTCGGTAGGTAGGGTTGTGGATGCTATGGCCATTCTTGAATCATCGAGTTTCGATGAGAAAGTGATTCTGAAGGTTGTGGAAGCTATTAAAGAACATTGCAAAAAAGCTGGATTGACACTTGATGATGCTATCAATCATAGCGTCGGCGCGGTCGTGGAAGCGATTGGCGCGCAATCAAAAAAGTCGTGGCCGCAGAAGATTCTGGAGTGTTTGAGGGGTATTCTGCGGCGAATTATGGGGGTGAAAAAGTGAAAAGCAAAGAGTTGCCTGCAGCTCCTGCACAAAGAAGGGTGGTGGCGATTCTTCCTGAGGAAGATATTGAGTCGCTTTATGATGATGATCCGAGTGAGATTTTGCATGCTCACCAGGTTCATCTCATTGCTTATAAACCGGAGATGCATGACCCTGATCACTATCCGGAGCTTCAAGGTCTCGAGTTGCGAGGCCTTTTGGAGCCGGGGAATATCCTTGTCCAAAACCCCTATGCGCCAGACGAGTATTGCTTGCAGAGTGATGCACTGAATCAGTTCTCTTTGCGAAAGCATTTTCATCTTTCTGCACTTTGCAAGTTGTTGGGTGCGAAAAGTGTTTCCGTCATGCAGGTTGAGGTGGAAAGTGAAAATAGTAGTGTTGCTGCGAAAATCGATGCTGGGGGGGTAAGTGTGTCGGGTCAGGCTTCAGTGGAACGATCAGTGGCGGAGAAGTTAAGTAAGGAAATGCAGTTAAACGACAAGTTTTCAGGTGGAGAGCCTGACGTGCAAGCAGCCAGAAACTACCTTTCAAGGAATAGGCTTTTAGCGGATCCGAATCTGGAAAGCCTTGTTGATATGTTCTCTGATAATAGAAACAAGATTCATGAGAGGGTATTAGTGTTTAGTGCTTCTTCAGAAGCAAACAAGAATCTGTCAGTGTGTGGGAAGATTGAGATGGCAAAAATAAGATCCTTGAGATCGAGCTTGGTGTCGGATTCAGTTAAGAAATTGGACATCAAGGTAACAATGAAAGTGATTTTCCCAAAGAGTGACGGATAGATGTTATGGAATAATACCATTTTGGTCGACGTTAAATGATTTTGAGGGTGGGGCTTCATGTTTTCTTCTCCAATTGAGCTGGCAATCACGTCCATCGGGGCGGATATGCTGACTGAAATTTTCATCGGGGTACTGACCGTTGTGTTTGCCATGGCAGTGATCTGGAAGCGTGGCAACCAGAATCACGGATTTACCCAGTATGCGCCCACGCTACTGACCACGCTGGGCATTCTGGGCACCTTCACCGGAATTGTGGCAGGGCTGCTGGATTTCGATGTGAAAAACATCGACGGCAGCATTGAGTCGCTCCTTGCCGGGATGAAGACGGCCTTCCTTACTAGCTTGGTGGGTATGCTTTTGGCGCTAGTTTACAAAGTGCTGATTACCATTGGCTGGCTGAGCGTCAAGGATGAATCCGTCATTGATGAAGACAGTATCGGTATCGCCGAGTTGTATGGTGTCATGAAGGATCAGCGTGACGGTATTGTGGCCCTGAAAGACACCATCGCTGGTGATGATGAATCCTCCCTGAGCGGGCAAATCAAGTTGCTGCGCTCTGACTCCAATGACAATTTCAAGCGCAACCAGAAATCCTTTGAGGAATTCGAATCTCGTTTGTGGATCAAGCTTCAGGACTTTGCCGACATGCTATCCAAGTCTGCTACGGAGCAGGTGATTGAGGCTTTGAAGCAGGTCATTGTGGATTTCAACAATAACCTGACCGAGCAGTTTGGCGAGAATTTCAAGCAGCTGAATGAAGCCGTGTTCAAGCTGGTGGAGTGGCAGGAGAAGTACAAGGAGCAAATCGCGCACATGGTGGACCAGTACGCCTTGGGAGTGACGGCAATAGGCCAGACTGAATCCGCCGTTAACTCAATCAGCGAAGATGCCCAGAAGATTCCGGAATCCATGGCTGTTTTGCGTAATGTGCTTGAGGTGAACCAGCACCAGGTCGAAGAGTTGGATCGTCATCTTGAGGCGTTTGCCCAAGTCCGCGACAGGGCGGTTGAGGCGGTGCCGCAGATTCAGGAGCAGATCGATGCCACCCTGAAGGGCGTGACGGATGCCTCCACTCAGATCTCCAGCGGTATGCAGGAAGCTGGCGAGAAGCTGCAGACGGCCATTGTGCAGGGAGCTCAGGAATTCGTGGATAACAGTGCACGAGTGAACCAGTCGCTGCAGGGTAGTTCTGATGTGATTGCCAAGAACAGCGAAGAGGTCAAACAACAGTTCTCTGACCTTGTTTCCGAGCTGAACAGTAACTTCCGTAACTTGATGGCTGAGATATCTTCACAGAATGGTGAACTAGGCAAGCAGTTCAAGGATGCGGGACAGAAGCTGACCAGTGAGCTGGGTAATGTCCAAAGGGAGTTCCAGGCAAGTCTTGAGCGGATGGCAGAGAAACAGAGTGACGAGGCGCAACGGGTCTTTACCGGCTTGCGTAAGTCGGTAGAGGATGCCTTGTCAGATACCAAGGATGCGGTAACCAAACAGGTCGGTATGATCGACTCATCATTGGAGAAAGAGCTCAGCACCGTGATGTCGGAAATGGGCCGTGCATTGGGGCAGATTTCTGGTCAGTTCACTGCGGACTACCAGAAGCTGGTTCGTGAAATGCGCGCGATCACCAATGCTTGAGGTATGAACCATGTCTGATTTTTTCAATACCCGGGCTGCAGAACAGGAAGAGCACCATTGGCTGTCGGTCTCTGACTTGATGGCGGGTCTGATGGTGGTCTTCCTGTTTATTGCCATTGCTCTGATGAGGAACACCCTGGAAGAGCAGCGCAAGGTAAAAGACATAGCTGTGGCCTACCAGGAAACGCAGGTGGCTATCTATGAGGCCTTGATGGAGGAATTCGAAAAGGACCTTGATCCCTGGAATGCGCATATTGACCGTGACACGCTGACATTCACCTTTAATTCGCCGGATATTCTCTTCGAGCAGGGCAAGGAAGCCATCAATTGGCGTTACCGCAAGTTGCTCTCGGATTTCTTTCCTCGCTATATCCAGGTGCTGGATGGTTATACCGACGATATCAATGAAATGCGGATCGAGGGGCATACCAGCAGTGTCTGGAATCGTCATGTTAGTCCGTCTGAAGCGTATTTCCTGAATATGCAGCTCTCGCAGGGCCGAACCCGGAATGTACTTGAATATGTCTATGGCCTTGACGCGGTGGCGCCGTACCAGAAATGGCTCAAGGGGCATGTGGCAGCAGTCGGGTTTTCTTCCTCACGGCCGATTGAAAATGATAAGGGCAAAGAGGATGGACGTGCCAGCCGGCGCGTTACCTTCCGGGTGATTACCAATGCGGAAATCAAGATCAAGACGATCCTGGAGACCGTGCAATGAAGATCCGCACGGATTTTGTTTCACTCTGGCAGTCTGTGAAACAGATGGGTGCCAAAGAGCGGGACTTCACTTTTGATATCGTAAACTCCCAGGATCTCGAGATTGATGACCAGTTGGAGCGAGGCATCGAGATCAAACTCGATGATCTGGAAACCACTGGCGGACTGCTTTCCTACAAGGGCAGGCAAATTCTGCTCTACATACCGGATCAGGGCAGATCGATCTCTGATGTGCTTGCCGATCCTGAGAAGGGCAGAAAATTTCACGTGGCTGATTGTCGAACCCTGAATGATATGCGTGGGAAGGGGCGGTTTGAGCGCTATGTGATCACCAATGAGTTGAGCGGGATATTCAAGGTCTCTGGTCAGGACCCATATTCAGGTTATGTTGAGGGCGAAGCTCAGTTAAGGGTATGCAAAAACTGCCTCAGTTACCTCAACTATCAGGGTTATCAGACTGAGCCTGGCTCTCGTGTGGGAATCTACAAAGGCTTTACTCTGGACTCCTTCTTCAAAACCTATAGCACGAAATTCCGCTATCTACCCAAGCGCAATACTAACCGCAAGGGCGCGTATTCGGATGATTGGGCGGAGGTGTCCAGAAAATTCCGCGCCAGCAAAAACTGGACTTGCGAGGAGTGTCGGGTTGATTTGAGCGACGCCAGGAATTTGCTCCATACGCACCATGATGATGGCAACAAGAATAACAATGTCCCCAGCAATCTGGTGGCACTATGTATTGATTGCCATCGCAAGCAGGCCATGCACGATTCCATGGAAGTTTCCCGCGGAGACATGGAAACGATTCTCAAGCTAAGGCGAGATCAAGGGTTGCTTGATGATCTTTCAGATTGGGGAGAGGTTCTGGCGTTGATTGATACTGCTTACGACGGTGTTACCCGAAAAATCATGCGCACTGCCCGGGCTTTGCCTGAAGTTGATGGTGATATTCAGAATGCCAAAGGGGAGATTGTCATTACCCCACATCTTTCTTGGCCTGGAAAAAAATACGCCATCGTCGATGATGAAAAAGAACTTCAGATTCTGGCTTCTGTGGGGTGGCGCGGTGAGACTGTTGAGAGTGTGCTGAAGCAATAGTGTGCTCTACGGGATTCAAAGGAATAACCATAGGTTTGCGACGCAAGTGTGAGCCAGAGTGGAACGTAATGATAATAAAGGTGAAATATGATTCCCGGCTTGTTGGCCAGTGAAGTCGCTGCGGCGCTGAAAGAGTTTATCGTTACCGGTTATGAAACCGAAACGGCGCCGTTCAAGGGTGAGTTCCGCCGGCTGGTGGAAGAGCAGCAGGGCGGTGAGGCGTTTATCAAAGGCCCTTATGTGAAGGTGGGGCTGCCGTTCCTTTCCGGGACCAGTGGCCGGGATTTCTTCACCGGCTTCAATACTGACTTTCCTCCTTATGCGCATCAGGAGCAGGCCTGGAAGCGGCTGGCGTCGGACCGCAAGGCGGCCAATACGCTTGTTGCCACGGGCACCGGTTCTGGTAAGACCGAATGTTTCCTCTACCCCATTCTTGATCACTGCCAGCGCGAAGCTGGCAAGGGTATCAAGGCCATTGTCATTTACCCCATGAATGCGCTGGCCTCGGATCAGGCCAAGCGGTTTGCTGAGGTGATTCATGAACAGGCGGCCTTAAAAGGCCTACGGGTCGGGCTTTTTGTGGGAGGCGATGGCCAGGGCGCCAAGGCCATGAGCAAAGAGCAGGTGATTACCGATAAAGAAACCCTTCGCAACAACCCGCCTGATGTGCTGCTCACCAACTACAAGATGCTCGATTACCTGTTGATGCGTCCTCAGGATCAGGCCCTGTGGGCCCACAATGGGCCGGATACCCTGCGCTATCTGGTGGTGGATGAGCTGCACACGTTCGACGGCGCCCAGGGCACCGATCTCTCTCTGTTGATTCGTCGCCTGCGTGCCCGCCTGGGCATGGCGCAGGAGAAGCTACTCTGTGTGGGCACCTCCGCCACCCTGGGGGGCGAAGAGAGCCTTAACGCGTTGCTGGGTTATGCCTCGGATATCTTTTCCAGCCGTTTTAACCGTGACGCGGTGGTGGCGGAGCAGCGGAAGGTGGATGCCGATTTTCTCGATAATATTGGCTTTCTGGTATTGAACCGGGAGGTGGGTCCGGAGTCGTTGATCGAGGCCCAGCAGCAGGGGCTTGCTGAGTATCTGGCGAAAGCCTACGAGCTGTATTTCAGTAAAGAGCCGGATGCGCCGCTGATGGAGAAGGCGGGCCGGATTGCCCTTGGCCGGGAACTGAAACAGCATGGTCAATTGGCCAATTTGTTGCGCCAACTCAAGACCGGCGCTACCCCCACCTTCTCCGATCTGGTCAAACGTCTGGCAGGCCAGATTCCACCTCGCTTCGCGCGGCAACCCGAACAGGCGCTGATTGCCCTGTTGTCCCTCATGGCCCATGCCCGTGCCGAAACCGGCCAGCCGTTTGTGCAGCTGCGTTTGCAGCTTTGGTCCCGTGAGCTGCGCCGTATTGTGGGGGCGCTGAAGGAGCCAGAGGCCCCTGGTGGCATTGATGATGAGGTGGCAGGGGCGACAGAGAAAGCGTCACTGCCGCTACTATCCTTTGGCGATGATCACCCTGCCAAGGATCAACAGCATATCCGATTGCCGCTGGTGCAGTGCCGGGAATGCCATGGTACGGCCTGGCTGACCCGTATGGAGTCCGGACACTCGGCGGACCAGATGATTGAGACGGATCTGGGCAAGATCTACCCGGCATTTTTCAGCAATCATCACGAAACGTCCCTATTGATGCCCTGGCAGGGGAAAGAGGGTACGTCGCAGAGTGGTTTCCCCCTGGAGCATTTCAAGGTATGCCGTGAATGTGGCAAGACGGCTGCGCGGGACTATATGGGGGATTGCAAGAGCTGCCAGGCAGGCAATGATTCACTGGTCCGTGTCAGCAAGCCGCACATGCTGCGCGAGACCCAGCAGGCCAATGTCAGGAAGATGGTCCACGAGCGCCATTGCCCCTGGTGTTCGGCGCGCTCTTCGCTGGTGGTATTCGGTGCCCGTGCTGCCAGCCTGAGTGCGGTAGCGATTCACCAGTTGTTCAGCAGTCGTGATAACGATGACCGCAAGCTACTTACCTTTAGTGATTCGGTGCAGGATGCCACCCACCGGGCCGGGTTCTTCGCCGCCCGTACCTGGCACAACAACGTGCGTATGGCGCTGTCGCAGCTGATGGAAGAAGAGACCGGCAGTCTGCCTTTGTTGTCATTATCTGAGCGTTTCGAGGCCTTCTGGCTCGACCATGAAGACCGCAAGGGGCGGCTGTCGCTGGATAAATACCTGCGTGAGTTCATGCCACCGGATCTTCGCTTCACAAAAGACTTCGAGCACTTCGAGCTGACCGGGGAAGTGCGTAACCCTGCCCCGATGCTGGAATTGATCCGTAAACGGATGCAGTGGCAACTGCTGGAAGATCTCGGGTGGCGTTCTCAGGTCGGTCGCTCATTGAATCGCCTCGGTATCGCCGCGATTCAGTGGCCACAGGACAAGGTGGCGGACGCTGCCAGTAGGTGGGCCGAAACCGTGGACAATACCCTGGGCTACCGTGTCTCTGCCGAGGCGGCAGGCAAGTTCATGCATGGTCTGGTCCAGCATATGGTGTCGTTGGGGGCATTCGGACTGGATTATTTGCGGGTGTACCGTGAAAAGGCGGGCAAGGCCTATATGCTGAATCTCTTGGTGTTCCTGCCAAAATATGGTCCGGGATCGCCTCGACCCAAATTCCCTGCCAGTAAAAGCGGTGAAGGCTATGAGCCAATAGGCCAGAGTTCAGGGAGTCAGAGCTGGTATGAGCGCTGGCTGCACTGTCTGAACCCGGATACGTTGGTGGACAAGAAACAACTGGAGCATGTGCTGGTTGAAGCCCTTGAAACCCTGTGTGCTTCTGGGTTGCTGAACGAGGAGCTGAATGAGCGTGGTGTTCGGGTGTGGATGCTCAATCCCGAAAATCTTTCGCTGACGACCGATGTCCACGGTGTAGAGTGCCCGGGCTATCGCCCGATGCATGTGCCAGCGGAGCAGGTGCAGGCCTGGATTGGGTTGCCGATGATCAGCGCGGCCAGCCCGACGCTGACCTACGAACATTCAGTGCCGGTACGGGAATCACTGTATCGCAACCTGTACCGCCATGGGGCTATACACCGAGTTATTGCCCATGAGCATACCGGCCTGCTGGCACCTACCGAGCGTGACCGGGTTGAGAAGAGTTTTATCAAGGGGGAAAAGCCCTGGGAATATAACCTGCTCTCGGCCACACCAACGCTGGAAATGGGTATTGATATCGGTGATCTGTCCAGCGTGTTGCTGTGTTCGGTGCCGCCTGCGCAAGCCAATTACCTGCAGCGGGTCGGCCGGGGTGGGCGCCGTGATGGCAACTCCTTTGTGCTTACCGTGGCCAATGGTCGCCCCCATGACCTGGTGTTCTACGCTGATCCGGGCCGCATGCTGGATACGCCTGTAGAGCCACCCGCGGTATTCCTCAAGGCGCGCCATGTGCTCCGTCGCCAGTTGCTGGCCTACACCATGGATTGCTGGACGCATCAATCCAGTGGCGACAACCTGGTGCCAAAGACTATGCAGCCAGTACTGGATGCGGTTGAAAAGACCCAGGAGGATCGTTTTCCCTACACTCTGCTGAATTATCTCAAGCACAACATGCAAGAGATCTGGGATGGCTTCAGTGTGCATGTGGCTTCAGAGCTTGATGGGCATGATCTGGAGCTGCTGCGCCAGTATCTGTTTGGTGGGCCGGAGTATCAGGATGATCATCTCCAGCTGTATGTAGTAAGCCAGCTCAAGCTGGTCACCGACGAACGCCAGCAGATGACCGCGACCATCAAGGAGCTGGAAAAGCTGCTGGAGAAGCTGAAGAAACAGCCACAGGACGAGAGCACCAAGGCCGAGATTGCCGAGCTGGAGCGCGAGGCTGCGGGCTATCGCAGTATGCGAATTCGCCTGAACCGGCGTGAGACCCTGAATTTTCTTACCGATGAAGGGCTGCTACCGAACTATGCCTTCCCCGAAGAGGGTGCAACCCTGCACTCCGTGATTTTCCGTGCGGAAAAAGGGGCTGCGGGTGAAGGTGTTGAACGGGAATTCATCAAACGGGAATACGAATACCAGCGCCCGGCCCAGGCGGCGTTGAGTGAATTGGCCCCGGAATCCGTCTTTTATGCCGGTAACCGGAAGGTGAAAATTTCCCGGGTTGAAACGGCGAAGGGGCGGAACATTCAGGACTGGCGTTTCTGCCCCCGTTGTCATTATTCCGCACCGGGGGATATTCCCGGATCAGGCTATAACGACAAGACTTGCCCTCGTTGCCATACCACTCAGTGGGGGGATGAGAGTGCTCGCACCAAGATGCTCAAGATGACCCAGGTGTACGCCTTTACCAGTGCCAAGGATGCACAGCTGGATGACACCTCTGATGATCGTGAGCCGGCTTTCTTCAATAAGCAGATGTTGATTGATTTCAAGCCTGCCGATATCGGGATTACCTGGGTGCTGGATGATGACGACCGACCGTTTGGCTTTGAGTTCATCCGTTCTGCCAATTTCCTGGAGGTGAACTTTGGTCGTCGACAGGGTGAGGAAATGCACTTCGATGTGGCCGGCCAGCAGCTTCAGCGCGCAGGTTTCCCTGTCTGCCGGGAGTGCGGTTCGGTGCAGACGCGAAAGTCGGCGTCGGGCAAGGCAGAAGCAGCCCACCTGAAAAGCTGCAGCTTCTCAAAAGGTCCCAAGCCCTTGCCGGGGGGCAAGGAGGATTCCGGGATCGAGAACTGCCTGTATCTTTACCGTCACTTTTCATCGGAAGCCCTTCGCATCCTGTTGCCGCGCCTGTCTACCGGGGGCACGGAAGAACAGGTGAATTCATTTGTGGCGGCTTTGCAGCTGGGCCTCAAGCGCCGTTTTGGTGGCAAGGTTGATCACCTTCGCGTCGCTCAGCAGAGTGAGCCCATTGGTGAAACCGATGAGCGCCGCTATTTTGTAGTGCTCTATGATTCGGTTCCCGGCGGTACCGGCTACCTGCATGAGCTGTTGAGCAAGGCAGAGAACATGCAGTCGGTGTTCAGGATCGCCTATGAAGTGATGCAGGGCTGTGACTGTTACGACAACACCATGGATGGCTGCTACCGCTGCCTGCTTGAGTATCGCAATGCCTATGGCATGGAAAGCACCAGCAAGGCGCTGGCCCTGGAAATGCTCAAGGATATTGTGGAGGGGGAGCATCAGTGGATCGAAGGGGAATCGCTGAGCGCTCTGGCAGGAAACCCCTGGATGGATAGCGAACTTGAAGCACGCTTTCCTGAAGCCCTTGCGCGATTTTCCGGGCAGCCCTGTGTGGATAGCCAGAAGGTGCGAGTGCACCAGGATGTGGTGCGTGGCAAGCATGGCTATCGACTGACGATTGGCGATGTGGCTTACGAGATTGAGCCTCAGGTGGACTTGGGGATGGCGCAGGGGGTTCAGTTCTCCTGTCGACCGGATTTTGTGCTGTGGCCGTCTGCTGGCGGCAAGACGCCGGTCGCGATTTTCCTGGATGGCTACCAGTACCATGCCAATAAGGCCCAGGAAGATTTGCTGAAACGGCAAAGCCTGATGCGTGCGGGGTTCGTGGTGTGGACGCTGAACTGGTATGACGTGAATCAGGTGATGGGAGACAAGGCCTGCGATGTGCCCCTGGCAGGCGGAATGACATCGCCGGAATGCAACCATGCTGCGATCACTGCTCTGGCCAGGGCGGCCAAGGTGGAACATATCGCGGAATATCTTGGCAAAACCACGTTTGAGCTGCTGATGGTGTTTTTGACCCATCAGGATGCGGGATTCCTTGCCAGGCAGGCCTTGCTCTTTGTGTTGCAGTGTCTGCCGGGTGTGTCCATGACCAATGCGGCAATCCGTGAGCAAATCATTGAGCGGCTGCATGGGCTGCCGGCATCATTTACCGATCTGAAGCCTGACCCGGTTGCGCTGGCAGGTGCAACCACTATCCGTGATGACAATAGCGACGCGACCTTGCAGGTGGACTTCCTGGCTCGAAAGGATCTGCTGACGCAGGTGGATATGCGTCAGGCTATGGTGACAGTCTGCTACGATCGAGGTTCATTCAGCGATGAACTGGTGCGTTACCAGTGGCAAAGATTGTGGATGCTGGTGAACTTTATCCAGTTTTTGCCTGTGGCCTATGTATGGACACCGCAATCGAAAAATGACGGCTCCGCTGCCGGGTTGCTGTGGCCAGGAGAGGAAAGTCCCGCCGTCGAGGATCCCGCCATACCCGAGTGGTATGAAGAACTGGATGAAGAGCTGGCCGACCAGCTGGCAGAAATGGCAGTGGAATGGCCTGAAATGCCTCTGGTCGGCGATGATGTACTGAATGCTGATGGCGCGGTTATTGGCAATGCGGAGTTGGTTTTCGAACAGAGCAAGCTCGCTTACCTACTTGATGACCAGATTGAGGTTGCCCCTGCTCTGGAAGCGGCTGGGTGGACCGTATTTAGCGAAATAAATGCGTTGGTGGCTGCCATCAACCAGTTAAAAACAGGAGTTTGAGATGGCCAGCGTTGCCTTTTCTGAAAAATACTTTAGCAGTCTTCTCAAGCTCACGCCGAATGAGCAGAGCCAGGCGAACAAGGCGGTAATGCTGTTTCAGCAGGATCCACAGCATGGTGGCCTGCATTATGAAAAGCTCACAGCGTTCAAGGATGACAAGCTCCGGTCCATCCGTGCTAATCAGGATGTCCGCATCATTTTGGCGGCAGCAGAGAAGGAAGATCTCTACCTGATGCTGTATGTGGGTCACCATGACGATGCTTACAACTGGGCGTCGAATCGAAAGGTGGAGATCAACCCCAATACCGGCAGCGTGCAGGTGTTTACCGTAGAAGAAAGTACTGTTGAGAAAAAATCAGCAGAAGCCAGGGCGGTTAATCAACCCGGCCTGTTCGACCAGATTCGTGACAGGCAGCTTGAACAGCTTGGCGTCCCCGAGGAGGCTCTGGAGCTGGTTCGTAGCATGAAGATCGAGGCGGATCTGGAAACAGCCAGGGTGAACGAACAGTTACCTGAAGACGCCTATGAAGGGCTCTTTCTCCTGATGGCAGGTGCTACCTATGAAGAGGCTTATAACGAAGTAGTGCCTGCTGCACCTGAGACAGTCGATACCAGTGATTTCACGGCCGCATTGTCACGACCGGAAACGCAGGCGCACTTTGCCGTTGCCGAGAATGAAGAAGCGCTCAAAGATGTGCTGAATCAGTCCATTGAAAAGTGGCGGGTGTTCCTGCATCCAGCTCAGCGCCGATTGGCGATGGGGAAGAAAAATGGTGCGGTACGTGTGCTTGGTGGTGCGGGTACGGGTAAAACCGTGGTGGCCATGCACAGGGCGAAGTGGCTGGCTGAAAACGTGGCGACTGGTGGATCCAGAATACTCTTCACTACCTTTACCCGTAATCTGGCCACGGATATTCAGCAGAACCTGAACAAGATCTGCACGCCGGATGAGCTGGAAAGCATTGAGGTTATGAATCTTGACGCCTGGGTCATGGCGTTTTTAAAAAAACGGGGCTACGACTACGGCCTGCTGATGGACAGTCGTCAGGAGAGAGATCTCTGGACCCAGGCGTATTCAGACAAGCCTGCGGGCATCGACCTGAGCATGGCTTTCTTTCAGGAAGAATGGGCGCGTGTGGTGCAACCCCAATCTATTTCCTCTGTGGATGAGTACAAGAAAGCATCGCGTATCGGGCGGGGTACCCGTCTGAATCGAAAGCAGCGTATCGAAATATGGCCCGTTTTTGAGCGCTTTCGGCACCTCCTGGCAAGCAATCACCTGAAGGAAACGGATGACGCTTATCGTGATGCGCGCGAGCTGTTGGAAGCTAACCCGGAGATTCGTCCGGATATCTGTTCGATTGTGGTGGATGAAGCCCAGGATATGGGCACCCAGGCGTTTCTTCTACTAAGAGCGCTGGTGCCCAAAGGCCCCAATGACCTGTTTATTGTCGGTGATGGCCACCAGCGGATTTATGGCAAGAACAAGGTGGTGCTGGGCCAGTGCGGCATTGATATTCGTGGCCGCAGCGCCAGGCTAAAGGTGAATTACCGGACAACAGATGAAACCCGAAAACTCGCTGTCAGTATCCTGGAAAATGTAGAGGTGGATGACCTTGACGGCGGTGAGGATACCCATAAATTCTATCATTCCCTGATGCATGGCCCTGAACCTGTGGTGCAGTGTTTTGAATCCAGTGACCAACAAGCTGATGCTGTGCTTGCTGCCATCAAGGAACATGGTCTTAATCCTGAAGCCTGTTGTGTGATTGCCAGAACGCGTAAAGAAGTTTTGGCAATTCGTGCTGCCTTGGAGAGCCGAAACCAGATCTGCCATACCTTGGACGGACGTAGTGCCAACACACCAGAAAACGCGATTAATATCGCCACAATGCACCGCGTGAAGGGGCTGGAATTCGACGCCGTATTCCTTGCGTCTGCCAACAAGGGAGTGGTTCCCCTGGACTTTGTCGTCAACTCCGCTGCTGATGCAGTTACTCGCAGACAGCTTGAAAACGAAGAGCGGGCGCTGGTTTATGTGAGTCTTACTCGGGCGAGGAAGCTAGCGTATGTGTTTGGGTATGGGGTGATGAGTGGGTGGTTTAGTTCTGATTTGTGACGGATTTTGTTTTTCCTTAAAAATATAAAATTATTCGAAAAGGAGTTTGTTGTGAGCGGGATTGGATTTGAGCTGGTTGATTTGCCGACTATTTTCAATGAAAACTTATTTAGAGTCCCAGATTATCAGAGGGGATACTCATGGCAAAAAAAACAAGTGAGCGATCTCCTAGAGGATATTGGCCATTTGATAAAAGATGGGAAATCCGTGACACATTTCACTGGGACTTTGGTTTTAAGCCGGCCGGATGATTCTGTGGTCTACCATGTAGTAGATGGTCAACAGAGATTGACGACGTTGTCGATTCTTATTTCCGTTGTTATGGAGGATGTCGATAAAAATGAAAGAGAGAGAATAAGGGGGCTTTACTTCTCTAGAGGTGATTATGGAAGTGAGATTCAGGTCCTTTCGCTAAATTCTCAAAGCAATGATCTCTACGTTGAGCATGTCATCAATGGCAGACCCGCCAAGGATAAGAAGTTATATCTCGAGGCGGATCAAAGGATTATCGAGGCACGACAGGCTTGCAGGCGTTGGTTGTCAGAAAGTGGCGCTAATGGTATTTCGGCTGCTGATGTTCTCGATGTTATTGAGAAAAAGCTTGGATTCCTAGTGTATGCGCCAAAGGAGGATGCGGAGACCGGGATTATGTTTGAGGTGATCAATAATAGGGGGAAGTCTCTCAGTGAGCTAGAGAAGGTTAAAAATTACTTGATTTATTGCTCTTCGAAGCTTGGAGCTAAAACCCTTAGGAAGAAAATTGATTCTAAGTGGGCAGGTATTATTAAGAATCTTAACAAAGCGGCAAAGACATCGTCAGGTGATGAGGGGGCGTTTTTACGCTACGCATTGATTGCGAAGTTGGGGCTAAGCAAGTCTGATAGCCAAAAAGGCTATGAGATGATAAAGAGAAGAGTTGATGTCGATGCTGCATTGGGCGACAAAAAGCAGCGGGATAATTCAGTGAAGATGGTTGATGATATTCTTGAATTCATTCACCAATCCTCGGTTTGGTATGCGCGGCTTTATGGGCGTGATCATAGTGAAATTAATCAGGATTTAATTCCTGTTTTCGATCAATTGCGAGCTCAAGTTCGGCATGCATCCATAATGCCGCTGTTTCTGGCGTTGGTAAGTAAGCTTGAGCATAATTTTTCCAGGCTTGTCCGTCTTCTGGAATTGATTGAGGTGGTTAATTTTCGTGTGTACATGGCTTGGGGAATGATTAGCCGTAATGATTCTAATCAAGCTGAGATATATGCCTATGCCAAACATTATTATGATGGGACATTGGCTGCCTTTGCTAAAGAAAATTATGATTTAGATGTTGATCAATTTGATTCTGACGAATCGATTCTGGAGTATCTTCTTGTTTGGTTCGCTTATGATGTTGCGGCCGATTCCCGGTTTCTTGAGAGTTTTGAAATGGATGCCGATGGCAATAAAGATTTCTTCCAATGGGGAGGGTTACGATATTTTCTTATGAATTATGAGGCTTATCTGCGCCCCAACAAAACGATACCCATTGATAAAATCCTAATGAAGCGTAGCGAGGGGAAGTCTGGTGACTTTTACTCCGTGGAGCATCTCTGGGCAGTAGAAAATGATCAATCAGGCATCGGTGGTGGACGTGAAGCAAAGAAAGAGAAGAAAAGGATTGGGAATTTTGCTCTTCTGGAGCTGAGGACAAATATTCAGGGAAATAAAAATGATTTAGAGAATAAGCTGCCTCGCTATATTGATGGTGTGGGTAATGAGCCTCCTTCTGACCTTCAGCAAATTAGAGACGTGAAGAAAGACTACTCTTTGGCGAAAAATAAAGTTGATAAAGTTTTTCAGAGGAAGTCTAAGAACTATTATTTGAATATTCATCATCAGTTAAACAATATTCGTGAAGCATCGTTCAAGAAATTTGCGGAGTTTCGGTGGTCTTTGGAAAGGTTTTCAGGCTACCAGGAGATCAAGGAAGATTATGAGGGAGCTGAAGAGGTGGAGTGATTTTCCCTTCATTTGATGCTTGAAGGGGCTTGTTTGCCCTAACGGTTGGTAAGGATTGGCCTGGCAGACACCTTATGGAAGATTGTTAATCCGACAATTTCCACAGGGATCTGTCAGCTCTCAGGGGGGCAGCCGCCCGCGAGCCATGTGTGGGCAGGCGAGTTTTCCGGTGGTGAAGGCGGGGTAAAGGGTGAGGTGTTCGCTGCGACGTATGCTGTCGCAGTATGGCTGTAGATTTTCATAGGTGAACGGCGAGAAAGTCACGTTTCCAAAACCGGGCTGTCGCATTGATAGGAATACCAAGAAAGGAATGTTGGTCATGAATACTGAAAAGAAGCTCAGCTGTGAAGATCTTCAGGCCCAAGTGAAGCACGAGCCGGAGAACAGAGGTCGGTTGGATGATTCCATTAAGCCGTCCGATAACATGCGAAGCATCCAGGATGTTAATAGTGAAGTTATGGCGGTACTCGGTCCTTGGACCGGTAGTCGTCTAGGGGCACTTATAGGGAGTCGATCAAAAAATAAGATCGGAACTAAAAAACTTTGATAGATAGCGGGCATAGGGTGTCGCATCAAAATAGCGGGCTTGTGGCCCCTCTGGCCAGAATGCAGTCCTGCCGGGGTGTATGAAGAGTGAACCACAGTAGTAACCCCGGCAGTAAATTTCGAGGTTAGTTGGTGAGGCTAAAGGGGAGTGACATGCCGATTCGACCAGAGCCTTTTGTCTTGAATTGCCCGCGATGCGGCTGGAAGAAAGACGTAAGTCCAAAAAGCGATGTGCTGACACCAGGCGAATGGGTGGATGAATGCCCGCGCTGTGGTTGCGAGGAGATTGAAATCAGGAGAGCTGGGGTGATCGCGAGATTTTTAAATAAGATATCCTGAGGTGGTTATGTCTGTAAGGCGTTTATTCGGAACGGCGTCAGCAGACACGATGCAGGAAATGGTTGATGACCTTCCGGGGTTGATAGATGAATTTTCAGGAAAAGATTCCCTGTTCTCGTCTGAAGAAGCAAAGAAATTAGCAAAAGAAGCTATTGGCATCCTTGTTACTGCAGGGCTGGTTTGGCTAGCTAAGGAAGTAAGTGAAGAGTGAGAGGTTGAATGGGTTAATGTCCTCAATGCAGTTGTTAGGAAAATGAAAATTCGGCTTTATTGAGAGTTATTACTTGAAACCGCCAAATAAATGCCAGCCGTTTAATGTATGTGACGTTGGTGGTCGCCGTTATTGGGAGTGGGAAGGTGAGCCAAATAGCTGATGTTAAATATTTGAGACAGATTTTTGTTGCTCAGTTGGCTCTACTTGCCAGTAAAGATATGGGGGTGCTCATGAGCACATCGAAAAAGGTTCCAGCAAAGAAGAGGCCGGCTCGTCGTGCCATTAAAAATGCGAAGGAAGCTAGGATTAGTGAAAAATCTGTTGGTGAGAGACTATCTGAGGAAAGTTTGGAATTTTCGCAAACAAGGGGAGATATGAAGACTGACATTGAGAGTCTTGTTGAGACATTGGATTGGCGAGACCCTACCATCGATAAAGATCTCGTGCTTTCTCTTGATGAAGATAGTGGTCGAAAAACGAAGCTGGTGCTGTTCAAGGTTAAAGAACTGAGTGAGGCATCGGCAAGTGAGTATCGTTCAGCAATGGTGAATGTTTTTTCTGGCGTCGCTCACAGCAATACAACCTTTCTTTATATTCTTAGTGGTAATGAGGATCATTTTTCTCTGCATATTGGTATTGCCCACGAAGAGGACGAGGCATCCAGTAGGGTGGGTGATTCTCTCAGTGGCTTTGTTGGCCATCCGATAGGGCGTGTACAGCAGAGCGCAAGGTCAAAAGATAAAGTAGAGTCTATCCATAAAGATGGAGCTTATGACAAGGCTGAGAGGCTAAGATCTTCCATTCTAGGCAATTTGATGGGAACAAAGCTGTCGGGCATTGAGGAATCGGAAAGGGAGCTTTCAGGTTTAAATGATGCTATCTCAAAAAGTCATTTCTTCGGTGCGTTCACAGGTGTCCCTACGCTTAATAAAGAAAGTTCGTCGGATGAAAACGAATATCAGGGGGTGGAGAGGTTAGCCAATAGTTTGTCAGGAGAAAACTGGCAGGTTGTGATTAGTGCGCATGCGGCCAGTCCGGACGAGGTCAATGAAATCATCGAAGAAATTTATGACCTTTCAACAACTCTTTCCATTTATAAAAATGAGACGCTTCAGCTCGGGGAGAATGCATCAGAAGATAAAGGTAGGTCAAAAAGCTCTAGTAAGTCAAAAAGCGAGAATACAACTAGAGGTGAGAATATAACTAGGTCAGGGTCAACTCTATCGAGTTCAAATAATACTAGTGAATCAATAGGGAAAAGTGAAGATGAAAGTCGAACCGAAACTTTCGGGAGTAGTATAGGAAGTAGTAAGTCAAGGAGTTACGAAAAAACCGATCAGCGTGTTTCGGAGTGGCATAAATACCTTTCAGAAACAGTTCTGGAGCGTTTTCGATTGGGGGCATCAAAGGGACTGTTTCGGTCCACAATGTATATTGGCGCAGAGAGTAAAGCGGTTTATACGCGCCTGGCGAGTGGTGTGATTTCCATTTTTCAAGGTGATGTTTCGACAATGACGCCGCTAAAAGACCATCATTTGTCTGGAGGGCGTTTAGGGAATTCAGATTTAACGCTGGAAAACTTTGCTGCTTTGAGTCGAAGTCCTCGAAATGTTCTTCCGAAGCCATTTTTCGTGGCTAACAGTATCCCGCTGCTTCCGCAACAGCAGTACGCTTTTGGAAGTTGGATGAATAGCCATGAGATGGCTTTGATGGCTGGGTTTCCTAGTAAGGAGTTGCCCGGTATTCCCGTCAGAAAGACGGTTGAGTTTGGTTTGAACTGTGATCAGGGGGGTAATGATTTTGAGGGAAGAGTTTCAGTAGGGAAAATAAAGCAGCACGGCAGAAGTCTGTCTTCGAGTGTTTCTATACCAAAGAAAGTGCTGAGCTCACATGTTTTTGTAACTGGCGTGACTGGCTCGGGAAAAACAACAACATGCATGAAGATTCTTCTTGAATCTGGTTTGAATTTTCTTGTTATCGAGCCTGCCAAAACTGAATATCGGGCTTTAAGCGCTTATTCAACCAAGGGTGGGGATCCTATTGAGTACTATTCGCTTAATCGGGAGGATCTGTCAATATTTAGATTTAACCCGTTTGAGGTGATATCTCCAACATTAAGCCTGTCTTCTCATATTCAAATTCTCAACAGTACGTTGACAGCTGTATTCCCTATGGAGGCATCTATGCCTTATATGGTTGAAGAGGCGATTATTGCAGCGTATGAAGAGAAAGGCTGGGATGTTCATAGCGGAGAAAACTATTTGGTCTCTGATCCATGGGGGGAGGATTCTTCTCCCTGGCCTACATTTTCTACAATGATCGAAAGCCTTCGAAAGGTTATTAAATCCAAAGGCCTTGGAAAGGAATTTGAAGAAAAGTATGAAGGGTCTCTGGTTTCTCGATTGAGTAATCTCACAAAGGGCACTAAAGGAAAGATGCTTAATTGCCAAAAATCAATCGATATTGAAGCCTTTCTGGACAAGAAGGTGGTTCTTGAGCTGGATGATCTCAAGGATGAGAAAGATAAAGCTCTATTGATGGGGCTGATGTTGACACGTCTCTCGGATTGTGTTCGTTTGCGCCACAAGAAAGATCCTGGCTTTCAGCATTTGACACTCATAGAGGAGGCTCACAGGCTTCTGAGTAATCCTGCTCCGTCAGATACTGAAGCAAGACGGCACGGAGTTGAAATGTTTGCCAATCTTCTTGCTGAAGTTAGAAAGTATGGGGCAGGTTTGGTTATTGCAGATCAGATTCCCGCCAAGCTAATTCCTGACGTGATAAAAAACACGAACACGAAAATCGTTCATCGCCTTTTTGCTGCTGATGACCGTAAAGCGATGGGCGATGCCATGGGGCTGTGTGATGAGCAGAGTGACTTTCTTCCAAAATTACAACCTGGTGAGACAGTGATATACAAAGGCGGATGGCACAATGCTGTCTGGGCTTTAGTGGATAGAATGGTTGAGACAGATTCTGCTGAAATTAGTGAAGATGAGATAAGGCAGTGTGGTGTTAGGCAGTTTAATCGTGATGTGAGGAGTTTGTATCCCCGTTTTTTCAAAGCAACTCAGGATGTAAAAAAAGAAGACCTAATGGGAGTTTATAGGATATCAGATAAAACGATTGGGGCGGTTTCTCGTGCCTTCGATGTTGCCTTGAACGGCGGGGATTACCAAAAAGAAAATCAACTCCCTCTGCTGAGTAATTATATTTCAAAAAGAGGGTGTGAGATCAATGAAATTTATAGTGGTGGGGCGCTTTTGAGTGTGATCTCTCTTATGGAGGATTATGGTTTGGTAGCCAAGAGTGGGTCCGCTAGACATAGGATAAAAGATGCTATTCATCCATTGCTAGAGGGTGATATTGATGATTTTTATAAAGTTTTGAGCAATGGACCTATTAAGGCAGCAGTAAAAGAAGCTGTTAAAGTTTTTTCTGATAACCACTGATGAAGAGGTGTTAAATGGTTTGGGGTGCAATTGCGTCACTTGCTTCAAGTGTTGTAAGTACTGTTGGCAGTATTGCTGGCAGTGTTTCTAGTGCTTTCTCTACTGCGGTTGGGAAAGTTGGCCCCATGATCGGGAAGGCGTTTTCAGCAACGGTAGATGTGTTAAAGAAAATGCCTAATGGTATTGGGGCAATTGTCAATGCGGTAGAGTCGGTGGGTAAAATTTTTGGTGTTTTTAACCAGGGGGAAAATGTCCAAGACATGGGAGATAGGGTTCTTCAAGGCGCAGAAATTGGTATAGTCAGAGAGAAATATGACTCTTTTGATGCATACCGAGAAGACTTGCGTAACATTGAATTGAACGATGAGTTCACAGAATCAACGTCAAATCTGGAAAAGCAAATTGCGGGTTCAGCATTTGGGGTTGCTGGCTTGGCAGAAAAGTGGGATGTGGAGCCATCAACGGTTGGCGGGGTATTAAATATATCTGCTATGGCGCCTGATTTTTTTAATGCAGATAGAATTGAAAAGTATCTAAATACCGTTGACGCTGGCAGTTTGGTTAGGTTCGCGGAGGGAGGTCTTTCCCCTGACGAAAAACAATTCGTTGAGGATAAGCTGGTTTCTGCGGATATGGCTTCAATGCCAAATTCATCCCTCGATGATGTTTGTCAACGACTTTATGATGCAATAGAAGGTGATTGATAATTTCTATGATAATCGGGCAGCTCGAAGCTGCCCGATGCTTTTGCTTCACTGCTCGGGAATCACAACCGATATCTCATCGGTCCCCACTTCCTCAATAGTGATGAATATCTGCTCACCCGTATCAAGAATAGCGTTGGCGGTGTAAAAGCCGGTGCGGACTTCTTCGTTGATGGTCACCGCTTTGCACTCTTCGTCGCTGTAGTATTGCTCACGGATGATGTCGGTAACGATGGCACAGGCCGTATCAGTAACAACAACTTCATTGGCCCCTACGCTGATTCCAATTGACAGAATGAATGCTGCAATCCAGCCCCAGAAATAGTAATTCTTCTGTTTCAACAGGCTGGCACGTTTCCACAGATAAACAGGAACAATGAAGATCATCCAGGAGGTTGGTGATTGGTGGCCGGCGGCTTTCAACCTCCGTTCATCCAGGGAGCAAAATGCAATGTTGGCCAGTATGTAGAGCCAGATAAGCTCGGTGCCAACCATGATCTCGATGAGACAGCCGATAATAGGGACAGCGACGACAGCCCAGATGTATTTGTTGTCGACATCTGTCCCGGCCAGAGGTGGTGGCGTATTGCTGTCTGCCTGCTGTTGGGCGAACAGGCTGGATAGGGCGGTGTTTTCTGCGGCTTGCCAGTCACCCTGGCCACTCCAGACCTTGGTGTCAGGTTTGACTGAGCCTTTACTAACCAGAGCGGCGATTTCGTCAAAGCTGACAGGGCCGATTTGTTTGCCGCTGTTAGCGTAGTACCAGTTCATGGTTTCTTCTGTCATGGTCTATTCCTTATTGTTGGCAAAGTGATGCCGGCGCCCCCAAGTACGCCGGGTAACGCTGTGAATTGAGGGGTATCAGTTGCATTCAGGTTGATTGGGGAAGCCGCACTGGAAAAGGGTTTCCACACCTTTCCCGTTGCGTTTCTGGATTTTGCTGACGACGGTTTGTTGATCGCCGATATAGCCGCCATCGGCGTGATAGCAGTCTCCGTCTACGCAGAGTAGAAGGTGTGCGGGTTTCTCCTCCCCTGCACAGGCGGTTAGCAGGGTGGCTGATGTAAACAGAGTGAGAAGGTATTTCACGGCATTCTCCTTTTGGATTTATCGACTTGGCATGAGTGCTAGAGAGTTAAAGGTTAGAAGTGTTGCGCGACATTGGGTGTCGCAGGGTTGCTGAGACTGGTAATAAGAATGAGAAAGGGGATAGAAATGTATGGCCGCTGACGCTGCTGTTGATAACAAGTCATTTCGCTTGCTGGCATTGCTGCATGCGCTTCCGGTAGCGCCAAGAAGGATGGAAGCCAAAGAACTTCAGCAGGTGCTACAAAGCGAGGGGTATGTGTGTGATAAGCGCACGGTGGAAAGGGATTTAAACCTCCTGCTGGAATCGCAGTTCGGTTACTTGATTGAGTGTGATGATAGAGCGCGTCCTTATGGCTGGAGTATTTGCTCGGATCAATATTTGTCCATCCCCGCCATGGACGAGAAAATGGCGGCGACCTGGTTTCTGGTTGAGCGCTATTTACAACCGTTGATGCCTCGTGATGCCTTGCAGAAACTCACTCCTATATTCGATGCGGTGGACGCTTGGTTCAAAAAGCACAAACCGACAGGCGGGCGTAGCTGGAAAGACAAGGTTGCCTATGTGCCTCGTGGCTTCTCCCTGCAGCAAGCATCGGTTCCTGCAGGGATTGTGGATGCTGTCTATGGCGCGCTTTATCGCAACCGGCAGATGGATATCTGGTACAAGGACAGGAAAAGCCCCAAACGCGTTCACCCTTTGGCTTTAGTGGATCGAGGCGCTGTTCGTTATTTGATCGCCCGTTTCGAGGGTTATGATAACTATCGTCATCTTGCTCTCCACCGCTTGAGTCGCGTTGAAATTTTGGATGACCCCGTGCAGGGCATGCGGGCATTTGATCTCAATAGCTACCTGCGTAATGGCAATATGAATCTCCCTTACGGAGAGCGTATTTCTCTTGAGCTTCTATTTTACGATCAGGCGGGGGACCACCTTTACGAAACCCCTCTCCATCAGAGCCAAAAGCTGGCTCAGTATGACGAGGGGGTTATTAAAATGACGGTAGATGTTGAGCATACGGAAGAACTGAAATGGTGGATTCTCGGCTTTGGTGCCAAGGTCGCCGTGCTTGCACCGGCATCACTTCGTGACGAGATAGGGGCTGAGCTGGATGCGGCGGTGCTGCGCTATCGGTAACTGAGGCGGGGGTTATTCGCCCCCGCTCACTTTTGCCGAAAGGGCTTCTTTCAGGCCGGATGATTGCTTTGAGGCACTGGGGTCTTGGTTGGCCTCATTGCGATAAAACTCCTCCGTAACCTGAAGCCCCTCATCCTCTGAATATTCGAACTGCGCATTCAGCAGGCCTGCCTGAGCAACCTTGTCTAACTCGGCCTGATTGATTCCCAGATTCGCCTGAGCCTGGGCCTCTTCCCTGGCATGAGTGACAGCCTCTTTCATGGATTGATCGGCTCTCAGCGTCAGATCCACGTAGTAGATCGGCGTCCGGTGGCTTTGGGTGGTGCTCTTGCCGCGTAGCTTCAGCTCTAGGGGCAGGGTAGACAGGTTGCCGCCACTGATGGCGTGGAAGTAGCGCAGTCGTGCGGCCAGGGTGCGAATGCTGTTGTAGCCGGTGGTCCGGAACACAAAGCAGCCCAGTTCATCGTCATCTCCGATACGGACATAGAGACGACCATAGGGCTTGCACAGCCCATGGCTGCCGTAGTCACAGAGGTCCGGTGATGGGCAGGGTAGGGATTCCAGGCCGTTCTCGGTATGGCGTCGGCAAGTCTCTCCGTTTCCGGCACACAGCGGCCTGCCGCTCTTCCGCTCGAAGAAGGTGTACTCCGCTCGCAGATTCAGGTCCGGATCATTGAAGGGCAGGGTGACGGGAATGCTTCGTAGCTTTTTGCCCTGTACCTCCTGGCGCAGGGCCTCATCCAGCGGGTGCGGTAGCCAGCCGTCCCGGGTCTGTATCTGGGTGGTGATGGTGAATTGGTCGTCTTTCTCCGGCAGACGCTTGCCGTTCTTCTCCACTACGCGACCGATGCTAATGCGGCCAATGACGGGTGGGGTAATCGCGAGTCCTTTAATCATGGGATTCTCCTGATGGATAACAGGCATAAGCGCAGCCGGGCCAAGCCCGGCTGTTATGCCG